>Ga0075152_10000461_pt1 | contig 30839 bp, 32 predicted proteins | sample JI61114C2DNA_FD_70964 | JGI IMG/M metagenome (GOLD analysis project Ga0075152, IMG submission 70964) | Wastewater effluent complex algal communities from Wisconsin, to seasonally profile nutrient transformation and Carbon sequestration -... | ecosystem: Engineered > WWTP > Effluent > Algae...
ACAGCTGCTTCCTCAGAACTGGTCACCGCCGTAGCAGCGCACCATCGCCGCATCGGCCACTCTCATAGGAAATCATGTTGACTTTCCTTCCGCTACCACGTGGTTCAGCGGACGGACACCGAACGAGCGAAAACTAAGGCTGCAACTCAGTTCAGCCTTTCTCGCCGTGCTGCTATTGCTCGCAGTGGGATACTGTATTTTCGCCTTTCGCGATAACCACAAGCCAGAGCTAGAAAAGCCGAAACCGGCGGCCACAGATGGCGTCAATGACCTTTCTGGCAAAGCGGTCGACGAGAATCAGGAAAGTCAGAAAAGTAAGAAAAGTAAGGAAAGTAAGAAAAATAGTGTAATTAGCGAAATCGACTATCCAGACATATCAATAGAGGAACTAAAACAACTACTTGCCAGACCATCAAAAAGCGATATTTTTTCCATACGATACGAGAAGGCGACAACTCCGGCACTTGAGCTAATCTCGAATACAAAATGGATCAAGGTGATCTCATTCAAAAATTGCACACTAGAAAACGAGAGCTTGTATAAGCTCTCCAAACTTGACCTGGTGTGCATCCGGCTCAATTACACAAACTTCAACGATCGCGGGGCAGCAGGTTTGTCTCAGTGCAAAACATTGACCGAAATAGATGCTTCTTGCACCTTACTTTCAGACGAAGGCATAAAGCAACTTATCAAACTAAAGAATCTAACAAGACTCTGTATTGGCGGCAGCAAAGTAAGTAAAGTTGGATTGGCCGAGTTGGCAAGATGCAAGAGTCTAAGGATTCTAAGCCTTTCAAATATGCGCCCTCTAACGAATGAACACATTGCTAGTGTCACAAAAATTGCAAGCTTGAACGAAATAAATTTGAACAAGACCGATGCATCGCCACTCCTAATTAGAACACTATGCAAAAACAACAAAAACCTCAAAAAGGTACAAATCGATGAATGCGAAAAAATAGGAGCAAATGAAGTCAAGCTACTGAGCATCGAATTTCCCGAAACGACCTTCCTCCGCGACTAAGCAACATAGCTAATTTTTCCTGCTGCTCTGCCCGTATTTTTTTCAGCTTGCCATAGAATTCAATGCAGCGGTATACAGATTGCCAAATTGGAGCAAATTATGACAACCACCAAAGAACAACGTACTCACATGTACACAACCAGAATTGATATCCCTGAGAGCCTGCGCGCCAAGACTATCGAACTATTGAACGAAACCCTGGCCGCATCACTTGATATGTGGTCCCAGACCAAACAGGCTCACTGGAACGTCAAAGGCAAAAATTTCTATCAAGTGCATTTATTGTTTGACGATATCGCCGAAGTTCTTTATCCACATATCGACGAAATCGCTGAACGCATCACAGCTCTTGGCGGAGTAGCCCACGGCACAGTCAAAGACAGCGCTAAAAATTCTATTTTGCCTGCATACCCCAACACTGAAAAAATGAACGAAGACGATCATCTGATAGCAATTGCTGATCGCCTGGCAGCATACGGCAAACATGTACGCCAAGCCGTTGCCCAAACCAGCGAATGGGAAGAGCAAGATACCAACGATCTGCTCATTGCTATTTCACGTGAAGTAGACAAGAAACTATGGTTTATTGAAGCCCATTTGCAAAAGCACGTTTAATGTTGAGCGAATCTTTTTAATCTAAGTGATTCGCTCTATTTGAAACTAAAGCACAGAAAAAAGCAGCGAAATTCCCTTCGAAATTTCGCTGCTTTTGTTTTTCTACCGATATCGGTGAAGTTTCTGATGCCATACCCGAGTTTTTACCGATATCGGTGAAGTTTCAATTTACCGAACTCTAGCCCAAAAGTGCCTGCTGGCGGCCACGCTTCTCATCAACAAAGAAAACCACGATCAGCCCCAAAACGAAGAACGTTAATGTAGACAACAATGCAAGCCGGTAGTTAGACCCACTTAGATAAGTCACTAGGCCATAAGTCATCGGACCGATTATGGCCGAAAGTTTCACCGATAGCCCCCACAGGCCAAAAAATTCAGCTGAGCGACCAGCCGGCGAGAGTCGACCTACCAGAGCCCTGCCGGCAGACGCGCTGGCCCCCATGGCGATTCCCATGATATTGGCAGCAAGCCAAAAGCCTTCTTTGTTTGTGGTAGCAAAAGCAATGAAAATCGCCAGAGACCAGAGTGCCAATGTGACAGCTATGGTGCGCACAGAGCCTACTTTGTCTTGAATAAAGCCAAAGATAAAAGCACCGACTGCCGCAGTGACATTAACGACCATGATTAAAACGATTGATTCACTGGTTTTGAACCCCATCACTTGCTCAGCATAAACTGCCGCCAATGCAACCACCGTTGTGCTTCCGCAGCTATAACAAAGCAGCGAGAGCAGAAATGTGAAAAGGTCGCGATGCTTTTTGGCATCAGCGATGGTCTCAAATACCTGTTTAAATGCCCCACTGGCAATTTCACTCAATTTATTTTTCACAGTCGATGGCTTGGCCCGCTCTTTCAGCCAAATGAAAGTTGGAGCGGCAGCACTTATAAACATAACTGCGACAAAAAGCATGGTCACTGGTACAAACTGAGCCGGGGTTTGGCCCGCCTTCTGCGCCCATGAGACATAAGCCAAGCAGGCTCCCAAAACTGCTATGCCACCGATGTAACCGAGAGTCCAGCCAAATGCGGAGATGCGACCCATTCTCTCTGGTGTAGCAATCTCAGGCAAAAAGGCCGCTATTAAATCTTCTGACGTCCCAAAGGCAAAATTGGACAGCACCAACAGGGTCATGGCCAGCGCCACATCTCCTTGATGAACCAACGAAAGACAAGCCGTGCAAATGACACAAGCGAGACTAGAGACAAAGAGGAAGCGCTTTTTAATGGCAAAAGCATCGGCGATGGCGCCCACTACCGGGGCCGACAAGACCACCAGAAGATTAGCCAGGCCAAGAGAACAGGTCAGATAAAGAGTGGCAGTAGAAAGCTCAAGGCCGCTAGCCACAGTCTTTACGAAGTAGGCATTGAAGATTGCTGTGGTGACCACTGTGGTATAGCTAGAGTTAGCGAAATCAAACATGGCCCACGACCAGATTTCAAGCGAACTAGCCGGAGACATTTTTTCAGGCTTGTCCCTAATTTCCTTACTCTTTATGTCACCATTAGTAGTCACAGTCGGTTCCTAAAATTGTCTGCGGAATATGGGCATTCTTACACAGCAGACGGAACCTAGATTGAAAAGCCCACAGTTCGTCTAGTGTAGTCGCAATTTACCAAGAGGATGCCAAGTTCTATGAAAATCAAAAGCCTTTTGCCAATCACTGCATTGCTTGCTATTTCTTTCAGCGTAGGCGATGCCCTGGCATTAAGCCCAAAATTAGAACGCATTGACACCTCAGCCCAAAGATCGTTTGAACAGACTGACTATAAAAGGGCCCAAAGTCAGTGGGACAAGCTGCGTCTTGAATTGCAAAAAAGCAGCGATGGCTTAAGCGAAGCCGAAAAACAAGAACAGCAAACCACCATTGAAAAGACTTTACGGCGCATGGGTGAATGCTCACTGCAAATGAAGAACTTTGGCTCTGCCGCAGACTTCTTTGACCAGGCCAAAGCAGCTCTCCCTGCTGGCAGCGCTGACCCAGACCTAGACAAAGACGTCACGCAGCTTTCATCGATTTATCGCTTGGTCGAACCAAGTAGCTTTGGCACCGAAGTGGCGAAGGCTTTCAAAGATGTTGGCGCTGAAAAAATATCTATTGCCAAAACCGATGATGGCCACCACATTGAAATTGTGCTAAACGAAAAAGTAGTGAAACCCATTGATCAAAAAGGGGTTTCAGAAGTAGGTTTTGATAAGACCATTTCGTTTGATTTGAGTGAAAAAAACGAAGGCGAAATCAGAATTGATCGCATTACCGGTCTCAAAGTTCATGCTCAGTTTTGGGTCAATGTCATTGCCTCTAAACTGCACAAAAACGAGGCACAAGAGCCAGTTGCAGAGGTGACAGGCGAAAAGATGGGAATTTCGCAGTCAGTCTCAAGCAAACTTCCTGATCAAATCTATCAACCGATTTTGGCCCTAATTAGCAAAGTACGCAATGTCTTTGGTGAGAGTGCCACCCAAGACATCGCCGCTGGCAGCAGCTCTGGCACTGGAAGCAGCGGAACTCAAGCGGCTAGCAGCTCTAGCATGTTCTCAAACGGTATCAATAACGGTGCCCAAACGGGCAGTGTTATTCCTGCCAGCAATACTGGCAACGGCGGAACAATTATGCCGCTAGTGAACGATCAACCAATGGAAAACAATGGCAATGACAGCGAAAAATAGACTGCCAATAGCGACCCAGCTTTTAGGCTTGTCATTGATTTGCGCAACAACCGTGAGCATCTTAACTGCCACCACAGCCATTGCGGCCCAACCAGCAGCCAAAGATGAGGGCGAAGCCTTTGTTGGCGAAAATGGCGATTTGTTCATGGAAGAAGTAACAGCTCCCAAAAGCAAACCAAAACCCAAACCTACCATTCCCATTGATTTGAGCCGAGTAGGTGTTTCAGTTGATCCCCACGGAAACATAGTACCGATCAAAGATGCAGCTGATGACCCCTGGGCCGGCAGCGGCGTAAAGCCTTTCGTCAACCAAATTGAGAGTACCTTTCAGCCGCTGCCTTTCAATGGCTTCGCTGGCCCTTCGCCCTTCGGTTACGGCGTGCCTGGCTACAACATGCCAGGCTACGCCAACCCCAACCTTAACTATCGTGCCCTGGGTTATCCCAACTATGGTTATCCCCAGTACGGCTATCCCGGATATGGCTTTGGCTATCCAGGATACGGCTACCCAGGCTATGGAAATCCCTATGGCAACCCCTACTACCGACCAGGACTTTCAATTAACTTCGGTGGCGGCCGTGGTGGCATAAACATCGGCGGCCCAAGTTATTACAACGGATATTACAACGGCTATAACAATGGGTTCAACAACGGATACTTGGGCGGTGCACCAGGCGGTTACACACCTTGGAACACTTTCAATAGCTTCGCCGGTGGTGGCAATCCATATTATGGTTACGGCAATTTAGGTTATGGCAATTTAGGTTATGGTAATTTAGGATACGGTGGCTACGGCTATCCCTATGGCGGTGCTTATAGCCCCTACGGCTATCCCGCAGTTGGAGCGCCTTTAGCTAGTTTCAAAATAGGAAAATTCCAGGGCGCGATTGGTTCGTCGGGCCCTGGAATTTATCCAAATGCAGCGAATTCAGTGTTTTTTCCCAATACCACAAATTACTCTCAGTCGAGTATGTGGCGCGCCTTCAATCTAGCTTTCTAGGCCTATCAATCAGGATTTAGATAGACTAGCAACCTAAATCAACTTAAGTGTTTGGATCTGCGCACTGGCCTCCTCTGTAGTCGGTTGTGATGTTTAATTCGACATGCGTTCAACAGAAATAGAGTGAGCTTTTCTCGCAGGGTTAAAACCCACTCGAAACGCCCTTCTAAATGGCGGAGGCGCGAAACCTCCGTTGGTCTACTGTGTCTAGTTTGATCTGCGTTCTTGCACTTCGTTTGCTCCATAAAGTGCTCGGCGCGGACGTTGAGCTTATCCCCTCGCAGGTAAGCACGATATCCATCTGTTAGCACTCTTTCCGAATAGCTCGAAAGTAGATCGGTTCTTTTCCCAGTACCTGCTGAATGATCTCTATAAGACGATCCAACAGTAATAGACAGTCTTCTGCCTCGCATTCAATACCCGCCTTTTAGCCAATTGTTGGTCAAGACAATTGTCGCCAATTTTACTTAGATCGACTGCAAGCCTCCATTTTGTTTTCGATCAATTAGTCCTCCGCCAAGAGAACTTCTTTGTTGTACTTAACGAGATATAGTATCTGATCAAAAGACATATCTTGGCAAGAGCTAAGTTATCGTATATTCCCCACGCGAAACCATGATAGAAAGCTGGTTTCATCGATTTTGTAAGGCAGCCAACACTTTCACTTGACAAGCGCTCGCTGTTGCCCCAATAATGGCAAATTCCTCCGCCACCTTACTAACTAATGCCAGCAGAAAAAGCCCTACCGTTAGACGGTATCCCTGAGGCTCCGCATCCCACGGAGTCATTCACTGCCGTCAGGGCTGACGTTCAAACCCAGTTGAGCAGCCCCAAAGACATTTCTGCCGCCACCAACTTCTTTAAGCCCCAAGGCGCCGAATCATTCCTGCCCTCGATGCCTACGCCATCGGGAATCGAAGCCGCAGCCCTGACTCCAACAGGAATGCCCATGCCCGGCGCTGAGCAAATGTCGCCATTGGTCAACATGATTATGAAGATGCCAGGCCATTTGAGCCTGGTTTCCTCATTCTTTGAATTTCTGGGATCATTCTTCGGCGCCAACGACATGCTCTCGATGCTCGACCCCATCACTGGCCAGATTATGGACGGCATTGGCGGCCTAACTGAGCATCTGGGCATTGATCTCAACCTGATGCCAGACGACGCCCCAGGAATAACCACCCTCGGCGATTCCAGCAGCCTTGAACCACTGAACAGCAAGAATCTACTATCCTTCAACTCATCCGAGCCACTAGAAGGCGCTGGGCAGTCTTTAGATTATGGATTTGCCCACGCACCCGACCTCAACGTCAACGGCGGCGCTCCCTTCGGCAAGCCTCTATTTGAACAAGCCGGCCAGCAGACGCTCAACTTCGCCCCAGCCAACGGCGCCGAGAACAATCTTCTCGCCATGGACCCTGGTGGGGGATTCGGCTCCACCATCGGCCCCAATTCGGGACAGATTGACCCACAAAACTTACCAAATCAATTACCAGCAAATCAAAATTATCAAATGCAAGGAGCTCAGACGGGAGCTGGCTTTGAGCGCGGCGTGACCGGAGCAAACGCACAAGGCATGGGCGGACAGAATTTAGGGAATCAGGGCCTAGACGCCAACGGCAACCCAACCGGAGATGCCAACGCCGCTCAAAATGGCGCCGGAGCAGATGGGCAAGCAGATGCTCCAGAAACTACTTCTTATACAGTAAAAGAAGGCGACAATCTCTGGGACCTCGCCGGTAAGCACATGGGCGACAGCACCCGCTGGGGCGAAATCTACAAACTCAATGAAGCAGTAATCGGCAACAACCCACGGTTAATTATGCCTGGCACCGAACTGCAATTGCCAGGTGCCGGAGGCCTTGGTGGTGAGCACTTAGCGCAAGACTACACGGTCAAAGCTGGCGACAACCTCTGGGATATCTCTAAAGACAATCTCGGTGGCGGCGAGCATTGGAAAGAACTTTATAGCAATAACACTGACGTGGTTGGTAGCAATCCTAATTTGATTCACCCTGGCCAACAGCTTCATATGAATGGCTCAGAAGGAGCCTCTCACGCCGGTAGCCATTTAGCCGGCAATCATGCCGCTGGCCATACAGGCAGTCATGCCAGCCATCATGCGGCAAGCAACCATCTAGCCAACGGTCACAGCAATCACCTATCCAGCAATCACGCTAGCACCGCCCATGGTGCCAATCACGCCAGCAATCATGGCAGCTATTCTGGACATGGAGACAAAGCCCTATCGACCAATCCCGCAAAGCCTATAATTTCACAAGCCACCAGTGGCATCGACGGAGCTAAAGTTAGCTCAACACCAGTAGAACTAAAAGCCGTAGCCAAATCACTGCCTGGCATTGAGATATACCAAGACGGCACAGCATCAAGCGCAACAGATTTGGGAACATGATTTGGAAAAATGATTTAAGAGCTGGGGTCGCCCCAATTTACTTGGCGCTCAAAAGTAATCTACGGTTCATTTGCAGCAGCGCTACCTGCGCTCTCTTGTTAGCTCAAGCGGCCCAGGCCAATCCACAAGTACTAGCCTGGAAGTTATCACAAGTATCTTCTTCATGGGGAAATTGCAATGTCTACATCTCCAATGATGCAATCAGAATTGACGCTCAAGATCGTAACTTCTTCGTATTGAGCAAATCACCAAAGTGGAATATTCAGATAGTAAGCGACAAGAAGAAATTATCATATTCAAGTGGCACAAAATGGGAAGGCTCATCAGTACAAAGACTCGGTTGCGACTTTGGCCAAGTTAAAGAATACAAACAAAAACAAGTTGTTTTCATGGCACTGCCAGCCACATTATATGCTTCTAGCAGCAAAAAGCGGATCGATAACCTTCTCAATTTCAATAAATTCGAAGAAAGCCAAAAGAAGAGCTACTCAAGCGATATTCGTTACACCGTGGTTCAGTGCAAAAATGCGCCGAAGAGCGCAGTCGCTATTCTCGAAAAATTCTACGATGTCCCCAGCGGCAGCCAGCAAGTACCAGTCAGCCTGCTACATATGGAAGACAGCGAAAGGGCTTTTCGCTTGAAGACAAAAGCTATTGCACAAGTAAAAGTTGATGCTTCTGTTTTTTCAGCAAAGACCTATCCAAAGGCAGCAAAAGCGGAAGCAATCATTTTGCCTCCTACAGCCGAGGCTACCGACGACATGCTCAAAGACGCCGGCTTTTTTTGAACCAACACCTGAAAAACACGCGCATAGCAAAAGCAATGCCATCGATAGCGAAAGAATTCGATGACAGCTAAGTGCTAAGCTGTCGATCTCGAGAATGACTCCAGCGAGCTTACAGCGAAAGGTACAGCCCGCGAATTTGGAAACCACATGAACTTCTTACTAATCGACACCGAGATTGCAGCTGCGCTAGCGTCGCTCACTGCAATGGAAATAGTACTCGGCATCGACAACATCATCTTTATTTCGATTCTGGCATCAAGACTGCCTGAGCATCAGCGACGCAAGGCTAGATTGCTGGGTTTAGCACTAGCGATGCTGACACGAATTATGTTGCTATTCTCACTTTCTTGGGTGATGAGCTTGAAGGCTCCACTCTTCCAAGTTTTCAACCACCCATTTTCTGGACGCGATCTCTTGCTTTTAGGCGGTGGATTGTTTCTCGTCGCCAAGGCTACAAGAGAGATTCATGAGCGCATAGAAGGTGACGGTGACGAACTTTCAACGAAGAAGAATTCTACCTTCATAGGCACACTTGTTCAAATACTGATACTAGATATAGTGTTCTCACTAGATTCGGTAATCACCGCAGTAGGCATGGTCGATGAACTCTGGATTATGGTTACAGCGGTCGTTATTTCGGTCATTACCATGATGATATTTTCGACATCAGTCAGCAACTTCATTTCCAAACATCCGACAGTGAAAATGCTGGCGCTGAGCTTTCTACTACTTATCGGTGTGGTGCTGGTCGGAGACGCGCTTGGTCACCACATCGCCAAGGGTTACATCTACGGAGCTATGGCATTTTCGGTATTCGTTGAATTTCTCAATCTTGCCGCATCTCGCAAAAAGAAAGAAGAGAAAGCGCACCAGGCTTCTTGAGAGCCACTGCTGCAATTGACTCAGCCAGTGATTATTGAGAACTAGCGACTGGCCGAGAACTAGTGTGCGACCAAGAGCTAGTGATTGACCAAGAACTAGCGACCGACCGAGGACTAACTACTGATTAGGTACAAGTTGCTGCCCTTGTTGCGGAGCAATCTGATTTTGCAAGAAGCTACCCAGACCGTTTTTGACCATACCACCAAAACCGCCACTGCCTTGCTGTGTTGGCTGTTGCGGTGCAACAGTTTGATTCTGCATCAAGTTAGGTTGAGCAACTTGCTGACCACCAAGGAACATCTGGCCGTTCTGTACTGTGACGTAGAACGCTTGGCCGCTCTGAACATTGGTCATGAGATATTGAGCTGGTGGCAAATTAACCGTGCCAACAAGGGCCGGTGGCTGCTGACTCAGAGCATTGCCTTGTTGCTGACCGTTCTGCCCCCCAAGTAAGCTATCTTGGAGAGTCTTGAGGAATTGAGCTTGGCATGGGGCGCTCGTAAAACCAGTTGCTAAAAGCGACAAGGCCGCGGCGAGAGATAAAACTACATAGCGCTTCATGATGAACTCCTTCAATTCCCTCGAAGACAGATGCTCTAAAGACAAGAGTGTTTCTAGGGCTCTAGTTTAGCAAAAACAAAGAGAGGCAAATTACAACTGGTGAATTTGTTTATCTCCCAGAAGAAGAAGAAGAAGAAGCGCTAAGCTTATTGAGGAGTTTGCCCCCAGGTATAAATGTCGCCATCGGCATTGTATCGAGGATACCAATACTTGCCAGCACCATCGCGACAGGATGCTACCGAACCGTCGGCATTATACGAATAAAGGCCGGGCAAGCTGGCAGAACGCTCGAGAATTACATTACCGTCCATATAATCCAAAGAAGAATGGCCTCGACTGCCACTCAAATCCCATTCAGACTGCCCACCAGCCAAATACTCATCTTTACCAGAGGCGTTAGGCATATAGCTGCCGTGACCGGTGGTCAGACCGGCATCGCGCTGGTCCATAATACCGGCGTTGATTCTGCTGGCTTTAGTAAAATAAGCCAACGGAGGTGGCATGCCGTTGATGCCCTCGTCACCGTATATGTCTTCGGCGTGCCGGCCTGCGTTGGCAACAAAGCTATCAAGCTGGCAGGGTGGTAAAAAGCGTTGCCTAGGGCGCGCAGACTGAGCGGAAACACTGTTTTGAATAACTGCATTAAGAATCAAACTTAGTAAGGCGCAGACTACAAACTTGAATTTCACTGACATAATCACTCTCCGCTGGCAAAAACTGCTGGCCGACAGTGCTATTTAAACGAATAGATCTGAAAAACTCTTGAAAGTGCCGAGGCTTTAAAAAAGTCATTTTTGCTCGCGCTAAAGATTCCGCGGAGGTCGCCCCACAAAGGCCCGGCCTTCATGAAATGACTTTGCCTGGGGAAATGTTCTGCTAAAAACACTGCGGCCAGAATAATCAATGTACTCGCTGTGATCGCAGTCATGAGTCGCTACAACAGCGAAGCCCTCTGAAAAATCGTGGGCCGCAGCGTACCTGCACGGAATAACTTGGTTGCCAGCGTGATCAATAAAGCCAAAATATCCTTTCACAGAAGCCCTCTGAAAGACCCGCGCACGACCCTCAACGAAGGGCCAGCAATAGTCAAAGCGAGGAGCAATAACTGTTCGGCCAGAAACGTCGGAGTAACCGAATTTTCCATTCTTCTCAATCACAACCAGACCTTCGGAAACGTCATAGTTCAAATCAAGCTGACGACCAGGAGGGTTCGTATCTGCTTTAGTTGCGACATTTTCACTCGCCCCCTGCTCAAAGCTTCTGAAATTTATGGGCTCAGGAAAAGGTCTAGCAAGACTAAATTGAATTTCCCCATCGGCATTCAAATAATCAATGCGGTTGTCTTTTGGAACAGCCACAGCCGCTAGACCCTCACGAAAAGGTCTAATTTCATGGTCATAGACCGGCGCCAAAATTATCTTCCCGCTCTTATCAATTAAGCCCCATTTATCGTTAACGCACACAGCGGCTCGGTTCTGTGCGAAGGCCGAAACATCTGAGTATGAGCCTTTAATCTTTGTAGTGCCATTTTTGTCGATAAACTGCCAATACAAGCTATCCTTCGGCCGCACCGCCGCCAGGCCCTGTGAAAAATTCTGAGCCAAACCGTAAGAACCACATTTACGAACTCCTGTTTCGTCGATGAAACTACAGTCGCCATCAAAATAGTGCCGCATATCAAATTCGCGATGGAGAAGACTTCCCTTCTTCACATCAACAACAGCAAGGCCCTCAGCGAAATCGCCTGCACCGTAGAAAGTGGCGTTGTTAGCAACAAATGATCCGTCTGGTCGTAAGTAGACACATCGCTCTCTCGTTACACCAGAATCTTCGTCGAAAATTGGCGTACCAGCCGCACAAAGGCCTTCTGAAAACCGAGAAAAGGTACTGTGGTTATACCAAGCTTGATTGAAACTGCGCAAATCATTAACGACCTTACCAGTGTAATCGATGAAGCCAAACGGTTCACCAGCCCGTTCAAGACTGTCGACAACAAGGAAGAAGTAAAACATAACCGGGGGCGCAGAAAACCATAGTCCGCCAACGGACAGGACAACCATGATCGCTATTGCTGGTATTCGTGAAGTACTAAGCATAGTCTCACCCACTGGCACAGAGTAAATCTATCTTACTCATTATCTGGCATTGGATACTGTTTGCCCTCAAGCAATTTGCCATAGGAGAAAAGCAGCAAAAGAGCTACCTGTTGGCAAAAGAGTTACAATATCCAACTGATATCAAAGAAGAACGACAACAATTGGCCCATTGAAATTTACAGGTGCAATATTGGAGTTTATTCTTCCTACTATTGGCGCAATCATATGCTACCCAATCTTCGTTATAGCAGGAATAGTACTTTTCCTGATCTCAGCCGGCGTAATTTACTGCACGGCGACTAAAGACAAACGCCAAAAATACTACGTGACTGCAGCTTGCTTATGCCTAATTCCCTTTACGACGATTTTTCCTTTTTTGTTCTGGCTAGTAGGGTGCAGCATCGGCGATATTTGCACGGCACACAGACAAGACGTCGCCAATTCTGAAGCCGTATGGTTTTGGTCGTGGTTTAAAACAATCAATTCTGAACTCTACGATGCTAAGCAAGAGAACGATCCATCTATTCAAAAGCTCAGGCTAAAGCTACAAGAACTCTGCCCCAAAGTACATTTCAAATTAGGGCCTATACACGACGGCCAAAGGGAAATCGCCTTTACTCATGGAGACTGCGAACTAACACAATGCAAAATCAACCCAAGAGCTTTAGTCGAAGAAGCAGAGAGAAGCAAAATAAAGAACTTCTATGTGGGTTACGGCTTCCCTCAAGGCAGACCCCAGGGCGCCGATAGCGTCTCACTGGTAAGAACACACGACTACCACAGCAAAGATTTTCAAATGATAGCAAGGCGAAACAAAGACGTAATCGATGTAGCAGTTTACACAGACGAGCCGTTCCTAAATACATCCAACGATGACTTTCCCGTCGATTTCTTTCTGGAAAATAACCTAGGCACAGAGTTCTTCAAAAGATACCTTGGTTCTGTCACTATCAACAAGGTCTCTAAACTAAAGAAAGGAAGCAAAACTAGACCAATAGATCAAGCTTTCGACGCCTTCTTAGAGCAACTTACTGCCGAGGAGAAGCACGACCTATCAGCCACAATTACAAGCAAACCATGCGTATGGCGCACAAGCAAGCTGGCACCGGGAAGGACAGCTCTAACGTCATTTTCTTTAGTCCATGAAGACATTCTAAATCCATACTTACCGATTCACCACTAAAGCGGAAGAAGACTAACGCCACAGAACATTCAGCTCTCTAATTTTCCCAGCAGCTCCGTATAACCATAAAGAAGCTGCTAGAACAAGCACAGTATTCTCTTTGCCAATTACCACGCCACGAAAGGAAAGCGATGCACGACTTAGGCGCCCAGAAGCTCGAACTGAAGAAAGTAAGAGAGCGCATTTTGAAATGCTGCAAGAACAAGCCGGGCCTGGAGGATGTGCCGCAAATCCTGGACGCGGCAGTCGAATTCAGCAAGAGCAAATTCGCTCTTATTTGGGAAGGAAATCAACATCTCGGCGACACCCTCGACCTGGGACAAATAAAAGAAGACGCGCCCATTCTTGCTTGTTTTGGCGATCTAAAAATAGATGGAGACTTTCTCAGTCATTATCATGACGACTGGCAACCCATGCTATTTATAGACGGCACTCTCTCTTGCCACAATATCGTCAAAGGAGGCCTGTTTCTTGTGGTAGCTGGCGACATTGACTTAAATGGCTACTATGTCGGCGATAACAACGAGGGCTACTTAAGAGTAGCAGGGTCATTAAGCGGAGCGGGCTTCGTACCTCGCTTACGGGATAAATTACCAACAGAAGACTACATCGCCGGTGGTGTCAAAACCAAAAGCTTTACCTTGGTTGATTGCTCCGATCATCAACTAAAGAAGCATTTTGTTCCAGAGGTCATTGCCGGCGGCTGGCAGGCAGTCAACATAGACGAGATCATCAAGTATGGAAGAGAGGGCAAGTCAATCTGGAAAGATCAAAGCCTCTCTCAGTTAACAACAAAACCAGACTTGCCACCGCTCATTGAAAGCCCAATAGATCCAACCAAGAACGGCAGTATCTGCCCGCTCTCTGAAATGCGCACGGAGCTGCTTGAAGCCATATCCACCAAGCTAAAAACCGGTACGCCTGCTGACACCGTTGACTGCTTCTCAGAATTTGTCAAAAACGAAACTTCACGCAGCCAAGAAAATGCCCTTGTGTTGCCTGCAGGAACAAAGCTAGAAGGCGACCTAATACTTGAAAGCTTTGCACCATGGGCCGAGATCAACAAAATCGCTGCCATAGTCTGCCGCGGGAACTTAGAAATTGCCGGTGACATACTGAATAAGACCCTCGAACACGGCCCCATGCTCTTCGTCGAGGGTAATCTGAAAGTAAATTCGCTATACAAAGCGGGCTCGACAATAATCGTGCTCGGTGATCTGCAAGCATCCGAGCTAGTGATAGCTGAATATAACGACGGCGTGCTGCGCGTAGCCGGTGACTTGCAAGCGGCAGCACTGCTAGCCCTTGATCACGACTGCTATGTAGCGGGCGAAACCAAAGCGCTCTACCTTAGCAGTGACGAATGTAGCTTGCGAGAGCATCTGTGCGAGGATGTCTTTAATGATGACAGCGAAGATAACCCTAACGCTGAGCTACTTTTGCGCTGTTTCAAAACTGGATTAGCAATTTTCGAACCCAGTGGAAGCGAACACGAATAACGCTCTCGCAGAATTAACTGGTAATTGCACAACACATTAAACTAGTAACCGCACAACTTCTTAAACTAGTCGTTGCACTGCAGACTAAACTAGCAATCCCCCAGCCACTAACCAATGCTTTCTCGCATTCTTACGGGCGATCTCGGCTGAAGCTGCGCGCTCGTCATTTACTAACCACTCAATTTACGCCCTTGGGCTTCGTAAATCGCAGCTTCCTTGTTCTCACCCTGTTGGCTCAGACACGCAGCTAAACCTTGGAGATATAGCCGTCTTGTCTCGTCATCGAGCTTATAAGCTAGAGCATGCCGCGCACACATGATCGAAAAAAACCGCACGCAAGAATATTGTAAAGTCCGAGTAACAGCAACTTGCTAGAGGTTTTGCTGTTGTAATGCTAGCCAGCGGTCAGAAAGGGAGTCATCGAATGTTGGATGTGTCGACAAAGTGATGCTCAAGATACACCGGCAAAACCGCCCAACGATTTAGGGCGCAGGAGATAGCTTCTCCAAGTTTTGTTTTGGGTAACACTTTGGGATACTGCTCATCAAGCCACTCTTCGAGAAGTGCAATTTTAGATTTAGAAAGGCGCTTTCTAAGATCGTGTTGCTCTTCTGGGGGAGAGACTGGTTGCCACTCTCTCAATATCAAACGAACTTTTGATGACACCCATGGCCAGTTCAGCGATGGTCGGGTCTTCTCTCCATGCGTCTTCAAAGTAACAATGAATGGATCACAGACCTGGTGGTGGTGAAAGCGAAGATGCGGTGGAGTTAGTTCTTGAATAGAATTTGCTCGGCGCGCCATGCTGATTAGCTTCAACTGGCACCAGTCATCAGCAAAATGGCAATCTGGTCAGGTTCGTTGCCGTGATTTACATACACGTGGACCTGCACCTTTGAAGTTTCAACTCGTTCTTCCAAATAGGTTTCAAGGTGTACGTTCGTCACAGCAATTACTCCGCCAGGTAACTCTAGAACTCCTTCCCACGCTAGCGTTGGTGGTAGTGATTTGTCTTTCCTGACACCTTGTAGCAGTCGTACATGCGTTGGTCCGTCCTGGCACATGAGAGTGCCGACTACAATGCATGACGGCGCGACTGACACTAGCCCAGAGATAGACTCGGGTAAATCTCCTGATGGATCGCCGATAATCAGCAAAGAGTTAGGAGCTTGAACAGATATTTCAGACACGGTCGAACCTTTGTAGATTGAAGGAAGCACGAAGCACAAAAGAGGACACAAGCTTACACCCTTTCACTTCAGGCGTACAGGAGCGAGGCTGGCACGTTGTTGTGATGTCTTGCGATTTTACTCAGATTGGGACAGTCCCACCAAGCTCGCAGTGCCGCCGTCAGCAATGACTTTCCTCGTCGAGTGTTCGCTCACCCGAGTCCGCAATTATTTCTAAAGGTATCAAGGCGCAAACTCAGACTAGCTTTTTGCTCGCAGTATTTCTTTCTCTGTCCGCATGGCATGGTGGCGAGTGAGAGATGTTTCCTATACGATCATGCGCTTCTCAGCTTGAGTGGCGGTGCGCTGGGATTATCACTCACGTTTTTGCAGTTTGCAAATCTTCCGGTTGCAAATCTTTCATTGTTGGAGTATAGCTGGGCCTAGCTTGCTACATCATTATTCTCCTGTCTTCTCTAGATGTTCGCGTCCAGATTTCACTGGGAATTTGAAATTCACGTCGCAGTCAAATTAGAAACAGCGCGCTTGCGCCGAGAGTTTAAGCCGTCAGCGTATGAGAAACTTGCCTTTAATATTCTTGGACCATTTCACTCGAATGTGGCGATACAGCTGTTGAATATGACTACCGTAATATGCCTTTTTGTTGGTATTGGCGAAGCAAGAGAAATTGACATTTAGCCGAAATCACTGTTGTCGTACCCCTTTATTGCAGATTGGTGAAGAGAACAGTCAGCTACGCCATGCGCCGAAGCATCCGGGCCATTCTTCATTAATTTGTCTTTTTGGAAATTGAAGCAATGGCTTCAAATCAGAAGATGTACTTCCATTGGTCGCTAGGGCCTGCACACTAAGGCGCGCCGCTATAAACAATCCGCAGAAGTCTTGCTTATAGCGGCACGTCAATGTCGTCTTCCAGTTTGGCATAGGAGCCAGCTGGCAAACCAGCACCTGTCAACGATTCAATAAGTTGATGCGCCACAGACTTTGGTGCTCTAATTGAAAAACTTGTGAACTGACCGGGCGACAGACTGGCTGAACCTAAATATCCATTGAATGTGCCATCAACTTTGGCCAGCATCTCGAAAACGAATTCCTCAGCTTTGTCATGCTCAGCTTTGTTTCCGTGGTACTTCAAGTGAATTTCTATTTCTACATCGGGCACCGTTTGTCCGATCGTTAGTCGATCCACAATTTTTTCGGCAAAGTATGAAATTTCTTCATTGGCATGAGAGGTCAATGAAGAGAAACGAGACAGCTCCTGCTGAAGTGCGTTTCTAAGCTCGCGAATCCATATATCCGGCTCCTTGGGATGGAGACACTCAAAAATACGAACCGCAGACTCTTCACTCATTCCTGCTACGCCTGAAATCTCTTCTACAGAAGCATCGAGCAGATGTTTAAACGAACTAAAATGATCGCGCAATAATTTCCGTCTGTCGCCCCAATCATTATCAAAATCGTTGAAATCATCGGGCACCGGAATCGGGTAAACGCTGCACGCTGCAAAACCCAGTAAAATATCAAGGATTTCAAGTGCTATTGTCTCGTTGGCATTGTCCAGGACTTCAAGTATGAAGGGTAGCGCGGGTAAAGCAGCGGAAGAAATAAAAGCATGCTGGTGGCATAAACCGCACCACAAGTGATGAGCAGCTTTCATCGCTTTTTCGTCATCTTGCGATGCCAGGTTTAATAACTGTTCACCGACGGAACCCCAGTCATTTGTACCGGACGCAGCTCCATATGCCGTCTCATATTTAGACCAATCAACTCTCTTTAAACGCCCTTCAAAATTATCTCGTTCCATTGCTGTTTAGGCACCTCCGAAATCTCCCTTCAGGGTGACTGATGCTCAAGTGTCGTTGAGTAAATGGAAGCTGTCAAACCTTTCGAAACACTTTCTTACCAAAATTATCAGTGCATTCAAGCCTTCCGGCTTGGGCTCGATCATTCTGCCAATCAGTAGTTGAGTCCGCCAGACTTACTTGCACCGCGAAAAAAAGCAGGACGAAAATAGATCAGATGTATCAGCATTGATTCAGGAGAGCACGGCCGAACAGAATCATTTCCAGTCCCAGATGAATGAGGTTTCCGTGCTTTCTTCCAATCCAGCCGCGACTAGAGTAGATAAAGCCAAGCAGATCAACAAAATATTATCTGATCACGACCGCAACGCGTCGACAATAGACGTCAAGCTAACCCTTCTGACGCAACTGCATCCAGGCAGCGCAGCCGCATCTAAAGCACTATGTCATAAAATCACTCAATGCGAATTTAGGCCTGTGATTACTGCAATAAAGACACTGACTATGCGGCGAAGAACGAACCGGCTTTTGCTGACTTATGCAGTCAACAATTTTTTAGAAGGCCCTGACTTTGAGGCTATGCTGACAGAGTGAAAAGTCCAAACGGACGCACCCGCGCTCGGGCAACTATCAGACTGACACAACTAGCTCAAACAAACGACAGAGCTAAGGACACAACACTATTTAATAGGGCCATATCGAAGTTCGGAACTCTGCCTTTCGACGCACAAGGCAGCAGAACGGTAGCCCAAGAAGCACGTGACAATCTTTTCGAAATGGAAAATTCAGCAATAGGCATCACGGCACCAAATATTAGCGGCCAAGGTTGTGCTTTTAGACTTCTCTGGCAATTTGTGACCGCCCTGCCGGTCTATGTACCCACACGAGCGGTCCCTCGTGCAAAAGTTTAAGTCTCAGCCATTTGTCATCGTTGCAGTCAATAGTGATCCAAAAGAGAATTTGCAAGCAATCATCGAAAACAAAACTATTTTGTGGCCAGCAATTTTTTGACGGTGGTGATACCTTTGGACCCATTGCCTCGCAGTGGAATGTCAAAGGCTGGCCGACACTATATTTGCTCGACAAGGAAGGAAAAACCAGGGCGAAGCCTCACTTTGACGCCGCAGACCTTGACGAACAGATTAGCAAGGTGTTGACGGAGAACAAGCCTAAAAACTGATCACAGCTCGGGTGTTAGCAGTACTTATCTTGGCAGGAAGAAATAGAGAATACCCAAGATTGAGCAATTCCACACTGTATGAAAAATCAGCCCTGGGACAATGCTATTGGTATCTTCGACAACTTTGCATAGCACTAAACCAATCGCAAAAGAAAAAGTAAGTAAGCAGCCAAGTGAGCCACAAACGCTGCAATGATAGAAAAGACCACCTGAAACTTAGTCAGACCAGGGGCGTTTGGAAAACTACATTCATCGACGTGACTACTCAAACTATACATTCCTCTATTCAAATCGAAGTGCTACTTGCTATGAGAATTCAGCTATTTAGAACCAAGCGTCCAGCCTAAGTATCGTCCAGTCTTTAAGAGGTCAGCAGCAATCGAGCCCAGGCTGGCATTAAATACTTCGCAGCCACTTTTGTATGTGACGGCTTCTTTTGATGATTGCAAATTATTCAGCTCTGCCAAAAGCGCTCTTATTGTCGATGGCATACAGTAAAGTAACAAGATAAATAGCAGTACTTTTACTCAGGGAGTCAACAACCTCTTTCTTATGCTGAGCGACTCGGGGTGCGCATTGAAGAAAGGCCTCATATTCAGGACTTGCGATGGCAGACTCGCCTACTGCACTGTCGGAAAACTGCTTGGCATTAGCCAGTATTGCTAGTTTTTGACTGTAATATGCATCACTTGAGTTTGGCATAGCAGAAACTTCTCTGTCACTAATCCGCTTCTTTGTAGATCGGGGAGTTTGCTTTTGCTCATCGGCACTAGCACAGGGGATACTAGCAACAACAATACTAGCGATGACACAGAGGCACAAAAGCAGGGGGATGACCCGGTTAACTGCCATACAGAGGCTCAGCCTAAACGGCCTTACGCATGGGAGGCAGCTTCACCACTTCGTTTACCGCAAGTGAATTAGCCTGTTCGCCAGTTTTGCCGTTGTACTCAGCAATTTTAGTAGCCATGACATGCACTTCAGTTTTGGTCGGTCTGCGACCTTCGCGCTCAGCAATCAGGTTGCTGGCAATGGTCGAATAGGTTTCACCAGGTTGAGCTTTGACTTCGCTCTTCTCGCCAATTCTTCCAGCAGCAACAATCCAACGATTAACATCAGCCTGGCGCTCAACCGGAATAGCTTCCTGGCTGCGGCGATGGGCCGAAACATCTGGAATAGGTCCACGGTTTCCGGCGGCCTCAATGACGCGGAAAGGAAGATCGGCCTGGCGATTAGCCCGCTCAAGTTGAGCCGGAGTCATTCTGGCAGCGGCGTCTTTGATGTGTCCAGCAATTTGGTCGTCGACGATAGTAAAGTCTTTTCCACCAGCAGTAAAAGCAGCCGGTAATTTAGTATCGAGCGGAATGGCTCGCTTACCCAGTTCGCGCATCTGAGCGTCGACTTCGATACGACCAAAATCTATATGGTCAGCCGATTTGGACTCTTGCCTGGTTTCGGCCTTAACATCTGCTTTGTCAGCCACAATCAAATCCTCGAGCGGTTCACTAATAAAAGCATACCCAGCTTTTGTGGATTTTTGTGGGCGCCGACCCCGTCCCAGGAGCTGCTCTTAGATTAAATGACCTGCGAGGCCATCACACGGCATCTTTAGCGATTTCGCCAGCAGTCGCTTTAGTGGCTTTCAGATAATCCTCGGGAGCAATGATTATCTGCGTACCGCGCACACCAGCCGAAACTGAGACCTGCTCGAAGAGGTAAATATTTTCGTCAACATAGACCGGATAATCTTTCTTGCAGGCCAGAGCAGTTACTCCGCCGCGGATGTAACCAGTCAAGGGCTGCACTTCTTTGAGAGAGACCACCTCTGACTTGCGATCGCCGCTCAATTTGGCCAAAGCCTTCAAGTCGAGCTGGGCGTTTCCCGCCACAACAGCGAGACAGACTCCATTTTTATCGCCCCGCACCACCAGAGTTTTGAAGACTTGCTCAAGGGGGAAGCCAATTTTGGCCGCCACAGTCTCAGCGGTGAGGTCATCCGGGTCGACTTGATATTCCCGTAGTTCGTAGCTAATGCCTAGATTGTCGAGAATTCTTACTGCATTGGTTTTCATAATAGAAAATCATAGGCCATGGCTGAAAATGCCACAAGATTGAGAACAAAGACTTTCATATTTATCGACAATGGCTGGCAATGGCTGCAAAGATTGGGCAAGAATGGTAGCTTGATAGCTCTAGTTCTGTTAGCGCAAGTTCTGTTAGCCCTAGTTTTATTGGAGCCGTTCCAGTTGTCACCCCGCCTGCTTTTGCCATTGTCTTTGCTCATTTGCCAACTTGCCTATAACTTGGGCTGCAATCTAGATAGCAACCCAGATAGCGATATAAGCAGCCAAGCCCAGGCCCAGAGCACAACGCCCGATGCTTCCGCACGAGAAAAACTAGATGCCGAAGAGGCGGCCTTGCGCCACAAAGCCCTTATGCGCGCCCATCGCAAACGCACTATCGAAACTGGTCGCAACGACCATGTAGCAACACCTGAAGAATATTCGCCAGAGCTAGAGCTTTACAAGAAGCCGCTTAGACCAGCCGATCAAGCGAACGGAACCCAAGCCACAGACACTAAAGTGGAGCTGCGCACCGACATCAAACTTGAAACAGAAAAGCCCGGTGCACTTCCAGCAGCAGGAACAGATCAATTTGTTGCCAAACGCATGCACAGCGAAAATTCGCCAGCAACAGTAGAAGTAGACTTCAAACCCTATATGGCGGCACTAAGCAAAAAAATCAAACATAACTGGTCTCCGCCAGCTCGGCAAGAGAAAACAGAGGTCAGCGTAAATTTCATCCTTATGCCCGATGGCTCCATTGGCAATTTGAGAATAACCAAGCACGGTTCAGCCAGTGCCGATGAAGCGGCTCGCCAAGCGATTCTGCGCGCTGCGCCTTTTGCCCACCTGCCCCAGGGCTGCAATGTTCCAAAGCAAATTGACTACGACTTCTCGCACTCATCCCATCAAGACAACCCTTCATTCCAGTGGGGAATTCATTAGTCTTTCATTAGTCGTAGATCAGTCGTTTATTAGCCTTTCAAGAGCCGCTGAATAACCTTTGAAGAGTTATTGAATACGCATCTTCTTTTCGCTTTCCGGAATAGCCAGTTGGGCCGAACAGCGCGGGCAGACTTCAGTGGAAAATCCTAGCACTGGAGTGCGCCAGGTGTTGTTGCCCGGTATCAATGAAACGGAGCAGACTGGGCACTGGCACAAAGAGCGGTATTTAATCCAGGCGAGAAATGCGGCAACGGCAATAATTCCAACCATTGGCATAACAGCAATAGGAAATAGTAAACGCACAGCCAAAACCATGGCTACAGCGGACCAAACGTAAGTCGAAGCTTCTTTTTTGCGCTCAAGAAAAGCAACTTGAATTTTGCGAATGGCGGCAATGTCGCGCGGGCGAATCAAGAGCACAACAGGATTAACACGACGATCAATCTCGGCTGCGACCCCGCCTACCTTCTTGCGTGTATAGGCAATTTTAGGATCAACACTTCGGGTTTGACCCTCTGTCGATACAGGCATTCTTGAAGCTAAGCCGTTTGAGATTGCCATGGTGAACTCCTAGTAACTAGATGATACTAGGCTAGGTTACATCCGACTACGTAAAATATTCGTGAATACGTAATATTACCCACGATTACTCACTTCCAGCTCTAGTGTCTCATCATTAGAGCTAGAATCGGCCTTATTTTCATAGAGTTCGCGTCGGCTAGGATACTTACTTTTGATAAAACGATGTTCGAAATCGTCAATGAAAGTAAACACCACCGGCACAACCACCAAAGTGAGCAGAGTGGAAGTAATTAAGCCACCAATGACGGCGGCGGCCATGGAGGCCCTTACTTCTGAACCGGCACCAATTCCAAGGGCAATTGGTACCATACCCGCCACCATGGCGACCGTTGTCATCAAAATCGGGCGCAATCTGGCCTCTCCGGCAGTTACCAGAGCTTTGTTTCGCGGCATTCCCAGCTTAATGCTGACCAGGGCATACTCCACCAACAAAATGGCATTCTTCGTGACAAGACCCATGAGCATGACGATACCAATGAGAGCGTACAAACCAATTGGTGCGTGAGAAGCGACAAGACCAAGAGCAGCACCGCCAACGGCCATAGGCAGCGAAACCATAATCGTTAGAGGTTGCAAAAAGTCATTAAATAGCAGCACCAAAACAGCGTAAATGAGCATCACCGCTACCGCTATGGCCATAGCAAAGCCGCTGAAAATATCGCGCTGAATCTCGACATCTCCGCTAGCCATCTCATGTACAGAAGCCGGCATGTTCTTAAAGCTTGGCAGTTTGTGCACGAGAGCGAGAGCTTCGCCAAGAGTGCCACCGCCAGCCAAGCTAGCAGTGATTGTAACTTTACGGCTACGGTCATAGCGACTAATCTCGGCGGCTCCGCTGCCAAATTCAACCTTAGCTACTTCGCGCAAGGGAATTGACTTGTTCATGGCCATGACGCGCAAATTGCCAATCGAATCTAAGTCCTGACGATAGCTAGGGTTAATCTGAACAAGAATACCAATCTGCCGGTCAGGAAGGTCAAACTTGGCCAAACTGGCACTGTTATCACCAACAGTTGCCATAGTGGCAGTGCGGGCAATTTGTTGCACCGAAACACCTTGATCGGCCGCAGCGGCCGAATCAGGCGTAACTTGAATTTCAGGGCGACGCAAAGCTGCCGATGAGGAAACATCAAATAAACCGGGGACAGTGCGCATCTCCGTGGTTAAGCGCTCAGAGGTCTGACGTAGCTCTTTCTCATCATTGCCGACCAAAGTAACCTGTACTTTGCCGCCCAGACCCATGGTTGCTGAAAAAGTAGCACGCACTCCAGGCACTTGCACCAGCTCTGGACGCACTAAATCTTCAAACTGCTGCTGCGAAAGTTTTCGCTCAGCCTTTGGCTTGAGCATGACGTACAAGCTAGCTTTGTTCACTTCACCAGCGGCTCCACCTTGACCAGCGCGGCCGGTAGATGGCGTGCCAATCGAACCAAAGACCTGAGCTACTTCGGGGTGGGTGAGCAAAATATCGGTCATGCGTTTGCTCACGGCATTGGTGCCAGATAGCTGAGTACCAGGCGGTAAAGTGATACTGAGCAAAGTCTCCCCGCGATCGGCAGAAGGCACAAGAGAAGTAGGCAAAGAAGCCATTAGGGCCATGCTAACAACGAAGAACACCGAAGCACCCAGCACAGTTTTGCCCCGATTACCGAGAGCCCAGAGCAGCATGTGGCGATAGACACTGACAGTTTTCGACTTACTGTGGTCTTCTTCTTCAGCCGGCTTGTTGAGCCAGAAAGCTGACATCATCGGAGTAATTAAACGAGCAACCAGCAGCGAAAAGAAAACCGCTACGGCAACGGTGACACCAAACTGCTTGAAGAACTGTCCAGGAATTCCACCCATAAAGGCCACTGGCAAGAACACCACAATAATACTCATGGTGGTGGCCATAACTGCCAAACCAATTTCATCAGCCGCCTCTAAAGCGGCTTGATAGGGTGATTTACCCATACGAATGTGGCGGACAATATTTTCGATTTCGACAATGGCATCATCTACCAAAATACCGATAACTAGCGCCAGTCCAAGCAGAGACATGTTGTTTAGACTGAAGCCCAGAAGTTTCATCACGGCAAATGTTGGCAGCATCGAGAGGGGCATTGCCACAGCCGAAATAGCCGCAGCCCGCCAGTCTCTAAGGAAGGCCCAAATAACAATCACAGCCAAAATAGCGCCAATCACCAGCGAATCGACTGTGGCGTGATAAGAGTCCATCACATAACCAAGAGTTGAGCGAATTTTAGTGATATGAATATCGGCTGGCAGAGTCTTCTCTAATTCGGCGATAGCTTTATCAACACCCTTGCCAGCAGTGGCTAAGCTGCTACCGGTTGAGCGCACTACCTGAAAGGCCACCACAGGTTTGCCATTGAGCATGGCTGATTGCCTGGTTTCGGCAATGCCATCGCTAACGGTGCCCAAGTTACCCAGAGTCGACCAGTTACCGTTGAGCAAATAGATACGCATATTGCGCAAGTCATCAATGCTTTTCATGCTACCGAGAGTGCGAATCGACTGCTCTTGGGCACCGATATAGCCGCGACCACCCGGCAAGTTAGTGTTCATCAATCTAATTTGCGAGTTAACAGTATCAGCGGTAACACCGAGAGCCTCAAGCCTGGTTGGGTCTAGGTCTATTCTTACTTGACGGTCGCTACCACCGGACCTTTGTACCTGGCCCACTCCCGGAACAGCAAGTAAGACTCGGGAAATTTGATCATCGATCAACCAACTCAAATCATTGAGTGAATGCTTATCTGACGAAACAGTGTAAGTAGCAAACGGAGCGCCAGAGAAATCGAGACGCTTAATTTGCGGCTCATCAATAGTCAGGGGCAACTGATTGCGGATGCGAGTAACAGCATCGCGCACATCGTTGACGGCGCGGTCGACATCAGTGCCCAGCTCAAACTCTATTGTCGTAGCGGAGCTACCTTCGTTAATGGTTGACGAAATATGCTTGATATTGCCAATGCCAGCAATCGCATCTTCGACTCGCCTGGTCACCTGAGTCTCTAATTCAGCAGGAGCAGCACCAGATTCGGTGATTGAGACAGTCACAGTCGGCATGTCTATGTTTGGGTTTTCATCAATACCCAGACTTAAGTAAGACATGACGCCAACAACACTGAAAATCAGGAACATCAGAATCGATGGAATCGGTTGTTTAATTGACCAGGCTGAAATATTCCAATTCATTGTCTCGCCTATTGCTTCATCTTCAAGAGATTACAGTTACTCATTAATCTTGCTACTTACTCAGGATTACTTACTTACTTGCGTCTAGCCACTTACCGGTGTCTTATTACTTACTCAAAGCAACAACATCGTTGTCTTCTAAGAAACCAGCGCCAGCAACTATTACGGCATCACCAACACTGACGCCACTTTTGATTTCAGCCGATTCGCTTGTGCGCGAACCCACTGTCACCTGCTGTTTCTTTGCCTTGCCATTTTGGTAGAGGAATACATAATTCTGCTCACCGTCTGCCAGAACAGAGCTATTTGGTACAAGCAGAGCATCGGCCTGGCCAACCTGCACACTGCCTTGCACAAACATGCCAGGCCTGAATCCAGAATTGCTTGGAATGCTGATGCGCACAGTACCTAACCTTGTGGCACTATCTACAGTCGGTGAAATCTGGAAAATCGTACCCTGCACAGAGCGCACAGAATCAGAGAGGGCTGCGGTTATGCCCGGCCGCAGCCTAGATAAATCACTCTGAGTCACCTGCGCGCGTAACTCTAATTGTCCTTTACGTATCATCTCGAACAATGCTTTGCCTGTAGAAGCAACATCGCCAATGTGGGCATAGCGCTTGGTGACCAAACCCTCATCAGGAGCGCGAATAATTGTTTGCTCAATTTGAGCACGAAGCTGTTGCACACTGGCAGCAGTTTCATCAGCACTAGCCTCTGAGACTATGATGTCTTCTCGACGACCGCCCCGTTGAGCCATCTCGAGCTTATTGTGCGATTGTTCGGCAAAAAATTTGGCGGCCGAAAATTGCTCTTTTGCTCCTTGCAAGTTTGTGAACGCGGTCACTTCTTCGGTTGAGTGATTGTCAGATTCTTGCTGACTAACTGCCCCTTCTTTCAACAAATCTTTGTAGCGCCGAGCGTTGCTGCGAGCGTTAACCAGGCTTGCTTCCATTTGAGTAACCATGGCCTGTCGTTGTTGCACATCGGCCAGAGCTTGCTGATAAGCAGCTGAAAGCCCAGCAATATCCTCTTGTCTGTTTGGCTGCACAGCCTTGAGGGCGGTGGCGCGGGAGCCCACCATGCGGGCCTCCATTCCTTTTAGCTGAGCTTGCAAAATAGACGAGTCAAGAATGCAGAGAACCTGCCCCTTGCGCACATAATCGCCTTCTTCGGCAAGTACTTGAACGATACTGAGCCCAGAGGCTTGAGAACCAATGGTCAACGGGTCGATGGCTGAAATTGAACCAGTGACGGTCAAAGCCGAAGAGACTATGCCAATCTTGGCCGCTTCAGTAGTAACAGTAACCACAGGAGGAGCAGCCTTGACGCTATCAGAAGATAGGGGCGGGGTGCTGCTGCCAACTGAGCTGGAGAGCCCATGGGCGTAGTTAAAGAGCGAAAGACCGGCTACCGCCACGAGCGAAAGACCTCCAGCCAAAAGCCACTTTGTCTTGACTGAGCTGCTCTTTGGCGTTATCCGATGCAACGGAGTGACATTGCCGCCCAGGCGAACTATTTCAGTTTGGTTTGTCTCGTCACGACTTGTTGTAAACATATGCTTCCTAAACTTTACTGTGGTTCAGTTTCTATCCTAACACTTAACTGAATGAATTCATTCATTAATTAAGGCCGCCCAAATTAAATCGATTTGTCTGCTCGAATAGTAATTCCTCAATGCCTTTTGGGCACTTCATGCAAAAGAGATCGTCTGCCGGAATTTCACCGATATCGGTGGAATTCTTAAAAACTGGCCTTCGCCGGGTTATCCTTATAGAGACAACACAGACGGAAAATTAAATGGCTAGAGCCCTAGATCCGCACAAAAAAGAAGCAATCTTAACGGCGGCTCGTATGATTTTTATACGCGACGGCTACCGCACAGCAAAAATGACCGATATTGCGACCGAAGCCGGAGTCGCCGCAGGCACACTCTATCTTTACTTCAACTCAAAGGAAGCTCTTTCAAACGCCTTATCTGAAGATTTCTTCAATCGTTGCGCCCTGATGATCGATCAGTATGTACCGCACATTGCCGATGAAAACGGCTTGACTCAATATATTGACTCGGTAATTCAGATCGCGCGGGATGAATTGCCAGTACTTTCTTTTGCGCGCATTGAATCTTTTGAAAAAGCAGGAAAAGGCAAAGAAGTTCGCAAAGAGCTTTCCATTCGCACGGCCAACCACTTGCAAAAATTGATGGATGAAAAAGCCATACGAAATTATGATGCCATTGCCCTGGCAGACATGATAGGAGGAATGCTGCACAAAGTGATAATGTCTTGCGTCGTGGAAGAGACTTTCGATCTCGCTACGCATAAAGCAACCGCCATACGAATACTAGAGTACGCCTTATTTGAGTCGAGAAATTAGAATTAGAACAATACAGAAACTGCGCCAATGAACAACTCTGAAGAGCCAAATCGAAATAACCTACCGCCGCCAGTGACTGTCATTGTCACATTGATCGTGATCACGATCATTGTTTTCCCGACCGTGATTTTGGCGCAGTGGTGGCTCTACTATTCTTCGACGGTTTTACTCTGGGATGCCGCCCAAACAGCCATGATCAGTTACTCTGGACTAGCGGTTATCTTAGCTTTCTTCATCGTTCTGGCCATGCGTCGTCTCAGTCAATCAACCAAACCAGAAGATATTCAAAGAATCTCAGGACTAGTAACCGAATGGACAGGCTGGGTAATTTTACTGCTAGCTTTCTCCTTCTCTGAATCACAGAGCATACTGCATGTCTCAAGGCATCTTTATTTTCCCCTCGCCGCTGTCGGCTTGATTTTACTGGGTGTCACTAACTTCCGCCGCTACCAAAGGGGCAGTGACAAGACATCACTGATATCAGTGGTTGTTGTAATAATCTGCCTAGCTACAGAATGTTTTCGCTATATCAGTGGACTAGAAAAATTGACATTTTAAATTTAAGCAGTGAATAAAGTTATCCAAGAAAAGAAAAAACAAGAACTGACGAAGGACACTTAGATGAGCATTGAGCCAGCAAACGGAAAGGAATGGTGGCGCAACGCAGTTGTCTATCAAATTTATCCCCGCTCCTTTCAAGATAGCAATAATGACGGCACAGGTGACATCAAGGGCATAATCAGCCGCCTCGACTACCTGGCGAACCTTGGCATTGACTGCATTTGGCTGAGCCCATTCTATCCCTCTCCCAACAAAGATTTTGGCTATGACATTTCAGACTACTGCAACGTAGACCCACTATTTGGTGAACTCTCAGACTTTGATCACCTAGTGAGCGAAGCACACAAACGCAATCTCAAAGTAATCATTGACTTAGTGCCAAACCACACATCAGATCAGCATGCCTGGTTTCAAGAAGCACTAGAAGGGAAGCAAAGCTTCAAACGAGATTGGTACGTTTGGCGCGACCCCGCCCCTGGTGGCGGCGTACCCAACAATTGGCCCAGCTATTTTGGCGGACCGGCTTGGACTCTAGACAAAGAATCTGGACAATATTATCTTCATCAATTTCTCAGTGAACAACCAGATCTCAATTTTCGCAACCCTCTGGTTGTAGAAGCAATGCTAGATGTGATGCGCTTTTGGCTCAAGCGTAACGTTGACGGATTTAGAGTAGATGTAATCTGGTTATTGGTAGAAGCTGAAGATTTTGCTGACGAACCAACCAATCACAATTGGAACAAAAATCTAATTGAGCGCGATCGAACCATTCATACAAAAATTGAAGACCAGCCAGAAACACATGTAATCATTCAACTGATGCGCCAGGTGCTAGACCAATTTAGCAGCCCTGGCCACGAAAAAATGATGATCGGAGAAGCTTACCTACCATACGATCAACTGATTACCTACTACGGCACCAAAGAAAAACCAGAGTGCCATATGCCCTTCAATTTTCATCTAATTACAGAAGGTCTCGAAAACTGGCAAGCCTCTGCTGTGCGTAAAATTGTCGATGAGTACGAACAGGCATTACCTCAAGATTGCAGCCCTAACTGGGTATTGGGCAACCATGATAAATTTCGCTTTGCTAGTCGCATCGGCAGCGAACAAGCCCGTGTTGCCACCATGCTCTTGCTCACCCTGCGTGGCTCCCCCACCTGGTACTACGGGGACGAAATTGGCATGCTCAATGGCGAAATACCACCTGACAAAATTGTCGACCCCAGGGGCATAAGACAGCCAGACGTGCCCAGTGAACAGAGAGACCCTGAGCGCACACCCATGCAATGGGACGGCACTACCTATGGTGGCTTTAGCAATACAGAGCCCTGGCTACCTGTCAGCGCTGACTACACTGAACGAAATGTCGCCGAGCAAGAGAAGCAACCACAATCAATGCTCAATCTAGTCAAGCACTTACTCAAACTGCGCAAAGAACATAAAGCCCTCAGTCAAGGCTCCTATCTAGCCCTTGGACCCGGCGGCAAAGACAAAGAAAAGGCAGAAGCATCTAGCACAGTAGAAGATGGTCTCTTCATTTACGTAAGAGAGTTTGCCGGCGAACGTATCGCGATGGTACTCAATTTCACAGACACAGTTAAGAGCCACAAACTACAAGGCCGCTGTCTAGCTTCAACCTATATGGACCATGAAAACCTAAGTGGCGACAAAAACGCAGAAGCAAGTACAGCGATAAACAACTTTAGAGTGCGTCCAAACGAGGGCATGGCCCTGCTGCTAGTCTAAAAATTACTCTTAGGCTTTATGTATTAGGATTTAGGTCTTAGGCTTTAGCTCTAGAAATTTAGTTCTAGAAATTTAGCCCTTGCAGTCCAAACCCCTTGGAATCGGCTGTGTAAAACAATACGTATTATCATATATACGATCGAATGCATCCTCGATAGCGAAGCGGTTCACGCGCTTGACTATCGGAGCGCATATACAGAACGGCCCCCCATGCGCCTTCATTAAATGTCAGCGGATATGCAAAATAGTTTCATCGGGGGACTTCCAACTATCTTTTCTTCCGCTATACTAATTACATAACCGGTGAGCACACACTAAGTTGAGTGCTTTGAGCCGAGGGGTTAAGTGGAAACGTCAGGTCTGCGCAGACCGGAAATTGTAGCGATAACCCGCTAGCTGTGGATTCTGACTTGAAGCAGCAAGAAATATCGAGCCTACGCAATAGGCAGTCAGACGATAGT
>Ga0075152_10000462_pt1 | contig 30796 bp, 19 predicted proteins | sample JI61114C2DNA_FD_70964 | JGI IMG/M metagenome (GOLD analysis project Ga0075152, IMG submission 70964) | Wastewater effluent complex algal communities from Wisconsin, to seasonally profile nutrient transformation and Carbon sequestration -... | ecosystem: Engineered > WWTP > Effluent > Algae...
CGGCAAAAATATGCTGGCCCAGGTGGTGGGCATCATCATCGGTTCGCCGGAATTTCAACGTAAATAAATCATTCATTACATAATCAGGTTCATATGTCAACTAGAAGAGGATTTTTGAGGTCGGGAGCACTTGCGGTGTTTGGCGTAGGCATTGGTGGCGTGCCTGGCTTTGTAGCCCGCGCTGCTGCCGGTTTTAAGCGGGAGCAACTTTATAAGAAAAACAAAATACTTATTTGCATATTTCAACGAGGCGCCATGGATGGACTCATGGCGGTTCCGGCTTTTACCGATCCTTACCTGCAGGCTGCGAGGCCAACATTGTTCATGTCTGCTGCTAAAAGTGCTGCCACAAACCCCGTGATCGATTTGGATGGAAGGTTTGGTTTACATCCTGGGATGAAAGCCTTTGAACCATTATTCCGTGAAAAGAAACTGGCCATTGTGCATGGAATAGGATCGCCCAATAATTCACGTTCACACTTTGATGCACAGGATTATATGGAATCTGGTACCCCATTCGATAAAGGAACCAACACCGGTTGGCTCAACAGGGCCAGTGGGCTTATGGGGCATGAAGCCACTCCATTCAGGGCGGTTAGTCTTACCAATTCTATGCCCCGTTCTTTTTATGGCGACCAGGCAGCCATTGCCGTTAGTAACCTTCGGGATTTTGCCATACAGATGCGGGGAAATAAAATGGCTTCCAATATAACCGCACGCAGTTTTGAAGACTTATACGACCAGGCTTCCTCCGATCTTTTGAAATCTACCGGTAAAGAAACTTTTAGTGCAGTAAAAATGCTTGATAAGCTCGATACACAGGGATATACGCCTTCTAACGGCGCCGTATATCCGATTTCTCCGTTGGGAAATGCCCTGAAACAGATCGCCCAGCTGATTAAGATTGATGTTGGCCTGGAGATCGGCTTTGCCGAATCGGGCGGATGGGATACTCATTTCGGCCAGGGTACAGACCAGGGGCAATTTGCACGCAATGCCATGGATATCAGCAACAGCATTGCAGCATTCTGGAAAGACCTTGGCGCTACCTTACAGGATGACGTAACGATCATGACCATGACAGAATTTGGCAGAACCGTAAAACAAAATGGTAGTGGCGGAACCGATCATGGAAGGGGTTCGTGCAATTTCATTCTTGGGAATAATGTACAGGGAGGTATGGTGCACGGATTGGTGAAACCTCTCTCGATAGAAAACCTGGAAGACGCCCGCGACCTGCCTGTTACCACCGATTTCAGGGCTGTATTCAGTGAAGTGGCCGATCAGCAACTTTCCTTACATAACAATGAAATATTATTTCCCGGGTGGACGGGTAAAAAAATCGGTGTGATGAAAGGTTGATATGGATCTATTTCATTTAAAAAATCTACGCTGAAATATTGGATTTATTCATTTCAGCAATTTTCAGAATCACTTTTTTGTACGTTCGTTGATAGAAAAAACCTTTGATACTCCTGAAAGTACCAAACAGGATTCCGCTCCATGCCATGATTAAAAGGATTTGCCTCGAACCAGGTTGTTGCGGAAGAAAAGTAAGGGCTATGCCCGCCGCCAGGATAAAGATCCCCGATAACTTGGCAGTTTCTGCAAGGCGCAATCGCTTTTTTGCATTCGGTTCAATTTCGTTAACCAACATCCTCGCATGATGCTCGTCAAGGCCTGCTTCCAATAATCCTCCAACGATCTCTTCATCTGTTTTACCTAATGCCTTTTGTTCAAATGTGTAGGAAATATCGGTTTCTGTAAAAACAGTTGAACCAGTTTTTTTCATGATTGGCTGAATCCATGTTTCTGAAACAGGAGTTAAATCACCAGTTTTTTTTTCCTGCAACAAATGCTGAAGATTTCTTTGGCTGAGCTCTGCAACCAGGAGTTGATAGGCTTCCGCAGTTAACGTTGGTGCTTCTTCAGTAAACAATGTTTGCAGCTCTGCATCTGGTAATGCAGCATATTTTTCTTTAATGAGTTGTATATCGATCATGAATCTTATAAATGCGGTCAAAAGTTACGCATAATTTTTTCCGGTAACCGGCTATCCATTCATTTCGGTCATTTACTGATGAATAAAATGTGCATTTACATTCAAATGAAATAATTTGCGCTCAAATTGGAATTAAATTGACACAGATCATCATATTTACTTCGGCGGCTTTTGTGCTGGGTTTTTTAATAGCCTGGATTCTGCGCAGCAATTCACTTGCGAATGTGAATAAACTGCATCGCAGTACCAAAGGTTTCCTGGAAAGTGAAAAGCTCATCAGGGAAACCCTGCAGAAAGAGATCAATCAACTGCACCAGGTGAAAGAAGCTGCTGAAATGGATTTTGCCAGGAAGATGAAAGAGGCGAATGATCTAAACAAGCAAATGGACTCAGATATATTGCTTCTGCAAAAAAGCAACGAGGAAACGGAAGCCTTGCTTAAATCAGGTGAACCCGTCATTCATTCACTCAAACTAAAACTGATCGAGGCGAATAATACCATTGCCCGTTATAAAGCTCAATTGGGCATCAAGGAAAAATAGTTGTCTAAAATGTTTTTATAAAAAAAAGGCTGTCTTTTTGAGACAGCCCTTTTTTAATTACAGAAATATCAGTTTTTCTGCAAACTCTTCATTGGTATCCATGTCGATGATTCGGAGGATATACATTCCTTTTCCGGATGATGCCGGTCGTTGTATTTCAACCAATCCTTTGCCCTCTGTTGTAAACAGCTGCTGGGAGATTACCTGGTTCATCGTATTGAGTATAATAATTTTGTAAGTATGTTTGCGGCCCGCATCAAAACTGATGCTGAATCTTTCTTTCACCGGGTTCGGGAATATACTGATGCCTGAAGCTGTGTTAAGTGTATTCAAAACTATGGTGTTGCTATAGCTGAACCTGTTACCTGTTCGCAATAATTTTAACCGGTAATAATTCAGGCCGGGGAGCGGAACCTTGTCGGTGAATGTATATGGCCTGATATCTGTATTATTGCCTGTTGCCGCCACACGACCGATCTCCGAAAATTCTCCGGCAATTGATTTTCTTTCAACTACAAAATCCCTCAGATCTTCTTCACGGCTTGTTTTCCAGTTCAATACATTTTCATTGTGAATATGTTGTCCCCTCAGTTCTCCAACCACGATCGGGAGAATGATATAACATAAACCATTCAGGTTAAAGTAGTAGGTTCTTTTGATACAACCTGCATTTACGGTGAGATAACAAATGTACACACCGGTGTCGGAAGTAGAAACCATTGGGATGAACAGGCTCGATGAGGAACCCATGAATGTACTATCGACACTATAAATATTTGTTTTCTTATACCAGGTATAGCTCGCATTGAAAATAGAATCTACACTCAACGTAGACGGTTGTGCGAAACAGTTGTTGGTGACTACGATCCCGTTATTAGCCAAAGGAAGAATACTGGCATCACCAAGAGTTGCATTTCCACATGCATCAACAGCCCTTAACCTGATCAGCGAATAGGTGGCACCGTTATCGATGTTGAATATCGGGCTCGCCTGGGGTCCGGCAATGATCGACGGGGTAGTTGGCACACTTCCAATGATCTCATACATGAATGGCGCTACACCATTGTTTGCGATCGCACTTACGCTAAATCCGTTTGCATCGCACTGGTAAGCAGACGACCTGTTCAGGTTCGGGAACTGGTAAGGGCTGATTGTAATGGTATCATAAACTGTTTTACTGCAGGTGTTGCTCACATACCTGATCACATAAGATGCAGGGCCCAGGTCATAAAATGTATAATTACTACCTGATACAAAATCAGGTGTTAATGGTGAAGCATAAGGAACATTGTTTTTCTTGGTGATGCGTACCGTCACAGATCCCAGGTTCGTACCCACAGAAGTTTTGATATCGCCTGAACCATTTGCCCAGGAACCACCCGGGCATTTAGGTATTACAACCGGATCGTGCGTGAAATAGCTGGCCGTAGAGCCACTGTATGCAGAGTCTTTGTTGCCGCAATTATCGATGGCAACTATTTTATATTGCTGGCCAGATGGTAAACCCGGAATGCTATCGATCGTTACGTTGTTGCGGTTATATAATGCATTCATGAACAATGATCCATCCGGATTGAAAATACTAACGTTTACGGGTAAATTGCCTCCACCCATTCCTACATTGAATTCGGCAAATCCGAAAGTACAGGATTTGTTGGCATTCACTGATACAGATACCGGCGTGGCCGCTTTTGAAAAACAACGGATGATCGTAGTGTCGTAACATGAATTGGTGATCTTAATACAATAACTTCCATAAGGCAGGTTATTGAACACACCTCTTGTATTACATGAGATGAGTACATCATGACTATCATAAATACAAAATTGAGGATCAGTTAAATTATCCTGGCGGCCTATGGTTGCAGTGAAAGTTGTACAGGTGAAATTAGACGTTGTTACCGTACCTCCAACCGATGGCACTTGTCCACTGACGGTAAAGCATCTACTCAGGGTAGTATCCGGGCAGGTTACTTCTACCTGTATACAATAACTTCCCAAAGGAACATTGTCAAAAACGCCAGTTGAATTACAATCTATGCGCACACCTGCATCATCATAAAGACAGTATTGGGTTATATTAAGACTACCGCTACCAGCCGTAACCGTGAATGATGTACAGGTTTCGTTACTGATCCTGATAGATAGATCATTGTGGGCTATAGGTGCCAGTACACTAAAGCAATGTGTGATGGTGGTATCATAACAGGAATCCTTAACCGAAACACAATAGTTACCTAGGGGGATACTGTCGAATATGCCGGTGTTGTTGCACATGATGAGTACGGCATTGCTGTCGAACAGGCAATAAGTAGGCCCTGTTAAACTATCTCCCTGAACCACGATTCCAAAATTGGTGCAGGTAATGTATGCAGGTACGATCGGGTAAACAACCGGCGTTGGTTTCGTAGGATTGAAACACCTTGTTATTGTAGTGTCCCGGCAACCATCCGTTGTTTTTATACAATAAGGTCCATATGGTAAGTTGTTGAATACGCCGGTACTGTTGCAATTGATCTGCACATCTACAGAATCATACAGGCAGTATGTTGGATTGGTAAGTCCGATTTGCCCGGTAATGTTGGCAGTAAAAGAGATACAGTCCTTATTACTTATTTGCACATTGTTGCCGATGCTGATCGGTGGAGGATCTGCATGAAAGCAACGTACAATGGTTGTATCGGTACAATTATCATGTGCCTTGATGCAGTAACTTCCGTAAGGAATATTGGTAAATGTTCCCGTTGTATTACAACTGATCAGCACATCAGCTTCATCATAGAGACAAAATTCTGCATCAAAGAAATTAATAACTCCGTTTACAGAAGCCGTGAAATCGCGACAGGTAAAATTGGAAGTATTCACATGGGCGCCTACACCCGGGCTCAGTGAAACCGCTACAGGTGCTTTTTTAATAATGCCACAAGCATCCCGTGCCAATACTGTAAACTGGTCATGACCATTAAGGTTAAAGGTGAAGTTTGGACTGGAAGACCAAATGGTATCTCCGGGTGTACGAACCACTCCATATGTAAATCCGGGAATTCCACTAACGGTACTCACGTTGCCTTTACTGTCTACTACTTTGATATACCCGGTTGCTTCATCGCATGCAGTTTTTGTAAACGAATAAGCGTCTATCCACCAGGTATAGTTACCAACGGTTATGCGCCTTGTTTGTATACCACCACATGAATCGGTTAATTGAATGCCATAGTCTCCTGCGATCAAACCGGTAAATTCTCCGGTATTATTACTCGTGCCCACGCCCATGGGAGACGGCGCAACAATCGTGTATGTAAATGGTGCCCGGCCAAACTGTTGACCAACAGCAGTGATGCTTCCATTGTCGCCATTGTCGCAGCTAACGTCAATTTTATTGAGTGTAAACCTGGGATCCTGGTAGGAACCCGCAATAACAATATTGGGAATGGTGATACTACAGTTCGTAATAATATCATTAACTACCAGGCTGTATACACCGGCCGATAACCCGCTGATAGAATCGCTGGTAGTGAAATTAGTATTAACGGGTCCGCTCGCTTTATATTTATAGTTTCCCGAACCACCGGATGCAAAGACTTTGATTGAGCCGGTTGCGGCACATCGGGATTCAAAACTCTGGTACGTAGCCTGTAATAAAATGCAGTTCTGGCTTTTGGAACTCAGGGGAGGGATCATTCCAATACAGCAAAGCACGAAGAACGGGATGTAGAGATTTTTCATAGTGGATGTTTTTCTCATAATAATAAAGGTCCTGTCATCACCACGACATTGCATCCGGTTGATCAGGTCTATTATTTTGATAGGTTAGCAGTAATATTTATAGGGATGATATTACTGAGGTTATCAATACAACGACAAACAATATTGGTTATTGTATATTGCAGCGAAAAAAAATCAGAAATCCTGCTAAAGATTGTAAAACACGTGTTTATACGAGGTATTGATACGAAAAAAAATGACTTTTACTGCATATTTCTACCGATCATTATTTGGGAGTATTAATTGGCAAGCTTAATTTTGCCGCATTGTAAATCAAACAAAAACATGAAAAAACTATTATTGTTGACGATGTTGACCATGGGATTGACCATTCATTCAACTGCACAGGGAATTGGTAAATTAAAATTCAGCGTGGGACCTGAACTGATGTTTGCAACCGGCGATTTTTCCACTACCAATGGATTGGGGATTGGCGGCACGGCCCAGTTGGAAATCTATGTGAAGGAAAATCTCAGTGCAACGGGCCTTACGGGTTTCAACAGCTTCATAGGCAAATCTGCGGGCAGTGGGGTGAAATTTAAAAATGCTACGATCATTCCAATCCGGGTGGGTGGCCGGTTTTATCCAGGTCTGGGATTTCATTTGGGAGCCCAGGTTGGTGTGGGTTTTGTAAATACAGCAGGTGTTGGAAATACAGCATTTGCTTATTCTCCGCAAATAGGATACAATTTCAAAACAGTAAAGGGTAAAGCCATTGATGCTACATTGAAATATGATGGTTATGCCGTCAATGGAGGATCGATAGCCGCAGTAGGAATCAGGCTTGCCTATGTGTTTTAAGAAGTCAACTTTTTGATCTTTAATTGCCCTGTTCATAGAATGGGGCTTTTTTTTGCACAATGTTTAAGAACGGTAGCGTTGTATTATATCGCAAATGCTTCAACAATAAACAATCAAGGCCGGGGTTTTCGTAAAAATTGCATTAAAATCAATACATTCGTTGCACCATTACACTGCATGAGAGTTGTGTTGACAGGCTTATGATAGGATCTCTCAGCGTTCATATAATGATTACTCCCCCCAGGAAAATAAATTGAAAATGGATTTTCATTTTACTGATTTATTGATGTCATTACAAATTGCACATTTATTTTAATATCACACATATTACCAATTATGAAAAGATTACCGCTGCTTATCCTGGCATGTTGTTTTTTATTGACTGCTAAGGCGCAGGTTAGTAAAGAAGATCAAAAACTTGCCCTTGAACTTGTAAAAACTAACCAGCAACAGATCGGGTTAACCGACGACGACCTGGCAAATACCGTTGTTTCCAGTTCTTATGAAACTTTGTCTGATCACATCAGGATGGTATACCTGCAGCAAACCTTTCGCAACATCCCGGTTTTTAACCAGATGCAGGTGCTTGCGTTTAAAAATGGCAAATTAGTTTCTTTGGCTGGTGGCAGGATCGCCGGCATAAGTGAGCGTGTAAATAACATGGCGGCCAACCCGGTACTATCTGCTTCAGAAGCAGTGTTGTCTGCAATGACCGATCGCAAAATACCTGTTCAGGGTGCATTGCAATTTACTGCACAAAAGGGCAATAAAATACTGTTCAGTAAAAGCGCAATTGCCTATAGTGATATCGCTGTAGAGCTGGTATGGCTTCCCGTTAGTAGCAAGGAAGTAAAACTTACGTGGGAAGTGGATTTAGAACCTTTAAGATCCCAGGATCACTGGATGATTCGGGTAGATGCAGCTTCGGGCATCGTGCTTGATAAGAATAACCTTACCGTGTATGAACAGTTTGATCATATGCATCATGCCGCCAATACATCTGTTCCATCTTTTTTTAATATTGGACATGCCGGCCCACACGATGTTGCAAGGAATGCGGGTAACAGTCCATTGGTTGTAAGTTCTGCCAGCTATCGTGTAATTCCTTTTCCTGCTGAAAGCCCTATTCATCCGGGTGGAACAGCTACTTTGGTAACAGATCCATGGACGCTTGCATCAGGAAATGCCGTGTCACTGCAATGGCATAATGATGGAACAAACTATCATGACAGTACACGTGGTAATAACGTTTGGGCACAGGAAGACCGTGACAATAATAATGTGAACGGCAGGGCTGGTTTGTCAACTACAGCACAACCAAACCTCACCCTGGACTATACTCCAAATTTTACCCAGGCACCCACTACAACTGCCAACCAGCAATATGGTATCACGAACCTTTTTTACTGGAACAATATCATGCATGATATTTCTTATTTGTATGGTTTTGATGAGCCTTCCGGAAATTTCCAGAATAATAACCAGGGCCGGGGAGGTGCGGGCAATGATTACGTGGTGGCAGATGCGCAGGATGCAGGAGGTACTAACAATGCAAATTTTTCTACGCCTGTCGACGGTTCAAGACCCCGGATGCAGATGTACCTGTTTACTACAACTACCCCTAACCGTGATGGTGACCTGGATAATGGGGTGATCAACCATGAATATGGACATGGCATCAGTAACAGGCTCACCGGTGGGCCGGCCAATTCATCATGCCTAAGTAATGCAGAAGAGGGTGGGGAAGGTTGGAGCGATTATTTAACCCTTATGACAACTACTAATTGGGCTACTGCCCAGGTCACGGATGGTGCCCTGGCAAAGCCAATGGGAACATATGTTTTGGGCCAGGCAGTCACAGGGGCGGGTATACGCACTTATCCTTATTCAACCAATATGTCGATCAATCCCTGGACCTATGCTTCAATGGCCGGTTCGGGTGGTGAAGTGCATGTTATTGGAGAGATTTGGTGCATGGCCCTTTGGGAAATGACCTGGGAAATGATCGCCCAGGATGGCATTAATCCAAATTTATTTAACCCATCTGCTACAGGAGGCAATACAGCAGCCCTTAAACTGGTGATGGAAGGTATGCGCCTCCAGCCATGCAGTCCTGGTTACATTGATGCCCGCAATGCCATTTTAAGAGCCGATACGATTTTCTTCGGAGCTAAATACAGTTGTTCCATCTGGAAAGCTTTTGCTAAAAGAGGAATGGGCAAACTGGCTACACAAGGATCTTCGAACAGTACAACTGACCAGGTGGCCAGTTTTGTAGATAATGGTGGACTTTCATTGCTGCTAACACAAAATGTAACTTCCCAACAGGAAGGTTTGAATATAACTTATACAAACCATGTAAATGCCGGTACCTGTGGTTCAGTGACCAATTACATACTCACCGATACATTGCCTCTTAATGTAACCTATGTGGGCGGTGGCACATACAACGCAGGAAACAGGGTAGTGAGTTTCCCGGTAAACCTTGCCCAGGGAGCCAGCCAGGATTATAGCTTTACCGTATCGATTAATCCAGGTAGTTATTTTCCACCACAGAACATACTGGATGAACAGGTAACCGGAACTGCCGGAACCATTCCAACAGGTTGGACAGCCGCATCTACCACTACCAGTGTATGGACCACTCATAACACCCGGAGTCATACTGCACCCAATTCATTCTTTACTCCAAACAGGACAACTGTTTCTGATCAAACACTGGCTACTACTAACACTTTAACCCTTGGGGCCAATCCTCCGAATCTTAGTTTCTGGCATTGGTACAATGCAGAATCCGGATGGGATGGAGGTGTCGTTGAAATAAGTACCAATGGCGGAACCAGTTGGAGCGATCTTGGTAGCAAGATGACTGCAAATGGTTATAATGGTTCATTGGGTTCCAGCACCAGTCCTTTATCGGGCAGGTCGGCGTTTACGGGTAACAGTGGTGCTTTCATCAAAACAACCATTGACCTTTCTTCTTATGCGAACCAAAATGTAAAGATCAGGTTCAGGTTTGCATCCGATGCCAGTCTTGCAGTTACCGGTTGGAATATCGATGATATTTTCATGCAAAGTCTACCGCTAGTGAATATGCGCAGCAACCTGTTCAATAACCTCAGTATTAAAGTGGCTGTTAGTGATACGGTTACCAATATCCTCCCCGGAAGTTGTGAAACAGGTGCCATCAGTTCGCAGCCTTCCAATACCAGTGTGTGTGTGGGTTCAAATACTTCGTTCAGTATAACTGCAACGGGTAGTGGCATTACATACCAATGGCAGGAAAGTACCGATGGCGGCATATCGTTTGCCGATATCAGTGGTGCTACGGATCCTGAACTCAATCTTTCTTCCGTTAGTCTTTCTATGAATAGCAATGTGTACCGGTGCCTTGTATCCGGTACCTGCACCGTAGCATTTAACAGCAATGAGGTTACTTTATCGGTGAATGCCATACCGGCTGCACCGGGCGCAGTAAATGCTTCGAGTTGCGGACCAGGATCATTGATCATTGCTGCTACTGCAGCTACTGGTGAAACGATCGATTGGTATGCGGCCGCAACCGGTGGTACGCCACTGGTGAGTGGTTCCTTAACTTTTAATACAGGTGTACTTACGGGTACAACTCAATATTATGCTGAAACGAGAAATACTTCATCCGGATGTGTATCGGTTTCAAGAACGGCAGTAAGTGCCATCATAAATGCGATCGTATTCACACCCGGAGGATCAGGCGCATCACGTTGCGGTCCTGGCATTGTCAGCATTTCAGCAACACCTGGTATCGGTGAAACGATCGATTGGTATACAGCCGCATCGGGCGGGGCCTTATTACAACAAGGTGCCTTAACATATACCACAGGGGTCATTAATACCAGCACCACCTATTATGCGCAAGCCAGGAATATTACTACGGGTTGCCTTTCAAATACATTGGTACCGGTAACAGCAACAATTCACAATATTCCTGCAGCACCTGCGGCAGGAAATGCTTCCGGATGTGGTGAAGGTTCTATCAGTATACTTGCAGTGCCGGGTATAGGTGAAACCATCGATTGGTATGCTTCCATTGTGCTTGGTACTGCCTTTCTCACCGGATCTACTTCTTATATCACCCCGCCGATCAGTACTTCCACTACTTATTATGCGGTAGCCAGGAATATAGCGTCTGGTTGTATATCAACGACGCGTACAGCAGTAACTGCTACGGTTGTTGCCAATTCTTCAAGTGCAACACCTATCACCATTTGTGCAACGCAATTGCCATTTGTATGGAATAACAATAGTTATAATGTAGGTGGTGTATTTACAGTACACATGTCGAATGCAGCAGGTTGCGATTCTGCAGCAACGCTTTTGCTTGATATTGCACCGGCCATCACATCATTTGCAGTTAATGGAGGTGGTACTTATCAAACTGGTGGAAGTGGAGTAGCAGTTGGTGTAAGCAGTTCCCAAATAGGGATCAACTATCAATTACAGTTTAATGGTAGTCCTGTAGGGTCACCTGTTATTGGAACCGGAAGTGCAATCAGTTTTGGTTACCAATTAGCAGAAGGTATTTATACTGTTTTCGCCAGCTCACCCTATTGTCAACAGCTGATGGCCGGATCGGTAACGGTTACGATTACCAGCGGCCCGCCAACAGCCTTTGTGGTAACGGGAGGCGGAACTTATTGTACAGGTGGTGCCGGTGTTACTATAGGCTTGGCGGGTTCAGAAGCCGGCGTTAATTATCAATTGAAACGCAGCAATGGCACCATCAATGTAGGCTCGCCGGTTGCAGGAACAGGATCACCGATCAGTTTTGGCAATCAAACAATTGCTTCTGATTACACGGTGCTGGCAACAAATACTTCTACATTGATAACACAAGCCATGCTGAACAGTGTGTTGGTGAGAATTGCAATGATAAGGACTCCATCAGCCCCAGGTGCCATCACTGGCCCGGCAGATGCTTGCCCGCATATAGGCAATGCACCAGTAACCTATACCATCAGGCAAGCTGCCAATGCTACATCATATCTATGGACGGCTCCGGCAGGCGCAAGTATTGTTGGAAGCAATACCGATACCATTGTACAGGTACAATATCCTGTTGGATTTGTTTCCGGTACACTTTATGTAGCCTCTATCAATTCCTGCTTCAACAATGCAAGCAGTACAGCAAGAAGCCTGGCGATTTCCAAAAAAGTTCCATCTACTCCGGGATCCATTACGGCCAGCCTGGTGAATCCATGTTCAATTGTGGGTACCATTTCTACGGCTACTTATACCATACGTAAAGTAACCAATGCCTCCGCTTATGCGTGGACGTTATCTCCCGGAATTGTACTTGTTTCCAGTTTAGGTGATACGGGTATTGTGGTGCGATTCAATGCCGGTTTCACAACTGGATCTGTTTCAGTAGTGGCCAGCAATGTTTGCTCGGTAAGTGCTGCAAGAACCCTGGCAGTTACTTCTAAAGCTCCATCTGCACCTGCAGCTGTTAGTGGACCAAATAATGTTTGTACCTACATTGGTCAGCTATCAACAGCTACATATAACATTGCAGCAGTAAGTGGAGCGGCTTCTTATTTATGGACTGCACCTGCCAATTCAACCATTGTTTCCGGTCAGGGCACAACGTCAATTGAGGTTTCATTTGCTGCTAACTTTACCGGCGGAAGTTTAACCGTTCGTTCAGTGGCAGGTTGTGGCAACAGTTCGGCCAGGGCCTTTGCACTGGTAAAGAACATTGCCAAACCAGGAGCCATCGCAGCGGCTGCTCCGGCTTGTCCGTCTACCCAGGTCACTTATTCAATTGCATCTGTCCCTTTTGCAACCTCCTATATCTGGTCGGTTCCCGGTAATGCAACCTATGTTTCCGGGCAAGGAACAACCAGCTTTACGGTGAGTTACCAGTCAAATTTTGTCAGCGGTACCATTACGGTTAAATCTGTGAACGGTTGTTCAACCAGTGCGGTAAGTTCTTTGGCGGTAAATTCATCGGAATGTGTTCCGTTACCGAAATTCACAAAGGCTACATCAGTACCTGTTTCTGTTCCGGTCATTGGTAAACCTAACATGGTCGTGTATCCGAATCCGGCCAGTGACATGGTAAAGCTGAAAGTATTGTCCGGGCTTTCGGTAGGGAAAATCAGCATTCAATTTGTGAACATGTTTGGAAGCATCGTAATGGAGAGAACGGTTACTGTTCAAAAGGATGGTGGTTTCCAGGCTGATATTTCTGTTGCTGCTTTACCTGCAGGCATCTACCAGGTTCGTTATGCCGAGGGCAAAGTGTTGTATTCAGAAAAGCTGGTTGTCGTAAAATAATAAACTTAGTATTTTGTACGCCAGGTAGTTTTACTGCCTGGCTTTTTTTTGCCATTTTGGTATTTAATGGAATACGGTAATAAATAAAATAATTTAGATAGCTTCATAAAAAAATCATTGTATGCGCTGGTTGAAAAAAATCCTGTTGGTTGTTGTTGTACTTGTGATCATTTACCTGGTTGGCCCCAATCCATCAACTCCGGTGTATGATCCAACACTACCTGTTGTGCCTTCATTGAATGAATTGAATACTTATATTTCAGCAAATGAATCCATACACAAGATCCGGCCTGATAATGAAGCCCGGGTTATTTGGGCCAATGATTCTTTGCGGCAAAAGACTGCTTTCAGTATCGTGTACCTGCATGGCTTTTCTGCATCGCAGGGTGAAGGGAACCCGGTACACAGGAATATAGCCAAACAGTTTGGTTGCAATTTATATTTATCCCGTTTATCAGAACATGGTATTGATACCAGCGAACAATTATTAAACCTCACACCGGATGGATATTGGGAATCGGCTAAACAGGCCTTGGCCATTGGAAAGCAACTGGGCGAAAAAGTGATCCTCATGGGAACGAGTACCGGTGGAACACAGGCACTGCAACTGGCTGCTGCTTTTCCTGCCGATATCGCCGGGTTAATACTGTATTCACCAAACATCGCCATTAATGACGGTAACGCATGGCTGCTGAATAATCCATGGGGATTGCAGATTGCAAAACTGGTAAAAGGAGGTAACTATAATGATCCTTCAGATAAGCGGCCCATCTATAAACAATATTGGAATAAGCCATACCGGCTGGAGGCAGCAGTTGCCCTGCAGGAAATGCTGGAAACCACCATGATCCCAGGAACATTTGCAAAAATTAAGCAGCCTTTGTTGATGCTATATTATTATAAGGATGAAACACACCAGGATAAAGTGGTTAAAGTAAGTGCGATGAAAAAAATGTATGAGGAAGTGGCCACGCCGAAGGGTTTAAAACGTGAGAAGGCCCTGCCTGCCACAGGTGATCACGTGATCGGATCGCCGATCAAATCAGGCGATGTGCAAAGTGTTGAGTTAGAAACGGCGAGGTTTATGAAAGAGATTATGCAAATGAAACCTGTTCAATAGAGGGCATAAAAAAAGCTACCGAATGTGAATTCTGGTAGCCTTTTAAAGTTTCAGGGGATATTGAGTTGAAATCTGTTGAGGATATTATGATTAGCTGAATAATCCGCCTTTTTTGAGGGAACGTGTTCCCTGGCCGATTAAGAAACCGTTTTGATAGATCTGGATTTTATAATCTCCTTTCTGGAAAGAAGCTCCTGGTTCAAAATTGAATGATACGTTTTTGGTCTTAGCTGTTTCCAGGTCAACCGGAACTTTAGCTGTATATGTTTTATCACCTTCTTCACGGGTTGTGAACAAACCAGTTGAACCGGTTGCAGTTACTGGCTGGCCATCAGGTCCGATCACCAAAACATATAGATCAGTACTTCCTGTTTGAATAATGCGATTGGCAACATCGAAGCTAACCACCATTTTATCTACACGCTTTGCAGTTGAAGAAACTTTTTCTTTACCGTTACGCTTAACATCAATCGGGGTAATGGTAATGTTTGACGCATTTAAAGTAGATGCAACATCAACTTTCTTTTCCAATTCCTGTTTGATGGTAGTGGTAGAAGTAAGATCCTGTGTTAATTTATCTTTATCAGCGATCAAAGCAACTTTTTCTTCACCAAGAACCCTGTTATCTTCAGTCAACTTAGCAATTTCCTGCTCCATGGTAGAAATTTTGCTATTCAAAGAAGCGATCAGGCCTTTAGCTCTAGATAATTCTGAAGCTGTTGCATTCTTTTTATTCAGGATGCTGCGGATCTCGTCTTTTGCTTTAGCGATCTCTGTATTTTTTTCAGCCAACTGTGATTGAAGACCATTGGTTACGGTGCCCATTGAATCGAGCCTGGCCAATGAAGCATCGAAAGAAGATTGCAGTTCGCTTTTTTCAGTTACTACTGCAGCTATCTGTGTTTTTTGCTGATCAATTGTTTTGGTAGTGGTAGACTTATCATAGGCTAAATATCCGGCAGTTGCAACAAAAGCAACAGCCAATACAGCGATGATGGCATTTTTAAAATTTTTCTGCTGTGGCTTTGTTTCTATGGTGGCCACTGGGATGTTTGATGTACTCATGATAGTAGATTTTAAATGTTTAATTAATTTGTATTCTGGATATTTTCGGTTTAAATTTTTTCAGACTTGACCGGGTAAATTCCAAAACCGTGCCATAATTTTATTTTAGCCAGTTTCCACAGGTGGAATGGAAGGGCTGTTTGTTCGTAAAAGCCCGTTGATATTGGATTTTGCAGTTATGTTTAATTTTTTTTCTTAGGAAACCTTAACATTTTTTATTTACTATTTATTTCATTCATTTTCTGGAACTTAATTAAAATATTAAAAAAATAGTATATCTGTAAATTACTATATAGCAATTAACGGCACTCAGGTTACCTCAATTTTCATTGATAAATATTTGCTTATTCCAGATTTATCATCTACATTTATATTCACTTACACTTACCTGCACCCATCTCCTCTGAATAAACCCCTACTTATTAATCCCTTTCATTAATCGTAGATCTTCCAAGAGATCCTCTGAAATGTCTATCTAAGCGCTTTGCAGCTTGTTCATTTATTCTATTGATTTACTCCAAGATCCTGTTTAAAGACTGATCGTGTGATTGAGGTATATGTCAACACAGATCTATTCAACCGGATTTACTTTAAATCGATATAAACAGTATTACCTCACCAAAATGAACAAGTATGAAAACTTTTTACACTTCATATACCAAGCAGGTACAGGATCAGACTTATTATTTCGTGAAACGATTCCTGGCATTTCCCGAGTACCAGGGTGTTTCTGATGTATTGGAAGGCTATGGGATGCACACCGATTTTAATAAGGCCTGCAGCATTGCCGGGATACACGATAAACAAACCAGGGAACAATTATTCGCTGATATGGAAGCCGCTGCACCACAGGGTAAAGTGATTGAACTGAACCAGTCGGGTTTCAATAGTAAAAGCATTGTGATGTAAACCAGTGTTGTTCATTCTTTATAGATGCAGTCTTTACAGGGCTGCATTTTTTTTATGTTTTTTTGTGTTACTTTTAGTCAGGTCATTATTTAATGATGATAAAAAGTTTTTAAAACGAATTAAAATTGTTCGAGATGAAAAATATGCTGATCGATCTTTATTACAGGGATATCGATAAACTAAAAGAAGAAATGGCTGGATATACCGACCAAAAACTCATGTGGAGTGTGGCACCTGGTATTAAAAATAGCGGCGGAAATCTATGCCTGCATCTTATAGGAAATCTCAATCATTTTATAGGAGCAGTATTAGGAAAAAATGGATACGTACGAAACAGGGATGCTGAATTCAGCCAGAAGAATATTCCTGTAGAAGAACTCATCACCCAGGTTGAACATACTAAAGAAATGGTGATCCAGATACTGGCAGCGTTGGAAGAGGAGACACTGGAGCTCGACTTCCCGGTTCCATTGAACGGACAGGTCTTTAAAACAAATCATATGCTCATCTTTATGTTGGGTCACTTGAACTATCACCTGGGGCAGATCAATTATCACAGGCGTTTTCTTCAGCAGACTGAGAGTCAATAAACGCAGAATGAAAATCAATTACCGCTGATACCTTTTTCGTTATATTAAGCTCATTTAGCTGTAACTTGTTTCTCTAAAAAAAATATTATGAAAAAAATATTCACCCTTGCCTTATTTGCATTTGGCATCGCATCTGCTTTAAACGTTTCAGCCCAATCGGGTGATAAAAGCAAAAGGCCAAGTCCGCCTGCTGAAGTTTCCTCAACATTGGCTTCGGGCGCAACGATTCATATCAACTATAGCCAGCCTTCGGTAAAAGGACGCACGATCGGGAAAGACCTGGAGCCCATGAATGGCCAGGTTTGGCGTACAGGTGCCAATGAAGCTACCGTGTTTGAAACAACGAAAGATATAAAGATCAATGGTCAGAAACTGCCGGCGGGAAAATACGGACTGTTTACCATTGCCGGAGATAAAGAGTGGATACTTATTTTCAATAAAACCTGGGATCAATGGGGCGCTTATGATTATAAGGAAGCTGATGATGTAATGAGGGTATCAGTTAAAGCCAGCAAGCCTGCAACATTTGCAGAGAAAATGACTTTTACGATTGATAAGTCTGGAAACATCGTTTTAAACTGGGGCGACAGGAGCATTAGTTTTAAAGCGGATTAAATAAAAATATTGTTGAATGATAAAGGCCGGGTTCTTCCCGGCCTTTTGTATGATATGAATTCTAGTTACAGTATAAGCCGCATGACGGGAAACAGTTTCAAAGCCCATTTATTGTATTCTTTTCCCGAAGGATGTAATCCGTCCCAGGCAAGCAGGGTAGGGTCTGTAGCAGCCTCTCTTGTTGATGGAGTAATATCCGTATAACTGCAGCTATCCTCAGCCGTTACCGACCGGTTAATATCATTGAACCAATCGATCTCTTTTCGAATTTGCGCTGTATCTAAGGATGCTGCATAAGGGGTAACACTATAGTCTGGTATAGATAATACAAACACCCTGTTCTTGTTTCCCCCTGCAAGGCTTATTGCTGTATGCAGCAGTTCGCGAAAACGCACTCTATATCCCGTGGTATCATGTAGCTGGTATTGATCGTTTACCCCTATCAGTAAGGTTACTATATTGAACGGTCCACGTGGCTGCTGTATATTGATCGCATTTTTAAGGTTGTTGGTGGTCCATCCCGTAGTGGCAATATACCTTGGCTCCTGGATATTGTAACCGGCAGTTCGAAGCAAGGCCGAAACCTGTGCCGGGAACCTTTCCAATACTGCAACACTTTGGCCGATGGTATAAGAATCCCCAAGTGCCAGGAATGTTTTGGGACTGTCTGAAGGAGGATTTACGATCACCGGAATAATAGTGGAATCGGAACTATTATTAAAATAAGGTGCCTCCGATTTACGGCACTGGGAGGCTGAAAGAGCCATTGCAGAAAGCAGGAATATCAATAAAGGTTGTTTCATATTCAATATACGTTTGTATAACGTAGTGAGTTTTCTCCTCAATTTTCTGATTAACAAGTTTTCGCCGAAATTGTTTGCCATGTTTAATCGAAAAAAGCATCATTCATTTCGCCCTTTAACAGTATTTTAATAGCTGCCGATTAAATTAAAGCAATAATGGCTGGTCTTACATTCAATATTCACCTTTAAATTAATCATTATGAAAAATTTATTACTTATTATCAGCATCGTTGGTTTACTGGCAGCCTGTAAGTCTTCACCAGAACAAAACCTGGATGCCCGGAAAGACCTGTTGCCAATGGATACTACCAAATTGTACAATAGCAGTGTACTTACCGATATAGGAACGGTTATCGACGAGGGCGACAAAGTAGAAAGAAAAGTAAAGCAAACAAGGAAGGCTGCTCCTAAAAAGAAATCAGTGGTTTCCGATGTGGTTACCGCACCTAAAGAAGAAACAAAAGCACCAGTGATTGAAGAAACAAAAACTCCTGAAGTGGTTACCACTACACAGCCTGCTTCCGGAACTTCTACATCAACTGCAGAAAATACCGGGGCTGGAACTACTACCGGTACTGAAACCGCCAAGCCAGTTGAAAAGAAAAAGGGATGGAGTGATGCAGCAAAAGGAGCTACCATAGGTGCTGTAGGAGGTGCCATCGCCGGTGCAGTTATCAATGGAAAGAACAGGGGTGTTGGTGCAGTGATCGGAGGCGTGGTAGGTGCAGCAGGAGGATATATCCTGGGAAGAAAAAAAGATAAACAAACCGGCAGAGCCGATATGACCCTTGATAAGTAGATGGTGTGATTGATGAATGAAAAAATGCTGCGTTGAAGAACGCAGCATTTTTTATTGCGGAACAATACTGTTTAAATCATGAATGCAGTAGAATCAAAGTTTAATTCAAAAACGCTGTTCAGTTTTGTGCATAATGTTGCGAAGTCTACAGGCTTGGTCAAATATAAACTGGCGCCAAAAAGCCGGCAGCGTTCAATGTCGGCCGAATTTTTTGATGTAGTAAATATGATCACCGGGATATGATGATACTGTTTATTTTTTTTGATGTTTTCAAGGAACTCGTACCCGTTCATGATCGGCATATTAAGGTCAAGGAAAACAATGTCGGGAAGTGGAGAAGCAGCGATCTGCTGTAATCCCTCAAGTCCGTTATTTGCAATCTTACAAACGCAGGCAGGTTTTATTTCTTCGATGGCCTCGCGGAAATACAATTGATCATCCACATCATCATCAATTAATAATATGATTTCCGGTTTTTTCATATTTCTAAAATACGGTGTTTTTTAAAATGTAATAATAATAAATTAACCAATAGCAGGTAGGTAAATGGTAAATACAGCGCCAACCCCGGGTTCGCCCGATGCTGTGATGATACCGTCATGATTGCGCATGATCTTTTTACAGATGGCCAGTCCGATACCGGTGCCGCCATATTCTGTTTTTCCATGCAGCCTTTGAAACAGTTCAAATATTTTTGTCCTGTATCGCTCTTCAAATCCTATGCCGTTATCCTGAATGCTAATGGAATGGTAGGGGATATCTTCCTGTAATCCTGGTTCGGTTATTTGTCCGGCATTTACCAGGGCATAGCTGATGTGTATATGTGGAGGTACATCCGGCTTGCGGTATTTGAGTGCATTTGTAATAATGTTGATAAATAATTGGTAAATCTGTAACGGGATCACTTGAAGAACCGGCATGTTATCCCAGGTTATCAAGGCCTTTTTATCGTCTATGCTTTCCTGTAAGTCATCCTTTACTTCCTGGAGCAGTGTGTTCATGTTTGTTGGTTGTGCATCCTGCTTTGCCGCATTTGTACGGGAATAGCTGATTAAAGCATCTATCAGGTTTTGCATCCTGGAAGCTGCACTTATCATCCTGTTAAAATAATCTTTAGTGACCTCTGATAAATTCTGACGATCTTTTTCAATGATTCTTTGTGAAAAAGTCTGGATCTTTCGCAAAGGTTCCTGCAGGTCATGGCTGGCAATGTAATTGAAAGCTTCCAGTTCTGCATTGGTCTGTTGCAGCTCCTGGTTTTTTTGTTCGATGCTTTGCAGGTATTCGAGCAGGCGATCCTCCGCATTTTTTTTATCGGTAAGATCCCTGGTAACTTTGGTGAAACCGGTGAGATTATTTTTTTCGTCGTGTAGGGAAGTGATGATAATGCTTCCCCAAAACCGGCTTCCATCCTTTCTTAAACGCCACCCCTGTATCTCTGCCTTTCCTTTTAGCGAAGCTTCTTCTATTAATTTTTCCGGCAGGCCCAATGCCTTGTCTTCGTCTGTATAAAAAATACTGAAATTCTTACCAATGATATCTTCACCGCTATAGCCTTTTATTTTTTCTGCAGCTTTGTTCCAGTTCCTGATATTTCCATCCTTGTCGAGCAGTAAAATCACATAATCCTTCACTTCGTTAATGATTGTTGAATAGCGTTCTTCTAAACTTTTTAACTGAAGATTAATGTCGCGAAGTTTTTCCGTTCTTTCCTGTATCTGTGTTTCCAGCGAAGTGGTGATCATTTTTTGATCGTCAATATCCGTGATCGTTCCTACCCACATCTGGGAATCATTGCCAGGTCCTTTTTGAGGAATGGCCCTCGTCATATGCCACCTGAATTCGCCTTTGTTGTTTAATAGCCTGTGTTCAAAAATAAATTCGGATCCAGACTGTACAGCGTTATTCCATGCTTCTTCATATGCTTTCATTTCTGCAGTGTGAACAAAAGATTTCCACCCACTTTGATACAGTGCTTCAAAACTTTTTCCACTATAATCATACACAACCCTGTTGAAATAGGTAAGATGCCCGGCATTATCGCTTGTCCAAACCTGTTGCGGCATTGAGTCGGCCAGCAACCTGAATTTTGATTCGCTTTTCATCAGTTCATCCAGGATGTTTTTTTGCCTGCTGATATCAATGGCAGTACCATACATCCGCATGGCCTTTGCCTGTTCGTTATAAATGACTTTGCCAAACACATTTACCCAGTGGATCGATTTGTCGGGCCAGATTACCCTCGCTTCATACACAAGAGATCCTTTTTCAAAAGACGATTCCACAGCCTTATCCCTGATCGGTTTATCATCCGGATGAAAGGCTGCAATGAGTTCGTTGTGACTTACATCTGTTCGTCCCCTGAATCCGAATATTTCAAAAAGCCTGTCGGAACTCTGGAATTTCTGGTTTTGCAGATCCCAGTCAAATGTACCCATATCAGCCGCTTCAATGGCCAGCCTTGATCGAAGTTCGAGCTCTTCAATTTTTTTACGGTTGATAACCATTTCAGAAACATCATAGCAGAAAATTAGAATGCCTTCTGTTTTTCCTGATTTATCTGCAAATGGCTGGTAGATCAGGTTCACATAGATAACCTGGCGCTGTCCTTCTTTTTCAATTGTTAATGGAACTTCTTTTCCTACGTAGGATTTGCCGCTGGTATATACTTCATTCAGCAAGGCATCGTATCCTTGCCCTTTGATACCGGGTATATTTTCGAAGAGGCTTTTACCGATCGGATCTTTCTCGCCAATCAACTCACGGTAATGGGGATTCGCAAATTCAACCAGGTGATCCGGGCCTTTTAAAATGGCTAACATAGCGGGAACCTGCATGAAGAAGCCATGTATGGTGGCTTCACTATCTTCAGCCTTCGACCGTAATGTTCTTTCTCTTCTTAACCGGAAATAAACTAATGTTACGATCAGGATTGTGAGCAATGAGAAAAGCAGGGAATATACAGGAGCTATAGAGGCCGACCTGTCTTTCCTCCGGATTCTTTTTTCGAGCAGCAGGTCCTCATTTTCTATCATGTCATTCGCCCTGTCAACGATGCTGTCCATCATTTTTTTGCCATTCAGCAGGTAATATGATATATCCGGTGAAGGAAGCCTGGCTATGCTTAATACAAATTTCATCCAGGTGTATTTATGGAGGGTGGCCGTTTTTAAAAGTTGTAAATTTCTTTGCTGAGGTGGATTGTCAAATGTGAGGGAATCAACCTCGTTCATGATGTAACGTGTATTTTCCTCCATGCCTTCAAGTTCTTCGAGGAAGCTACTGTCTTTGGTGATCAGGTAACCCCTTTGGGCCGTTTCAGCATCTTTGATAGCCGATAATAATTGCTCCATTTTCAACTTTACCAGGTTGGTATGGGTCACCCGGTCTGCTTCATAGTTTAGCATGTTGATCCGCCTGTATGAAATGAATGAGGTGATCACCAGCAATGCAATCAGGAAAATGAAAAAAAGATTGGAGAACAGGATCTTCTGACGGTTATTTCCGGGACTTTTCATGCAGAATTTTTAGCTATCATAAAAATATGCTAAATCTGGGACTCATTTCAAATTCAAACTATGTGATAAAAAAGGATCATAACGATTATGTGTAAACGTATTTAATCCGGAATCAACAACTGGGGTTGCCTGCATATCCGCCAGTAATCAATGATAATTTTTACCACATCTTTTAGTTCCTTGTAACTGTTGTTTTTTTGAAAAAATCCCTGGACAGTCATGTTTTTATATGCTTCATTCACAGCATACTGTGATACATACGTTGTATAAAATATAAACGGTATAGACATGGCCCTCAATTCGGGGTCTGCATCCAGCTCCCGTTTAAATTCAATTCCATTCTGCCGGGGTAAGTTTACGTCGCAGAATATCAGAAATGGATGATTACTGGTCGTTTTCAGGTATTCAAAAGCATCCGGTCCGTTTTCGAAAAAGATCAGTTCATTGAGTGCACCGGTTTCCGTTAAGGCGTCCGACAATATATGCCGGTCATCCATATCATCCTCGATGATCACAATTGGTCCGTTTTTAGGCATTGTATTGATTTTTGAAGTTAAAATCAAATACCATGCTAATTGTAAACTTATACGGAATGATAGATGTTACGATCGATTTTTCTGTTCAGGGTGGGGCATAATCATCCCATATGAACCACGGTAATCTTATGAAATTTGTTGATAATTAAATGCATCCAGGTCAACTAATTAATGAACCTGTAAAGCTTTTGATGCTGAAAAGTATTTAATAAATGCATCATTTCAGGCCTGGATCATCAAATGTATTACCCTGGTTCATATCGCCGGATTTAAATCCTCTTGTAAACCAATACATTCTTTGTTCGGAAGTGCCATGCGTAAATGATTCCGGAACCGCATATCCCTGCGCCTCTTTTTGTAACCTGTCGTCGCCAATGGCATTTGCTGCTGTTAAAGCTTCATCAATGTCTTCGGCTTCAATGATGCTTTGTCCATCTGCCGTCTTGATCTGCTTTGCATGATGTGCCCATACACCTGCATAAAAATCGGCCTGTAATTCAAGTTTAACCGAATAGCTGTTGTATTCAGTTTCGCTTACCTGGCCTCTTAATCGTTGTACTTTTTCAGAAGTACCCATTAATTTTTGGATATGATGGCCGACTTCATGTGCTACCACATAGGCCATGGCAAAATCGCCGGGTGCCTTAAAACGATTTTGTAATTCTTCGTAAAAAGAAAGGTCGATGTATAATTTATGATCAGCAGGGCAGTAGAATGGACCCGAAGCTGCACTGGCATTGCCACAGCCAGATTCTACCACATTTCTGAAAAGTACCAAAGTTGGTGCCTGGTATTGGCTTCCGCTTTGTTGAAAAATGTTACCCCACACATCTTCTGTGTCTCCCAATACAACTTTTACAAAGGATGCCCGTTCATTATCAGCAGCTTCTTCCTGCGGGGATAACTGGCTGCTTTGCGCTGGTTGCTCGGGCATGGTTGGCAACTGGATATTGCTGGTATCTCCATTGCTCAATAATAAATTTAATACGAGTACGATCACACCGATTATACCACCGCCTGCGGCAATTTTGCCTCCTGAGATTCCCCTGCGATCTTCAACATTTGAACTTTCTCTTCTTCCTTGCCAACGCATAATATTTAATTTTTTAATTGATGAATCCTGTTGTCCCTGAACCGGTATAAAGTTATTTTATTTTTTAACAGATGTTAGCGCCAGCCCATATATTTTTCCAGTTTTTAAAAGATTGATGGCTGGAAAGGGGTTGCTGATCCGGTTGCATTTGGTTGCTGGCCATCATAGTGAAATTTGTATGAATCCGTTGCCGGTAAGGATTCCAGGAATCACTTGCTTAGATAAGGATGCGCTTGAAACCCATTATTTTGTTTTTTCCAGGCTATTGCTCTTTGTATGTTTACATGGATTGTTTGCTTCATTTGAGAAAACGGTAAAATGTATCGAGATTTTTTAACCTAAATAATCAAGTTTATGAAAAAAGCAACAATCCTTAGCACCGCCCTTTTTTTTCTTTTCAGCATTGCAGGTACACAAAGTATATTTGCAATGGAAAAAACGGATACCTGCGTTGATCTCAGGTTTGCCGGTCATGTTCGCCACCATCCATTATTCAGGCTGGATCTGAATAACAAGGAATCCGGCGCTTACCATGTTACCATTAAGGATGAAAATGACGAGATTCTTTATGCCGAAAAAATATCCGGGGTATTGATCACACGACATTATGAGATACTGGTTGATGAAGCTGATCTTTATGATGCTGATTTTGGACTGAAGCTGGAAATTACCCCTGTTCAAAATAATAAAACAGAAGTTTATACTGTTAAGGCAAAATCATCTTCTCCAGGAGGAATCGTGGTTGCAAGGTTATAAAATAACTTTAGAAAAGAAAAAGCTTGCCGGCCATTGGGTTGGCAAGCCTTTGTATATATGATATCCTTATGTTGATATTTGAACGTAGGAACAGTTTTTTGAAATGCCTTTTTAATAGGAAGTATCTAAAATAAAGACGTCCTGTAGAAACAGGACGACTATTAACGATTGCTTGCTATGAAAATAGTTATTAAAAAAGGTGAAATTGGTTACGAGTACCGGGTAATTTCTGCCCTTTAGATATCATTTGTTGTTTGAGATATAAAAGTAGATGAAGCCGGTAAATGAACCCAATCAAAATATGACGCCCGATGGCATGGCTGAATGGGCTGCAATAATTTGGAATTCAATACTGGCTTGTGTTTGATCATAAAAATTTCATGATGCCCAATCAATTTTCAGATACATTATTTCAATTGGTTCATTCGCTTGAGAAGGCGGAAAAGAGGCATTTTAAACTTTTCATTAAACGAAGTTCCGGAAAAGAAGACCTTAAGATCATCCGGTTATTTGATTCCCTGGATAAACTGTCGGGATATGATGAAAAGCAACTGCTAAAAATGTTGCCCGGTGTTACCAAGCCTCAATTGTCGAATCTGAAAGCACACTTATACAGGCAATTGCTGGCAAGCCTCAGGCTTTTGAAAACCAATGAGAACATCGATCTCAAACTTAGTGAACATCTTGATAATGCCCGCTTACTGTATAATAAAGGACTGAAATTACAAGCACTCAACATTTTGGAAAAGGCCAAGGAGCTGGCAAAGACCAACCAAAAGATGAATTTCCTGGTACAGGTGATCTCGCTGGAAAAAAAGATCGAAACCCTGCATATTACGAGGAGTTCATTGGAGAAAACTGAAATGCTGACCCGGGAAGCCCTTGATATCAGTGAGCATATAGACAGGGTTACCAAGTTGTCGAACCTTGCACTTATGCTATACCGTTGGTATGTAAAGAATGGTCATGCCCGAAATGAGGATGATGTTAAGGATTTGCAGAAATTTTTCAAGTCTTCCCTGCCATCAGATATTGATTCAGTGAATGGTTTTTATGAAAAACTGTATCTCTATCAATGTTATTGCTGGATGGCTTTTATCAGGCGTGATTTTTTACAGTATTATCGTTATAGTCGCAAGTGGGCAGAACTATTTGATGAAAGCCAGGTGATGCTGTCTGTTGAAACCGGTCACTATATTAAGGGCATGCATAATTTATTGAATGCCCATTTTGACCTGCGGAATTTTGAAGGCTTTGAAACAACCCTTCGGAATTTTGAACTATTTGCCAAAACGCCCGAAGCCAATGCTCATGATAATTTTCGTACGCATACTTCGATTTACCTAAATAGTGCCCGGATAAACCTTTACCTGATCAAAGGTAATTTTACAGAAGGGTTAAACATGGTGCCGGATATACTCACTAACCTGAAGGACTATTCGCTGTATGTAGATAATCACCGCATCCTCGTGATCAATTACAAGATCGCATCACTTTATTTCGGGGCAGGGCGGTTTGGAGATGCCATCGATTTCCTGCACAAGATCATCAATGATAATAAGGCAGGGCTTCGAAACGACCTTCAATGTTATGCCCGGCTGTTACACCTGATATGTCATTATGAGATCGGGAATGACGAAATACTTGATTCTCTGATTCGTTCGGTGTATCGGTTCATGGCGCACATGAAGAACCTGACGGTAGTGGAACTCGAAATATTCAGCTTCCTGCGTCATTCAACCAAAACAAGTCCTAAGCATATTCAGCCGGCGCTGGAACAATTATTGGAGAAAGTAAAATTGCTGGAATCGAACCGTTTTGAAACAAGATCGTTTGCTTACCTGGATATTATCTCCTGGCTCGAAAGCAAGATCTCCAAAAAATCACTTGCTGAAATTATTCATACAAAATACCTGCAAAGCCGGCATCGTAGTAAAATAGAAAAGGCCTGATCATCAAATGCGTTTCTGTCTTACCTGATCAATACAACGTTTCCTTTCATGACTCTCATTTCACCACGCCGGTCGATTCCTTTCACGGCCCAAACATAGTTTCCTATGTTTTGCTTGATGCCTTTGTAGTTGCCATCCCAGCCTTTGTTCAGGTCATGTGTTTCATAAACAAGTTCGCCATATCGGTTATATACCCTGAAATATTCAAGTTTGTAAATGCCAATAGGGGTTGGCCTGAAGATATCGTTCAAACCATCACCGTTAGGGCTAAAGGCTGTAGGAACGTAGAATGTTGGCCCGTTGAATATACGGATATTCACTGTGTCAATGCCTATACAACCGAGCTCATCTTTTACCTTTAAAATGAAACGGGTATCTCCCGGAAGCGTCGCCATAGGGTTGGAAATATGACTGTTATTGAGAACAGGGAAACCAGGGAACCATTCGTATGCAACGCCGCCACTACCGTTCAGTTGGAAAGGAACATTGTATTCAGCATTTGCATCAGGCCCAGCATTGGCATTTACCGGAGGTTGAACTACTAAGGTAACCTGGGCTGTATCTGCACAACCTGTTGTATTGTTTACGATCAGTTGGTATACACCTGTTTGTCCGGCTGCAGCAGGATTCAGCACCGGGGCCTGGTTAAAGGTCCAGTTGTAGCTAAGTCCACTTGTATTGTAAAGCCCCGTTAGATCGGCAGTACTGCCAAAGCAAATGCGAAGAACCTTATCATTACCCAGGGCAGGTTTGCCACTAACGATTACGGTTATGGGTATTCTTGGGCTTTCACACACGCCGTTTGACTGACTAACATAATAAACCGTTGTATCAGGTAAAGAGGTAGAAGGTACAGGAGCAATAGGTGAACCCGTGCCACCAGTTGCAGTCATATGCCAGGTTAAAGGATATGAGCCTGAAGCTGTTAATGCAGTCGCCGTATTATATTGGCAATAACGAACGGGAGAATTTACAACTGGTGCTGCGGGTGATGGATTAATGGTAAGGTTCAAAGTTGCCAGTGAATCGCAGCCTGCTGAGCTGGTAAGCGTTACCGTATGAGCACCTGCCGTATTAAAGTTCTGGCCGTTCCATAGATAAGGCAACTGGCCGCTGCAAACGGTTGCCTGGCTTGTGCTATACACAACCGGGTTGATGATGAGATGAAGTTTTGTAATGGAATCGCAGCCCGCATGACTGGTTAAGATAACCTGGTAATTGCCCGGAGTAGAATAAGATTGGCCATTCCATATAAAGGGCAATTGGTTGTCGCAGGTTTGAATGGTTGTTGAACTGGTTACAACGGGGTTTACTGTTAAATGAAGGGTTGCTATGGAATCACAACCATTGCTACCTGTAAGGGTTACTGGGTAATTCCCGGTATTGTTATAATTATTCCCGTTCCAGGTAAAGGGCAACTGGTTAGAACAGGTGGATGCTGAAGTTGTGCTGGTTGTGGTTTGCTTAACAAACAGGCTCAGCTTAGCAATAGAATCACATCCGTTTGACCCGGTGAGTGTTACCTGGTGTAGTCCGCCAGTGTTATAGATTTGGCCATTCCAGCTATATGGTAGTTGATTGTTACAAATACTCACATTGGTTGTAGTGGTGGTCACCAATTTGATGTTCAATACCAGGGTAGCGATCGAATCACAACCGGTTGATGAGGTCAATGTCACATTGTGATTTCCTGCCGTATTGAAGGACTGCCCGTTCCAGGTAAATGGTAATTGGTTATTGCAAATACTGATATTGGTGGTGCTGGTTGTTATTGGATTCACGAAAAGATGCAGGGTAGCGGTAGAGTCGCATCCTGCCTGGCTTACAAGCGTTACGTTGTAAGTACCGGCTGAATTGTATGATTGTCCGTTCCAGCTATATGGTAATTGGGTAGAACAAATCGTAGTGTTGGTCGTGCTGGACACAATTGGACTAACGGTTAAGTGTAGTGTAGCGAAAGAATCGCACCTGGCATTACTGACAAATGTTACTGTATAAGTTCCGGCTGCATTGTAGGTCTGGGCGTTCCACGTATACGGTAATTGGTTTGAGCAGATGTTTAAATTGGTCGTGCTGCTGGTTGTATTCATCACAAACAGGTTCAATGTAGCAATGGAATCGCATCCATTACTGCCTGTTAAAGTGTCTGAATAAGTTCCTGCAGCATTATAGGTTTGGGCATTCCAGGTATAAGGTAATTGGTTCGAACAAGTGGTTATGTTCATTGTGCTGTTCGGTACCTGGTTTACTGTTAAGTTGAGCGTAGCAATTGAATCACAACCTGCCGAACTGGTTAGAGTTACTGAATAGGTTCCCGTTGCATTGTACGTTTGTGCATTCCAGCTATATGGCAGTTGATTTGAGCAGATCGTTGTGTTGGTCGTGCTGCTGACTACCTGGTTTGCCGATAAATGAAGTGTAGCAACAGAATCGCAACCTGTTGTACTCACTAACGTAACTGAGTAAGTTCCGGCTGCATTATAAGTCTGTCCATTCCAGGTATAAGGGAATAGGTTCGAACAGATGGTTGTATTTGTCGTACTGCTTAGGGTATTGTTAACCAATAGTTGCAGTGTAATGATAGAATCGCAACCCGAACTGCTTGGTAAAGTAACTGTATATGTTCCGGCTGAATTATAAGTTTGTCCATTCCATGAATAGGGAAGCTGGTTCGAACAAATGTTTGTTGTTACAGTAGTTGTCAGGATATTATTAGCGGTCAGCACAAGGTTTGCAATTGAATCGCAGCCATTGGTCCCGGTCAGTGTTGCAGAATAGTTGCCTGAACTGTTATAGGATTGTCCATTCCAGGTATAAGGAAGCTGGTTGGTACAGATGAATACAGTTGTGGTGCTGTTGGTAGGTTGATTAACCTGTAAGTTCAGTGTGGCTGTAGAGTCGCATCCTGCCTGGTTGACGAGGTTTGCTGAATATGTTCCGGCTGTAACCAGGGTTTGCCCGTTCCAGGAATAAGGAAGTTGACTCTGGCAAATGGCCAGGGTTGTATTGCTTGTGCTGGTATTCTTAATCGTTAAATGAAGATTGGCGATGGAGTCGCAATCGAAAACACTGATCAGTGTTACTGAATAGTTTCCTGCACCACTATAAGTTTGTCCGTTCCAGGTATACGGCAATTGATTGCTGCAAATACTCAGGTTGGTATGACTGCTTACTGAAGGATTAGCCGTTAATACCAGGGTGGCTACAGAATCGCAACCTGCGCTGCTGATTAACGTAACAGAATATGTGCCATCATTGGCATAGGATTGTCCGTTCCATTGAAGTGGTAATTGGCTGATGCAAATGGTTGTATCGGTTGTGCTGGATAGTGTATTGCTAACAGATAGTATCAAGCTGGCAACAGAATCACAACCTGCGCTGCTTGTCAATGTAACTGAGTAGCTGCCTGCACTATTGTACGTTTGCGCATTCCAGCTATATGGTAATTGGTTTGAGCAAATGGTTGTGTTGGTAGTACTGGTCAGTGTGTTATTAACTGAAAGGTTCAATGTTGCTACTGAATCACAACCTGCGCTGCTGGTTAATGTAACAGAATAGGTTCCTGCTGCATTATATGTCTGAGCATTCCAACTAAATGGCAATTGGTTTGAG
>Ga0075152_10000469_pt1 | contig 30574 bp, 23 predicted proteins | sample JI61114C2DNA_FD_70964 | JGI IMG/M metagenome (GOLD analysis project Ga0075152, IMG submission 70964) | Wastewater effluent complex algal communities from Wisconsin, to seasonally profile nutrient transformation and Carbon sequestration -... | ecosystem: Engineered > WWTP > Effluent > Algae...
GAGGCCGGAGGTCTCCGGCGGCGGGTCACTGGCCTGCGCGGATCTTCGCGACGATCGTCGTGGTCGAGTGGCCCTGCTCGACGGCGATGCGCACGACACGCCCGCCTCTGGCTTCGACAAGGTCACGGCCGACGATGGCGTCGTGGGCCCAGTCCGCACCCTTCACCAGCACATCCGGTTGCAGTTCCCCGATGATGGCGTGCGGGGTTTCTTCGTCGAAGACGGTCACGGCGTCCACGCAGTCGAGGGCGGTGAGGATCTCAGCACGCTCGTGCTGTGGCGTGATGGGGCGTTCGGGTCCCTTGTTGCGGCGGACCGAGCTATCCGCATTGATCGCGATGACCAGCAGGTCACCGAGCGCGCGCGCCTGTTGCAGGTAGCGGACGTGGCCGGGATGGAGCAGGTCGAAGACCCCGTTCGTGAAGACGATGCGTTGGCCGCGGGCGCGGGCGCGGGCCGTGAAGTCCGCGGCGGCGGCTCTCGTGAGGACGGGCACGGCTCAGTGTAGCCCGGTGAGACAGGCCTGGATCCGGCCCGCGTGTGGCCTTTCCCGTCGGGTGATCACAGCTTGTCGATCTGATCCGTGAACGTGACGGCGCCGTCGAAGGTCCACTTGTGGGGTGGGCGGTAGATGCCCGCGTCGTGGGTTCGCGACTTCACCCGGAACGTGTAGAGCAACCGGTGGTAATCGTAGGGGAACCCGTCGCGTTTGTGGACGGCAACGTCGAGCTTGTAGGTTCCCTCGACGAGATCCAGTCGTTCCACCTCGAAGGTAGCCTGCACCGTGCCTTCGATGCTGACCGGGGTCATCTCTTCGAGGTAGGTGTTGGTGCCGTAGCAGCAGACGCCATCGGCATTGAACAGCCCGATACCGAAGACGAAATCGGAGATAGCGTGCGCGGCGTGAACCGTGACACGCACGCTCATCGGGTCGCCCGAATGGAAGACGAACGAAGGTGCACTCTCCCGGTCGAGGAGGGTGACGTCGGTGATCTCGATTTCGCGCGAGCCCCAGCGGCCTTCGGTCTCCTCGAAGAAGTTCTTCAGCTCGGGTTCGGATGACGCGGAATCCGACTCTGGCGCCTGCGGCTCTGGACTCGAGGGCGTGACACCGTCGGCCGGATGGGGCTCGTCGCTGTCTCCCCGTTTCGCCGCTTCGACCGCCTTGGCTGTGGTGCTCGCGAGGAGCGCGTCTTCGCCTCGTTCGACGGCGGTCAGGTACGCGTCGACGAGTCGCTTGGGGTCGCCGTGCCCCATGACGTGGCCTTCGTCGATCCAGACCGCTTCGTCGCAGAAACGCTCGACCATGCCGAGCGAGTGGGTGACGAGCAGGATGGTCTTGTTACGACGCCGGAACTCGGCGAACTTGTCGAGGCACTTGTGGGTGAAGCCTTCGTCGCCGACCGCGAGCACCTCGTCCACCAGGAGCACGTCGGGGTCGACGTGAATGGCGACGGCGAACCCGAGGCGCATGTACATCCCGGAGGAGTACGTCTTCACCGGCGCGTCGATGAAGTCGCGGAGTTCCGCGAAGTCGACGATCTCGTCGAAGCGGTCACGGACCTCGTTCTTCGTGAGGCCGAGCATGATGCCGTTGATGTAGACGTTCTCCCGGCCTGAGATTTCAGGGTGGAAGCCGGCGCCGAGTTCAATCAGCGCGGAGATACGGCCATCGACCTTGACGGTGCCGCTCGTGGGCTTCGTGATGCCGGCGACGAGCTTCAGTGCGGTGCTCTTGCCGGAACCGTTTCGGCCGATGACGCCGTAGGTCGAACCTTTCGGCACCTGGAAGGAGACGTCCGAGAGGGCCGGGAAGGTCTCGGCGGCGCTGAGGTCGCGGAGGATGCTGCGCTGGAGGAGCGCGCTCTTGAGCGTCGCAAATTGCCGACCGCTGTAGCGGCGATAGATCTTCGAGACGTGGTCCAGCTCGATCGCGTTCATGCCGGTCTCCTGCGGGTGGGAGCGACGAGGCGCCTCATACGGCCTCCGCGAACGAGTCGCGCAACCGGTCGAAGAACCAGTATCCCGCGAGGAAGACCAGCACCGACAGCACACCGACCGCCATCAGCCATTTGGCATGGCCGACCGGTCCTGGGAAGAACAGGATCTCCTGGTAGGAGACGGCGAGGTGGGTGAAGGGGTTGAGATCGAAGAGCCACTTGTAGGAGCGGACGTTCTCGTCCTGCCAGGGATAGATGATCGGCGTGGCAAAGAACCAGAACATCAGCAGGTTCGAGAGCAGGTCGCGGATGTCGCGGTAGTGCACGGTCAGCGCAGACAGGAACAGCGCGAGTCCCGTGGTGAACACCAGCTGGATCAGGATGACGACGGGAAACCACAGGAGACCAGCGGGGTCGGGCCAGTGGCGGTAGCCGATGAGGAACGCAACCAGGATCAACATGCCCAGGAAGTAATGGACCATGTTGGCCAACACGTTCACGATCGGCAGGATCTCCGCGGGGAACAGCACCTTCTTGATCAGGTTGCCTCCGGAGACCAGCGAACCGGACGCTTCCATCAGCGACGACGAGAACCAGTTCCACGGCAAGATTCCGCAGAACATGAAGACGGCGTACGGCTGCGCGATCGGGTTGCGGTTCGGGAGAACGACCGTGAAGACGAAGGTGTAGATCGAGAGGAGGAGCAGCGGATTGATGAACGACCAGAGGAAGCCGAGGACCGATCCGCGGTATCGCGCCTTCAGCTCTCGCGCGACGAGGCTCTGGACGAGCCCCCGATAACGGATCAGCTTTGCGAGATTGGATAGCATGTGCAGCGGCCCGGCTCGGTACGCCGGGCCGTGGCTACATCATCCACGAACGCGGGCGCGCGTGGCGACCTGAAGTCGGATAATCGATTTCATGAGCGCGATGCGAGCGCGCTCGAAGTCCAGGTCGGTCTGAGGCGTGGCCAGACGCTCTTCCGCGCGGCGCTTCGCCGCCTCGGCGCGGGCGATGTCGATCTCGTCCGCGCGTTCCGCGATCTTCGCGAGGATCGTGACGCGGTCCGGCTGTACCTCGGCGAAGCCTCCCGAGAGGGAGATGAAGTGCAGCTCGGTACCCTGGCGGTACCAGAGCTCGCCCGTGCCGAGCAGGGCGAGCAGGGGGGTATGTCCGGCGAGCACGCCGAAGTACCCCTCGGAGCCCGGCACCTCGACCTCGTCGACCGTTTCGTTGACGATGGACCGGTCCGCGGACACGATCTGCAGTTGGAATTGCGCGCTTGAAGCCATGCTGAAAGAGTCCTGGTCTGGCTCTGGGTAAGCGGAGTGCCGCCCCTGGCCCGTCCGGCTTCAGTGCTGAAGGCGGAGGAGCCCGGAGCGGGACACCAGAGGTCCGACGTCCTGACTAGGCCGCTGCCTGCCGCTTGCGGAACTTCTCGAGCACGTCGTCGATCGTGCCGACGAGGTAGAAGTCCTGCTCCGGGATTTCGTCGTGCTTGCCTTCGACGATTTCCTTGAAGCCGCGGATGGTGTCGGCAATCGGCACGTACTTGCCCTCGAGGCCCGTGAACTGGTGGGCGACGAAGAACGGCTGCGAGAGGAACTTCTGGATCTTGCGGGCACGCGAGACCGTGAGCTTGTCGTCTTCGGAAAGCTCGTCGATACCGAGGATCGCGATGATGTCCTGGAGGTCCTTGTAGCGCTGGAGGATCTGCTTCACCGCGCGGGCGACGTTGTAGTGCTCGTCTCCGAGAATGCGCGGGTCGAGAATGCGCGACGTCGACGCCAGCGGATCGACCGCCGGGTAGATGCCGAGTTCGGCAATCGCGCGCGAGAGGTTCGTCGTCGCGTCGAGGTGGCCGAAGGTGGTGGCTGGCGCCGGGTCCGTGTAGTCGTCGGCGGGCACGTAGATGGCCTGCACCGAGGTGATCGACCCCTTCTTCGTGGAGGTGATGCGTTCCTGCATCGCGCCCATCTCGCTCGACAGCGTCGGCTGGTAGCCGACGGCCGACGGCATGCGGCCGAGGAGCGCGGACACTTCCGAGCCGGCCTGCGTGAACCGGAACACGTTGTCGACGAACAGGAGCACGTCCTTGCCTTCCGCGTCGCGGAAGTACTCGGCGACCGTGAGGGCCGAGAGGCCGACGCGCAGACGGGCGCCCGGCGGCTCCGTCATCTGGCCGTAGACGAGCGCGGCGCGCGACTTCGACGGGTCGTTCACGTCGATGACGCCGCTCTCCTGGAACTCGACCCAGAGGTCGTTGCCCTCACGCGTGCGTTCGCCGACGCCCGCGAACACCGACACGCCGCCATGCTTCATGGCGATGTTGTGAATCAGTTCCTGGATGATGACCGTCTTGCCGACGCCGGCGCCACCGAACAGGCCGATCTTGCCGCCCTGGAGGTAGGGTTCGAGGAGGTCGATGACCTTGATGCCGGTCTCGAACATCTTCAGTTCGGTCGACTGCTGCTCGAGGGTCGGCGCTGCGCGGTGAATGGGCCAGCGCACGGCGGAGTCGACCGGACGATCCGGGAAGTCGACCGGTTCGCCGAGGACGTTCAGGACTCGTCCGAGCGTCATGGGACCAACCGGCACCGTGATCGCTTCGCCGAGGTCTTCCGCCATCATCCCGCGCTGGAGGCCGTCTGTCGGCTTCATTGCGACGGCGCGGACGCGGTTCTCGCCGAGGTGCTGTTCGACCTCCGCGATGATCTCGACGGTGGTGCCGTCAGCGATCTTCGCCGAGATGCGGAGCGCGTTGTAGATCTCGGGGAGCTTGCCAGCCTCGAACTCGACGTCGAGCACCGGCCCGATGATCGCCACGATCTTTCCGAAATTCTTGTCAGCCATATTCATTCCACGAAGTTAGAACTCAGCGGTTCTCACTTCTGAGTTCCAGGTTCGGAACGTTAGAGCGCTTGCGCGCCGGAGACCACTTCGATGATTTCGCGCGTAATCGCCGCCTGACGCACCTTGTTCATGTAGAGCGTGAGGCTGCCAATCATTTCCGCCGAATTGCGAGTCGCGGTGTCCATCGCGGTCATCTGCGCCGCATAGAACGCCGCGTTCGAGTCGAGCAGCGCACGGTAGACCTGCACTTCCACGTACCGCGGCAACAGCTGGTTGAAGATCTCCTGCGCGTTCGGTTCGTACAGGTAGTCGCCGGTGGTCGAAGCCTCGGCTGCCTGCGTGCCGCCCGGCAGGTCCGTGCGCGCGATCGGCAGGAGCTGGTCGACCACGACCTTCTGCGAGATGACCGACTTGAACTCGTTGTAGACGAGGAGGACCTTGTCAGCGCGGCCCGACGTGAAGGCGTCCATCGCGAGCGTGGCGATGGTCTGCGCGTTGGCGAAGGACAACTTCTGGAAGATGCCGATCTGCTCGAAGTCGACCGCGTAGCCGCGACGGCCAAAGTACTCGCGGCCCTTGCGCCCCACGAGGCCGAGCGTCACCGGTGTAGTGGAGCCGACCGCCAACTGCGCCACAGCTTTGATGGCGTTGGTGTTGAAGCTGCCGCACAGCCCCTTGTCGCCGCTGACCGAGATAATCAGCGTCCGGCTGTCAGGGCCCGACTCGCGCACCGTCAGCAGCGGGTGCACCGACGCGTCGACGCGACCGGCGAGCCCCGCCAGCACGTGCTGCATCTGGACGGCGTAGGGACGGGCGTTGGTGATCCGCTCCTGCGCGCGACGCAGCTTCGATGCCGCGACCATCTTCATGGCCTTGGTGATCTGCTGCGTATTCTTGACCGCTCGCACGCGGCGGCGGAGGTCGATAAGTGAGGGCATGACCTTGTCTCTGCCTCGCGGCCTCGGCGGTCACGACACGCGGGATGTCGTCGTCCGCCGGGCTGCGTGACCTGTGACGTGCTTAGGCGGCCTTGCGGGCCGCGAACTGCGTCGCGAAGTCCTTGATGGCCGCGTTCAGCGAGGCCTTGATCTGGTCGTCCAGCTGCTTCTTCTCGGCGATGCCACGGAGAACCTCCGGGGCACGGCCTTCGAGGTGCGAGTAGAGTTCGCTCTCGAAGGTGCGGAGGTCGCCAACCGCGATGTTGTCGAGGTAGCCGTTCGTGCCGGCGAAGATGATCGCGACCTGGCGCTCGACCGACAGCGGAGCGTACTGTCCCTGCTTCAGAATCTCGACGAGGCGGGCGCCGCGCGTGAGCTGCGCCTGGGTGGACTTGTCGAGGTCGCTGCCGAACTGCGCGAAGGCCGCAAGCTCGCGGTACTGTGCGAGGTCGAGACGCAGTGTGCCCGCCACCTGGCGCATGGCCTTGATCTGGGCCGAGCCGCCGACGCGCGACACGGAGTTACCGACGTTGATGGCCGGACGGACACCCTGGTTGAAGAGGTCGGACTCGAGAAAGATCTGTCCGTCTGTGATCGAGATGACGTTGGTCGGGATGTACGCCGAAAGGTCGCCAGCCTGCGTCTCGATGATCGGCAGCGCCGTGAGCGAACCGCCGCCAAGGGCGCTGTTCAGCTTGGCTGCGCGCTCCAGCAGGCGCGAGTGCAGGTAGAAGACGTCGCCTGGGTACGCCTCGCGGCCCGGCGGGCGGCGGAGGAGCAGCGAGATTTCGCGGTAAGCGACTGCGTGCTTCGAGAGGTCGTCGTAGACCACGAGCGCGTGTCGGCCGCTGTCGCGGAAGTACTCACCGATGGTGCAGGCCGAGTAGGGGCTGATGTAGAGAAGCGGCGCCGGATCCGAGGCGCCTGCGGCGACCACGATCGTGTAGCGCATCGCGTCGGCTTCCTCGAGGGTGCGCACGACCTGCGCGATCGTCGACTGCTTCTGGCCGATCGCGTTGTAGATGCAGATGACGCCCGTGTCCTTCTGGTTCAGGATGGCGTCGATCGCAACAGCGGTCTTGCCAGTCTGACGGTCGCCGATGATCAGTTCACGCTGACCACGGCCGATCGGCACCATCGCGTCGATGGCCTTCAGCCCGGTCTGCAGCGGTTCCTTCACGCCCTGCCGGTCCACGACGCCTGGCGCCAGACGCTCGATGGGCGAGAACTGCTTCGTGCTGATCGGCCCCTTGCCGTCGATCGGCTGGCCGAGGGCATTCACGACGCGCCCGAGCATCTCGTCGCCAACCGGCACCGAGATGATGCGTCCGGTGCGCTTGACCGTGTCGCCTTCCTTGATATTTGTGAAGTCGCCGAGGAGCACCGCGCCGACGCTCTCCTCTTCGAGGTTCAGCGCGATGCCGAACACACCGTGCGGGAACTCGAGCATCTCGCCGGCCATGGCGTTCTCGACACCGTGGAGGCGCGCGATACCGTCGCCAATGGAGATGATGCTGCCCACTTCGGCGACGTCGACGTCGACGGCATAGCTGCCGATCTGGTCGCGGATGATTTTGGAGATCTCTTCGGCTTTGATGTCCATTGAATTCGCTCGGTTAAATGCTGGCGTCCAGACGCTGGCGGATGCGCTGCAGATGGCTGGTGACGCTGGCGTCGAATACGGTGCTGCCGACGCGGGCGATCATGCCGCCGATGATCGACGGATCGATCTTCGTGGTGATGTCCACGGTTCGGCCGGTCGCGGCGGCAAGGCTGTCCTGGATCGCCTTGACGCGCTCGGCGGGGAGCGGGTCGGCAGTCGTGACTTCTGCGCGCACGATGTTGCGAAGATCGAGGAGGCGCTGGCGGAAGGCCTCGGCCACGTCCGGCACGAGGACGAGTCGGTCGCGCTCGGCGAGCAGCACGAGTGTCCGTCCCACGATGGGAAGGACGCCAGACTTGGCAATGATCTCCGCCATGGCCGCACGCTTGCGGGGGACAGGCACCGCTGGATTCAGCAGCGCTTTGCGGAGGCCCTCGTTCTGCTCGAAGAGCGACGCGAGCGCTTCGAGTTGCGAGTCGACGGTGGAGAGATCAGCCTGCTCCTTCTGCGCGACGTCGAGCAGGGCGCGAGCATAACGGGTGGCAGCAGTTCGGTTTGTCACGGTTTTCCAGAGGCGCGTTGGAGCTTGCGCCAAGTTTCACAAGCGCGGAACACGTGTTTATACCACGTACGCGACGCGAGAAGCTACACAGTTGGCGCGGCGTCTATTCTTCACCGGTGAGCTGTTCGAACAGACGGATCAACTCGTCTTCCGAGCCGAAGTCGATTTCGACACGCCCTTTCTTGCCTTGGCGCACAATGCGAACCCTGGTGCCGAAACGAAGGCGAAGGCGCTCTTCGGCTGCCCTGGTGTGGACGTCCACCTTGGCGGCGAGCTGCCCCTCGACCTCCTTCGGCTTCTCTTCGAGTGCCTTCCGAACAATCGACTCCGTTTCGCGAACAGAGAGATTTCTGGCGACGACGTCCCGCGCAATGCGGCGCTGGTCCGCTTCCGTCGAAAGGCCGAGCAGCGCACGAGCGTGCCCCATTGAAAGCGCGCCGCCCGCCAGGTCCGCACGAACCTCGTCTGGAAGGCGAAGGAGCCGCTGGAAGTTGGCCACCGTCGCCCGGTCCTTGCCGACGGCTGTGGCGATCTGCTCCTGAGTCAGGCTGAAGTCGTCCGCAAGTCGCTTGTAGGCGAGGGCCTCATCGATCGGATTGAGATTCTCGCGCTGGATGTTCTCGATCAGCGCCATCTCGAGCACAGCTCGTTCGTCGCCAGGTTTGACCTCGCGAACGACGACCGGCACTCTCGCCAGACCCGCCTTCTGGGCCGCCCGCCACCGCCGCTCACCGGCAATGATGTGGAACTGGTCGCCAACCTTGCGCACCACGATCGGCTGGATGACGCCATTCGACTTGATCGACTGCGCCAGATCGTTCAAGCGCGCATCGTCGAACTGGCCGCGAGGCTGGTAGGTGTTGGGGGTCAGCCTGTCGATATCGAGCTCGACAGGCGACGCCCTGGGCGCCTCGGGAGCGTCCGGAATGAGGGCGCTGAGTCCTTTTCCTAGAGCAGGTCGTTTTTCCATGGCTTTCTCGCGCGGTTGTCGCGCCCTGTGACAAACGGTCGTCTGGAGTTTTCGTCGGTACGGGTCACGTCGACCGCACTGCGCTAGCGTGCGGCCGTCTGCGCATCCGCTCGCTCGAGCACCTCGCGTGCAAGCGCCACGTACGCTTCGGACCCCTTGGATTTCGGGTCGTACTCGATCACCGGCATTCCGTGGCTCGGAGCTTCACCGAGCCTGACGTTCCTCGGAATCGTGGTGCGGTAGACCTTCTCCTTGAAGAACGCCCTGACCTCTCCCGCCACCTGCTGACTGAGGTTCGTCCGCTCGTCGAACATGGTGAACAGCACACCCTCGATGTCCAGGGATGGGTTCAGCGCTCCGCGCACTCGGCGGATCGTGCCCCAGAGATCGGCCAACCCCTCGAGCGCGTAGTACTCGCAGTGCAGTGGAATCAGCACCGCGTCCGCTGACACGAGAGCATTGAGCGTGAGGAGACCAAGGGACGGCGGTGAATCGATGAAGATGTAGTCGTACTCGGCCCTGACAGACTCGAGCAGCAATCGAAGACGCTCTTCCCGGCGAACAAGAGGGACCATCTCGATTTCCGCGCCCGTCAGGTTCCGGTCTGCGGGAATGAGCGCCAGTCGCTCCCTTCGGGTCGGCATGACGAAGGGGCGAGCGTCGGTCAATGGCTCGACCTGAGTCAAGGCGTTGTAGACGGTCCCGGCCTCTGCCGACTGACCCTTCAGACTGACCCCACTCGTCAGGTTGCCCTGCGGATCCACGTCGACAAGCAGCACGCGTTGACCGATCGCGGCCAACGAGGCGGCAAGGTTCAATGTGGTGGTGGTCTTGCCTACGCCACCTTTCTGGTTCGCGACGGCGACGATGCGGCTCATTGTCGGTCTATCAGCCAATTATCAAAAACTGTTCGATTTAGAGAAGACATTGAGGATAGAAAATGTCTGCGCGGTCGGTCAATCTGCAACTGGGCCTGGTGTTCCACGTGGAACATTCCTGCTCAGCCTGGCCCATCCGATTCGAATGTTCCACGTGGAACATCGAGATGAGTGAAGACATTCAGGGGCGACCCGTCAGGAAGGGTGCAACGGCGGACCAACTCGAACCGCGCATCCGACGGGGTCGCGCCAAACGCGACGAACCGTCCGCCTGGGCGGAGAAGACCGGCCACCAGAGCGAACAGTTCAGGGTCGATGCGCACAGCTCGAACAGTCACCTGGTCCGCATCACCAGCCTGTCTGACCGATTCGAAGCGTGAGTTTTCGACGGAGGTCCGAACAAGGCCAAGTGTCCTGACAGCCTCCCGAAGAAACGCGCACTTACGCTCCCGAGACTCAACCATGACCAGCGAACCACGTGGGTTAGCAATCCTCATCGGAATCGCCGGCGAACCGCCTCCTGAGCCCAGGTCGTACCAAGAGCCATCCGGAAAGGGAGCCACCGACGCCGCTAGTAATGGCTCCACCACCAGTTTGTCTATGCTGGACGAGACTTGTGGACCCTCTAACGGCAGAGCGGTCAGGTTGATCTTCCGGTTCCATCGCGCGAGCAGGTCCAGGTAGCTGGCACATTGAGCCGAGACGCCGCTCTCGACTACCACGCCGTGAACACTCAGCCGGTCAGAAATCGCGGCATCGAGAGACTGAGGGGTCACGTAGTTGCCTCGGTGCCAAGCCTGCCAAGAAACGAGCCCAGAACAGAGACAGCGGCCGGAGTCATGCCTGGGATTCGAAGCGCCTGCCCGAGCGTTTCCGGCCTGACCTGTACCAGCCGATGGACCACTTCAGCGCTGAGGCCAGGGACAGAGGCAAACGGGAATTCTGCGGGAATCCGCCTCTTTTCAGCCCGGCGCGCACTCTCCACGGCCGCTTCCTGCCGACGAATGTAGCCCTCGTACTTGATGGTCGTCTCCAGTGTGGCGATGTCGATGGAGGGCCGGTCAGCATCCAGTTCGAGCCGGACCCCCTGCGAAATCAGATCTGTCGTGGAGACAGACTGCTGCCGCAACCAGTGTCCGGCCGATAGCGACTCGCCGTCGTGCGCGCGGACAGAGCTCTCCGACAGCAGGCGGCTGTTGCGCTCGAAGCGCCCCCGCCGAGCGAGAAAGCGATCCCACCGCTCGTCGTCGACAAGGCCGGCGGCGCGCCCTTTCTCGGTGAGTCGCAGATCGGCGTTGTCGATCCGCAGCAGCAGGCGATGCTCGGCCCTGGACGTGAACATTCGATACGGCTCGAGGCAGCCCTTCGTCACGAGGTCGTCAACGAGCACGCCAATGTATGACTCATCGCGACCAAAGGTGACCCTCTCCTGACGGCGAACGAGACGCGCGGCGTTCAGCCCAGCTACCAACCCCTGTGCCGCCGCCTCTTCGTAGCCGGAGGTCCCATTGATCTGTCCGGCGAGGAAGAGTCCACCAATCCGCTTGGTCTCGAGCGAAGCCGTCAACTCCGTCGGCTGAATGAAGTCGTACTCGACCGCGTAGCCCGGCCTGAGCATGACGGCGTGTTCGAGGCCCGGCAGCGAGTGGACCAGTTCCTCCTGCACGTGGCGAGGAAGACTCATCGACAGCCCGTTGACGTAGACCTCTGGGACGTCCACGCCCTCGGGCTCGAGGAACACCTGATGCCGGTCCTTCGCAGGGAAGCGGATGACCTTGTCCTCGAGCGAAGGGCAATAGCGTGGCCCGATTCCCTTGATCTGACCATTGAACAAAGGGGAAAGCCCGATGTGCTCCCGGACGAGCCGGTGGGTCTGATCGGTTGTGTGGAGCAGATAGCAAGGGGTCTGCTGCCTGGATATCGCCGGACTCATGAAAGAGAACGGCACTGGCGTCGCGTCTCCGGGCTCGAGTGCGAAGCGTCCAGAAGATACGCCTCCGGCGAAGTCTATGCTCTGTCGGTCGAGCCGTGGAGGAGTGCCCGTCTTGAGTCGCCCCCAGGCGAAGCCAAAGGACTTCAAGGACTCAGCAAGGTCGACGGACGGTGGCTCGTCGGCACGACCTGCCGGTCGCTGGTCCTCCCCAACGTGCACGATGCCGTTCAGGAATGTACCGGTCGTCACGATGACCGCGGAAGCGGACACCTGCTCGCCGTCCTCCAGAAGGACGCCCGCCGTATCACGGCCCTCAACCAGGAGCCCCTTCGCGCGACCGATGATCCAGTCGATGTTCGGCTCACGCTCGAGCGCAGCGCGCATCCACTGTCCATACGCTCGCTTGTCCGCCTGAGCGCGAGGCGACCACACGGCCGGTCCACGGCTCCGGTTCAGCAATTTGAACTGGATGCCCGTGGCGTCTATCGCGAGTCCCATCAGGCCGCCAAGCGCGTCGATCTCCCGAACGATATGACCCTTGGCGGTGCCGCCGACGGCCGGATTGCACGGCATGTGGCCAACCGTCGTGGTGGAAAGCGTGCAGACGCCAACGTGAACACCGAGTTTGGCTGCGGCAAAGGCGGCCTCGCAGCCCGCATGGCCAGCACCGATCACGACAACGTCGAAGTGCCTGCTCACGAGCTACTTTCCGATGCAGAAGCGGGAGAAGACATGAACCAGCAACTCGTCGCTGGCACGGCGTCCCGTCACATCCTGGAGGAATCCCGCGGCGGCCTGAAGGTCCACGAGGACGAACTCCTCTGACAGTGCGGCTTCTGAGGACTCGACCGCCTGCACCGCCGCCGTCATCGCGTCCCGACTCCGTCGAAGTGCTTCAAGATGGCGAAGGTTGGAGACAGCCGGCGTATCTTTTGTTTTATCTTCGCCACAAAGAGCCGCCGCGATTCTCTGCTCCAGCGCTGCGAGACCGGAGCCGGTCTCCGCCGACACCGGCAAGAACTCAGGGTCAGACCAGGCTGGTGGGAGGTCGTGTTTCGTCGAGACCTTCACCACGGGCACGGCGGTGCGACGAAACAGCTCGTCACCAGGTGACACCGAGCCGTCGACGACATGAAGAACCAGGTCTGCGTCTGCAGCCGCTCGAATCGCCCGTGACACACCCTCCTGCTCAACGGGCTCCGACGATTCGCTCAGTCCAGCTGTGTCGACGAGTGTGACCTTGAATCCCGCAAGGTCGATCACTTCGGTCAACAGGTCACGGGTCGTACCTGGAGTACTGCTGACGATGGCACGGTGGGTGCCGACCAGCGCGTTGAACAGACGAGACTTGCCCGCATTGGGCAAGCCGGTCAGCACCACCCGTGCACCTTCACGAATCAGGCGGCCGCGCGCAGCCGAGCTCAGCAGGCGGTCGAGTTCACCAATCAGTGCGCGGAGGCGTTCGGCCACGGCCGAGGGGTCTACGAAGTGATAACCCTCATCAGGAAAGTCGACAGACGCCTCGAGTTCGGCGGTGAGCTCGAACACCTCTTTCTCGATGGCACTGACCGCGGACGTCAACGTGCCATTCAACTGATCGAAAGCAGCCCTGGCCTGGAGTGGAGTCGCGGCTTCGATGAGATCGGCAACGGCCTCCGCCTGTACGAGGTCGACGCGCCCGTTCACATACGCACGCAACGTGAACTCGCCAGGTGCGGCGAGTCTCGCGCCACCCACGACGGCCGCACGCAGGATCTCCCGCAGGACCACGTCGGACCCGTGTGAACAGACCTCGACCACGTCATCTCCGGTGTAGGACTTCGGCGCTGGGAAGAAGGTCACGACGACCTGGTCCTGGAGGGTGCCGGTGGTGAGACAGCCGAAGGTTGCTCGACGGGGCTCGAGCAGCGAACTGCGACCGAGTAGTCGCAGCACAATCGCCGTCGAATCAGGGCCGCTGAGGCGGACGATCCCGAGAGCGCCCCGACCTGGTGGTGTGGCGACCGCCACGATGGTGTCTGTTGTTGAGAACATCGGCCGCGGATCCTAGGAAGACACGATCGACCGGAGGAGAGTCCGAGCGGACGTTCGAAGGAACGCCCGCCCGAGAAACAGGTGCGGCGCCTACTTCCTCACGGAAATGGTCACGGTCTTGGTGAACGCGTCACCGATGCTCTCGGTGTAGACCCCCGGAACCTCAGCGACGGACATGTGAACCAACCGCCGTTCATACGGGTTCAAGGGCCCGAGTTGCTGGTCGACGCCGGTATCCTTGGCCTTGGTCGCAAGGAACTTGGCCATCTGCTTCAGCTCGAGATCCTTGCCTCGGCGGTACCCGAGCGCGTCAATGAAGACACGCTTCTCCTCGCCAAGCTCCCGCCCGTAGGCCATGTCGACGACGTGCTGCAGCGCCTTCAGCGCCTCGCCTCTGTGCCGAACCAGAATCTCGATGTCGTCCCCGGTCATATTCAGACGAGGGCCGTCGGCGCTGTGCTCGACGTCGATGGGAGAGGCCACCCCGAGCGCGGCGTTGAAGCGATTCAGGAAGTCAACAATCGGTGCGGTCGAATCAGCCATGTGTCAGTTCTCGCGAGCGGCGTCTTCCGTTTTGCCACCACCGACGCGCTTCACCCGGCGCTCTGCAGCCGGTCGAATGACGTGCACCTTCGGTGGATGAATGTAGTTGGTCAACTGCATCTGAGCGATGCGCCACACGTTGCCAACCAGCCAGTAGATCAGGGCGCCCGAGGGCGTCGTGACGAACACGAAGATCAGCACGACCGGCATGATCATCATCATGCGCTGCTGCGCTGGATCAACCCCTGCCTGCGGAGTCATCCACTGCTGGAGAATCTGCGAGGCACCGACCAGGATCGGCATCACGTAGAACGGATCGGGCAGCGACAGATCGTGAATCCAGCCAATGAACGGCGCTCCGCGGAGCTCGATGGCCGTCGTCAGGAGCGCATAGAAGGCGAGGAACACCGGCAGGGTCAACAGAATAGGGATGCAGCCACTCGCTGGGTTCACACCGTTCTCACGGTAGAGCGCCATGAGCTCCTGGTTCATCTTCTGTTTTGCCGGGTCGGTCGCCTTCAGCTTGGAGTACCGCTCCTGGATGGCCTTGGCCTCCGGCTGAATCTCCTGCATCTTCCGCATCGACACGACGCTCTTGTGGTTCAGTGGGAAGAGCACCACGTTGATCAGGAGCGTCAGGATGAAGATCGCCCAGCCATAGTTCCCGACATACCCGTGAATCCAGTTCAGGGAGTTCAGCAGGGGCACGACGATCACGGAGAACATGCCGAAGTTGATGGCCTTGATCAGGTTCGGGTCGATCTCCTTGAGCGTCTGGAGTTCCTTGGGTCCCGCGAAGAACGTCAACGCCTGGCCAGCAACCGCCGGCTGAATGGAGAACCCGATCAGTTCGCGCGCCGGCTCTTCCGAGCCCGCGGTCGGGGGAATCTGCAGTGGCTGATACACCACCTTGGCCCGGCCGGGTCTGAAGGCAAACGCGGCAAAGTAGTGGTCGTCTATGCCGGCGTAGTCGAACTCCTGGTCGTAGCTGGGTTGTTCAGGAACATCGGTTGCGGCAACCCGGCTGACCTTACCCGCCGACGAGAACAGGGCTTCCGGCTTGACGGCGTAACGGCCTGTCTGTGAATCCGTATCACCAAGCCCCGGCCCCCACTGAATGGTCGGGTTGACCGCGGTCCCATTGAGCGAGACCTGGGACTTCATCACCACGGTGTAGGAACCAGGGTTGATGGAGAAGTCCTTGGTCGCGCTGATCCCGGAGTCGGTCCGGTATTCGAAGGTGACCTGCTCGCCGGTCTGCCGCACCGCATACAACCCACCGTTGAGTGCTGCCGTCGTCGCCGAATCCGGAACACTCAGAGAGAACGGCAACGGGTGAGAGGCTGCGAGCGAGGGGTCGATCAGTTCGAGTGGTGCTCCATTCCGATCGAGATACTCCTTGAGCTTCCAGCTCTTCAGCCGGCCGCCGCGATTGGTGAACACCGCGGTTACATGCGGCGTGTCAACGACGACGTCGCGCTCCGCCTGCTCTCCGAGAAGCGATGCTGGCGCCGGGCCTGCCGACGATGCGGCGACCGCATTCACCCCAGCGGCGGCAGGAGCACCCGCCGATGAAGCACCCGTCGAAGCCGTCGTCGCCGCCTTCGGGGCCGGCTTGGAGGGAAAGAAGGTCTGGTATCCGAAATAGACCAGAAAGGAAAGAAACAGGGCGAGGAAAACGCGGCGTTCCAATTCAGATCCTTGGCGGCACCGGGTCGTGGCCCCCGGCACAGAATGGATGACACCTGGAGAGTCGCTTGACTGCGAGCCAGGCTCCGTACGGCACACCGTACAGGCGAATCGCCTCCGCGGCGTAGTCGGAGCAGGAGGGGAGGAACCGGCAGGAGCCGGCAAACAGCGGCGATAGGATGAGCTTGTAGCCGCGCAACAGTACGAGCGCCACTCTCACGCCGACGGTCGGCGCGGGTGGGGGCGACGACATGCCATCAGCGCCCTTTTCGAGCGCTGCGTTCGAGAATGTGGCGGAATTCACTTTCAAGAGCGACCAGGCTGGTGTCTAACAGCTCTCGCCTTGGCACGATGACGATATCGAAACCCGGGGCGAGCTTGTTGCGGCGGAACACCTCGCGAACGAGACGTTTCGCCCTGTTCCTGACCACCGCGCCACCCAGCTTGCGGGTCGCGGCGATACCCAATCGTCCGAACTGAAGACCGTTGGGAAACCGGAACAGGGTGAACGTACGGCCGTGGACTTTGACGCCACGGTCGTAAATCTGCTGAAACTCGGCCCTGCGGCGGACATGCTCGCTTCTATCGAAGCCCGTCATGATGTCTCTGCCGCATCCGGCGTTCGACGCCTCACGCGGCCGAGATACCTACTCGCTGCTGACCGTCAGACGCTTGCGACCCTTCGCACGGCGACGCTTGAGGACGATTCGGCCGTTCTTCGTCGCCATTCGAACCCTGAATCCGTGCGCCTTCCGGCGACGGCGTGTATTCGGCTGAAATGTGCGCTTACCCTTCATGACCTCTCCGGGGCCCGTCTTCGAACCCGTACGGCACGCGCGAGTGCGTCGGAAACCGACGGCTCCCTGCGCAATCGCCTGTAACTAAAACGAACTGCCAATGTTAGCGAAGCCCTTCCAAGAGTGTCAATGCAGGAGCGACTGTGTTACAGTCGGCTGCCTCGCTCGACACCATCTGGACCCGGACTTTCGCACCCCAAATCAGTATGAGCCTTTGGTCTCTTCCCAGAGATTTCCACACCTGTGGAAAAAACTGTGGAAAATCGGGGAAACAGCACGCCTGCTCAGCATTTCGCCAGATTTCGTCGCGTTTTTTCGTCTGGCGAAGCCTGAATTTCGCGAAAAATCGGCACTCCTGACCGGTCGCGTTCAATGAAAGCCCGGAAAATCAAAGCCTGTCTGGGGCGAAAGTCCGCAGACCCTCGAGTTTCCTGAAGAAATGAACCTCTGGGACCAGATCCTCGCGCGGATCGAGACGAAGGTAAACCGCCACAGCTTCTACACCTGGTTCAAGCCCACCAGCTTGATCCAGGAAGACGCGGTGTCCATCACCATCCGCGTGCCGAGCAGTCTCTTCAAGGACTGGCTGACCAAGCACTACTCCGGCGTCCTCGCGGAAGCACTGGCCGAAGTGAAGAAGCCGCAGCTAGCGGTGCTGTTCGTGGCTGACGCCACCGCAGATTCTGCAGCCATCCCGCTCGGACCCGATGAAGCCGCGGCCCTCCAGGGAGGCGCGACGCCGGTTCCACCGACGGCAAACGTTGGTCTGAACCCCCGCTACACCTTCGACACCTTCATCGTGGGGTCGTCCAACCAGTTCGCGCACGCGGCGAGCCGCGCTGTGGCTGAGGCGCCGTCGAGGTCCTACAACCCGCTGTTCATCTATGGCGGCGTCGGCCTTGGCAAGACCCACCTGATGCACGCCGTCGGACATTACGTCCTCCAGCACGACAGGAGCCTGAAGCTCACTTACATCTCTTCCGAACGCTTCATGAACGAGATGATCAACGCGGTTCGGTACGACCGTGTGATCGATTTTCGTGAGCGCTACCGCTCAGTGGATGTGCTCCTCGTCGATGACATCCAGTTCCTGGCGGGCAAGGAAGGCACCCAGACCGAGTTCTTCCACACCTTCAACGCCCTGTACGACTCCCAGAAGCAGATCATCCTGAGCAGCGACTGCCCGCCCCACGAGATACCGGCCCTCGAGGAGCGCCTGCGCTCGCGATTCGAATGGGGACTGATCGCCGACATCCAATCGCCCGACCTCGAAACCAAGGTCGCGATTCTCAAGAAGAAGGCTGAAGCTGAAGCCGTTCCTCTTCCTGATGACGTCGCCATCTACATCGCCGGACGAATCAAATCGAACATCAGAGAGCTTGAAGGCTCACTCATCCGCCTTGTTGCGTACGCGTCCCTGACTGGCCAGGAAGTATCGCTCTCCCTGGCTCAGGAGGTGCTCCGAAACATCCTGGAACACGAGGAGAAGGCGGTCACCATCGAGATCATCCAGAAATACGTGGCGGACTACTACAACCTGAAGCTGAGCGACCTCAAGTCCAAGAACAACTCCAAGTCGGTCGCCATGCCTCGCCAGATCGCCATGTATCTGTGCAAGGCGCTCACGCATGCCTCACTCCCCGAGATCGGGCGCAGCTTCGGAGGGAAGCACCACTCGACCGTCATCCACTCGATCCGCAAGGTGGAAGACATGCGCAAGAAAGAGAACGATTTCAACAACCTGATCACCGGGTTTATCGAGGCTTTCAAGTAGTCTTTGCGGTTTTCCACAGGTGATCGAGGGTGACCCTGCGGATAACGTGTGGACACAGCCGGCTCACGACATTCCGGCTCTCAACCGCCCGAAAATGTCCACGCTTTTTCCACAAGTTAAGTTATTAACCTGTAAGGGTTAATCGAGCATCTCCGCCTTTTCAACACGCCCTTTACTCCTATATAATTCTTCCTTCCAGATCTTCCCTCTTTTATAGGGATTAGCGCCCACCGGGCCAGAGCTACTCGAAGGACAGCACAGCCATGGAACTCGTCGTCCGCAAGAACGACCTCCTGCGAGAACTGCAACTTTTCCAGGGCATCGTCGAACGAAAGAACACGATCCCGATTCTGGCCAACGTGCTGCTCGACGCCAGGGATGGCGAAGTGAAGTTCCTTGCGACCGACCTCGAGGTCGGTCTCCGAAGCCGCTGTGACGCGACGGTCACCAAGCCCGGTGTCCTGACGCTCCCGGCGAAGAAGCTCTACGAGATCGTCAAGTCACTTCCGGACACCGACATCCGCATCGCCGAAGACAAGAGCGGCGTGAAAGTCGCAGCCGATCGCTTCGACTCGCGGATGCAGACGCTCCCCAAGGACGACTTCCCGACGCTGCCCGAGGGAGGCACCACGCCCACAGCGTTGCTCCCGGCTGCAGCGCTGAAGGAGATGGTCGCGAAGACGCAGTTCGCGATCACCGGCGAGGACACGCGGTACTTCCTCAATGGCGCCCAGTTCGTGCTCAAGGACGACACGATGAGTCTGGTAGCCACCGACGGCCACCGGCTCGCCCTGGTCACCGTCAAGCTCGACGCGGGCAGCACGCCTCCTGGAGAGGTCAAGGCGATCCTCCCGAAGAAGACGCTCGGTGAACTTGGCCGGCTCCTCGTGGAAGGCGACAGCGCCGTGACGTACGAGCGGGGAGAGAATCACCTGTTCTTCGACGTCGCCGGTCGCAAGCTCATCTCGAGGATGATCGACGGACAGTTCCCCGCCTACGAGCGCGTCATCCCGAAGGGCAACGACAAGCACATCGAGTTCGAGCGCGAACGCCTGACGGCGGCCGTCAAGCGTGTTCAGATTCTTTCCAACGAGCGCTCACGCGCAGTGAAGTTCATCGTCGAGAAGGGCAAGGTCGAAGTCACATCGAGCAGCCCCGAGCTTGGCGAGGCGCACGAAACGCTGCCCGTCGACTACACCGGCGCATCGATGCAGATTTGCTTCAACGCCCAGTATGTTCTCGACTTCCTGAGTGTTGTCTCGACTGACGTGGTGGCCCTCGAGTTGAAGGATGAAGTCAGCCAGGCCGTGATGACGCCGGTCGGGGCTGAAGGCTACGACTACACCTACGTCATTATGCCGATGCGAGTCTGATGGAACGCACCGAACCGCAGAACGAAATCCTCGAAGCCTCCGCCGCCGTTCCTCCGGACCTCACACCGTCCGCAAACGGCACAGCGGCCCAGTCAGACGCGTCCGAGTACTCAGCCGACAGCATCAAGGTCCTCGAAGGCCTCGAAGCCGTCCGCAAGCGTCCCGCGATGTACATCGGCTCGACCGGGCCGGCCGGACTGCATCACCTCGTCTACGAGATCGTCGACAACTCCATCGACGAGGCCCTCGCTGGATACTGCAACGAGGTGAACGTCTCGATCCACATCGATGGCTCCATCACCGTCATCGACAACGGACGAGGCATCCCGGTCGACCGTCACGAAAGCGGCAAGTCTGCCGCGGAAGTCGTCCTGACCGTCCTTCACGCTGGCGGTAAGTTCGAGAACAGCGCCTACAAGGTCTCCGGCGGTCTTCACGGCGTGGGTGTCTCCGTCGTCAACGCTCTCTCAGAGACCCTCGAACTGGAAATCTGGCGCAACGGACAGGTCCATCAGCAGACCTACCACCGCGGAGCTCCGACCGCCGATCTCGAAATCAGCGGCACCACGAAACGTCGCGGCACCAAGGTCACCTTCAAAGCCGACCCGCAGATCTTCGAGACCACCGTTTACAGCTTCGACACCCTGGCACAGCGCCTTCGCGAACTGGCCTTTCTCAACGGCGGCATCACCATCACGCTCGATGACGAGCGCGACGGCAAGAACCACAAATTCCACTACGACGGCGGCATCGTCTCGTTCGTCCAGCACCTCAACAAGAACAAGGCGGTCGTCAACGAGAAGCCGATCTACATGCGGGGCGACAAGGACGGCATCGATGCCGAAATCGCCATGCAGTGGAACGACAGCTACGCGGAACAGACCTACTCCTTCGCGAACAACATCAATACCCACGAAGGCGGCACGCACCTTTCAGGTTTCCGCGCAGCGCTGACCCGCACCATCAACACCTACGCGACCAAGAACAACCTCGCCAAGGACCTCAAAGAAAGCGTCTCCGGCGACGACATCCGCGAAGGTCTGACGGCCGTCATCAGCGTCAAGATTCCCCAGCCGCAGTTCGAAGGCCAGACCAAGACGAAGCTTGGCAATACCGAAGTCAAAGGCATCGTCGAGACGATCGTCAACGAGCGCCTGGCCGAGTACCTCGAAGAAAACCCGGTGATCGCCAAGAAGATCATCGGCAAGGCCATCGACGCCGCCCGTGCACGTGATGCCGCCCGCAAGGCGCGCGACCTGGTCCGTCGAAAGGGGGCGCTCGATGGGAGTTCCCTGCCAGGCAAGCTGGCCGACTGTCAGGAACGTGACCCCGCCCAGAGCGAGCTCTACATCGTCGAAGGCGAATCGGCAGGCGGCTCGGCCAAGCAGGGTCGAGATCGACGCTTCCAGGCCATCCTTCCGCTGAAAGGAAAGATCCTCAACGTCGAGAAGGCCCGCTTCGACAAGATGCTCGGCAGCGACGAAATCAAGACGCTCATTGCCGCCCTTGGTTGCGGAATTGGCGCCGAGGACTTCGACGTCGAGAAGCTCCGGTATCACCGGATCATCATCATGACGGACGCCGACGTCGACGGGTCCCACATCAGGACCCTCCTGCTGACGTTCTTCTACCGCCAGCTCCCGATGCTGATCGAACGCGGCTACATCTACATCGCCCAGCCGCCGCTGTTCAGAGTCAAGCGAGGTAAGGCAGAGACGTACATCAAGAACGAGCGCGACCTCGAGGACTACCTCATTCGTCGCTCTGTAGGCGGCCGTGTGGTTCGCATCCCCTCCTCGAACACGGAACTCTCCGGCCCGGAACTGGAGAAGCTCCTGCAGAGAATGACGACGCACCAGAAGCTGGTGCAGACCGTCGAACGTCGTGGCCACTCGAGAGAGATCGTCGAAGCCCTTCTGACCGCCGGAGCCGACCGCGAGTATTTTGCCGACCGCTCCAGACTCGAGTCGCTCGCGACCGAACTGACCACGGCCCTCCGCTCTGTGGCCGTGCAGGATGACGAGGAGCACAGCCGCTATCAGTTGCAGATCGAGGACCGCACGAACGGCTATCCCCGTCAGCACACCATCAGTGTCGACTTCCTGAGCACGGGCGAGTATCGGACGCTGCTCGCCAACCATCGCGATCTCCCACGCTTCGACGGCGACATCATCGTCTCCACCGTGCTGGCGCCGGAACAGTCCGACGCCGACGCCGAAGCGGAAGCGCAACCCGCTGCTGCGACAGATGGCACCGCCATCGGCGGTGCACCCGCAGATGACGCCACGAAGCTGGCAGCCGAACCGAAGGAACGCCTCCGGAAGCCAGTTCAGGACCAGCCAGACGTCACGCTGCGCTCGATGGACGAACTCGTCGAGTTCTTCCTGGCGGCTGGGAAGAAGGGCGTCGCGATCAACCGTTACAAAGGTCTTGGCGAGATGAACCCGGACCAGCTCTGGGAAACCACCATGGACCCGACGATTCGCACGCTCCTCCAGGTTCGGGCCGAGGATCACACCGAAGCCGACCAGATGTTCACGACGCTGATGGGTGACCAGGTCGAGCCACGACGGAAGTTCATCGAGGACAACGCCCTCGACGTGAAGAATCTCGACGTCTAGCGGGATCCGGCACAGACCCGCCGTGCGGTCCGTCTCCGCCCGCGGCCACGTGCCACCCCTCGTCACACGACCTTAACGCGCATTACCTATGTCCGAACTCGCGCCACAGAACCTGCCGGTCAACATCGAAGACGAGATGAAACGCTCGTACATGGATTACGCGATGAGCGTGATCATTGGACGAGCCCTGCCCGACGCGCGAGACGGCCTGAAGCCTGCGCACCGCCGTGTGCTGTACGGCATGAAGACGATGGGCCTCTCGTCGTCTCGCGGATACCGCAAGTGCGCCAAGATCGTCGGCGAGGTGATGGGCAACTTCCATCCTCACGGCGACGCCTCGATCTACGACACCCTCGTCCGTCTCGCGCAGGACTTCAACATGCGCTACCCACTGGTTGACGGCCAGGGTAACTTCGGCTCGATCGACGGCGACCCAGCGGCGGCGATGCGCTACACCGAAGCGCGCCTCAAGTCGCTCGCGGACGACATGATGGCGGATCTCGACAAGGAGACCGTCGACTTCAGCCCGAACTACGACGAAACGACCGAAGAACCCACGGTCCTCCCGACGCCGTTCCCGAACCTCCTGGTCAACGGGTCCGCCGGCATCGCTGTCGGCATGGCCACCAACGTGCCGCCGCACAACCTCACCGAGGTCCTGGACGGCTGCATCTGGGTCATCGATAACACGTACCTGGCCGCGGCCGACGCCCCCAGGCTCTCGTCCATCGACAAGCTCCGCAACTTGGTCCGCATCGTCACCGGGCCCGACTTCCCGACGGGTGGCTACATCGTCGGTCGCACCGGGATCATGCAGGCGTACATGACCGGGCGCGGCTCGATCCTCATGCGCGCGAAGTCGACGACGGAAACCAACAAGAAGGGTGACCGCCAGTCGATCGTCTTCACCGAGATCCCGTACCAGGTCAACAAGGCCAGGCTGCTCGAGCGCATCGCCGAACTGGTTCGCGACAAGATCATCGAGGGAATCTCAGACCTCCGCGATGAGTCGGACCGCGACGGCATGCGCGTGGTCGTGGAACTGAAGCGCGGCGAGATGCCGGAGGTGGTGCTGAACAACCTCTACAAGCACACCCCGCTGCAGTCCACCTTCGGGATCAACACGCTTGCGATCGTCGGCGGCCGGCCGAAGGTGATGAGCCTGCTCGATCTCATCGAGACCTTCGTCGAGTTCCGTCGCGAAGTCGTCCGCCGTCGCACCGAGTTCGAACTGCGCAAGGCCGAGGCGCGGTATCACATCCTCGAAGGGCTGAAGATCGCGCTCGACAACCTCGACGCCGTCATCGCCCTGATTCGCGCATCGAAGACCCCGCCTGAAGCACGCGAAGGCCTGATGGCCAACTTCGGCCTCTCGCAGATTCAGGCGCAGGCGATCCTCGACATGCAGCTCCAGCGCCTGACGGGCCTCGAGCGGCAGAAGATCCTGGACGAGATCGCCGAACTGCTGAAGGTCATCGAACGGCTCAGAGCCATCCTCGCCAGCGAGCGGCTGTTGATGCAGATCATCGTCGACGAACTGAAGACGGTGAAGGAGAACTACGGCGACGAACGCCGCACCGAGATCATCGACGGCGAGTCAGGCGACATCAGCATCGAGGACCTGATCGCCGACGAGGATGTGGCGATCACGGTGACGAACACCGGCTACATCAAGCGCACGGCCATCACCGAGTACCGCACCCAGAAGCGCGGTGGCACCGGCCGCAGGGGCATGACCACAAAGGCCGAGGACTTCGTCAACCACCTCTTCGTGGCGTCGACGCACTCGTACTTCATGATCTTCACCGACAAGGGGCGCGCCTACTGGTTGAAGGTCCACGCCATCCCCGACGTGGGCCCAGGCGGCAAGGGCAAGTCGATCGCGAACCTGGTCTCGATGGAAGAGGGCGAGCGCATCGCCGCCATGCTGGCCGTGAAGACGTTCGACGACGACAAGTTCATCATGATGGGCACGAAGCGCGGCATCGTGAAGAAGACGCCGCTCTCGGCCTTCAGCAATCCGCGCGCGGGCGGCATCATCGCGATGGGCGTGGAAGACGGCGACTCGGTCATCGCGGTGCAGATCACCGAAGGCTCGAGCCAGATCCTGATCGGCACGAGAAACGGCGTCGCCATTCGCTTCAACGAAGACGACGTGCGGTCGATGGGCCGCACGGCCTACGGCGTCAGGGGCGTCACTCTCCGGGATGACGACTACGTCGTCGGCATGGAAGCGGTGAAGTCCGGCGGCTCGATCCTCACGGTCACCGAACACGGCTACGGCAAGCGGACCGATGTCGATGAATACCGGGTCACCGGCCGCGGCGGTGTCGGCATCATCAACATCGAAACGTCGGACCGCAATGGTCTGGTGGTCGCAGTTGCCTACGTGGAGTCGAGCGACGAAGTGCTGCTGGTCACGCTGCAGGGCATGATCATCCGCACGCCCGCAGATGACATCCGCCTGACCGGACGAGCCGCCCAGGGCGTTCGCCTCATCAACATCGACGACGACGACCGCGTGGTCGCGCTGGCGAAGCTGAACGAGAAGGTCACAGAAGCGGATGGGGCGAGCAGTAGTTCGGAGACCGAAGGCGCTCAGCCCTCGACTCCGGTCAGCACCGACACACCGCCGGACGACGACACAGACGGCGGCGGCGAGACCGCCTGACGCGCGGGCGTGAACTGTCCTCACGCCGGAACCTGTGGGGGGTGCAGTCTGCTGCACCTCTCCTACGGCGCCCAGCTCTCCTCCAAGGAGGCCGCGCTCCGGGAGCTCCTCGGTCCTATGCTCCCGCGACCGGTCGCTGGCGTTAGCGGCTCGCTCTTCCTCCAGATCCCGTCACTCGCCGGCGATCCCCGGCACTTCCGGCAGAAGGTTGCCTTCGTATTCGGCGGTGGACCGTCCCGCCGAGACCTCACGATGGGTCACTACCGGCGCGGGTCACGCCAGGTCGTCCCGGTTTCGACCTGTCCCGTACACAGCGATCGGGGTAACCGCATCGCGTTCGCGCTGCGTGACCATCTCTCACGAGCCGGCATCGGCGCGGCGGCGTCTGGGTCTTCCGGAATTCTCAGGCACATCCTCGTCCGGACCACCGCGGACGACACCCAGGCTGTTGCGATGCTCGTCGTGACCCGGAACGACAAGGCGCTCCGCAGCCCCGTGCGCGCATTCCTCGAGTCTGACGAGCGCCCGGATGGATTCTTCATCAACATCAACACCGACCCTGGTCCCTTCATGGTCGGCGACCACACGATCCGGATCGAGGGGAGCAGTCACATCCGCGAGACGGTCGGCGGGATCGCGTATCTGGTGTCTCCAACCGCGTTCTTCCAGACCAACGTTCACGCGGCGCGCGTGCTCCAGGACTACGTGGTCCAGTCGCTCCAGCACGCCGAACGTGTGCTTGATCTCTATTGCGGAAGTGGACTGTTCTCGCTGCCTCTTGCCGTGAACGGTGTCCGCGTCACAGGCGTCGAGGAGAACCCGCAGGCCATCGCAGACGCAGCCGCCAATGCCCGATTGAACCGAGTACCCTCGTCGCGTGCCAGGTTCATCGCTGCCAGCGTGGAGAGCAGTCTCTCCGGACTCCGCAAGGAACCATGGGACGGCGTGATTCTCGACCCTCCCAGGCAGGGCTGTTCGGATCAGGTCCTCGAGGCGACGTTCCAGGACCTCCGTCCGCCGACGGTGACCTACGTCTCGTGCAATCCGCAGTCGCTCGCCGCTGAACTGCCAGGCATTCTCCAGTGCGGGTACCGGATCGCTGACGTGAGAGCCGTGGACATGTTTCCCCACACGGACCACCTGGAGGCGGTGGTGACCCTCAGGCGTTCCTGAGGCCCACGTGCATCACGCAGGCTCGAGGCGAGCAAACTTTGCCCGGAGCGTCTTGAGCCCGGCTCCGCTGAACCGCACGATCACCTTCGCGTCCCCCTCGAGCGGCTCGACGCTGATCACGTTGCCGACACCGAACTGGGCGTGCCGCACGCGCTGACCCGGACGAATCGACATTCCCGTCGACTGATCCTCATCCTCGTAGGCGTAGCCCGGCGAGCGCTCCTGGACGCGACCTGTGCCTGAGCCGCCGGCAGGCCGGCCGCCGCGTCCATAGGGATTCGGCCTGAAGTCGTAGGAAGCCGTCGATGCGGACTGGTACGACGAGGTCGTGAACTGCGGCACGAGGCGGTCGATCAGATCCGCGGGAACCTCGTCGATGAACCGGGAAGGTTCACTCGACTTGTACTCGCCGAACACCCGTCGCCGTGCCGCGCCGGTGAGCACCAGCCGCTTGCGCGCCCGGGTCATCCCCACGTAGCAGAGCCGGCGCTCCTCTTCGAGTTCCTCTTCGTCCTCGTTGGACCGTGAGTGCGGAAACAGACCCTCCTCGAGGCCGGCCAGCACCACCATCGGGAACTCCAGTCCCTTGGCACTGTGCAGGGTCATCATCCAGATGCGGGCGTCGCGCGAGCCAGCCTCTTCGTCCACATCGGAGAGCAGCGACAAACGGTCCACGAAGCCCGGAAGGCTCGGGTCCGCTTCACGACCTTCATACTCCCTGGCCGCTGAGACGAGTTCCGCCAGGTTCTCGATCCGCGCCTCGCCCTCCTCAGTCCGATCCTCGCGAAGGTCCTGCAGGTACCCGCTCCTGTCGAGCATCTTTCCGATGGTGTCCGCGACCGAATCCTCACGCGCGATCTGGGTGAGCTTGACGATGAGGTCACGAAACGTCGTGAGTGCCGAGGCGGCACGCCCAGTGAAAGCCCGCTCCGCAAGCCCGTGGACGATCCGCGCCCACAGCGAGTTCGCGGTGGGCGCCGGCGCCAGTCCAGCAGACAGGAGAGGGAACTCGTCATCCGGCCGGTTCGTGAGCTCCACCTTCTCGATGGCGTCCATCACGCCCTTGCCGATTCCCCGCGTCGGCGCATTGATCACGCGCCTCAGGCTCACATCGTCGTGAGGATTGATGATGAGTCGCATGTAGGCCAGCGCGTCCTTCACTTCCTTGCGCTCGTAGAAACGGACGCCCCCCACGATCTTGTACGCAAGCCCTTCCCGCATCAGCGCGTCTTCAATCGCGCGCGACTGGGCATTGGTGCGGTACAGGATCGCGACCATCGACTCCGGGTCGTCGGCGAGGCCGCCGCGCGCCGTCCGCGTGATGAAGTCCGCCTCCTCCAGTTCGTCACCGCCGCGGAAGTACACGATCCGCGCACCGCCCTTCTGGTCGGTCCACAGCCGCTTCTCTTTGCGGTTCCTGTTCTGGCTGATCACGGCCGATGCCGCATCGAGGATGACCTGCGTCGAGCGGTAGTTCCGCTCGAGCTTCACGGTCTTGGCCTCGGGATAGTCGCGCTCGAAGTCCAGGATGTTCTTCAGGTCGGCGCCGCGCCACTTGTAGATGGACTGATCAGGGTCGCCGACGACGCAGAGGTTGCGATAGATCTCGGCGACGCGGCGAATCAGCATGTACTGCGGGCGGTTCGTGTCCTGGTACTCGTCGACCATGACGAATCGGAACTGCTCGGAGTACTTCTGGCGCACGGTGGCCGACTGTTCGAACAGGTCAACGGTCTTGAGCAGCAGGTCGTCGAAGTCGAGCGCGCTTGCTTCCTTCAGTGCGGCGATGTACTTCGTGTAGACCTTGGCGATGTTCTCGTCGCGCCGGTTCCAGCCGGCCGAGGCCGACATCTGTTCCGGCGTCTCCATCCGGTTCTTGGCGTGGCTGATTCTCGAGAGGGCCGCGCGCGGCTGCACGAAGCTATCGTCGATCTGCAGCTCCTTCAGTGCCTGCTTCACCACGGACATCTGATCGGACGAGTCGTAGATCACGAAGTCTCGGGACAGACCAATCGCCGGCGCCTCCCGGCGCAGGAGCCTGGCGCACAGCGAGTGGAACGTTGACACCCACATCCGGCTGCAGTCTTCGCCCAGTAGCGCCGAGACGCGCGTCCGCATCTCCTCGGCCGCCTTGTTCGTGAACGTGACCGCCAGCACCTCCTGCGGCTGCGCATGCCCGTCTCCCACCAGATAGGCAATGCGGCTGGTGATGACCTTTGTCTTGCCGGAACCCGCGCCTGCGAGGATGAGCAGCGGACCATTGACGTGCAACACGGCATCGCGTTGCTCGGGATTCAGCGCGTCGAGGAAGTGCATTCGGACAAGTATAATGACGGACCTCTCCGCCACTGGGGGTTGACTTACCCTCCGATCTTCTGGCGCCGCTCTCCGTGCCCTCCTCTGTCGCGATCGTCGTGCCTCCTGTGGTGCTGCTGCACACCGGCATCATCTACTGCAGCGAAGAATCTGATCACACACCAGGCACGTCCCTGGCGAGCGACCTGATTAGACAGCGAGGCACGGGAGAGGCAGCTCTGGGCTAGCGTCGTGCAGATACGGAGGTCGTGACGGTGGGGTCGGGATGCGGACCGGGACTCACGGCTGGTGATGTCGAAGGGACGAACAGTGTGCGGAGCCAGGCGCGCGCCTGAGGCGCGCACCGGCCCGGCATTCGCCTATTCGACCGTGACAGACTTGGCGAGGTTTCGGGGCTGGTCGACGTCGCATCCCCGCCGAACGGCGATGTCGTAGGCGAGCAACTGCAAGGGCACCGTCATGACGATGGGCGTGAGGAGTTCTGGCGCCCGTGGCAGCTCGAGCACGAAGTCGTGCGCGGGGTCGAGAATGGCCCTGAGCTTCGAATCGCCGCGTGTCGTAAGCGCGATGACCGAACCTCCGCGGGCCTTCACTTCCTGCATGTTGCCGATCATCTTCTCGAAGACCGCGTCATGCGGCGCGATTGTCACGACCGGCAGGCGTTCATCGATGAGCGCAATCGGGCCGTGCTTCATCTCGCCGGCCGGATAGCCCTCGGCGTGGATGTACGAGATCTCCTTCAGCTTCAGCGCGCCTTCGAGTGCGATGGGATAGTTGATGCCGCGACCGAGATACAGGAAGTCCGTGCGCGCATGGAACCGCGCGGCAATCTCCTCGACTTCGGGAGCGAGCTTGAGCGTCTGCTCCAGGAGGACGGGCAACTGCAGTAGTGCGTCGATGTGCGGGCGGGAGGCGTCGGTCGTGAGCGTGCCTCTCGCCTGTCCAAGGCGGAGAGCCAGCAGGTACAGCGCGACGAGCTGCGACGTGAAGGCCTTCGTCGAGGCGACGCCGATCTCGGGCCCGGCATGGGTGTAGACCGTGCCGTCAGTCTCACGGGTCGCCATGCTGCCCACGACGTTGCAGACGGCAATGCTGGCCGCGCCATCCTTCTTCGCTTCGCGAAGGGCCGCGAGGGTGTCCGCCGTCTCACCCGACTGCGTAATCACAATGGCGAGCGTCTTCGCGTTGACGATCGGATTGCGATACCGGTACTCCGAGCCGTAGTCGACCTCGACCGGGACGCGTGCCAGTTGCTCGATGAGGAACTTGCCGACCAGACCCGCGTGCCACGAGGTGCCGCAGGCGAGGATCGTGACGCGATCGATTCCGGCGAGCTGCTTCTCGGTGACCTTCATCTCCTCGAGGAAGACCCGGCCCGTATCCTGCGAGACGCGGCCGAGGATCGTCTCGCGCGCCGCCGTCGGCTGCTCGAAGATCTCCTTGAGCATGAAGTGCTTGTAGCCGGCCTTCTCCGCCATGATCGGGTCCCAGAGCACCCGCTGCGTGGTGGCGGACACGGGACGCGCGAAGAAGTCGGTGAAGGTCACGCCGGTCCGCGTGATGATCGCCATCTCCTCGTCGCCAAGGAATACGACGTCCCGCGTGTGGCTGAGGATCGCCGGGATGTCCGACGCCACGAAGAACTCTCCCTCGCCGAGTCCGACGACGATGGGGGGGCCGTTGCGGACGGCGATGATCTTCTCGGGGTCGTCGGCTGAGATCAGCACGAGCGCGAAGAGCCCCCGCATCAGCAGCAGGGCGCGCCTGACGGCATTCTCCAGTCCGTCGTCCTTCATCTCGCGCTCAACGAGGTGCGCGACGATCTCGGTGTCGGTCTCGGTGACGAACGTGTGCCCCTGCTGCTGCAGTGCCTGTTTCAGGTCGAGGTAGTTCTCGATGATGCCGT
>Ga0075152_10000470_pt1 | contig 30540 bp, 33 predicted proteins | sample JI61114C2DNA_FD_70964 | JGI IMG/M metagenome (GOLD analysis project Ga0075152, IMG submission 70964) | Wastewater effluent complex algal communities from Wisconsin, to seasonally profile nutrient transformation and Carbon sequestration -... | ecosystem: Engineered > WWTP > Effluent > Algae...
CACGTCGAAGCGGTCGCGGGGATCCATTCTCGGCGACAAGACGCGGATGGCGCGGCTTTCGGTTGATTCAGCGGCTTTCATCCGGCCCTCGCCTGCCGGAGACACGCTAGGCGGCGTTTCGCGCAAGACGCGGGAGACGATGCTGCTGTGCGAGGCGGCGGGGTACGACATTGTGCTGGTGGAAACGGTGGGCGTCGGGCAGTCGGAGACAGTTGTCGCCGACATGGTGGATTTCTTCCTGGTGTTGATGCTGCCTAACGCGGGCGACGAGCTGCAGGGCATCAAGAAGGGCGTGCTGGAGGTGGCCGACCTGATTGCGGTCAACAAGGCGGACATCGACGACAAGGCGGCGAAGCGGGCGGCGCGGGCGTATGAAATTGCGCTCCACATCATGGAGCAGGCGGACCCGGACTGGGCCCCGCCGGTGCATACGATTTCAGGCTTCTCGGGGATGGGCCTTCCCGAGCTGTGGGCGGCGATCGCGCTGCACCAGAAGAAGACCACCGACTCAGGCTCGCGCGCCGGGCGGCGGGCGGGACAGCGGGTGCGCTGGCTGGAGGCCTTGATCCAGGATGGACTGGCGCAGGGCTTTGCGGCGCATCCTTCGGTCGCAGGGCGGATCGCGGAGGTGCGCCGGGCGGTGGCCGAGGCAAAAATCCCAGCATCGACAGCGGCCGACGAACTACTGGCCCTGTTCTTCGGGCGGACCTGATCGGCAAGTAACACTGGCGAGTAATACGGCCGTGTAATGCCGTTGCGTGATTGCCCCTGCGCACCGCTCAGGTAGATGTAGCAAGCTGGATTCGGGAGGCTGGTGGCCAAATGACAGGGCCATTTCTGCGCATGGCTATACGCCTGGCGGCGATCTGCGCCGTCGGGGCCGGGCTGGCCTTACCCGCAGCCGCCGATAATTCCGGCAAGCCAATGACCTTCGAATGGGGCGTCACCTACGACAACATTCCGGCGATCTTCGCCGATGGCGAGTTCACGCCCGAGACGCCCGCCGCGCTGCGCACTTTCCTTGCACGCAACATCAACACGACGCGCGACCGGGTCATCTATTTCAACTCGCTGGGCGGCGACCTCGGCGCGGGGATGGAGGTCGGCAAGATCGTCCGGCGGGCCGAGCTGAACACGGGCGTTGCGCGCAACACGCGCGATCCGGGCCAGGCCAACACCATCGACCTCGACCACAACAGCCGCGTCTATCCGGGACATTGCGTCTCGGCGTGCTCGCTTGCCTTCCTCGGCGGGGTGAAGCGCGAGGTGAAACGCGGGTCGATCTATGCGGTTCACCAGGTGAGCATGAACTGCGTCGACAAGGACAAGGCGCTGGCGCGCTATCCGTGGGTCGAGCTTCCGAACGTGAACTACTGCCCCGAGCTCAACGAGGCGCTGACCATGATGCAGGTGGCGAACGGGGTGGTGGTTGAATACGTTCGCTCGATGGGTGTCGATCCGATCTTCCTTGCGGAGATGTCGAAGGCCGAGCCCGACGCGATCAACACGCTGCCGGAAGACAAGCTGCGCGAGTATCGCATCACGTTCGAGTACCGGACGGAGAGCTGGGAATACAAGACGGACACCCAGGGCCAGCTGTTCCTGCAATACCTTCAGGGCGACCAGTGGCGGCAGGACAAGGTGGAGATCTACTGCGACCGCACGGGGGCGCCGCGGCTGTTCCTGTGGCTGGTGCATGATGTGGCGCGCTCGACCGGCCCGATCGACGGCGCGCGCATTGTTGAACTCGCCAACAAGGGGCTGTCTGCGACATGGCAGCTGGACGCGCAGACGCCGGATGGGTTTGCGGACGTACGCCACATCGCGCTGCAGCCATACGAGATCATCAATCCACCGCGCCTAACGGAGCTGGGCAATGTGGCGCTGACAGTAGACCTGTCGCCGCGCTTTCTCGACGTGATGAGCGGTGCGACGCGCTTCCAGATCGTGACGACGGAGCCGGATGCGAACAGCCGCGACGGGTTCAGCCTGATCACGATCAACCTCGATCGCGACAAGCTTTCGGGCATTGTCCGCTTCTGCAAGTAGGGGCGCTTCCATGAGCGAAGTGATGCGCTGGCGGCAGGGGGGATGCCATTGCGGGGCTGTGCGTTTCGAGGTGGAGACGCCGGGCACAATCGAGGTTGAAGACTGCAATTGCAGCATGTGCGCGCGCACGGGCTTCCTGCACATCATCGCGCCGAAGGCGCGGTTCCGGCTGCTGGCGGGGGGCGACAAGCTGACCAACTACACGTTCAACACCGGCGTGGCGCAGCACATGTTCTGCAGCGTGTGTGGCGTGAAGGCGTTCTATGTACCGCGCTCGAACCCCGATGGGTACAGCGTGAACCTGCGCTGCCTTGATGATCCGCGCGACTTTGATGAGGTGCGGATTGTGAACTTTGACGGGCGTGGGGATTGGGAGGGGCAGGCCCAGGCTTTGGCGTGGAAGTCCAAGAGCTAGTAGGCGCTAACTGCCCTGCTCTTCCGGCACGCGTTCGACGGCGGGTTGCAGCAACTGCTTCGCCTGCGGCACCCATTTCTCGCGCTCGATGCGGCCCTTGAAGGAGATGGCGGCGTTGACCCAGTCGATATTGGCCTGGCTCCAGGAAGCGACCTGATCGTAGTGCCAGATGCCGAGGCTGTTGAGTTTCTGCTCCAGTTTCGGGCCGATGCCGGAGATGTGCTTGAGATCGTCGCTGCGGCCGCCGCGGGGGGCGTCTAGCAGTGCGGGCTGTTCGCCTTCGGGGAGCCGCGCGGCGGGCGGCTCGACCGGCTCGGCGGCGCCGGGGCGGGTGGCGAGGCGGGCGAACTCTTCCTCGAGATAGCGGACGCGGCCATCGAGATAGGTGTTGCGCCAGCGCAGGCGCTGGGCCTCGCCCGCGCGGGCTTCGGCGGCGAGGAGTTGGGCGCTGGAGGTTTCGATTTCGGTGAGCTTGGCCTCGAGAAAGCGGACACGGGTTTCGAGGTGGCGGCGATGCCAGGCGAGCGAGCCTTCGATCAGCGGCAGGGCTTCATCGCCGACGCGCGGAATGCCGGAGCGGGTGCGCAGGTCTTCAACCTCGGCGGTCGCCTTGGCCAGCGACGCTTCGAGTTCGGAGGCGTGGCGGCGCGCTTCGGTGACTTCGATCACGGTTGGGGGCGTCGGCGGAGGCGGCTTGCGCGATTCAACGTGGCGATAGCCAAACCAGCCGGCAGCAGCGCCAGCGGCGAGTCCCACTACAAGCCAGATCAATATTTCCGCCATGCGCGTGCGTACCGCCCTAAAGCGTTGGTCAGATCACGGATTTAGGCCCGACCCGGCCGCGCCATGCCATCGGCGCGTCTGGTCCCGGAACAAATCCTACAGCAGCCATCCCGTCTGGCGAGCGAAATCGGTATGGTTGATCGTCGTTTACGTTAGTGCCGCAGGGATTTCAGTCGCGGGGCCCGGCGCGAAGTTGCGATTTTCAAATCGGTTGCGAACCAGTAGAGCTGCGCGTTCATTCGCGAGAGCCTGCCCGCTTGGAAAATCCGCCCCCTTATAGATCGCGTTCGCGAAACGATTCCCCGGGGCATGGTGCGGCGGGCTCGTACGAACACATCTCCTCGACCGCCAACGACACGGTGAAGCTGCTGCGGTCGCTGGAGCGGAAGAAGGACCGGCAGGAGACGGGACTGTTCCTGGCCGAGGGCGCGCGGCATGCCGAGGAGGCGCTGGCGAACGGCTGGTCGCCTGCCTATGCATTCGCGAGCCAGCAGGCGCTGGACCGGCCGCAGACGCGGGACCTGCTGGAGCGGATGTGGGAGGCCGGCGCGCGGGTTCTGACGGGGACGGAGAAGATCCTCGCGACGCTGTCGCGGAAGGACAATCCGCAGGCGGTGATTTCTGCGTTCAGGCAGCACGTGACGGAGCTCGCCGATCTGCCCGCTTCAGGCGCGCGGCGGTTTGTGGCGCTGTATGAGGTTCGCGACCCCGGCAATCTGGGAACTGTGATCAGGACCGCGGATGCGGCCGGATGCGATGGCGTGATCCTGGTGGGGACGACGTGCGATCCGTTTTCGGTTGAGACGGTGCGGGCGACGATGGGCTCGCTGTTTGCGATGCCGCTGGCGATAACTTCGTTCGAGGCGTTTCGGGCGTGGCGGGATGCGAACAAGGTTCGGGTGATTGCCGCGTCGATGCGGGGGGATCATGTGCACGACAGGGCGAGCTATGGCGAGCGCAGCTGCATCCTGATGGGCAATGAGCAGGCGGGGCTTCCGGCTGATGTCGAGGCGGCGTGCGACGAGCTGGTGCGCATTCCGATGATGGGCAAGGCGGATAGTCTCAACCTTGCGACGGCGGCGAGCGTGATGATCTACGAGGCGTGGCGCTCGCAAGGCTATAAGGGCGCAGACAGATGAGCGCTTCGGATTTCCAGCTGCTCGTGAGCGATGACTGGGGCGATTACCAGCTGCTGGACTCTGGCGACCTGCGCAAGCTGGAGCGGTTCGGAAAGGTGCGGGTGAACCGGCCGGACCCGCAGGCTTTCTGGAAGCCGAAGGCGCCGGTGGAGAGCTGGAAGGCGGATGCGGTGTTCGCGGCCAAGGCGGACGACGATGATCGCGGCGCGTGGACTTTCACGGGCAAACAGCCGCCGGAAGACTGGCCGATTGGCTGGAACGGGCTGAAGCTGAATGCACGGCTGGCGGCGTTCCGGCATATGGGCGTGTTTCCCGAGCATTCGGTTCACTGGCGCTGGGCGATGGAACAGGTCGCGGCGGCGAAGCGGCCGGTGAAGGCCCTGAACCTGTTTGGCTATACCGGCATGATGTCGCTGGCGCTCGCCAAGGCTGGGGCGGAAGTTGTGCATCTTGATGCGTCGCCGAAGTCGATCGCGCAGGGGCGCGAGAATGCGGCGCTGTCGGGTCTTGAAGGTGCGCCGATCCGGTGGATCACGGACGATGCGATGAAGTTCGTGGAGCGCGAATTGCGGCGCGGGTCGAAGTACGACGTCGTCGTGCTTGACCCGCCGAAGTTCGGGCGCGGGCCGAAGAACGAGACGTGGCGGTTCGAGACGGACTTCCCCGTCCTGCTCGATCATGTGCGCGCGATGATGAGCGACAAGCCGCTGTTCGTGATCGCGACGGTGTATGCCGTGCGGCTGAGCTATATCGCTGTGGGCCAGGCGCTGGCGGCGGCGATGGACGGCGGCAGTGTCACGGCCGGCGAGATGGCCATCCGCGAGAGCGCGGGGCGGGATGTCGCGTTGCCGACCGGGCTGTTCGCGCGGTGGACGCCGAGCTAGGCCTACGCCTCTCTCGGCTTCCGGTTCACGCGGGTGATGACCGAGGTGAAGCTGAGTACGGGGCGCTGGTTGGCGGTGATGAGGCCCCGAACATAGATCAGGCGGCCGCCGGCGCGGGTGACTTCACCGGTCGCCTCGAGGGTCTCGCCGACCTGGGCCGAGGACAGGAAATCGCCCGACAGGTTCACGGTAACGGCGGGCTGGCCGTTGGTCGCGTCCTCGCAGATCGCGAAGCAGGAATAGTCGGCGAAGGTGAGGAAGCAGCCGCCGTGCATGAAGCCGCCGCCGTTCATGTGGCGCGGCTCGGCGATGAAGCGGCAGATGACCCGGCCTGCCTCGTCCTTGCGGTAGTAGAAGGGGCCTACGCCGCTCTCGAAGGTGTCGTGCGGCCAGGTGCGCCAGCCGGCCCAGGGGCCGGTTTCGATCAGGACGGAGGAGGACATTAACGGGTTCCGGGAGGCTGGTTTTACCTGTCCCTAGCGGGGGATTCCCGCCTTGTCATGTACCGCCTTGAACTGGCCATCCGGATCGCGTATCTGCCTCGTCCGACTACAGGGGTGTAGCTCAGTTGGTAGAGTACCGGTCTCCAAAACCGGGTGTCGTGGGTTCGAGTCCCTCCGCCCCTGCCAGTCGCCTTCAAATCAGCAAGCCTTTCCATAATAGTCGTTGAGCGACAGGCGTCGTTCGCGAATGCTGTCGTTGGCCGTCAGCGCCGGGCAGGAAGCAACCGCAATGCCTCTTCTCCAGATCATTCTAATGATCCTCGGCGGCGTCGCGGGTACACTCTGGGTGCTTTCACTTTTCAGGTCTGCGGCAACGTTCTTTCCCATTGCAGCTACGGCGACCGATCTCGCGGAAGCCGAACCCTTCGTTCAGCCTCTGGTCACGTCTCCCTGGTTGTTGATCTGGATACTCAGCCTGGTCGTGGGCATCTGGCTGGCGCCGAAAGCCTGGGGTCAGAAGCACTTCACGGTCGCGATGAGGGGCGCTCCGCGCGTCCTTCGTCTCGCGATGTGGATCACATGGGTTGGGGCGGTCATTGGATCGTTTGTCGTTGGCGCGCTTTCAGGGACGTATCCCCGGGTCTATGTGCTCGACGCGGCATTCTTCTCCTACGCGTGTTGCGTGTTCATTTCGGGAGGTCGCCTCGGCCTTGGAGAGCCACGCTGCACCAATGGTCACGTCATCGCCGCAGACATGACTGAGTGCAGTCTATGCGGCGCGCCGGCGCGGGGCCTGGCGCGCTGAGATCGTCCGCCGCCTGCCCAAACACACGTCCGCTGCTCACACGCTGAGGACCCAGGATTCCATCGGGAATTCCAGTTCGGCCCAGCTCGCCTTGTAGTCCATGAAGGGGCCGCGTGCGGGGCCGAGGTCGTAGCGTTCGGCGCCCCGCTCGCAGAGCCATGCGATCATTTCGCGCTGGAGCAGGTTTCCGAGCGAGAGGTCGCGGCAGGCGTCGGCGAAGCTGAATTGCTGGCCGCGATAGATGGCGTCGATCATGCCGCCGAAGATGAACCCGACGTCCTCGCCGTCGCGCGTCGCCAGCACGACGCGGCCATCGCGCGAGGCGGAGAGGCGGCGCAGCATTGCCGCGTAGAAGACGCTGGAGAATCCCTCGTCCATGCCGCCGCCGGCTTTCCAGCTTTTCTGCTCGACCGTGATCATGCGCTGGAAGACGGCGTCTGACTCGTCGGGCGTTGTGGGGCAGTGACGTTCGAACTGCACGCCAACGTTTGTCGCGCGGCGTTCGCTGTTGCGGAGGTTGCGGCGGAAGCTGGGAGAGCGGCGGGACAAAAATCCGTCGAGGCCGCCGACGAGCGAGGCTGCACCCTGCACGTCCTCGCGAAGCAGCAGGATCGAGCAGCGGCCTTCGAAGCGCTTGCGGAGTTCGAGGGCGAGGACGCCTTCGGGATCGATGCCGGAGATGCCGAAGCGTGTGCAGCGATTGCCGGAGACGGCCGGTATTTCGTCGACCAGTTGTTCCAGCAGGTCCGGCCCGGCCGGGCCGAGGACGTTGCAGCCGAACAGCCAGAGCCGCTCAATGGGCCCCAGCACGGGTGTCTTCCCGAGCACGTGAAGGGCGAACTGCACGAGGCCGTCTTCGTTGTGGCGCACGATATAGGGACGGCCCGGGTCCATCGCGTCACGGAAGGACAACTGCCAGGCCGTGAGCGCGCAGAACGGATCCGGCTGGGGCGTCTGTCGGGCCAGACGGTTCCACAGGGACTGTGGCGCGTCGTGCGCTGTCAGGGCAGCCGGATCGTCGAACAAGCGGTCAGCTCAGGCCCGGCCGCGCGGTCATGCGTTCGCGCCACGCGGCGATGTTGGCGTGTTCTTCCCACGGCTTGAACTTCACCAGGCGGCCGAATCCCATCGAGACGTGGAGCGTGATGTCGGCGATGGTGAAGCGGTCGCCGGCGACATAGGGGGTCTCGCCCAGTGTGCGGTCGAAGAATTTTGCGACCTTCTTTGCGCGCTCGGAGCAGATGGCCGCCCATTCGGGGTTCTGCGGCTTTTCGAGTTCGGCCATGGCGGGGTGTGAATTGCGGAACCAGCCGGCGATCTGCATGAAATAGGTGAGCTCGACGCGGCGATCCCACATCTCGATCTTCGCGCGCTCCAGCGGGTCGGCGCCCATCAGGTTGGGCTCGGGGTGGAGGCCCTCGATGTATGTGCAGATGGCGCGGCTTTCTGTCAGGCCCGTGCCGTCATCGAGCTGCAGGACGGGGACGTGGCCCATGGGGCTGAGCGCGCGATACTCAGGCGTGCGATGCTCCATCTTCATGATGCTGATCTCGGTCTTCGGGAAGGATTCCCAGATGCCCTTCTCCTGCATGAAGAAGCGCACGCGATCGGGGTTGGGCGCCATGGGGGCGTGGTAAAGGTTCATGAAAGGTCTCCCTGTGGGGCGAGCTTGGAGGTGAGGCGTTATCTGCTGCGCGGCTTGCCGCCGGTGGGACGAGCGCTGCCTCCGGGGCGAGCGGGGCGGCCTGCTCCGCCGGGACGTTTCGGGCTGCCGGGGCGCGAGGAGGCGCTGGGGCGGGCCGACGCGCCGGGTTTGGCGCGGGAGGGAGGGCGGTGTTTTTGCGGACGGTTGTCGACGTAGGCGTCGAGGCCTTTGCGTCGTGTGCCATCGTCGGCTTCGGAGCGGGGGGCATATTTCGGTTTCTGCTTGGCGTGAACGGGCTTGGTGCTGGCGGGTTTGACATAAGGCGTGGCGCCCTGCCCGGATGATCGCGCGACTTTGAGGTCACGCGGCCGGGGGCGGCGTTTTTCGGACAGGAGATCGCCGGCGGAGGCGAGCAGTTCGGAGGGTGAGACTTCCTCAATCGCGCCCGGGCCGAGATCATCGAGTGCGAACGGGCCGTAGTTGACGCGGATGAGGCGGTTCACCTTGAGGCCGAGGCTTTCGAGAGCGCGGCGGACTTCGCGGTTCTTGCCTTCGGAGAGCGTGACGTCGATCCAGCAGTTCGATCCGGTTGTGCGATCCAGCTTTGCGAGGATCGACTTGTACTCCTCGCCTTCGTGCACGATGCCGTCGCGCAGCCGATCGAGTTCCTTCTGCGTGATGCGGCCGTAAGCGCGGGCGCGGTACGAGCGTTTGAGGCCGGTGGAGGGCAGCTCCATCGCGCGGGCGAGTTCGCCGTCGTTGGTGAGCAGCAGCAGGCCTTCGGTGTTGATGTCGAGGCGGCCGACGGTGACGACGCGCGGCATGTCCTTCGGCAGGGCGCCGAATACGGTGGGGCGGCCGTCGGGATCCTTGTTGGTGGTCATCAGGCCGACGGGCTTGTGATAGCGCCAGAGGCGCGTGGCCTCAGGCCGGCGCACGGGATTGTCGTCGACGAGGATGGCCTCGCGGCCGGTCACCTTGAAGGCGGGCGTATCGAGCACCTTGCCATCGACCTTGACGCGGCCCTCGGCGATCATGCGCTCCACATCGCGGCGCGAGGCGATGCCGGCGCTGGCGAGGAATTTCGCGATGCGTTCGCCTTCGGGGGCAAGCTTGTCGGTCATGGCGCTTCCTTCCGGATCAGTCCGCGCGTGAAGCGGTGTACTAGCAGGGCGATGCCGAACAGGACGGTCGACAGGGCGAGGATGGCGGCGGCGAGCATCCAGGGCGTGTTGAAGTTCTCGTTCATGCCCCAATCCATCAGGTGAAGCTGCCAGAGAAAGTCGTAGGTGCGCCAGAGATCGGTGCGCGGGGCGCTGACCTTGCCGTTCACGGCGGAGACGTAGAGCGTGGGATTGCCCTCGCCCTTGAAGCGGACGATCCAGACCGATCCCGAGAGGCCGGACTCCTTTGGCGCGCTGGCCTTGAACGTGGCGGTGAGGACGGCGTCGGGCTCGATCCACCTGGCCTGCGCGAGCGCGCGGGCGCGAGGCTCGTCGATATCGATCACCTCGCCGGTTGCGGCGGAAACGAGGAATGTGCCGATCTCGCCGCGCACTTCGTAGACGGGCTCGCCTCCGAGGGGGCGGAGGATGACCTCAATGGGGCGATCCTCAGCGACGGCTTTCAGGGCGTCTGCAGAGGTGAAGGCCAGGTTGTCGGCGTTCATGGTTGGCGCATCGGGCGCGGGGTGGACCAGATGCTCGCCGCGGATGTCGGTGATGTGGAAGGCCACGAAGAACAGGCCGGTGCCGGTCCATATGACCAGCTGGAAGGCCACGATCAGGCCTAGCCATTTGTGGACGGTCGCAATGCGGCGGGCCAGGCGCGGGGAAATCATGCGTGGCGATTACGCTGCGCCCGGCCCTGCTGCAAGGCGCCCCTAGTCGTTCGACCCGGACACGAGGCCCATCGAGTAGGGAATGTAGATTTCGAGGTCGAGGGGGCCGACCGGGCGGGTCTGGGCGCGCTGTTCCATGCCGGAGAGGGAGACGCGGACCGGGGAACTGGGGCCGCCGAAGGTGGCCTGCATCAGGCGCAGGTCCTCGGCGATGGCCTTGATCAGGGTCTCGCGGTGCTTCTTCGGTTCGGAGACGCCGAGGAACTGGCTGTCGCCGATGACGGCTTCGACGCGGCCGGTGACGGGGCTGTCGGCCACGAATTTCTCCGTGCGAGCGCGGATGGCGTCGAACGTGTCGGCGGGCTTCACGGCGACCTTGAGCACGAGGTCGATGTAGGAGCGCTCGCCCATGTTCACGACCAGCTCTTTCAGGGCGGCGGTTTCGATGGCGGCGGAGTTGCCGGGCTGGCCGACTTCGATGACGAGATCGCCATTGGTGCGACCGGCGCGCTGGGTGACCTGGGTGAAGGTTTTTTCGAGTTCGGTCTCGCGTTCGTCTTCAGAGCGGGTGCCGGTTTCGTAGCGGACGCTGAACAGCACGAAGTCGGCGCGCACGATGACGGAGACCTGCGGGATCGCGGTCGGGGTGCGGCTGACATAGTTGCTCTGCGCCACGATCTGGTCGCCGCGGACCACCTGGGCGTGGGCAGCGGGCGCAGCGATCGCGATGGCGGCTGCGGCGGCAAGAAGAATGCGTTTCATGGGGTGTCCCTCCGGTTTTGCGCCCTGCCCCAGTCGCGACCGGCAGGCGCGTAGCGCGACAGACGCCCAAATCACGGCAAAGCCGGGGCGCCGGCTGCAATGAGATTTACGGGCGCGGCGCCTGCACCAGCGATAACGAGTAATCGAGATAGAGCTCCATTTCGAGCGGGGCGACGGGCCTGCTCTGTACACGCCCCTCGAAACCGTTCAGCGCGATGGAGGCCGGGCCCGTCGGTCCACGCCCGAACAGGGACTGCAGCAGCTCGGTATCGGCAGCGATCTGGCGCAGCAGGGTTTCGCGATGCTTCTTGGGGTCGTTGACGCCCATGAACTGGTCGGCGCCAATCACGATCTCGACGCGGCCCGGCAGGCGCGCGCCCTTGATGAGTTCTTCGGCGCGGATGCGGATCTTGTCGAACGTGTCGCCCGGCTTGACCGCCACGGTGAGCGACAGGCGGATCTCTGAGCGCATAGGATCTTCGTCGTCGGGCTCGATGATTTCGCGCGCGGTGACGGTGTCGATCGGGATGGCGGTGTAAGCGTCGCCTGCTTCGAGCGTGAAGCCCTGGGCGCGGCGCACGCGATCAACCAGCGTGGCGAATGCGGTTTCAAGCTCTCTCGCCCGCTCGTCTTCGGAGCGGGTTGCGGTTTCGACTTCGAGCAGGAAGACGACGAAGTCGGCGGGAACGCGGATTGAGATGACCGGAAGGCTGCCGCCGTCACGGTCGATGCGGGAGCCGGTGACGACCACCACGTCGCGCTGCGCGAATGCGGCTGGCGCTGTGGTCAGCGCGGCGAGGGCCAGGCCCGCAAGAATTCCAAGCTTCATGATCGCCCCCGACTTCGCTGTTGGTGTGATGCAAGCACAGGCGTAGCGCCGCGGCCATCGGGAGCAGAAAAGAAAACGGCGGCGCATTGCTGCGCCGCCGCAAACTTTCAGTGACAAGCGCCTACCAGCGCGAGCCTTCGACCTTCTTGTCCGCATCGACTTTCGCCGCGTACTCGTTGTCGCGGTACTTCTTGAACTCGTTGCGGGCGATGGCGCGGTTGTGGACTTCGTCCGGGCCGTCCGCGAGGCGCATGGTGCGCATCGAGGAGTACTGCTTGGCGAGACCGAAATCGGTCGTCACGCCGGCAGCGCCGTGGGCCTGGATAGCGTCATCGATGATGCGGAGCGCGGCGAGCGGGCCGGCGACCTTGATCATGGCGATCTCGTTCTGCGCGCCCTTGTTGCCGACCTTGTCCATCATGTCGGCGGCCTTGAGGCAGAGGAGGCGCGTCATCTCGATGTCCATGCGGGCGCGGGCAATACGCTCTTCCCAGACCGAATGCTCGGCGATCTTCTTGCCGAACACGGTGCGCGAGAGGAGGCGCTTGCACATCTTCTCAAGCGCGACTTCCGCGGAGCCGATGGTGCGCATGCAGTGGTGGATGCGGCCCGGCCCGAGGCGGCCTTGCGCGATCTCGAAGCCGCGGCCTTCGCCGAGCAGCATGTTGGTGGCGGGAACGCGGACGTTCTCGAGGCGGACTTCGGCGTGGCCGTGCGGCGCGTCATCAAAGCCGAACACGGGCAGCATGCGGATGACCTTCACGCCGGGCGCATCGAGCGGCACGATGATCTGCGACTGCTGCTTGTGTTTTTCGGCGGTCGGGTCCGACTTGCCCATGACGATGGTGACCTTGCAGTGGCTGTCGCCGACGCCGGAGGACCACCATTTCGTGCCGTTGATGACGTACTCGTCGCCATCACGCTCGATGCGGGTTTCGATGTTGGTGGCGTCGGAGGAGCCGACGGCCGGCTCGGTCATGAGGAAGGCGGAGCGGATCTCGCCATTCATCAGCGGACGCAGCCATTTCACCTTCTGCTCTTCGGTGCCGTAGTAGTGGAAGACTTCCATGTTGCCGGTGTCGGGCGCCGAGCAGTTGAAGACTTCGGAGGCGAAGCTCACGCGGCCCATGATCTCGGCCAGCGGTGCGTATTCGAGGTTTGTGAGGCCAGCGCCGTGCCACTCGCCTTTGTCATGCTCCTTGTGCGGAGGCATGAACATGTTCCACAGGCCCTCTTTCTTCGCGATGGCCTTGAGGTCGTGCACGATCTGCGGCGTGACCCAGCGGTCGCCAGCAGCGTGCTGTTTCTCGAACGTCTCGACGTTCGGGTAGATGTGGGTGTCCATGAACGCCGTGACCCGGGCGATCCATTCTTTCATTTTCGGGGTGTATTCGAAGTTCATGGGGACAGGCTCCTGCTTGATCGCCGCGCGGTTCAGCGCCGCGTCCCGTTATTCGGACCCCTGCCCGTCGGGTTCGCAGCCGTGCGTCTATGGTTTTTGGTGAGGACAGCCGTAACCGCGCCCAAAGGCCAAGGCAATGGCAGCCGGGCGAGATTTGGAAAAACCGGTATGGCCGAAGGTCGCGGGGCGACTTTGACCAGCGTCAGTGCGTCGGGAGCTAGCGGCTACCGGGCAGGATGTGCGTCGGATGCCGGTCTGCGAGCGTGGCGACTTCACTCCACCAGTAGGCGACCAGCTGGACGAGATGCCCGCCGACGCTGTCTGTCTTGCGGCCGGTGGGCTCGCCTTTGAGGACTTCGTAGAAGTCCCTGCCGCCGCCATTGTCGCGCAGCACCCACAATCCGCAGGAGAACATGCCGCGCCGGATGGAATGATCGGCGGCGGCCTTCATGAGGACACGGCCGATGCCGGCCCCGCGATGTTCCTTGAGAATGTAGATCATGCCGATTTCGGATTCCCACGGCGCAAAGGCCTCGCGCGAGGCGCCGATCGTGAGGAAACCGATGACAGCCTTGCCCTGCACGGCGACGAACACCTGCTCGTCCAGGTCCTGGCTGCGATGCTCGAGCGTGGCGCGCCAGCGCGTGGTGAGGCGCTTCTGCGAGAGGCTTTCGAGGTAGGTATCGTCGAGGATGCCGCGATAGGCTTCCTTCCATGTGAGGCAATGCACGCGGGCTATGCCAGCGGCATCGGACAGCTCAGCAGGGCGAATGTGGATCATGTCCTATCTCCATCCGACACAATGAAGGTGATGGGGCTCGCGCCGATAGGCAAGTGGATTGCATTCGACATCAGCAGTGCGCGCCGTTAATGCCCCGTTGGAAACATCCGATCCGCCGTTCCTGATTCGCCACGGACAGCCCCGCCGATGTCGTTCGCCGTCATCGCCTTTCTCCTCGCTGCGACCTTTGTAACAGCCACGATTTCCGGCGTTTTCGGGATGGCTGGCGGCCTGATCCTGATGGGCGTGCTGGCGAGCATCGTTCCGGTGGCGACGGCCATGGTGATGCATGGCTTCATCCAGATCGTCTCGAACGGGTCGCGCGCGTTTCTGCTTCGCAAGCACATATCGTGGGCACTCACGGGGCGGTACGCCCTCGGGATTGGCGCCGCGATCGCGCTGATCGCGCTGATCGCGTGGCGGCCGACTCAGCCGATGGTGTTCATCATGCTCGGGCTGACGGGCATGCTGGTGTGGATTCCCAAGGCGTGGGTGGACATCAATGTGGAGCGCAGGTTCCAGGCGGAACTGTGCGGGTTCCTGGTCCAGACGCTGAACACGATTGCGGGCGTGGCGGGGCCCCTGCTCGACCTGTTCTTCGTGAAGTCGCAGCTGCCGCGCCAGGCCGTCGTGGCGACCAAGGCGATCACGCAGGTGATGGCGCACGCGGTGAAGATCGCGTTCTGGGGCTGGCCGCTGCTGACGCTGCTGACAGCGCCGACCGGTGACACGATGGTGGGGCTGCCGCCGTTGTGGGTGTTCGCGCTGGTGATCCCGCTGTCGCTGGCGGGGACGTGGCTGGGCGGACTGATCCTCGACCGGATGACGGATGCGAACTTCCGGACGTGGACGAAATGGATCGTGACCGCGACTGGCGCGGTCTATCTGTGGCAGGGCGTCAGTTTGCTGTTGGTGGCGGCGCCCTAGCCTATTCCACCGAGCAGAACATGTCGTCGTTGGTCGCCTTGCGGCCAGCTTCGCAGCCTGCAGACGTGAACGGGTCCATCACCTCGCTGAGCCACGCGCTGCGCTGATCGAGTTCGGCGAGCGGGGTGGTGGCGTTCGGCGCTTCACGCGTCCACGCCGGAAATTCAGGGAGCGTGCACGCGTCGCCCGTGAGAAGGCCGCGGGAGCAGATCCTGTTGCGCAGTTCGATCAGCATCGCTGCGCCTGACTTGAGTGCGGCATCGGTGCGATAGAGATCGCTGTCGCTGATGTCGGGGACAGCGCTGGGCGCCTCGATAGCGCCTTCCAGCGCGCGGTCGAGGAGGACCGTCCAGCGTTCGGCGCCGATCATCACGACGAAGGGATCGAGATCTTCCGGCGGCGTGTTGCCGAGCTGTTCGGCCGGAGGGGCGGCTGCCGGCGGCGATGCCGGAGGCTGACCCTGGTTGCAGCCTGCGGCCAGCAGCCCGGCCATCATCACTGGCAGAAGTGTGAGTCTCATGGGCGCGTCCTCCTTGTGGGAAGATAGCATCGTGATTGGCGAAAGCGCGCCGCGAATGCAGCAACAGCGGCAGCTAGCCGTCGACAGCGGCCTTGGCGACCTTGCTGACGTCCACATTCTTGCGCTCGGGGCCCACATAATCGGCGGTTTCGATGAAGGGGCGTGTGGACTGGCAGGCTGCAGAAATGCGCTTCAGCAGCACGTCGCCAGAGGCCGGGAACAGGACATACTCATGCGCGCCGGCGTTCATCACGGCGTTGATCGTGGGCAGGTCGCGGCGCTGGGACACTGCCACCGCCGGGATGCGCGGCAGAACGCTGTCGGGAGACCGGCGGACATGGCGCAAGGTGGCGAGGCCAGCGTCGGTTGCGTCGTCGCCGTCGACATAGACGATCAGTACGTTCGGCTCGACTTCGGCGAAGCCCTGCTCAAGCTGTTCGGCATTGGTGGCGATGAAAACGCGACGCACGCCCATGCCGCGCAGCGCCATGCGCAGGGTGCGCGCGATGCCCGATACGTTGCAACTGATCAGGACGCTGACGTCCGCAGCATTCTTCATAGATGGGCCCCTGCCGTGACGTACATTAGCCCGCTAACGTTAACGTAAGGCTACCCGCCGGTAGCAACAGACGGTCAGGAAAGCTGGTGCGTCGCGAGGTTCGCGTAGAGGCCGCCCTGCGCGATGAGTTCGTCATGCGTGCCGGACTCGACGCATCGGCCGCTCGCGAGAACGAAGATGCTGTCGGCCTTGCGCACGGTGGCGAGGCGGTGGGCGATGACGATCACGGTTCGCTTGCCGGCAAGGAGACCGAGCGCTTGCTGGATGCGCGCTTCGCTTTCGGAGTCGAGTGCGCTGGTGGCTTCGTCGAGCAGCAGGATGGGCGCATCGGAGACGAGTGCGCGGGCGAGCGCGATGCGCTGCCGCTGGCCGCCGGAGAGATTGCGGCCGCCCTCGCCGGCTGGGGTATCCCACTTGCGCGGCAACTCGTCGATGAAGTCGCAGGCGGCGGCGCGGGCGGCGGCTTCGATCTCCGCGGTCGTCGCGCCGGGCTTACCGAGGCCGATGTTCTCGCGGATGGAGACGTCGAACAGGAACGCGTCCTGCGAGACGAGCGACAGGTTGCGGCGCAGCGAGGCGAGCTTGAGGTCGTGCACGTTGCGGCCGTCGACGGTGATGGCGCCGGCGGAGGCATCGTAGAGGCGCATGAGCAGGCTGAAGACGGTGGACTTGCCCGCGCCCGACGGGCCGACGATGGCGATGGTCTCGCCGGCTTTTGCCGAGAAGCTGAGCCCGGCGAGCGCGGGGCTGGCGCCGGGATAGGAGAAGGTCACGTCCGTGAAGGCAACGTCGCCGCGCGCGCGGCCGAGATCCTGCGCGCCGGGGCTGTCTGCGACATGGACCGGGGCGTCGATGACGGCATAGACGCGCGTTGCGGCGGCAAGGCCCTCGTTCACCACGGAATTGAGCGTTCCCAGCGCGCGGATTTCCGGCGAGGCGATGCCGATGGCCACGATGATGCCGAGCAGGTCTCCGACCGTGATGTCGCCGGTGAGAGCGCGCCAGCCGGCGAAGGCGAAGAGGCCCGCAAGCGCGAGGCCGCCGACGAGTTCGAGGAAGGGATCGACCAGCGCCTTGGCGCGGAGGACCTTCATGTAGAGCCGCGCACGTTCGACGAAGCCCTTGCTGGCGCGGTCCTTCTGGTAGGGTTCGAGGCTGAACGCCTTCACGGTGCGCGCGCCCTGGAATGCTTCGTTGAGGACGGAGGTGAGTTCGCCCGCCTGCTCCTGTGAGCGACGGGAGGATTTGCGGATGCGGGCGCCGAGCTGGATCACCGGATAGAAGGCAATCGGATAAACGATCATCAGCAGGGCGGTAAGCAGCCAGTCGGTCACCAGCATGAAGGCGATGGCGGCGAGGATGGTGAGCGTGGACTTGGCGAGGTTGGTGGCGACACGCAGCGAGGCTTCGCGCACCAGCACCATGTCGTTGGCGAACTGGGAGACGTACTCGCCCGAATTCTTCGACTGGAGGCGCGCGAAGTCGCCGTCGATGAGGCGTGCGAAAAGCGCCTCCTGCAGCTTCACGACAGCATTCTGGACGCCGCGATTGTTGGCCTGGGTCTGCCAGTAGAGCGTGGGCGCGCGCACAACGACGAGCGCAATGATCGCGAGCGGGGCCAGCGTGAAGACACGCGGGTCGCTCGTCTCAAGCCAGTTGGTCGCGAGGCTGATAATGGTGGAATAGCCGTAGGCGCAGGCGGCGGTGATGGCCGCAAAAAGTACACCGAGCGCGAACCACGGCCATTGTGGAGCGAGCCAGTCGCGAGCGAAGCGCCGGGAGAATTTGCCCTGCGCGCCCTTGCTCTCGCTGTCCTTGCCCTGCCCGGCGGCCATTGCGCTCAGGCGTCGTGCGTCTTGCCGGTCTCGGGATCGAGCAGGCGGTGGGCGTGGAGAATGAAGTAGCGCATCTGGGCGTTGTCGACCGTGCGATGGGCGGCGGCTTTCCACGCGTCATAGGCGGACGAGTAGTTCGGGAAGGCGCCGACAAAATCCATCGCCTTGAGGTCGATGAACTCCATCTTGTTAAAATCCTTCAGCTCGCCGCCGATGACGAGGTGCAGCAGCTGTTTCTCGGGCTTCGGCTTGTCCGTTTTCGGGCGGCTCATGTGGGGCTCCTGCCGGGAGGCGGCGGGTTTGAACTGTTGGGCGTCAGATACCAGCGGCGGCGGCGGCGCGCCAGCGTGCTATCTAGCGGCCGGCGAGCTGCATTCCATCGATCAGGATGCTGGGCGCGTTGGTGGAGCCCCGGATTTCGAGGTCTGAGCCTGGAATTGCGCGCAGGAGCATGGATGGAAGATCGCCGGCGACCGTGACTTCGGAGACGGGATAGGCCTTCGCGCCATTCTCGAACCAGAAGCCGGAGACGCCAACGGAGTAATCGCCGGTGTTGGGGTTGAGCGAGGGGCCGAACATGTCGGTGACGAGGAGGCCCCTGCCCGCGTCCGCCATCAGGCCGGCGAGGTCGCGCGTGCCCGGCTGGAGGTCGAGGTTGGAGGTGGTGACGCCCGGCGGGTCGCCGAAGCCCATGCTGGCGAAGCCGTTAGGCTGGAGGCCGAGCTGGCGCGCGGCCGGGCCGTTGAGCAGCCATTGGGTGAGGATGCCGTCGTCGACCAGGGCAGTGCGTTGAACAGGGCGGCCCTCGCCGTCAAACGCGCGCGAGCCGAAGCCGCCGCGGCGCAGCGGGTCGTCGATCAGGTTGACGCCTTTGGCGAAGACCTGCTGGCCCATCTTGTCTTTCAGGAACGACACGCCGCGCGCGATGGCCGGGCCGGCGATGGCGCCGATGAAAGCGCCGACGAGGCGGGCCGAGAGGCGGTTCTCGAAGATGACGGCTGCGGTCTGGCTTTCGATCTTGCTTGCGCCGAGGCGGGCGGTAGCGCGTTCGGCGGCCACGCGGCCGACCCACTCCGGGGATTTGAGGCGAGCGCGGCGGCGTTCGGATGTGGACTCGAAATCGCGCTCCATGGCGCCGTCGCGCTCGGCGATGGCGACTGCGGCCATGGACGAGATGCCGGAGGTGCGGTGGGCGGTGAAGCCGTTGGAGGCGGCGAGCCATGTGGCGCCCGTGCTCCACGAGGCGCCGCTGTGCGACATCTGCTTCACGCCCGGCACGGCAAGGGCGACAGCCTCCATCTCGGCAGCGCGGCGTTCGAGTTCGGGCGCTTCGGGCGTGTCGTCGCAATCCATATCGAGATCGATGTGATCGCGGGCGATCTCGGAAGCGCCTGGGATGCCGCAATACTTGTCTTCCGGCGCCAGCTTGGCCATGGCGACGACGCGGTCGCTGAGGGCGCGGAGGCCTGCGGGGGAGAGGTCTGAGCCGGAGACGCTGGCCTGGCGGCGGCCGACGAGCGCGCGCAAGGCGATGCCTCGCGACTCCTCTCGTTCGACCGACTCCAGCTCGCCATTGCGGACTTCGACCGAGAGGCTGGCATTGACGGACATGCGGACGTCGGCGCCATCGGCGCCGGCCTTCAGCGTGTCGGCGAGGAGCGATTGCAGAAGGTCGGCGTAGGCCGGGGAATCTTGATGCGTCATGGGCTGTATGTGACCCCTGCCCGGCAAAAGGCCAATAGCCCCAACGAAAAGCAGGCGCGGCGGCATGCGGCCGCAGCGCCCGTTCCCGTGTCGTCGCTGCCTACTTGGCGCGCGGCAGGCGGTCGTTGATGTCGTCGCGGATGTCCAGCAGCGTGACCAGCAGGCCGCAGATCAGCGTCGCCGCGATCCAGCCGATGATCAGGCCGATGACGATCGACACTGCAGTGAGCGTCGGCTGCGTCAGCACCATGCCGGGATCGAGCTTCGGCGTGAGAGCGACCGTGCCAGTTGCAGGGTCAATCGCGCCGGCGGCGACGAGCACCGCTCCGCTCGAGGTGAACTCGGACAGGATCGCCTGGATCTGCCCACGGTTCAGAAACACGCCGAATGTGTAGAGGGCGATGATTCCGAAGTAAGCGTTGTAAACCAGGAAACGGAAGCTGTTGATAATGAAGAACTTCATGTACACCCCTCCACGCAGACGCGCAGTCTTTCTAGCTGTCGCGAAGACAACAAGCGAACGCTTTTTTGCGATATCTGCAGGCTGACACGAAGTCGCCGCTATTCGCGCCGCAGCAACTGGTCGAAATTCAGCTTCCACTTGCGCGACTTGAGGAAGCGGGTCTTGAGGGCCGCGCGGTCATATCCCTGCGTCACCCATTCGAGGAAGCTGAGGCCCTTCGCAGCCCCCTCCCGCAGGTAGGTGGCGAAGTAGAAGTCGAGCACGCCGGTCTTGCCCTGGCGGATGTGCAGGTACTTGAAGGACAGCTGTTCGACCGCCTGTTCGATACTGAGGCCCTTGCGGAAATGCATGTAGAGCACGGCCATGATGCCGGCCCGGTCCGCGCCCGACTTGCAGTGCATAAGGGCCGGATAAGCGATTGAATCGAAGAGATGTTTCGCTTCCAGAACTTTTTCCGGCGACGGGATCTCGCGAGAAAACATCTGGAAATCGACCAGCTGGATGCCGTGGCGGGCGCAGGCCTCCTTTTCCAGCAGGTAATAGCCCTTGGGGCTGTCGCCGCGCAGGTTGACGATGGTCTTGAGGCCCAGTTCTTTCGCGTATCGGGCGATATGTTCTGGCGACGGCTGGTTCGCCCGGTACATCTCGTCGGAAATCCGGTGGAGATTGCGGAAGCGGTAGCGCAGGAAGCCGTGATCGCCCCACACGAGTTCGTGCCGGGCGCGACGGCGGCCTGCCGGCGTTTCGAGGTCGATAGGTAAAGCCAAGGCCGCTCCGCCGTTCATTCGTCGCTAGATGCCGTTTATCCGCAGGAATGCAAGCGCCTGCGCCATTCGGCCCACTCTTAAGGACCTGGCGCCGCAGCGGTCACGGATGGCGAGCGGCGATACAGGGGTTATATAGCCTGCATGTCGAAGTCGCGTCGCCAATCGCCTGTGATTCCCTGGATCGGGGGCACCCTGATCTGGGCCTACATGTCGATCCTTGCGCATACCATGCGCTGGAAGGTCGAAGGCATCGAGAACATGCGCCCGCTGTGGGAAGGGCCGCAGGGCTGGGTGGCCGCCACATGGCATTCGCGCATCCTGCTGATGCCGTATGCGCAGATCAGGCTGCGTCCGAAATGGAAGAAGCCGCCGCATCCGGCGACGCTGATGGTCTCGCCCTCGAAGGATGGCGAGTTCACCAAGCGCGCGGGTACTTGGCTCGGCCTGCACATCATCCGTGGCTCGTCTTCGGGGCGCAGCGACAAGAGCAAGCGCGGCGTATCGGCGGCGCGCGAGTCGATGGAGGTCATGAAGAAGGGCGGCTGCATCGTGATGACCATCGACGGACCGAAGGGTCCGCGCGAAGTGGTGGGCATCGGCACGATCAAGCTGGCGCAGCAGATGGGCGTGCCCATCCTGATCTATGGCCTGTCGGCCAACGCCAAGCGGATGGACACGTGGGATCGCCTGCTGTGGCCGCGCCCATTCGCGCGCGGGGCTGTCGTGATCCCCGAACCGATCCCGACATCGAAGAGCATGAACTCGGAAGAGCTGCGCCTGAAGGTGGAACTGGCGCTGAAGGCGGCGACGGCGCGGGCTGATGAGCTAGCGGGTCTTGCGCCTGACACGGCGCCACCGCCCTCGCCCAAGCAGAAGCAGGAGACCGAGGCGGCGGAGTCGGCCGATGCGCCGCAGGCCGCTGCATCATCGCAAGCCGCGATTGAACCGGCCCTGGAGCCGCGCGCAACGTGACATTCTCGCTGACGCTATATCGCGTCGGGACGCGGCTTCTCGAGCCGCTGGCGCCGTGGCTGGTGTCGCGGCGCGTCGAGAAGGGCAAGGAAAATCCCGAACGGATTGGCGAGCGCTTTGGCGCGACGCAGGCGGCGCGACCGGATGGCGTGCTGATCTGGATGCATGGCGCGAGCGTCGGAGAGTCGCGGCTGCTGGTCGATGTGTTCGCGGCGCTGCGCAAGCGCAGGCCGGATGTGCAGGCCGTGGTGACGACGCAGACGATGACGTCAGCGGACATGATCGCGGCCTGGGCTCCGCCGGGGATCGTTCATCAGATGGCGCCGGTGGATGGGCCGAAGGCGGTGGCGACATTCCTCTCGCATTGGCGGCCGGATGCGGCGGTATTCGCAGAGGGCGAGATCTGGCCGAACATGCTGGAGGGACTGCAGCGCGCGAACGTGCCGGCAGCGCTGGTGAATGCGCGTATGACGGCGAAGAGCGTCAGGGGCTGGAACACGCGCAGCGGGGCGGCGAAGAGGCTTTTTGCGACGTTTGGGTTCATCGGCGCAGCAGATCAGGCGACGGCGGATGGCATCGCCAGCGCGACGGGGCGCAGGATCGAGACGGTGGGCAATCTCAAGATCTCGGCTGTAATCGAAGCGCCGCCCGGCGAAAAGGTGGCGGCGTTTCGCGAGGCGACGGGTGGACGGCCCATTGTGTTGGCCGCGTCGACGCATCCGGGCGAGGATGAGTTTGCGGCGGATGCATTCACGGAAGTGCGCATGCGCAAGCTGGGCGCGCTGATGATCGTCGTGCCGCGCCATCCGGAGCGTGGCGACAGCATTGTTGCGATGATGCGCGAGCGTGGCTTCACCACGGCGCAATGGTCGAAGGACAAGACTGCGCCGGGGCCTGAGGTCGATGTGCTTGTGGCCGACACGATTGGCGAGCTGCTTTTCTGGTATGCATGTTCGGATGCGGTGTATCTGGGCGGGGCGAGCGTCGATGGGATTGGCGGGCACAATCCGGTGGAGCCGACGCAGCTGGGCAAGTGCGTGTTCACGGGGCCGCATGGGTTCAACTTCCGCGAGATGTTTGATGCGCTGGCGCCCACGGGCGCGCTGGTGATCGGGGCGACTTCGGCGGAGTTGGCGGATTACTGGCTCGGCGCGCTTGATGAGGCGCAGCCCTCGCCTGTGCTGGGCTCGCATTTTGCGGATTCGCGCGCGCCGTTCGAGAAGACGCTGGACGCGATCGTGGCGATGCTGCCAGAACCGGCCAGCCATGCGTGAACCCTATTTCTGGACCGTGACGGACAAGCGCACGCGCGCTTCCGCGCCAATGACCAAGCTGCTGATGACGCCGGTGTCGATGCTGTATCGCTGGGCCGGCGAGCGGCGGATTGCAAAGGCGGAGCCGGTTGATTGCGGCCTGCCCGTTGTGTGCATCGGCAACCTGACGCTGGGCGGCGCGGGCAAGACGCCGGTTACCGACGCTGTTCGCGTTCATTATGTGAGCCGGGGCATTCGTGCGGCGAGCCTGTCGCGCGGGTATCGCGGAACGCTGACAGGTGCGCATCGCGTGGATGCCGCGAAGCATACGGCGGCGGAAGTTGGCGATGAGCCGCTGATGCTGTCGATGAGCGGCGAGAGCTGGATCTCCAAGGACCGTCCCGAAGGCGCGCGCGCGATGAAGGCCGATGGCGTGCAACTGGTGGTGATGGACGATGGCCACCAGAACCCAACTCTGAAGAAGACGCTGTCCGTCGTCGTGATCGACGCGACCAATCCGTTCGGCAACCGGCATATCTTTCCGAAGGGACCGCTGCGCGAGCGCGTGGCGGATGGGCTGTCGCGGGCGCAGGCTGTGGTGCTGATGGGCGATGGCGAAGTCCCCGCCGAAATCGCGGGCTTTGGTGGGGCGGTGTTGCGCGCGCGGCTGGAGCCGGTGGCGACGCTGCCGGCGGGGCTGTATGTGGCGTTCGCGGGAATCGGGAAGCCGTCGCGGTTTTTCGACAGCCTGCAGAAGCAGCCGGGAGTCGAACTTTCCGATGGCGTGCCCTTCCCCGACCATCATGCCTTCCGGCCGTCGGACCTCAGCTTTCTCACCAAGCTGGCCGGAGAGCGGCGTGCGAGGCTGGTCACCACGGACAAGGATCATGTACGCCTGCCGCCGGAAATGCGGGACAAGGTGATGCGGGCGTCGGTGCGTGCGAAGTTCGAGGACGAAGCGGCGCTGGCGCGCCTGCTCGATGGCGTGAGCGCATGAGCGAGAACGACGCCAAACCGGGCAAGTTCGTGCGGCCGAAGGATCTCGACAATGCGGAGCGCACCACGCTGGGCGCGCGCATCCAGTGGCGCATCGAGGCGTTGGCGTGGGACCTGCTCTACTGGTATCCGTTCAAGGCCCTGCCCATCGAATGGGCCTCGAACACGGGCGCGGCAATTCTCAAGGCGCTGGGGCCCCTGACGTCGCAGCACCGGACGATGGTGCGCAACCTGCACATGTGCTTTCCGAACTGGAGCGAGGAGCAGATCAAGGACGTGGCGAAGGGGACATGGGCCACGCTTGGGCACACGGTGGGCGAGATGCCTCATCTGGCAAAGCTGGTTCCCGGCGGGAAGAAGCCACGGCTTGAGCTTCAGGGGCTCGAAGTCGTCGATGCGATCAAGGCAAGCGGCAAGCCGGTCGTGTTCATCTCGGGTCATTTCGCAAACTGGGAGCCGATCACCTCGGCCATCAGCACCAACTTGCCTGACGCGCTGATCACCTATCGCGCGGCGAATAATCCGCACATCGACCGCAGGATCGCCAAGGCCCGCCAGTCCTACACCGACCGGCTCGCGCCGAAGGGCGCGGGCACGCGCGAGCTGATGCGTGCGTTGGCGCGTGGGCAATCGGTTGGCCTGATGAACGACCAGAAGTTCAACCAGGGCATAGCGGTTCCATTTTTCGGGTATGAGGCCATGACGGCGCCGGGGCCTACGCGCCTTGCGATGCGCTACAAGACACGCATTGCGCCGATATCATGCGTTCGCGTGGGCCCTGCCCGCTATCGCCTGACCTTTCACGAGCCCTTCGCGCCTGACAGCGATACGGACGAGGACAAGGCGATCTACAAGACCGTGCTGCGCATCAACCGCTTTGTGGAAGACCGCATTCGGGAACACCCGGACCAGTGGTTCTGGATGCACCATCGCTGGCCGAAAGAGGCCTGGGCGAAGGCCGGGGCGATCGAGAAGCGTTAGTCCATGATCCCGACACTGTCGTCGATCGTGCGGCGGACGGCGCCGACATAGTCGATGAGCTGGTGGCCTTCGATCATCGCTTCGTAGAGCATCTTCAGCGCATCGCGCACGACATAGGGCCGCTCCATCGGAACGAAGTGCGTCGTGCCGGGCACCTTGGTGACAGCGGCGTCGGGGCGGATGTCGTGGACGCGCTGATCGAGATCGGCGCCGGCGGTCGACTCCTTGTCGGCCTGCAGCACGATGATCGGGATGCGCTTCTTCTTGAGCTTCTTCAGCGCCTTCCATGGCCGGTAGCGGTGAGCGCCGAACACAGCTGACTCCCACTCGGGCGTGCAGGATAGCGCGAACGTGCCGTCGTCCTGCCGCAGGACGCCATCGACGACATAGTCATCCAGGAAGGGCGTGCGCCATGTCTTGAAGGCGCCGCGGCCGCGCAGCTGTTCGGCGGCTTCGGCGGGTGAACCGAAAGTGCGGCGGCGCTTCAGGGCGCCCTTGGCCATCGCGCTCTTCGGGATCGTCATGTTGAGGAGCGGGATGTTGTAGAGGCGCAGTGCGGCGCGGCGCAGCAGCACCGGATCGACGAGCACGAGACCTTTCACCAGATCCGGTCGCTTGCCAGCCACCAGCAGGGCGACAGTCGCCCCCATCGAGTGGCCGCCGATGACGGCGCCTTCGGGCGCGATCTTTTCCAGCGCCTGGATGACGTCGTCGCGGAACTTGTTCCACGAATGCAGCTTGCGCGGATTGGCCGGCAGGCGTGATCGGCCGTGGCCGCGCATATCGAGGGCGGCGGCGTGCATCTGCCCGCCCAGCGGCTCGAGGATCGACTGGTAGCAGACGGCGTTGAAGCCGGTCGCGTGCAGGAACAATACATCGACGGGCCGCACCGGATCGCCAAAGGCGATGCCGGATGTTTCCCCATCCTTCAGGTCAAGACGAAAGCGACGCATCCCGGGGGACTAGCCTCCAAACACTTTACGCAGGATGTCGCTGGTCCGCTTCACGGGATCGCGTCGAATCGCCTGCTCTTCCCGCGCGACGTAATAGAACAATCCATTGAGCGCGCCAGTCATGGCGGCATCGGTCAGCATTGTCTTTGCGTCGGTTCGCACCAGCCCGCCGCCATAGCGCTTTACGGCCGAGTCGACCGCAGAGAGCGCGCCGGAGCCCGCAAGGGCCTCGGTGAAATGGGGTTTGAAGGCGGTGCGCAGGCCCGTCTCCGTCCTTGCACGGAGATAATCTGTCGCAGCCGTGTCGCCGCCGCGCAGGATGGCGAGGGCGTCCTCGAAGGTGATCGAGCGCACGGCGTCGGTGACCAGCTTGCTTGCCTGGGGCATGGCGGCCTCGGCGGCGCGGTTTACCCGCATCTGCAGATCGTCCAGCGGCGCGGCGAGGCCTATCGGCTTCAGGCGTTTCTGTGCGTCGCCAAGTATGCCCGGCAGGGGGATGCGCACCGCGCTATCGCCCCAGAAGCCATCCTTGGCGGAGAGCTTGCCGGTGGCGTAGGCGCCAGCCTTGGTCAGCGCTTCGCGCAGCCCGGTCGCGACGTCAGTCGAGGATAGCGAGGAGGATTTTGCGCCCTGCCCCAGTATGCCGCCGATGATCTTGCCGAGGTCCTGCGCCGAGGCGGCATTGGCGGCGAACACGGCCCCGGTCAGGGCTATGGCGGCGGCAATGCATGCTGCGGCGCGAATGCGCATCAGACCTCCCGGATACCGATCCCCCGAACGTCGCGCGATAGGACAACCAAAGCGGCCCTACGTCAAACAGCGAGGTCAGGCGGTCGACAGAAGACAGTCGCGCTGGCGAAAGGTCTTGGTTAGGCTGGCCGCCAAGAGGGACATGCCACATGACAATCAGCTCAACCTGCTTTGACGTTTCGATTACGGACCGGGTGGCCCACATCCGCTTCAACCGGCCCGCCGAGTTCAACAGCTTTACCCCGCAGGTGTGGGATGACCTTCCCGCCATCGTGCGCGAGATCGACCGGCAGGCGCAGGCGCGCGTGATCGTGGTGTCATCGACCGGCAAGCATTTCACGGCGGGGATGGACCTCGCCGTGTTCACGCAGGCCGACGGGATCACCAACGGGGCGTCGCGCGATCCGCACCTGCGGGCCGAGCGGTTCCGGCATGATCTGACGCGGCTGCAGAATGCATTCACCTGCCTCGACCAGGCGCGCATTCCCGTCATCGTCTGCGTCCAGGGCGGCTGCATCGGCGCGGGCGTCGACATGATCTCCGCCTGCGATATCCGCTTTGCGACGAAGGATGCGTTCTTCTGCATCGCCGAGATCAATATCGGCATGACGGCGGATGTGGGCACTTTCCCGCGCCTCTGCCGCCTGCTGCCAGAGGGATGGGTGCGGCAGATCTCATACACGGGCGAGCGCCTGCCCGCGCCGCGCGCGCGGGAGCTTGGTCTCGTCAACGAGGTGTTCGACACGCAGGAGGCTATGCTGGATCACGCGATGGGGATCGCGCGTGAAATTGCGTCGAAGAGCCCGCTGGCGGTGACCGGCTCCAAGGCGATGATCAACTATGCGCGCGACCATACGATCGCGGACGGGCTGGATTATATCGGCGTGTGGAATGCGGCGATGCTGTCCGGCGCGCACATGGCCGAGGCGTTCAAGGCCAAGGCGCAGAAGCGCGATGCGGACTATCCGGACCTGCTGCCGCTGAAGGAGAAGGGTGTTTAGGCTGTTGCTACACCTCGCTCAATCGCGCCTCGTCCTTCGACAGGCTCAGGATGAGGCGCTCAGGCAACCATCGTGCATTGCAGGACAAGACACGACCGCCCGACAGGCCTCATCCTGAGCCTGTCGAAGGACGAGGCCGTGCTCACCGGCCTATCTGTCGGCGGCGCTCAGCGCGCGCTGAACAACCCCTGCGCCGAGAACACCAGCCGCTCGCCTGATCGTGCTTCGACCGACACGAAGACGATGGAGCGGGCGCGCTTGTCGACACGGGCGATCAGGTCCACAGGCGCGTCGGTCAGCGGATGCGAGGCGACGTCGAGCGCGAGGGAGGTCATCCGGAAATCAGGCCCGGCCGCCTCGGCCAGCACGGCAATCGCCACGGCCGAGCACAGCTCAGCGACAGGGGCGCCCGGACCGCCAAGATCGGCGGGGGCGAGTTGGCGGACGCGGGCGTGGGCCAGTTCTGTCATTTGCCTTGCCTAACCCGGATGGGAGCGCCCTGAAAGCAGGGCCGTTAAGCTTTGCTAACTGCGCATTAACGCCTGCGGCCTTAGCCCTGCGAACATGACCAGCCTGCGATTCCCCCTGATGTTGGGTGTCGCGCTCGCATTCGGCGCAGCGGCGGCGCATGCGCAATCTGCGCCGGGCGGCCCCACCGCCGCGGCGCCCATCCCGCAAACGAAGGTCGAGGATATCGAAGTCGCGCAGGCTGGCGATACTGTCTCCATCCTCGTAAAGCTTTCGGGCCAGCCCACGGCTGCTTCGGCTGTTGTCGCGGGCGACCAGCTGAAACTCGAGATCGACGGGATCAACCTCTTCGCACTCAACCTGTCGCCCCCGGCCGGGTCGCTGGTGAGAAGCGTGACGGCGGCCAAGGGCGAGATCGTTCTGGGCGGCGTCGCGCTGAGTGCGCCGGATGTGGTGATCTATCGGCATGCGGTGCTGGTGAAGGCGCGGCTGGCCGAGCCGGCGGATATTCATGGCGCGTCGCTGATGACGGGCGCGGCGCCGCTGGTGGTTGCTCCCGCTCCGTTGCCTGTAGCGACGAAACCGATCCCGGTTGCGCCGGCTCAGCCGAAGGCAATTCCGGTTGCTGCCGCTCCGTTCGTTCCTGCACCAGCGCCAGCCGCTGCGCACGCACCGATGCCTGAACCAGTCGTGACGGCTGAACCAATTTCACCGGCGCCGCAGCCTGCGCCGGATCATCCGCCCGAGACGCACAAGACTGACGATGTGCTGCAGTCTTCGCCTGCGCCAGCTGTGGCCGTTGCCGGGCCTGTGGCGACGCTGGCGGGCATCGACGCGGCGCGCTGCACGGCGGCGACGGATGAGCTTGCGAAGGACAGCTGGGCGCTGGGCGCCATGGGCGATGTTGCGCTGTGCCTGATCGATGCGGGCAAGCCGGATGAAGCGCGTGCGCGGCTGGACCAGCTGGGCGCGATCACACCGGGGGACTGGCGCGTGTCGCTCGGCCGCGCGCTCATGGAGAGCGATGCCGCGATCGCGAATGGGTTGTTCCTGACGGCATCGCTCGGCGCGCCAAATGACGCCGTGCGGTCGGCCATTGTGACGCGCATCAAGCCGGAAGTGATTGCTGCACGTGCGCCAGAACCGGCGCATGCGCCGTCAGCTGAACCTGACCTGCAAATCCCCCTGCCGAAATAGGTCGCGCGAGCGTTCGTCTTCGAACCGCTCGCAGCATCTTCCAGATTTTGTGAGAAGGTGTCTTCCCGGCGCAGCAGCCTTGGGGGGTCGGGGGGACGGATAAGGCCGCCAGCACCGGGAAGATCGGGGGAATAACGCCAGGGCGTCGTTCCCGTTCCCAAGAGATGGAAACTTTTTTCGGAAATTGAAGAGGGGGATCTGCCCTGCGCCATCGCGCCACACAGCCCCCGGAAATTCGAAAAAATATCAAAGCGCAAAAAGCAAACGGGCGACCCGAAGGCCGCCCGCCCAGTTCAAAACTCTACTATTTTTTAGGCTACGCTACGCACTGCACTCTTGTGGACGTTCAGTGCGCCGAAGATGTCGCCGAGATGGCCGACGCCTTTCACACCGAACGTGGATTCCGCATACGAGCCGATGGCCGGGAACAGCAGGCCGACTTCCTGCGTGCCGAGCCCTGCGCGATGTAGGTCGCGGATGACCTGCTCGGCCACGGCCTGGCGGCCGCCGGGCGTGCGTTCAATCAGGCGCGCGATAACACCGGTGGCGGCGCCGATCTCTGCGCCCATCTGGGCCGCGAGCGTGCGGGCGCCGGGAGCTCTTTCGAAAACTTCATCAGCGAGGGGAGCGCCCTGCCGGTCTGCGGCATTGAGCACGATCCCAAGCGCAGCCTCTGCGCTCTTGAGCGAAAGTCCTGTCGCTTTGGACACGTGCTTTATGAACGCATTCAGCATTCGGACTCCGCAATCAACCACTGGGCGGCAATGTCGCCGCTTAAGGTTGCCGGGGTCTTAAGCGTCGTGAGTTCCAGTTGGGTTGCAGCCGCCATAGAGCGCGACAGGGTGTCCACCGAGCTTTGCCCAGAGCTGGTCGCCATGGGAGAAATGCCACCACTCGGTGGGGTTGTTGGCGAAGCCCGCCTCGCTCATCAGCCAGTAGAGAAGCCGCCGGTTGGCCTGCGCTTCGGCGTCGGACATTGAGATGATCGGCTTGCGCTCGAACGCATCGGTCCACGCGTCTTCCGTCACATCATCGAACATGCCGCCCATGAAGAGGGGCTGGCGCGTGTCGCTGAAGATCAGCGTGAGATCGACGGCGCCGCCGGTTGAATGGGGCGATGGCGAGCCTGCGCCGGCGCTGGGCGCGGCCCAGTAGTGCTCCACCTCTTCGACAAGCGCCTGCCCTTCCAACTCTGGCTTGCGCGCCTTCAGCCAGCGCGGAAACCACTCGTCGTGGAAATAGCGCTGCACGGCCTGGGGTCGCCACGCGTCGAACAGGAACAGCTCCATGCCCAGAGGGGCGAGGCGTGCGTTCACGTCCTTGAGCTTCGCGGCAATGGACTGGCGCAGGTAGAGCTCAGGGATCGAGCCGGGGACGGAGACGTAATAGGGTGGGTTGTGTGGCGTGAAGTAGTGGT
>Ga0075152_10000472_pt1 | contig 30512 bp, 18 predicted proteins | sample JI61114C2DNA_FD_70964 | JGI IMG/M metagenome (GOLD analysis project Ga0075152, IMG submission 70964) | Wastewater effluent complex algal communities from Wisconsin, to seasonally profile nutrient transformation and Carbon sequestration -... | ecosystem: Engineered > WWTP > Effluent > Algae...
CGCGGCCGGCCTCGGCGAGGGCGTGCAAGGCGATCGCGGTGCGGACCCCGTCGTGATAGCCCCAGTCGACGGGGATCTGGGCGAACCTGGTGCCGCCGATGCGGGCCTCGAGGGCGTCGAGGGCGCGGCGCAGGGCCTCGTCGGGGACCGGGTGGCCGGCCTTCGCGGCGAGCTGCAGCACCCAGGTCGCGTAGGCGGAGGCGTAGACGTGGACCTCGGTGGCGCCGGGCCAGTAGCCGAAGCCGCCGCTGGCGGTCTGCATCGACAGGATGCGATCGACGCCGGCGCGCACGAAGGCCTTGGTGTCGGGGATGCCGAGCGGGTAGTTCGCGGCGAGCGGGCCGAGGGCGACGATCGGGAGCAGGCCGCTGGAGGTCTGCTCGATGCAGCCGTAGGGGTAATGCACGAGGTCGCGGACGGCGTCCTCGAGGCCGCCGAGCAGGGTGGATGAGGTGTCGATGGTGACGCCGCCGTGGCCGGGCAGCACGTCGCGGGGGATCTTGATCGGGATGGCGATCGCCTGGTCGTCGTTGAGCTCGCCGTAGGCGGCGACGCGCTCGGTGAGGGTGCGCTCGGGGGCGATCGGCAGCGGGAGGCGCAGGCCGTCGTGGATCGGTGGGCCGCCTGCGCTCGGGGTCAGCGTGGCCTGGAGCTCGAGATCGGGGGCGCCGGGGCCGTCGGCCTGGACCTCGAACACCAGGCGCGCCTGACCGCCGTCCTCGAGCTCGGCGCCGGCGCTGGTCTTCGAGGTGACCTTGAGGGCATGTCCTTTTGTACCTGTCTTATCGGGCAGGCTGATCTGGACCTGCACGCGGCCGGCGGCGCCGGTGTTGTTCTGCACGATCGCGGCGACCTCGGCGCGGTCGCCGGGGCGCAGCTGGCGGGGCATCGCCGCGCGCAGGACCAGCGGGGCGGTGACGACGGTGCGGGCGTCGTTCTTGCCGAAGCGGCCGACGCCGCCGCCGTCGACCAGCCGGGCCGAGGCGATCGCGGTGATGCGGAAGGTGCCGAGGTTCTCGGGCATCCTCGCCTTGACGCGGGCCTCGCCGGACCTGTCGACGGCGAGGTCGGCGAGGAACACCGGCGTGGTCTCGAAGCGGCTGCGCGCGGGCGGGGCCATCGGCGGGCCGCCCGAGCCCGCGCCCATGCCGAAGCCGCTGCCGGTGCCGCCGCCGCCGCGGCTGGTGCCGCTGAGGCCGAGGCCGCGCATGTTGATGGGCGCGAACCATGGGTCCGCGTCGCCGCCGAAATAGGGGTAGAGCAGGGTGGCGTAGTCGTCCTCGATCGCCAGCTCGGGCGAGCGGTCGGGGACGAAGCGGGGCAGCAGGTCGGGGACCTCGTGGGCGGTGAGGTCGAGGACGGCCTCGTCGACGGCCCACAGCGCGACGCGGGCGGCGGTCGGCTGGTTGTGGTCGTCGCGCACGCGCACGCGCAGGTCGACGGGGTCGCCGGGGCCGACCCTGGGCGGGGCGTCGACGGAGACGTCGAGGCGGCGGTGTTCGGCGCTCTGGGTGACGCGAACGCTGGCGCGGTGGAGGGTGGGGTGGCCGTTGCCGGGGGCGACGATGTTGGCGAAGAAGTGGACGTTGGGGGTCCAGGTGTCGTCGACGTTGAACTTGAAGAGGGCCTGGCCATCGGTGAGGACGACGGGGTGGGCCTCGCGCAGGCCCTCGCGGGCGAGCACGAGGGTGCCGTGGGCGCTGGGCCACGGGCCGCGGACGGCGATCTCGAGGGTCTCGCCGGGGCGGACGGTGTCACGTTCGGCGAGGACCTCGAGGCGGGGTGCGGGGTGGCTGCGCCAGCTGGAGTCGGCGGGGCGGCGTTTGGGCCCGACGTGAAAGCTCATGCTGGTGCGAGCGACGCGGGTGCTGCCTGGTTCGGTGGCGGAGACGGCGAGCTCGTAGCGGCCCTCGACGAGCGCGGGGAGGTCGCACCCGGGGTCTGGTCCGCTGGCGGTCGGCTCGAGCTTGCAGGTGACGACGGGGGCGCTGCGTTCGACCCACTTGTCGAAGACCTGCTTGCCGCCCTCGGGCCGGTAGCTGCGCTCGGGCCAGTGGCGAGAGATCACGAGCTCGGCGGCGGAGGCGGCGACGCGCTGGCCCTGGGGGTCGACCGCGCGCAGCGGGATCCTCAGGCCGGTCATGGTGGCCTCGAGGTAGGTGTCGGGGCGGGCGAGCGCGAGGTAGAAGGCGGCGGGGTGGATGGCGAAGGTGGTCTCGGCGCCGATGCCCTGCAGCGAGGCGTCCTGGACCTCGACGCTGGTGGTGCAGCGATAGGGGTAGCGGGTCTCGCGGGCGGTGCCGGCCTCGTCGAAGTCGCGACGCCCGGGGATCGTGGTCGCGGGCGTTCCCTCGACGACGCGGGGGCTGTTGGCGCGCCAGGTGTGGTCATAGGGGATCGGCTCGCCGACGTGCCACCTGGCCTCAAGGCCAGGTGGTCGATAAGCCTGACGGTGACAGACGGTCTGGCGGGTCAGGCGCTTGATCGGCACCGGGCCGCCGAAGTAGTAGCTGGCGCGGACCTCGATCGGCGTGCGCTCGCCGGCGAGGATGTCCGTGCGGCGGGCGCGGGCCTCTACGGTGTACTCGGGGACGCGATAGTCCTCGACCTTGACGGAGGCGGTGCGCCTGTCGCCCGCGAGCTCGGCGACGACGCTGTAGCCGCCGAGCGCGACCTCGACGGGGAGCTGCAGCTCGGCCCAGAACTTACCGTCCGCGCTGACCTTGGTCGCGTGGGTGGCGACGACCTTCTTGAACGGGTCGATCAGCTCGAAGGTGACCGGCGTGCCGGCCTTGAGCCGGCCGAGGTTGCTGCGGGCGAACGGGGTGTCGACGGCGGACCAGCCGACCACGCGGACCTTCTCGCCGGGGCGGTAGACGCCGCGCTCGCTGACGATCTGCGCGAGCAGGCGCTCGCCGGGGCGCAGCGGGTCCGGCTGCTTGCTGTCCGGGGCCGCGGACAGGGCGCTGGCGGGCGCGAGGGCCTCGAGGTTGAGGTAGGCGCGGTCGTTGGTCTGCGGCTCGTGCACGACGAGGCGCAGGGGCGGCGTGGGCGGGGCGGGGCTCTTCGGGCGCCTCCAGGGCACGAGGTTGGCCGGCAGCGCGAGCAGGCCGTCCTTGTCGGTGACGCCGAGCTCACGCGGCTTGCTGCGGTCGTCGACCGAGATCCTGGCCCCCGGGACAGGTGCGCCGGAGGACAGGCGCAGCACCTGGACGCTCGAGGCGGGCAGCGAGACGACGGCGACGGGGCCGAGGTCGGTGAGGCGATAGAGGCCGCGGATCGCGGGCGGGGCGCCGTAGGGGCGGGCGCGCTCGACGAGCTCGGTGGCGCTGACCTCGACGAGCACCGCGCCGCGGGCGTCTTTGGCGAGGTCCTTCAGGTCGAGGGTGAGCGACGCCCAGTCGGCCTTGCCGGTCGGCGTGAGCGGGAGGGTGCGCTCGTGGACCGCGGCGGGGAAGGCGAGCTTATCGAGGTCCCCCGGGGCGAGGGGCACCGCTCGCAGCTCGGCGTCGGTGTATACGCCGACGCGGACGCGCACGGCGGTGATGTGGCGCGACTCGACGCCGACGGTCTGCTGTTTGCCGACCGGGAGCGTACCTGTCCGAGCGGACAGGGCCATGGTGGCCCGCGGGGCGACCACGGCGGCGCGGCTGAGGCCGCCGGGGAGGGTCTGGCCGTAGATGTCCTTGAAGTCAGGTGGGAGGCGGACGGTGTAGGTGGTGCCGGGGATGAACTGGCCCTCGATCAGGAGCTCCCGGCCGTTCTCGTCCCAGTAGTCCACGTTGCTGATGCGGAGATATTTCGGGCGCGGGCTGACGGAGATCTTGCGCAGCTGGGCGTCCTCGACCGGATTGTGGAGCTTGAGGGTCAGGGGCTCGAGGCCGCAGGGGGCCTCGGGCGCGCAGTTCATGGCGTCGATGCGCTGCGGGCCGTGGGTGCGAAGGGCCATGGCCCACGGGGTGTCGAGCGGGAGCGGGCCGTCCTCGCTGCGCAGGCCGGGGGTGACGCGGACCTCGATCTCGCTGTCGAGGGGCCACAGGCCGCGCGGCTGGACCGCGTAGACCTGGCGCTGCTGGTCGCTGCTGTAATAGAAGTGCGCCTCGATCTCCTTGGCGGTGGCGAGGCGGACCCGCACTGGCACCGACGCGCCGGTCGCGGTGTTCTTGCCGACCCGGCGCGCGCTGGCCTGCACGTGGGCCTGGACCTCGCGCAGGTCGACGGCGCGGTCGAACTCGATCAGGACCGTGGTGTCGCGGCGGCTGTCGCCGCGCTCGCCGTCGCCGTCGGCGCCGTCGTCGCCGGCGGTGCGCGACTCAGGGAAGGAGCCGACGACGAGCGGGCGTTCGGTCTCGAAGCTCCAGTCGATCGAACGGTCGAAGCGCTGGCCGTCGAGGCCGACGACCCCGCCGTTGAAGCGGACCTTGTAGGCGTGGCAGGGCGCGGGCGCGGCGTCCGGGGCGAAGACGAGGAGGTCGGGGGTCTTCCAGTAGGCGCGGCCCGGGAGCGGCGGGTCGATCGTGAACAGCCCGGTGAGGTCGCCGGACTGCTGCTCGAGCGGGACCACCGGCTGATTGAAGCGCACATGAATGTCGACGCCGCCCTCGCTGCGGCCGACCGGGCCGTGATCGAGGACATCGAGGGGACGGGCCGGCCCGGGCCTGGGGGCCGGGCCGGGGCCGATCGCGGCGGGGTCGAAGGTGGGCTGCAGCGCGGCCGCGGGCGGGGCCTCCGCGCCGGCCGGCTGCGGGCCCTGGCCGCGACAGGAGAGGCCGAGCGGCGCGCACAGGGCGGCGAGGACGAGCAGGGGAGGGGGCAGTGGGCGGCGCATGTCGACTCCGGAGCAGCATGCCCGGAGGCCCGGGCCCGGGACAGACACGACGGGGCGCCAGAAGTTCCCGCTCCGGTCGGCTTCGCGCCCGCGGTCCGGGGCCTAGCCCTGCGGAGCTGCGATCATTATCCGTCGTATCGTCGCACGGGGGCGCGGCGAATGAATGTATCTGCCCGATAAGACAGGTCGACGATTGTGATCGGCGCGGCCGATCTCGTCAGGCACGGGCGCCGCGGGCGGGCTTCCTGGCGACGATCCGAAACGTCACCCGGACCTTGGTCGGGCCGAGCGAGCGGCGCGCGTCCATGGCGAGCCGCTCGTCGTGGGTCGCCTCGTGCGTGGCCGCGAAGGCGGCGATCTGCGCGTTGAGGTCGGCGTCCGTCGTGAACGTGAAGTCTTGATTCAGGGTGACCTTCTCGGCCTTCTTCGGCATCGCGCCCTCCCGCAAGTGCGCGATCTTTCCGGGCGGGTCGCCCGGTGTCAAGCGCGGCCGGGCCGGCCGGTCGGCCCGGGCCCCGATCGCGCGGCAGGGGGCGCGCCTTGTCGGGATCCGGGCCGTGGTGTACAAGGGGCCCATGGGGTATGGCATGGGTGGTAATACTAAGTCTTGGATCTTTGGGGTCACGCTGGCGATCGGCGGTGCTTGCGGCGACTCGGGCGGCGCTGGTGGGGAGTCGAGCGCCGCGAATACGACGACCGCGGCGACGACGTCGGTAGATTCGACCACATCGGGCGCGACGACCGTTGCGCCGACGTCGTCGGCGACGGACACGGCGAACACGACGTCGAACGGCACCTTCGAGATGATGACCGACCCCGGGAGCGGCGGCGTCATGATGACGACCACGACCAATGACACCGACGAGAGCACCGGGGCGCCGGAGCCGTTCTGCGGCGACGGCAACGTCGATCCCGGTGAGGCGTGTGACGAGGGCGCCGCCAACGCCGACGACGGGACCTGCACGAGCAGCTGCGCGCTGCCGGCCTGCGGTGACGGCTTCGTCCAGGCGGGCGAGGCCTGCGACGACGGCAACATGGTCGACGACGACGCCTGCGTCGCCGGCTGTGTGGTCAACGTCTGCGGCGACGGCCACGTCGGACCCGGCGAGGCCTGCGATGACCCGCAGGACCCGCTGTGCACCGTGGAGTGCGCGCTGGCGAGCTGCGGCGACGGCAAGGTCCAGCCCGGCGAGCAGTGCGACGATGCCAACGACGTCGACACCGACGATTGCCTGAGCACCTGCCTGACGGCGAGCTGCGGCGACGGGGCGCTGCAGGAGGGCGTCGAGGTCTGTGATGACGGCGACGCCGACGACACCGACGAGTGCACGAGCCTGTGCAAGGCGCCGGCCTGCGACGACGGGATCAAGAGCGGCGGGGAGACCGACGTCGACTGCGGCGGCGCGTGCATGGCCTGCGGGCTCGGCAAGGCCTGCGGCAAGGGCAACGAGTGCGGGAGCAAGTTCTGTAAGGATGGGGTGTGTGAGCTCGCCGCGAACTGTCAGGATATCCACACCTCGTCGCCGATGGCCCCGAGCGGGCTCTACATGGTCGACCTCGACGGCCCCGGCCCCGAGGCGCCGACGGAGGTCGAGTGCGAGATGTCGACCGACGGCGGCGGCTGGACGATGGTCCAGCGCACGGTCTGGGACCCGGTGAAGACGGCGGGGCTGTTCACCGGTTACGCCGACTGGTACGCCAAGACGGTCGGGACGCCGGCGGCGGGTGAGGGGTACCGCCTGGCAGGCCGGCTGTGGGGCGGGCTCAACCTCAAGCAGCGGCACATGCTGGTGCACCGCATCCGCAAGGCCACCGGCGAGTCGTGCGCGCCGCTGTATTATGTGGGCACCGATGGTGCGTTGGCGATCGACGCCATGAATGCCACGCTGAACGGCCTGAAGGCCAACGTGAACATGATCAACCTCACGACGCTGTCGACCAAGGACAGCGGGCCGAACTCGTTCTGCGTCAACCAGCACGGCGGCGCCCCGTGGTTCTACGCCGGCTGCTGCTCGACCTGCCCGACCTTCGCCGGGTCCTACTGGCCGGAGCCGCATCCGATGGCCAATTACATGTCCGTCCCCGATCAGTACGCATCGGTGCAGAACACGGTGTGCGAGGGCGCGGCGGTGGCGACCTCGCAGGGTTACATCGGGATCAACGATATGGCGTACTATCTGCGCTGAGCGGGTCTCGACCGGCTCAGGCGGGCGACCGCGGCCGCCTCCGCGACCTCCGAGATCAGCGCATTCGCTGGTGGCGGGCGTCAGGCGGCGGCGGCGGCGGCCTGGCGGGCGGCGGCGATCGCCTGCATGTCGAGCAGCAGCTTGGCGTCGGCGAGCGGGCCGAGGGCCCCGTCCGCGCCGGCGATGCGCACGAAGGCGAGGCTGGCCGCGAGGTTGAGGGCGCCGGCCTTGCCGATCCAGCTCTGGGTGGCGAGCAGCTCGCCGCGATACTCGAGCACCGTCGCCAGCACCCGCTCGACCGGCCAGGCCAGGAAGCAGAGGATCGCCAGCTCGTCGTACTGTTCGGGCCCGATGCGCGCCCCGCCGTCACGAAAGCCGGCGAGCAGCAGCGCGAAGCGCTCGGCCAGCTCCACCGGCTCGGCGCCGGCGAGGTACAGCACATTGGCCGCGGTCTGCAGCGCGTCGCCGCGCCACAGGTGGGCCCTCTCGTGCAGCGCGCGATAGATCGCGTCGGCGCCGGCGCCGATGCTCGCCGGGTCCTCGGGGCGACCCAGGAGCATCGCGCAGGCCGGGAAGTCCTCCGGCCCGGTGAGCCACCAGTGGTGCCGCTTCATCGCCTCGTAGATGCCCTGGAAGCGGCCGATGTGGGCCGCGTCGATCGGCGTCGGGCCGAGCACGCGGCGCAGCACCAGCACGGCGAGGAGCTCGTAGACGCCGCCGCGTCGCAGGCCGGCGGCGCGGAACAGGGCGCGCACGCGCTCGACCTCGTCGATGAAGCGCTGCGGGTCGTCGCCGTGCTTGACCATCTGCGCGGCGATCAACATGCGCACGGAGGAGTCTACGCTGGTGAGCCAGCCGAGGCGGGCGCGCAGGGCCGCGTCCTGCTGGCGGGTCGCGGCGGCCAGCGTCTCGGCGTCACCCGGCGTGGTGAGCAGGCTGACCGCGGCGAGGCGCAGCGGCACGCGATCGCCGAGCCACTTGCGTTCGCTGTCGAGCGCGGCGTGGAGCGCGGCGAAGCGGGCCAGGGGGTCGGCGGGCGTATAGATGCTCGCGCTTCGCTCGTCGCTGCGAAATGGCATCACTCATCATACCAGGTCCGCGACCCCGGCCGGGGCTCGTCCGAGGCGACGGCGGCGACGCGCGAGGTGCAGGTCGCGCCGAGTCCGCCGCGACGTCTGAACCGACCCCAACAGAATCACCCGGGAGTCAGGCCGGGTCAGGCGGGCGGCGGCACCTTGTAGGTCGCCAGGAACTTGAGGGCCTTCACGCCGCGCGCGAGCCAGAACAGCAGCAGGAAGCCGAGCACGAGGAACATGGGCCCTGCGAGCAGCAGCTTGCCCCACTGGACCAGCTCGGCGTCGGTGACGCCGCTGGTGATCGCGTCGTTGATCGCGTTCAGACCCCAGGCCGAGACGTAGACGTACAGCAGCGGGATCATCTGGATCAGCACCGCGGCGATCAGGCCCCATTGCCAGAGGCGGCGGTGGGCGGCGAGCGGGACCCCGTCGTTGAAGCGGCGCTGGAACACCTTCTGGGCCTTGCCCAGGAACAGGGCCATCGACACGATGAAGGCCCCGAGGTTGAGCACGAGGAACAGGATCACGCTGACCAGCGTCGCGTACACCAGCCCGGACGAGGCGCTGTCGACGAATTGTAGGTAGCTGACCGAGAGGCTGAAGTAGCTGAGCAAGCTCTGAAGGGCCGGCTTGACCACCGCGCCGAGGATGCTCGCCGAGATCAGCGTCAACGCGAACAGCAGGCCGACGGTGCAGAGCGTCGCCAGGAACTCGCCGCCGACCCGGCGCATGCTGCCCTTGACCACCGCCTCACCGGCCCCCTGCGCGCCCGCGGCGGCCTGCGCCGGGAGCCGCACGATCGCGACCAGGGTCGGTATCACCGAGCGCACGAACAGCGCCATCGTGACGATGAGCAGCAGGATCGGGATCACCCCGAACAGCCAGTCGACGCGCTTGAACAGGGCGGCGATGGCGGTGAAGACCTGCGCGTCCTCGATGATCTTGCGGCCGTTCTCGAGCAACAGCGCGGTCGGCTGCTCATCGGCGCCGCGGGCCAGCTGCTCGAGCGTCGGCGCGAACAGCTCCTTGCCGGTGACGATGAAGTCCTCCGCGTGCTCGTCGAGGCTGTCGAAGAAGCCGGCCGCGACCGCGATCTGCGGGTTGGTGTACTCGCCGAGCTGGGCCTGGGTCCCGCGCATCAGCAGCAAGGCCCCGCCGAACAGGTTGACGCTGACCACGAAGGTCGCGGCCGCCAGCGCGCTGTACCTGGCCAGCAGCGCCCCCTTGCCCGGGTATTGCTTGCGCAGCACCAGCGGCATGGCGAGCAGCAGTGCGCCGCTCAGCGAGAACCAGAAGATCAGCCAGCCGATCTTCGCCAGTCGTTGGTCCGACTTGGCGACCAGCTTGCGCTTCATCTGCGTCAGCACCTTGAGCTTCGCCAGGCGCACCAGCTTGCGGAAGTCCTCGACCGTCAGCGACGGCAGCAGCTCATTGTCCTCGGGACGCTGGTCGAGCAGGTCGTCGTCGACCGCGTCGGGGATTCCGGCGAAGGCCTCCGCGAACGCTTGCTCCTCTGCCTGCTCCTCGGCCTCGATCTCGCCGTCACAGTCGTGGTCTGCTTTCGCGCAGGTCAAGATCACGTCGCCGTCGGCGTTGAGCGCCACGCCCTCGCCGAGGTCCTCGACCGCCACGAGATCCTCGGGGTCGGCGTCGGGGTCGGGGTCGGGCGCGTCCGCGTCGCTCTCGGCCGCGTGCCCCGCGGAGGCCGCGTCCGGCGGGTCATCGCCCCTGGTGGCGTCGTCCGGCGGGTCGTCGCCCCTGGTGGCGTCGTCCGGCGGGTCGTCGCCCCTGGTGGCGTCGTCCGGCGGGTCGTCGCCCCTGGTGGCGTCGTCCTTCGCAGCGGCGGTCTCATCGCCCCTGGTGGCCTCGTCGGGCTCGTCTGCGGCGTCGGGCTGCCCGTGGGCGTCGGGCTCGTCTGCGGCGTCGGGCTGGCCGGGGGCCTCGGGCTCGTCGTCAGCGGGGACCGCGTGGGCTTCGGGCTCCTCGCCCGCCTCCTCCGGGGCGGCGCGGAGCGTGCCAGCGAGCGACAGAGCCCCAATAACAGCCCCAACGACCAGGAGTGAACGACGCATTCACGAGCAATGCCTATAGAAAGTCCAGCGTCGCGTCAAGGCATCGCCAGCGCGCGGCGCCGCGACGGGCATGCGCGACTTCGCGTTTTCGCGGTCAGCTCATTGCGGCGCGGGTGTAGGATTCGGGGATGTCCCTCGATTTCTACAACGGCTCCGGCTCCCCCTTCGCCTGGCGGGTCTGGCTCGCGCTCGAGCACAAGCAGGTGCCATACCAGATCAAGACCCTCAGCTTCGATCGTCGGGAGCATCGAACGCCCGAGTTCCTCGCCATCAATCCGCGCGGCAAGGTCCCGGCGATCGTCGACGGCGATGTGACGCTGTGGGAGTCGGGCGCGATCCTCGAGTACCTCGAGGACCGCTACCCCGAGCGTCCGCTGCTGCCGGGGGACGCGGCCGGCCGCGCGCTCGCCCGCAGGATCGCGGCCGAGGCCGATAATTATCTGTATCCGGTCCAGCGCGCCCTCATGGTCGCCACCCTCTTCAAGCCGGCCGCCGAGCGTGACGCGGCGACGATCGCCGCCGCCGAGGAGGCCGTGATCGCCGAGCTCGGGCGCTTCGCAGGTTACCTGCGTGGCGACTGGTTCGCGGGCTCGCTGTCGAACGCCGACCTCACGGTCTACCCGTTCCTGCGCCTGATCCAGCGGATCGAGGAGCGCCTCCCGGAGATCACGATCTCGCGGCGCTCTCCGCCGGAGATCTCCGCGTACATGGGGCGCTTCGCCGCGCTGCCGTACCACGATCGGACCATGCCGCCGCACTGGAAGGGCTGAGCCGGGCCGGGCGGGTGTATCGTCGGTGCCGCGATGGCTGCATCCTCGACGACCTTCTCGGACGCTCTGCGCGCCCTGGTCCCGCCGGCCGGTGCCGGCGAGGAGGCGTACCTGCCGGCCTTTCGCCGGCTGGCCGCGCAGGTCCTCGCGGGCGCGACGTGGCACATCGGCGGGCAGGCGCACCGCTTCACCGAGATCGAGCTGTACTGGAACGGGCCGGGCCACCGCGACACCTTCACCCACGGCGACCCGATGCAGCGGGAGTTCGGGCGCTGGTACTTTCATCGCTCCGGTGAGACGTATCGCGGTGGCACATACAAGGGCCTGGACATCGCGGTCGGCGGCGATGACGTATATGCGGGGATCCTGATCCGCGGCGCCGAGCGGCTGGCGGATGGTCTGCTCGTCGATGGGCCGTGCATGTGCGTCGATCACATCCTCGCGGCGACCGGACACCGGACGATCGATGCGCTCGTCGGCGCCTTCGATCGCGGCGTCGACGCGGCGGGCGGGTCGCCGCTGTATGTCACCATCGACGATCCGCCGCGCGAGGTCGAGGTCGCCATGTCGCCGCGGGTCGGCCTGACGCTCAAGCGCGGCGTCCTGAGCGAGCGAGCCGGCTTTCTCGCGCGGCCGTATCGATTCCTGTCCGAGCCGGCGCGGATCAAGAAGGGCAGGGCGCACACGGTGATCGGGCTGCACCGCGAGGGCGTCGCGGTCGCGGACATCGCCCGGCGAACCGGCTCGAGCCTCGCCCAGGTGCAGAGGTACGTCGCCGAGTACGAGGCCGGCGCGGCCCAGGACCCGCGGGATCTTGGGCGCGACCCGAGCGTCGATGAGACCTGTCGGCTGTTCGGCGCCTGCGATGCGTTCACGGCCCGTTCCTCGCGGCCGTGAACGCTCGCATCGGCGCCGTTGTCAGGGCGCGGGGCCGCGGCTCACTCGTCGGCGAGCACTTCGCGGGCGCGAGCGGCGACGGACGAGAACGGAGCGCGCGTGAGCTCCTGCAGCAGGGCGCGGGCCTCCTTCGCGGGCAGGTGGCCCTCGACGGCGTTGAGCGCGGCCCAGTAGGTCGACTCGTTGCGGTCCTGGGCGAGGCGCTGGCGCAGGAGCGCCACGGTCTCGGGGAGAGGGAAGAAGTTGTGGAGCCCGCGGAGCGCGTCGGCGCGGACGGACTCGTCCGGATCCTGGGTCGCGGCCTGCAGGAAGTGGTCGCGCAGCTCCGGGTGCTCGCTCATGTTGTTGCCCTGCCACGCCATCGACTGCCGGACATCGGATGATGCGTCGGCGAACAGGGTCGCGACGATGCGGGTCAGCCGCGGGTCGGCCGGGAGCCAGTGCAGCGAGCCGGCGATCTCCTGGCGGACGGCGGCGTTGGGGTTGCGCTGGGCGTGATCGAGGTAAGTGGCGAACAGCAGGTCGGTGCTGCCGTAATTGCAGCCGAGGGCGATCGCCGACATGCACGCGCTCTGGACCTCCGGCGAGGGCTCCTGCGCGGCGCAGGCCGCCACCCAGCGGACCACCTCGGGGTCCTCGACGAGGCTGGCGCAGGCGCCGAAGGCGGCCGCGCGCACGCTGACGTCGCTGTCGCCGCACAGCCCGACGATCAGCTCGCGGCGGCCCGGCAGCTCGGCGTCGGCGTCGAGGTACATCGCCCTCGCGAGGTGCGCGCGAACCTCGGGCGCCGGGTGGCGCGCGAGCTTCTGGACCAGCGGCATCGCCCCCTCCTCGGCGAACTTGGCGGCGACCGTCACGACCTCCTCCATCAGGTCGGTGGGCAGGTCGCGCGCGGCCAGCTGCTCGAGCGCCCGGATGTGCTCGGGCTTGGCGCGGTCGTCGAGCACGGTGCCCCACGCGGCCAGCGCGGCGCGGCGCACGTCGCCCTCGCGGTGGGTCTCGACCAGGCGCAGCAGGAAGCCGTGCACGCCGGTGAAGTTGTTGTCGCGGTCATAGGCCTCGCACTGCAGCTCGTGCAGGGCAGCCTCGACCTCGTCGGAGTCGTGCGAGGTGAGGTCGGGGAACTGGCCGAGCACATCGTCCTCGCTGGCGCCCATGCCGAGCGCGGACTTGATCGCGCCGAAGGTGCTGCGGGCGCCGAGGACGGTCAGCGGGGCCTCAGCGGAGGGGTCCTTGACGCCGGGGATGTCGGCGGTGGCCATGACCTTGTAGGTGGCCTCGGGGTTCAGGTCGTCGGGGAGCTTGTAGCGGAACTCGAACTTGTTGTGGCTGCCCGGCGCGAGGTCGCGGTCCTGGGCGACGATGTTGCTGGTCAGCACCCTGACGTCGACGGAGGGCAGGGCGCTGCCGTCCTTCGACTCGACGAGCACGGACACGACATCGACCTTGAGCGCGGTCAGCTTGAGCGGCTTCTTGCCGCCGGTGAGCGTGAGCGTGCCAGCGACGGTGCCGCCGGAAGGGATCTTGTCGAGGTCGAGCTTTAGCTCGAGTTGCGTTCCACCACCGAAGAGTTTGTTGAGCAGTCCCATGTCGTCCTGGTTTCGGGGCGGATGCTATCACCGCCGTCCGCTTCGTTCTACAGGGATTGTTCGGCGCAGCGGTCTGACCTTCTGCTTTGAAGCCCCCGCTATCCGCCCGCGGTGAAGCCGCGCAGCGTGATCGAGATCCTTCGCCCGTGATCCGCGGCCCGGTGCGGGACCTCGTGCGTCCACTCGAGGTTCGTCGCATAGGGGATCACGATCACCGCGCCGTGATCGGCCTCGAGGTCGACGATGCCCGGCTTTCGCCACGGCCGCAGGCGAAACAGCCGCGAGGCCCCGAGCGAGATCGTCACGATCGGCGCCCCCTCGATCATGTTCTTCGTCGAGTCGCGGTGCTTGCCGATATAGTGCGCGCGCTCGGCGTCATACCAGTTGAAGAGCAGGCCGTTGAGCCGCGCATCGACGGCCTCGCGGGCCCATGAGAGGAAGGGCGTCATCGCCGGCGTCAGCGGCTCGGCGCGGTTGATCCGCCCGGTATAGTGATAGTCGGCCCCGTAGGCCTGCTGCCATCGCGGCGTCGCCACCGGACGTCCGTGCATGGTGATCACGTGGTACTCCGCCGGGTGCAGCGCCCACAACCCGGCCAGGCCGGCGGCGTCCGGCAGGAGCTCGGGCGGCAAGCGGCCCAGGTGTACGCGCTGGCCGTCCGGGAGCGGCCGATCGCGAAAGAGTGCAGACAAGGGCTTCATGGCGGTTCGCTCCGGCGCTCGCTGGCTTGAGAGACATCGCAGGTTCGGGAGCTCAGGTGGTGCCCGCCCGCAGGAGCTCGCCGAAGCCGCGCTCGTGGCCGAGCGCGGGCGCGAGCGCGCCGTCGGACCACGCGGTGCGGCCGGCGATCAGGACGCGGCGGACGGCGAGGTCGTTGCGGCGGACGAGGCGGGTGAGGGCGGCGAGGTCATCGCCGAGGCTGGCCTCGGGGCCGGGCGTGGCGACGGTGGCCTCGTGCATGACGTCGAGGCGATCGTCGAGGGCGGCGGGGTCGACGACGGTGATGTCGGCGCGCGCGCCGACGGCGAGGGTGCCGGCGTCGAGGCCGAACCATCCGGCGATCTCGCCGGTCAGTCGGTGGACGGCGCGCTCGATCGACATGAACGGTCGGCCGCTCGCGGCGGCGTCGCGGACCATTCGCAGCAGGCGCAGCGGATAGTTATAAAATGCCATGTTGCGCAGGTGGGCGCCGGCGTCGGAGAAGCCGATCAGGATGTCCGGGTGGCGGACGATCCACTCGAGCTCGGCGGGGCGATCGTTGGCGATGAGGGTCTGCCAGCGCAGCGCGTTGCCGTGGGCGGCGACGAGGTCGAGGAGCGTGTCGACGGGGTCGCGGCCGCGCTCCGCGGCGATCTCGGCGAATGACTTGCCGACCAGCCCGGGCTCGGGGCAGGCGAGCACGCGCGTGCGCGCGAGGTCGCGGTGGTAGGCGCGGCCGCGCAGGCGATCGGCCCACTGGTGGCGGAAGCGACGGCGATAGGCGGGGTCGCGGAGCAGGGCGGCGCGCTCGTCGGGGCGCTCGAGGTGCAGGGCCTCGGTGCCAGCGCTGAACTCCTCGAAGACCGGGACCTCGATGCCGTCGACCCACATATCGAAGGGGTTGGGCAGCGCCTGAAACCGCAGGTCGCCGCCGAGCACGGAGTTCGTCAGGCGGGTCAGGAGCCCGACGGCGCGGTGGATGCCGCGCGACGCGAGCGGGTCCATCATCGTGATCAGGGTCGTCTTGAGCGCGCGGCGGCCGAGGCCGGCGCTGATCGCCGCGAACAGCAGGACGTTGAGCTTGGTCGAGACGTTGGGCACGCCCTGCAGCACGCGGCCGCGCGCGCGCAGGACGGCGGCGAGGGCCCGATACTCCGACCACGACGCGAACACGGACGGGGTCGGGCGGCTGCGGAATTGCTCGCCGCCCATCTTGTCCCACGGCAGCGTGTTGATCGACAGGCCGAGGTAGCCGACGTCGAGGGCCTCCTCGAGCAGCGCGCGCATGCGGGCGAGCTCGGCGGGGCTCGGGCGCTCGTCGGCGTCGAGGCTGCGAGCGAGGCCCATCGCCGCGGCGCGCAGCGCCGAGTGGCCGAGGAACGACGCGACGTTGGGCCCGAGCGGGAGCCGCTGCAGGTGCTCGAAGTAGGCGGCGGGGCCGTCCCAGTCCTTGCGCGCGGCGAGCATCGGCGCGACGACGGCGCGCGGGATGCCCTCGACGCGGCAGAACATGTCGGCGAGCGCGTCCGGCTCGCCGATCGCCATGCTCAGGCCGCAGCTGCCGAGGAAGATGGTGGTGACGCCGTGGCGCACGGACTCGCCGAGCGCGGGCCACAGCTCGATCTCGGCGTCGTAGTGGGTGTGGAGGTCGATGAAGCCGGGCATGACCCAGCAGCCGCGGACGTCGATGGCCTCGATCTCGGCGCCGAGCTCGGCGCCCGGGGGCAGCAGCGCCGCGACGACGCCGTCCTGGACCAGCACGTCGAGCGCGCGGGAGGGGTTGCCGAGGCCGTCGAAGACCGCAGCGCCGCGGAGCACCTGGGGACGCGTGTGCATCGCTCGCAAACTACCAGGATCGCGGCAGGATGTGTTTAGCTCGAGCGCAGCAGGTCCGCGCTGGCGCCGAGCAGCGCGCGCAGCAGCTCGCCGCGGTGGGCCTGCGCTTGCTTGACCATCTCGACGTGGAGCTGCGACAGCTCGCTGTCGACGCCGTCGGCTCGCACGCAGACGTCGAGGCCGCCGTCGCGGCGGATGCGGGTGAATGCCCGCAGCTCGGCGAGGGCCGGCAGCAGCTCGGGCGTGGCGGTGGCGGCGGCCGGCATGTCGCGGGCGACGAAGGTTCGCACCTCGGATCCTTCGAGGTCGGTCAGCAGGCGCTCGAGGGTCTGCAGCAGGCGCTGCTTCAGCCGCAGCAGGTCGTCCGCGGTCACCGGGGCGGGCGGGGTGATCGGGGCGGTCTCGGGCTCCGTCGGCGCGCGAGCGAGGAGGCCGAAGGTGGGTGCGGTCTCGGGTCCGGCGGGGCTCGTCGTGGTGTTCGTGGGCGTGAGGGCGGGCTCGCTCGTCGCGGGGCCGAGGTCGATCGCGGGGAGGGGCGGGCGCGCGGTCGCGGCGCCGATCGGCGCGAGCGGGAGGCGGACGGCGGGGTCGCCGAGGATCGCGTAGCCGCGGGCGTCATTGTTGGCGGTCCACATATTGGCGAGCTCGAGCGCGTTGTACTGACGACCGTAGTTAATCTCCTCGAGCTCGCCGCTGAGGTCCGAGGCCAGCTCGGCGTAGCGCTCATTGAAGCACTCGAGGGCCGCGCCGACGCGGGCGCCGCGGAGCAGCTCGCGCATGGTGCTCTCGAACACCGCGAGCTGGGCGCTCGAGCCGGTCCTCTTGCCGCTGCCCGGCCACATGAAGCTGCAACCCCAGGCGCGCTCGACGTGGCCGATCGTCGCCAGCGCGCCTCCCTGCGGGTGCGCGAGCAGGCGCTGGGGCAGGGCGGCGAGGAACGCGGCGTCGGCGATCGGCTCGCGGGTCTTGGCGGCGGAGCGCTGACCGTAATCGTTGTACATCGGTGTACCCGCGCCGTAGCAGGCGAAGTTGAACATGATCAGGCCGTGGGGGCGGGCCGCGGCGCGCAGGTCGTCGCCGGCGAAGTAGAAGTCCTGCGGCAGGGGCTTTCGCCACTGGGCCGGGCCCGGCCAATCCTGGCAGATCAGCGCGCCCTGGTGCCCGCGCTGGCGCGGCTCGGTGCGGGCGAAGCCGGCGCCGTGGCTGGCGGTGAACAGCAGCGCGGGCGTGGCGTCGCCGCCGAGCAGCCGGGCGAGCGTGGCTTTGGTCGCGGCCTCGCCCTCGTAGCGGCGGATCACCCAGTCGGGGGCGAGCGGGGCGAGGATATCGGCGAGCGGGCCGACGAGGTCCTGCGCGCTCATGCGGGTCGCGGGATCGTCGGGGTTGCTGACGGCGAACATCGCCAGCTCGCGCGCGAGCTGCAGGCCGCCGGTCTCCGCGGTGACCACGGTGCGCGCATAGTCGGCGAATTCCTCGATCTCGTCGAAGTGCAGGCGACCGACCGCATATTGCACGTCGAGCTGGTATTGCACGGAGAACGGGATCTCCTCCGGCGACGCGACCAGCAGGAGATAATAGGGGACCTTGACGGGATCGGCGGGGCCCGGCCCGGCGCCGAGGCGCGCGAGGTACTTCTGCTTGCTCTCGCCCGGCCGGTGGCCGTCGGCGCCGCGGTAGACCTTGAACAGCCGGTCGTCGCGGCCGGTCGCCTGCGCGGCGCGCAGGGTGAAGAGCGGCTGCAGGGCCTCGGCGATCGCGTCCTGGCGCGCCGCCTCGGGCGTGCCCGGTCGGGTCGCCGGGAACACCGCGGCCCAGCCGGCCTGGGCGAGGTCGTCCGCGTCGAGGCCGGCCTTGATACCATAGTGCTTGCTGGTGACCGACTCGACGCGCGCGCGCAGCTCGGCGAGGTGGTCGACGCCCTGCGCGTCGTCGGACGGCCCGGCGTCGACGAGTCGGCGCGCGAGCTCCTCGGCGCTGGTCGGCGGGAACATGTAAGCGCCGGTGCCGGCGTCGACGCCGTTGAAGTACAGGGGGCTGCGCGGGTCGCTCGTCGCCATCTCGGGTCCTCGCCTCGCGCGCGGCGCACCGAGGCCGCGTGCGAGCCGGTCGACGATATCGAGGCGGCGCCGGTGATGCAACGCGCGGCCTCGACCCGCACGCCCGCGTGCGCCCTGCGCGTCGAGGCCTGGTATCCTCGCCGGGCTCATGCTCCGATTGCCAACCTTCACATCTCTCGGCCTGCTGCTCCTGAGCGCCTGCGGGGGCGGCGGGGGCACGACCGACGGCGTGACCGACAGCACCGCGGGCGCGAGCTCGTCCGGCTCGTCGCACAGCTCGACCGGCGCCGGCACCACCGCGCCGACGACCTCGAGCGCGAGCGACGTGACGACGACGGTCGCCGACACCGGTGGGCTCACTACGGGCACCGGGACCAGCGGCGACACCGGAGGCACCGGGGACACCGGCGACCTGCCCGACGGCGCCTGCCGCGACAGCGCCGACTGTCTGGACCGCTCCGAGTCGTGCTTCGCCCCGGGCGAGCAGAACTGCGGCGATTGCCAGACCCCCGACTCCCCGTGCCTCGACGACGCCGGGTGTGACGCCGGCTTCGTGTGCCTGCCCTTCGAGGCGCCCTGCGCCTGCAACCTGGGGGAGCGCGGCTGCGTGCCGGTCTGCGAGCCGGACGGCTGCGGGCCGGAGGCGTCGTGCAACGTCGAGACCGGCGCGTGCGAGCCGTTCAAATGCGCGGACGACGACACGCTGTGCCCGCTGCACTTCGACTGCGTGCCCGGCTCGGGGGGCGACGACTGTGTGCGGCACCCGTGCAGCGCGGACGCGGATTGTGGCGGGACGCCGTGCGTCGAGGGCGGCTGCCACGAGGCCTTCGGGGTCTGCATGCCGGCGGCGCCGTGACCTGACCTTCAGGTCAGCCTCGAGCAGGCCGGTCTTCCGGACGAGAAGAGGCCGCAGGGCGCGCGATTCGCGGCCCTGCGGCGTTTCGTGGTCAGCGGTCCGGCGGGGCTCATCCCCGCCGCCGGGTCACTGCGGCTCGGGGACCGGCGGCACGTCGCCGGGGATCGGGAGCTCGACGTCGCCCATCGCGGTCTTGTCCTGCTGGGTGATCTCGCCGTCGAGGTCGATGAGCGTGCTGTTCTTGATGTCACCGCCGCCGTGCGGCGTGCCCTGGAGGCCGTAGACCACGTTGGGGGTGTAGAAGTCGAGCGCGTCGCCCGTCATCCACACGTAGCCGCCTTCCTCGAAGTCGTGGTCGACGCCGCCGGCGGCGCTGCCCACCAGCTCGCCGACGAGGTAGGTCGTGCCCTTCAGGACCCACACGCCGTTCATGTACTGGTACTCGTAGGTGGTCGACTGGTGCGCGGTGGTCTGGCTGTCGCCGTTCATCGAGCGCTGCGAGATCAGCATCCAGCCGGTGGCCGCGAAGCTGATGTCCGAGACCGGGTTCGAGTAGTTCTGGCCGTTGTACGCGGGCAGCAGGAACTCGAGCTTGGCGGTCATCGGGTCGACCACGCCGTCCTCGTCCTTGTAGCCGACCGACCAGATCGCGTTGCTCTCGACCGCGTCCTTGCGGCCGGTGTCCTCCCGCCAGGTGCTGTAGTACAGGCGCCCGGCGTGGGACTGGACCGCCCACACGCGCTGGGCGAGCGGGATAAACACGCCGTTGGGCTCGCCGGGGTCGTTGGGCAGCCCGAGCGTCACGGTCTTGTCGGAGTGGCGGTAGGAGCTGACGACCTTGCCGGTCATGTCGACCTGGTAGATGCGACCGTCCTCGTGGCTGCTGACGTAGATGGTCTCGCTCACGCAGTCGTAGTTGAGGTTGCCGAAGGCCGGGCCGTTGTTCGGCAGGGTGGCGAAGTTGGAGACGAGGCCGGTCTTGCTGTCGATCTTCTTGATCGTCGCGGGGGTGTTGGTGCCGCCGTAGACCGTCGTCGGGGCGACGTAGATGTTGCCGGCCGAGTCGAGGGTGAGGCCGAAGACCCGCCCGATGTTGTTCTGCTGCCACGCCGCGTTGTGGTACTTCGGCGCGTTGTAGTTGAGGTTCGGGGGCGGCGGGTCGCCGGAGATGTCGATGACGTGCAGCACCCAGCCGTCCTGCTGCGAGTTCGAGGTCATCACGGCGACCTTCTTGTCGAGGAAGTTCGCGTAGGCGGGGTCGGTGAAGGCCGGGAAGCCGCCCGACGCGCCGAAGATCTCCGAGGGGCGGCAGGAGCCGGGCAGGCCGACCACGCAGGTGTTGGTGCAGTCGTCGTCGTCGACCCCGTTGCCGTCGTCGCAGACCTCGCCGGGCCCGAGGATGCCGTCGCCGCAGAAGGCGAGCTGGCAGTCGATGCAGGCGTCGGCGTCGTCGTCGTTGCCGTCGTCGCACTGCTCACCCGGGCCGATGTCGCTGTCGCCGCAGACGTTCGTCTTGCACTCCGCGTTGCAGGCCTTGCCGGGGCCGTTCTCGGCGCCGTTGTCACACTCCTCGCCCTCGTCGACGGCCCCGTCGCCGCAGCCCGGACCCGCGGTGGTGCCGGCGGTGCTGGTGCTGGCGGTGGTGGTGTCGATGGGGTTGGTGGTGCCAGCGTCGGTGCTGGTGCTGGTCCCGGGATTGGTGGTGGTGGTGCCGTTGGTGGTGGTGGTGGTGTCACCTTCGCTGGCGCTGTTGCTCCCCGCGGTGGTGGGCTGGTCGGTCTCGCCGGCGGACGACGTGGTCACGTCGCTGGTGGAGCCGGTGCCGGTGGATGGGCCCGCAGACGTGGAGGCGGCGTCGGTCGCGGACTCGGTGCTGGCGGTGTCGCCGCCGCAGCCGCCGAGCGCGGTGACCATCGAGAGCAGGGTGCAACCAAAGCCATTGACAAGACAACGATTCGCAGAAGTAGCCATCAGTATCCTCCTCGTTCTATTCGGGGCACCCTACCACAAAGAGCGGGGCCGGTGGGGCCGGCTTCAGGGCACGATCACGGCGACCTCGAGGGTGTTATTGCTGTAATCGCGCTCATTGAGGGTCGGCAGCGCGGTCTCCGGTCGCGGCTGGTTCAGGGTGATCCTCAAGGTGTAGTCGCCCGGGGGGACGTCCGTGACATCGACCCACTGGCAGGGCAGACCGGACTCGTAGAAGTCGGTGAAGCCGCGGCTGATGCCCTGGTTGGCGCAGTCGAACCTGGGGAGGGCGTTCGGCCAGGCCCAGCTGACGGTGTCGAGCATGCAGAAGGCCTGCTTGTGGCCGACCGCCGCGACGACGTCGCCGCTGAGGAGCTCGTAGCGCGCGAATTCATCGAAGTGGAAGTGGTCGTGACAATCGCTGTAGTGGTAGAGGTCGGGGTGATTGGCCGGGATGCCCATCACGAGGTCGGCGGAGCCGATGTTCGGGGTGGCGACGGTGAAGAGCATGAGCCGGCGCCAGCCGAGTCCGCCGACGCAGCCCTCGAACAGCTCACAGGTCTCCGGGCCGACCATGATGTCGTGGAAGATCGGCTCGATCCACTGGCCGTCGATGATGAGATCGGGGGCGTCGCACCCCAGGGGGCCGTTGCCCGGGGCGTCGGGGGCCGGTGGCGGCGCGGCGAAGTCGAGGCCGGGCGCCGGGGCGATGCAGCGATGGATGCCCTCATTGAGCACGCCGCGCGAGCAACAGAGTAGATCCCCCTGGCACGCGCCGGGTCCGACCGCGGGGTCGCAAGCGCCGCCCTCGCCGGCGCCGCAGACCGTCGCCTCGTCGTGCGCGCGGACCTTCACCGAATCGATCGCGGCCTCGAGCAGCCCCGAGCCCTCGTCGGTGGCCGTGATTCGCAGCCGCGAGCCGTTCACCAGCGGCGGCCCGCACACCGCGTACTCGCGCGGCAGCCACAGGTTCTCCGCCTGCTCGGCGGTCGGCGTTGCGAGCAGCTCGAGCGGGTGCGCGTCGTACTCGCCGGGCGCGTCCTCGCGAGGGACCAGCAGCTCGACCGCGAGCTGCGGCCCCGCGCCCGGGTCGGACCGGTAGAAGAAGCGCCCGAGCTGCACCGTGGCCGCGACCGCGCCGCCGAGGTCGAAGGCCGGCGAGAGCAGCACGGTGCTGCCGCCGGCGACGTCTTGCTGGTCGGCGAGGCCGTCGGGGTTCTGGCCGGTGAAGAAGCAGCTGGCGCCGCCGAGGCAGCGGTCGGGCTGCGAGAGCTCGCCGGCGTCGAGGGCGAGGACGGGGTCGCCGCGGACCCACGCGCCGGAGGCGGCGTCGCCGAGGATCTCCCAGCCGAGGTCGTCGTCGAAGTTGTCGGCGAAGACGGTCTCCGTCACGCCGTCGCGCAGCGTGGCGAAGGTCCACGTCTCGCTCATCGGCGAGGAGCGGGCGGGGTCGTCGACCTCGAAGGCCTGGACCCGCCAGCTGTAGCTGCGCTCGAACGCGAAGGTCAGCGGGCCGACGCAGGGCCCGTCATAGCCGTAGAAGTCGCCGAGCTCGCCCTCGGTGATCTCGGCGTCGTTGACGAAGACGCGGTAGCGCAGCTGCTCACCGTCGGGATCTTCGACCAGGTTCCAGCACAGCGCGGTCTCCAGCGGCACGTCGGTCGCGCCGTCGGCGGGGCTGACCAGCGTCGGCGTCGGCGGCAGCCCGTCGGTCATCGCCATGGTGGGGGTGGTGGTGCTCGTCGGGGTGGTGGTGTCGGTCGAGCTGGTGGATGTTGAGGTGGATGTCGATGTGGTCGCCTCGGTCGCCGCGGTATCGGTGGCCTGACCCTGATTGCAGGCGGTCACGACCAGCGCCCACGCGGCGCCGTGCGTCAGAGATCGCGTCAACATTCGCGCCACACCGCGCGGACGTCGATCGTGCATGACAATGAGAGAGCCCGCCACGGCCGCATCATCGCAGCTCGCCCGCGGGCATGCAACCGTCGCACGGCGCGCCGCGCCCGCTCGTGGTCATGCGCATGAACTGCCGGCGACATTCACCATATATTCGTGGGCTTCACAACGCGCATATGGACGCAGCTCAGGTCGGACAGGGCAGGCGCAGGGGGGTGAACACGGGCTTATGGAAGGATATGGCGTCGCCGCGGGGGACGACGAGCGCCGCGGCGGCGCCCGGCCGCGTGAGCATGAAGGCCTGGAGACCGCCGCGTCCGTCACCGGCGCCCGCCGCGAGGTCGATTTGCGTCGCGGCCCCGGCCGCTGCCGGCAGGAAGCCGCCGACCGCCCGGGATCGCCACCAATGGGTCATGATGCCGTCGCCGATCGCGTCGTATGTGACCTCGCCGTCGATGTCGACCCACGCGAGTCCGTCGTCGAGCGGCGCGCCGACGAGCAGATGACCAGCGGCGCCGGGGAGCTCGCGGAAGGCGCCGGGCGTGCGCTTCGGACCCACGGAGGCGACGGACCAGCGGCCGCGTTCGCCGAGCGCGATCATCACGGCGCCGTCGGTATGGAGGAGCGTGTCGTTGCGGAGCGTGCGGCGGCTGTCCCAGGGGACAGCGAGTGCGGGGCCCGCGAGGCGGCCCCCCTGGTCGAGCGCGCGCAGCCGGAGGCCGTCGCGGTCGGTCCATGTGACGATCACGTGGTCGTCGTGGCGGGCGGCGTGGGGCTGGCCGATCCATCCCGGTGCCAGCAGCTCTTGCTCGCGTGTGCCGTCGGCGAGCGTTCGGATCACGACCAGTCGGCGAGCAGGACCGCCGCCCTCGTCGGTGACGCCGACGACGGCGCAGCGCTCGACCTCGCAGAATGCATGCACCGGCGCGAAGCCCCGGCCCAGCGCGTGTGGTGGGGCGATCGCGGCGTTCGTGAGCGGATCGAGCAGCACCAGCTCGCGGTCGTCGGGCACGCCGGTGATGATGAGCGCGCGGCGGGTGCCGACCGCGAGGAGCGTCGCAGCGTCGAACTTCGCGCCGAGCTTCACGGGCACGACGGGGCCGGGGATCGGCGCGTCGGGGTCGCGGATGTCGACGGAGGTCCAGCGCGTCGGCACGGCGTCCGACTCGCGCGGTGCGTACAGCCAGATGCGGGCCCCCGCGACGGCGCCGACCTGGGCGTCGTGCAACGGGACCCTGGTGAGGGCGAGCGCGCCGTCGGGGCCGAGGTGCGCGAGCACGCCGTCGCCGCTGGCAGCGCCGAACAGCCAGGTGATGCCGGCGGCCTCGCCGAGCACGATGCGGGGGTCGAAGTCCACCGCGAGCGGCCGGGCGTCGGCGGGACACGAGCGAACAGCGGGGCGGGCGCTCGGGGCCGGGCGCCCCGTCGCGACCGGGCGGGCGGCCGGGGCGGACGAGCGTCCGTCGGGCGCGCACGCGGCCAGCGAGACCGCGAGCAACACGGCGCGCGCGGCTGGTGTTCGGGCGGGCACCACTCGCATCGTACACCCGCGGCGGCGACCATGACCCCCCGGGGCATGGTCCCCGACCGTGGTTTCCGGGACGTCTGCGGGCGCGCGCCTCGTGTATGCTCGCGGCGATGTCGACGCGCGCCTGGCTCTCGTTCGCCCTTTCCGTCCCCTTCGCGTGCTCTTGTGCCGCGGACCCGGGCGCCGACTCAGACACGGACGCGAGCGTCGGTACGAGCGGCGCTACGAGCGGCGGTACGACCAGCGGCACGACGGACGACCCGACCGGTGACAGCGACGCGAGCGGCGGGACGACCGGCGGGGAGGGGCACACCGTGGCCGAGTTCGGCGGCACCTTCACGGTGATCGGCACGGCCAAGGATGGGCTCAACGTGGTCCGAGATCTCGAGTTCAACCCGGGCGCGCCCGAGCAGCTGTGGACCTTCAACATGCTCAGCCACGGCACGGTGATCTTCTTCGACCCCGGGACCGAGCAGCAGACCTCCGAGGAGCGGATCGACGCGTACGGCCAGCACTTCATGGCCTACGTCTCGTCGGCGGCGTTCGGCGACAACGGCAATTTCGCCACCTGCCAGGAGTCGCGCAACGAGTGGAACGTCGGGCCCCAGAAGCCCGACGACTTCATGGGCCCGTCGCTGTGGCCCTCCGACCTCGACGTCTTCGCCCGGGTCGGCCAGGAGTTCCCGCCCGGCGCGCAGGAGGGCAGCCACCTCGACATGCTCCACCAGAGCCCGCTGTGCATGGGCATCGCCCACGAGGTCGACAACGCGTTCTGGGCGATGGACGGCAAGCGCGGCAACATCGTCCGCTACGACTTCCAGGCCGACCACGGCCCCGGGGGCGGCGACCACTCCGACGGCATCATCATGCGCTACGTCGACGCGACGCTGACGCGGGTGGAGAACATCCCCGGCCACATGGAGTACGACCACGCGACGGCGATGCTCTACGTCGCCGACACCGGCGGCGGACGGATCATGCGGCTCGACACGGCGAGCGGCACCAACACGGGGCCGCTGGCGGGCGAATGGGACGGGGCCGAGTACACCGGCGTCGAGGGGGCCGACTACGAGGTCGTGGTCGAGGGCATCAACGAGCCCTCGGGCCTCGCCCTGCACGCGGGCCGGCTGTTCGTCTCCGAGCACGGGACCGGTGACATCATCGCCTTCGATCTCGAGGGTAACGAGCTCGATCGCATGAGCACGCCCGCCGACCGGCTCATGGGCATCACGATCGGGCCGGCCGGCGATCTCTGGTACGTGGACGCGGGCGCCAACGAGGTCGTCCGCGTCGATCCTTGAGCTCGTGCGTACCCGGAGCGACCGCGATGACCCGATACGACCGCCCCCCTGTGGATCCTCCCCATGCGCGCGCGATCGGCCGGCGCCAGGTGCTCGGCCTGCTCGGCGCCACGGGAGCGCTGCTGGTCGTCGATTGCGGCGGCAGCGGCGGCGCCACCACCGAGTCCACCACCCCGGGCGGGAGCAGCAGCGGCGGGAGCAGCAGCGGCGGGAGCAGCAGCGGCGGCGGGAGCACGGGCGAGCCGACCAGCGGCGCTGGCACGACGGGCGCCGGCGAGTGCGATGAGCCGGCCGCCGCGTGGGCGACCGGGGGCACCGCGTCGATGACGGCGAAGGACTGCTATCCGGACCCCTTCGTGGGCGGCGTCCTCGCCTGCCCGCTGATCTGCGAGACGACCGCGGGCCCGTGCACGACGGCCACGACGCCGGAGCGCGAGGACGTGAGCGAGGGCTTCCCGGGGCTGCCGGTGCGGCTCTCATTGCTGGTGGTCGACGCCGACACCTGCGCGCCGGTCGCGGGCGTGAAGGTGGAGATCTGGCACACGCAGCGCACGGGGGTCTACTCCGGCGTCACGCCGAGCCCGCAGCAGTGCTTCCTCGACGACCCGGGGGCCGCCAAGTTCAATTACTTCCGGGGGCTGCGCACCGCGGGGGCGGACGGCCGGGTCGCCTTCGACACCTGTTTTCCGGGCTGGTACAGCGGCCGCGCGATCCACATTCACTTCCGGGTGATCCGCGACGGCGAGGTGTATGCCACCTCGCAGCTGTTCTTCGCGGACGCGCTGAACGCCGAGATCTTCGCCGCGCACCCCGACTATAGTGAGTTCGGGCCGCCGGACGTCGATAACGACAGTGATGGTATATTCGGCGATCAGGCCGACAAGTCGAGCTACCTGCTCGACACGGCGCGCATGCCCGACGGGGCCATGCTCGCCTCGAAGGTGATAGCGATCCGCAGCTCGCTGCGTGAGCCGAGCTGCTCGGTGTGAGGTCGAGACCCGCTCGCTGGTCACCCGCGGTTGAGCCACTCGCAGATGCGGTCGATCGCCGTGGTCACGCGCGGGGTGACCCGACGCAGCCAGGCCTCGCCCGGGGGGGCCTCGGGCTCGCGGCGGCGCTCGGCGAGCGCCTGCTCGCCGTCGAAGTCGACGTAGGCGAGGCGGGCGCTCCAGTCGCCGGGGGGGCGGCCGAAGTCGCTGCCGGGCAGGATGGCGACGCCGGTCTCGGCGAGCAGTCGCTCGCACAGGGCCTCGCCGTCGGCGACGCCGCGCTCGCGCAGGCGGGCGGCGTGGGGCGAGAAGTCAGGGAACAGGTAGAAGCCGCCCTCGGGGCGATGGCAGCGGGCGCCGGCGGCGGCGAGGCGCTCGCTGCTCCACGTGCCGAGGGCGCGCAGGATCTGGCGGGCGTGGACGAGGTACTCGTCGATCTCCGGGCCGCAGGCGAAGGCCGTGACGGCGGCGCACTGGATCGGCGCGCTGGTGGTCGTGTAGGTCTCGCTGGCGACGGCGGTCATCGCGTCGCGCAGCCAGCGGAGCTGCGGAGGGAACAGGAAGGTGCCGAGGCGCCAGCCGCCCGCGCCGCACCACTTGCTGAGGCCCGAGCTCAGGATCGTGCCCTCGGGGTAGAATTCGGCGATCGATCGGTGCTCGCCCGCGTGGTGCAGCTCGCCGTAGATCTCGTCGGAGATGACGATGAGCTGGTGTTCGCGGGCGACCTCGGCCAGCGCGGCGAGCTCGTCGAGCGTGAAGCTCTGGCCGGTCGGGTTCGACGGATAGTTGAGGATCAAGATCCGCGGTCGGCCGCGGTCGCGCCGGCAGTGCGCGTCGAGGGTGCCCGGCCGCAGCATCCAGCGGTCCTCGGCGCGGGTCGGCAGGAAGCAGACCTGGCGCCCGATGATCTGCGCCTGCGGCGAGTACGACACCCACGACGGGGACGGCAGCAGCAGGTCGCCGTAGAAGGCGAGCTGGACGATGAACATCAGCTCCTTGCTGCCGGGCGCGACCAGCACGTCCTCGGCCTCGCAGCTCGTCTGCAGCCCGGCGCGGCGGCGGTGGAACTCGGCGACGGCGCGGCGCAGCTCGGCGAGGCCGCGCACGGGCATGTACTCCTTGCGGTGGGCGTGCTGGCGCAGCGCCTCGACCACGGTCGGTGGGACCGGGAAGGGCGATTGACCGAGGCCCAGCTTGTACACCGTGCGCCCCGCGGCGATCAGCGCGTTGCTGTGCTCGTTGATCGCCACGGTCGCCGAGGGACGCATGCCGCGGACGTTCAGGTTCAGGCTCTCGGGCGGGCCGCTGCGGGCGCTCATCCGGTCGTCCTCTGCTTCGTGTGCTGGGCGTGGAAGGGGTTGGCCCGGCCGGAGCTGTCGCCGTTCGTCTGCCAGCGTGGGACCCAGCGGGCCACGCAGCGCGCCGCGTGCTCGCCGGGGAACAGCGCCTCGAAGCGGCTGCGGTACAGGTAGGCCTCCTTGGTGGTCGGGGGCGCGTGCGGGAAGCGCTCGGCGGCCTCGGCGAGCGCGAGGTCGGAGACCTGCGCTTCGGCGTGGGCGCGCAGGCCGTCGACCCAGTTGTAGCCGACGCCGTCCGAGAACTGCTCTTTTTGCCGCCAGAGGACGGAGGTCGGGATGAGGGGGTCGCTGGGGTCGGCGAAGGCGGCGCGCAGCAGCCACTTCTCCATGCGGGCCTCACGGCCCTGGCTGACGGCGTGGGGTTGTTTGAGCGCGGGGGTGATGTTCATGGCGAGGTCGAGGAAGGCGAGGTCGAGGAAGGGTACGCGGGCCTCGACGCCGTGGGCCATGGTGCTCTTGTCGGCGCGCAGGACATCGCTGAGGTGGAGGTTGGCGACGCGGTCGACGGTCTCGCGATGGAAGGCCTGGGGGTCCTCGGCGTGATAGAAGTACAAATAGCCGCCGAAGATCTCGTCGGCGCCCTCGCCGGAGAGCACGACCTTGACGCCCTGGTCGCGGATGTAGCGGCTCAGGAAGAACATCGGGATGCTGGCCCGGATCGTCGGGATGTCGTAGGACTCGACGTGGCGGATGATGTCGTCGAGCGCGGCGATGCCGTCATCGACGCTGAAGCGGACCTCGTGATGGAGGGTGCCGAGGTGGGCCGCGACCTCGCGGGCGGCCCGCAGGTCGGGCGCGTCGGGGCCGACGCCGATGGCGAAGCTCTGGACCACCGCCGCCGGGTCGCGCGCGCGCAGCAGCCGGGTCGCGAGCGCGGCGACCAGGCTCGAGTCGAGGCCGCCGGAGAGCAGCACGCCGAGCGGCACGTCGCTCATCAGGCGCTTGTCGACGGCGGCCGCGAGGCGCTCGCGCAGGCCGCTGGCGTCCTCGCGGTTCGGGGGCGCGCCCTGCAGCCAGGCCGGCTCGTAGTAGCGGCGCAGCCCGCCGTGGCGGGTGTACACGTGCCCGGGCGGGAAGATCTTGAACCACACGCAGCGGTCGTGGAGGGCCTTGAGCTCCGAGGCGAACCACAGGTTGCCGGCCGCGTCGCGCCCGTAGTAGAGCGGCTTGATGCCGAGCGGGTCGCGGGCCACCATCCAGTCGTCGCCGGCCTCGGCGGCCTGATCCGCGTCGCTCGCGGAGCGGATCGCCGCGAAGGCGAAGATGCCGTCGAGGCGGGCGACGCAGGCGTCGCCCATCGCGGCGTAGAGGTGCGCCAGGACCTCGCTGTCCGAGCCGCTGCGGCAGCTGCAGCCCCGCGGGGCGAGCTCCTGCTGCAGGGCGCGATAGTTGTAGATCTCGCCGTTGTGGACCACGACTGCGCCCCCGGGCCGGTCCGGCTGGCTATGGATCGGCTGGTAGCCGGCCTCGGGGTCCATGATGGCGAGGCGACGGTGACACAGCACGCCGACGCCGGTCTGCACATGGACACCCCGACCGTCGGGCCCGCGGTGCGCCAGCCGGTCGGCCGCCAGGCTCGCCTGCGCCGCGACGATATCGTCCACGGCCCCAAATACTGCAAGAATTCCACACATCTTTGGCTCCTTCATCTCGGTACGCCGCGCGGCGTATATGAGTTCGCGCCGCACGGCGCATATGAGCCTCGGCATGGTAGGGAAGCTGGGGGCCAATCGCAACACGTCATCTCAAACACGTTATGGATGACGTGTCTCTCGGTTAATATCGAACATTCCTCATATCTGCATGAACGTCGTAAACGGGTGGATTACCCCAGGTGCGCATCGACCGCGATGGGGCCTGGACGACCGCGTAGGTGGAAAGTTCGGCGAATGTGGCTTTTGTGCTTGCGTGGCCTTGCGACCCCGGTTTATGGTGACTGGACTGCCTTCGCAAGGGGCGGCCTGGTGGCGTGGCGCTGGTTTCAGCGTGGCGTGGCCGGGTCGTGGCGAGGCATATCATCATCGATTGTTCGCGGCGCGCCATCGCTCGAAGTTCACGGCGTCGCGGGCGACCCTCAGGAGGGAGAAATCCGTGCCCGACGGCATCCTACAGCAATCATCATACCGCGCGTTCACGCTGCGGGATCTGCCAGCAATTCCGCAGATCGCCGGGCTGCCGGTCGAGCAGCGCCTGCAGCTGCAGGCGGTGGCGAGCGTGCTGCCGTTTCGCGTCAACCGCTATGTCCTCGATCATCTGATCGACTGGTCGCGGGTGCCGGACGACCCGATCTATCAGCTGACCTTCCCGCAGCCGGAGATGCTCGACGCCGCGGACCTGTCGACCATGACGGACCTCCTGCGGCGGGACGCGCCCGCGGGCGCGGTCGAGGCCGCCGCGCGCGCGATCCAGCACCGGCTCAATCCGCACCCCGCCGGCCAGGTCGACCTCAACGTGCCGATCGAGGGCGGCCGCGAGGTCCGCGGCGTGCAGCACAAGTACCGCCAGACCGCGCTGTTCTTCCCGGCCCAGGGCCAGACCTGCCACGCGTACTGCACCTACTGCTTCCGCTGGGCCCAGTTCGTCGGCCTCGAGGACCTCAAGTTCGC
>Ga0075152_10000474_pt1 | contig 30429 bp, 5 predicted proteins | sample JI61114C2DNA_FD_70964 | JGI IMG/M metagenome (GOLD analysis project Ga0075152, IMG submission 70964) | Wastewater effluent complex algal communities from Wisconsin, to seasonally profile nutrient transformation and Carbon sequestration -... | ecosystem: Engineered > WWTP > Effluent > Algae...
TTCGCGCCATTCACGTTTGCTGTGACCAGCGGCACTCTGCCTGATGGTCTTGCTCTCAATGGAAGCACCGGAGTTCTCAGTGGTACGCCCACAAGCACGACATCGGCCACTTTCACTGTGCGTGTGACTGATCAGTATGGATGTTCCGGCAGCCGCTCCTACACGCTGACGCCAGTCTGTCCTGCGATTAATGTGACTCCCGGCACATTGCCGCTGGCAAAGATCGGCACATCATACACACAGGCACTGGCAGCAGGTGGTGGAACGGCCCCCTACACCTGGGCGCTCACCTCTGGTACGCTGCCAGCCGGACTCAGCTTTGACACCGGCACAGCCACCATCACGGGCACACCCACGGCGGCGAATGATTCGGGTGTCGCGCTCACCTTCACGGCAACGGATGGCTATGGCTGCCAGGGGATACTTTCGACCACACTTATCGTCTGCCCTGTCATCTCACTGACTCCCACCACTCTGCCGGATGCTACGGTGGCCAGCTCATATTCGCAGACGCTCGGGGCTTCCGGTGGAGTTGCACCATACATCTACACCATCACCAGCGGAGATCTGCCGATGGGGTTGGCGCTGAGCAGCGCCGGAGTCATCAGCGGCACTCCCACCAACAGCGAGCCTGGCACCTTCGTCGTCACCGCAGTTGATGCCAACGGCTGCACAGGCACTCGCACCTACAGCATCGTTACGGGTTGCCCCATCATCGCCATTTCACCGACCACCCTGCCAGATGGTGCCATCGGAGTGGCCTACAGCCAGACCATGAGTGCTGCTCCAGAAAGTGGGCTGATCGGCCAATATTACTCAGGCGTAAACTTCAACACGCTCCTGCTCACACGCGCCGAAAGCGTCATCGACTTCAACTGGGCGGGCGGATCGCCGCATGCCTCCGTTCCTGTCAACGCCTTCTCGGCGCGTTGGATTGGCACCATCCTGCCGCAAACCACGGGCAGCTACACCTTCCAAACGTCGAGCGACGATGGTGTCCGCCTCTGGGTGAATAACAATCTCATCATCGATCAATGGAATGATCACAGCGTCACGAATCACAGTGCCTCGATTTCTCTGACTGGTGGTGCGGCCGTGACCATTCGCATGGAGTTCTATGAGAATAGTGGGGATGCCGTGGCACGCCTGCACTGGTCTGGCCCGGGCTTCTCGATGCAGGCGGTCTCAGGCTGGCAGACCTATCGTTACACGGTCTCCAGCGGCACGCTTCCTCCAGGGTTGGTTTTGAACGATGTCACGGGGGAAATTTCAGGCACGCCGACCACGCCTGGCAGCAACACCTTCACGGTGCGCGTCTCAGATGGCGGCACCTGCTTCGGCACGCGCAGCTACACGCTTGTCTCAGCCTGCCCGTCGATCACGATCAACACCGCCACACTGCCGGATGCCTTTGCTGGCACGGCTTACAGCCAGACACTCAGTGCCACAGGCGGCAGCGCGCCACTGGTGTGGTCGCTGACCAATGGCTCACTTCCCGCCGGCCTGAGTCTGAGCAGCGCCGGTGTCATCAGCGGCACTCCCACGGGGTCTGCCAGCGCGAATGTCACGCTGCGCGTGACGGATACCCTGGGATGCTTCGTCTCACAAACATACAGCCTGCAATCCCGCAACATGGGGATTGGCAATCAAGTGTGGGTGGACATGAACAATGACGGCCTGCGTGGCAGCACCGAAGTCGGTGTGCCGAATCTGCGCATGGAGCTGTGGAATCCAGGCGTGGACGGAACTCGTGACAATGGCGGAGGTGACGATGTGAAAGTCACTGAGATGGTCACTGATTCGAACGGACTCTATGCCTTCACCAATCTGCTGCCAGGTGTGTATTACATCCGCATCCCTACACCGCCGATCTACAACCCAAGCATCAGCGCCAGCTCCGTCACGACAGACAATGGCGTCAATAACGACAGCAATGGTGTGCAGCCCAATGGCTCGGGCACTCCAGTTGTCAGTCATCTGATCACACTCGCAGCCGGAGCTGAACCCGGCGCGGGTGTGGATGGAGATGACAGTGATCGTGACAGCACGATCGACTTCGCTTTTGCCAATCTGGACCTCTGCTACACGAACACGCTGGTCGATAATGCCAGCTTCGAGTTCAACCAGATTCCGAACGTCACAGGCACTGCCAGTGCGCTGCTCGGATACGACGGTGTCAGCACCAGCTTCGGCAATGGCATCAACGGCCTTCAGTGGCTTGGCGGCACCAATGGCACCAGCGGTCTTGGTGAACCCATCCAGCGTGTACAGGTGCTTGCTGGTAACAACGGCTCGCGAGTGAGCTGGGTCGAGTCGGTGAAGGCTCGTCATGGTAAACGATTCATGCTCTTCCAAGGCACAAACTCCTGCGTCAGCCTGCGTGCTGCGGGTGGTGGTGCGTGGAGCAGCGTCCTCCAGCCGGGGCGCGAGTATCAAGTGTCCATCTGGGCGGCGAATGCCAGCAGCGCGGCAGCCTCCATCGTGCTCGATCTCGGTGCTGGAGCGCAGATCTATCAGGTCATCACCGGCAATACTCCGGGCTTCTATCAATACTACACGGTGACTCAGGGTGAGATGACCGGCACTGCGCCGGGAGAGCAACAGTGCTGCGGATACACGACGACTGGCGGTTCCTTCCCCAGCTTCGGCAGCGCCGACTACAACAACTGGTCCGAGGCCACGGCAAACAGTGCGCAACCCATGTGGCGTCAGTTCACCTGGCGTTTCCGCATCGCCAATGGTGCCCTGGCTTCACAGATCGACACTGCGACGCTGATCTTCTCCGCCGGTTCGAACAGCGGGCCCATCGCCATGGATCATCTCACCGTCTGCGAAGTGGATGCCTCCAACACCCTCACACTCGGCAACCAGATCTGGAATGACACCAACAACAACGGTCTCCGTGAAGGCTCAGAGCTCGGTGTCGGCAGTGTGGCTGTGCAGCTCTACACCAGCACTAACGGCACTGCGGGTGATGCTGACGATGTTCTTGTGGGCAGTACCACAACAACACCTTCCGGTGCTTATAACTTCACTGGTCTCAGCGCTGGCAAGTATGTCGTCAAAGTCACGCCGCAAGCATCTCTGCCAGCCACCAGTGGCTCGCCTGTGGCACTGGATAACGGCGTGAACAATGACAACAACGGCTCTCAGCCGGGTGGCCCTGGTTCTGCCATCTTCAGTCCAGTCATTGATCTCGCCACTGGCAGTGAATCCATCACGGATGGCGACACCAATCCAGACACCGAACTAAGCATCGACTTCGGCATCTGGAGCGGCATCACACTGGGCAACCTTGTCTGGGCTGACTCGAACAGTGATGGCATTTACCAAAGTGCCACTGAGTCAGGTATCAGCGGTGTCGCGGTGGAATTGCTCGATGGTTCCAATGCCGTGCTGAACACCACCACCACGAATGCCAGTGGTGCTTACAGCTTCACGACCTATCAGCCCGGCCAGTATCGTATCCGCATCCCCACACCTGCTGCTGGTTTCCCTCTGATCACGGCGGTGAACGATCCTGCGGACAATGGTGAAGACAACGACAGCAACGGCAGCCAGTCTGGCGGTAGTGGCACGGCAGTCACGAGTCCGCTCATCACTCTCACGGCTGGCAGTGAGCCTGGAGTGACAGGCACGACGAACCAGGAAAACACCATCGACTTTGGCTTCCGCGTCTGTCCCACCATCACCATCAGTCCCGCATCACTCGCCACAGCGACTCAATACAGTCCTTACAGTGTGAATCTCAGCTCCACTGGTGGCACGGGGCCTTACGCATGGAGCATCAGCAGCGGCAGCCTGCCGTCTGGGTTGACGCTCACCAGCGCAGGTGTCCTTAGCGGCACTCCCAATGCATCGGCACAGCCAGGCTATCACACCTTCACAGTGCGCAGTGTCGATGGCCCCACGGGCTGCTCCGCAACCCGCACTTACACGCTCACCCTGCTGTCTCCGATCATCACCGTGTCGCCTACCACACTGCCAGGTGGCATTCAGTATGGCAGCTACTCGCAGACTTTGAGCGCCAATGGCGGCACCTCGCCTTATGGCTGGAGTGTCAGCCCGGTATTGCCATCAGGTGCTGTCTCTTGGTGGGTCGCTGAAAATGGTCCCACAGATGCCCTCGCAGCGAATCTTTCGGTCGCCTACAATGGGCTTGTGTATCAAGCCGGAGCCGTTGGCCGTGCCTTCAACTTCGATGGCGTCGATGACTTGGTGGAAGCACTCGACAGCAGCACGCTGAAGCCTGCACAAATCACTCTCGAAGCCTGGGTAAATCCTGCCACGACGGGGCTGCCAAGTGATGCCACCGTCATCACCAAGACCACAGGCGCTGCGGGTGCCGACGGCTACGGTCTTGGCTATCTCGGCGGCACCTTTGGTTTCTGGCTCAATGACCGTGCTGGCAATAGCATCACCAGCACGCTCACCGCCGGTGTCTGGAGCCATGTGGCCGCCACCTACGACGGATCGAACATGCGCCTCTATGTGAACGGCGCTCAAGTGGCATCGAAGGGTTACAGCACAGCCATCACACACAGCTCAGCGGCATTCCATATTGGCAACCACGGCGGTGGTAGTGCCGCCTTTAAAGGTGGGGTCGATGAAGTGGCTCTTTACAACCGCGCTCTCAGTGCTGCTGAGATCCTCACCCGCTACACCACCACGAATTCAGGCAACAATGGACTGCCTGTCGGCCTTTCCATCAATGCAACAACGGGTGTGCTGAATGGATCGCCCACCAGTGTGCCGGCCACCTACAACTTCATCGCCCGCGCCAGCGATACAAATGGCAGCGCTGGTGTCCGCAGCTACGCACTGCTCATCAGTTGCCCGGCTATCACCATCTCGCCTGCCACGCTTCCAGATGCCACGCAGTATGCTGGCTACACTTCGCAGACCATCACCGCCGCTGGAGGCACCGGTCCTTATACCTTCAGTCTCTTCTCGGGTTCTCTGCCCACCGGCATGACCATGACAAATGCTGGTGTCCTCAGCGGCACGCCGGGCAGCAACCCTGGTAACTACAACTTCACGGTTCAGGCTCGTGATGCGAACAATTGTACCGCCAATCGCGCCTACACCCTGGTCGTCACCTGCCCGCCGGTCGTCTTGTCGAACACTACCTTCGCCAATGCGCAGCAGTTCGCCGCTTACACGCCACAAACCATCACCGCCAGTGGTGGCAATGCCCCCTACGCCTTCGCCATTGCCTCCGGTGCCATGCCCACTGGCATGAGCCTCAATAGTGCAGGCATGGTCAGCGGCACACCCACAGCTCTTCCCGGCATCTACAACTTCACTGTGCAGGCTGCGGACTCGCAGTCATGTGTCGGCTCGCGTGCTTACTCCATCACGGTGACCTGCCCGGCCATCGCCATCACACCGACATCACTGGCTCCCACGATGCAGTATGCCTCCTATTCCCAGGCTCTCACCGCCACTGGCGGAAATGGCGGCTATGCCTGGAATGTCAGCGGTGGTGCCCTTCCTGCAGGTCTGACGATGAGTGCCGGTGGTGTCATCAGCGGCACGCCGACCGCAGCACCAGGAAGCTATGCATTCACTGCACGCGTGGTCGATGCAGAGAACTGCGCAGCCACACGTGCTTACATGCTTTCCATCGTCTGCCCGATGGTGACGGTGAATCCTGCCGTCCTTGCACCTGGCACATCAACAGTCGCCTACTCAGAGGCGCTGACAGCCAGTGGAGGCACCTCTGGTTATACGTTCAGCCTGCAAAGTGGCACGCTTCCATCAGGCATCACGCTTTCCAGTGCTGGTGTGCTCAGTGGCACCACTTCAGCCGTGGGTGGATTCAATATCGTCGTCCGCGCCACAGATACGAACTCCTGCTCCGGCACGCGCAGCTATACGCTGAGCATCGGCTGCCCCACCATTTCCATCAGTCCCGCCTCTCTGCCTGTTGGTACGGTGAGCCAGCCATATCTTCAGGCGATCAGTGGTTCAGGTGGCACTGGACCATACTCATGGAGTGTTTCCAGCGGATCGCTGCCAAGTGGTCTGGCACTGATCCCGGCTCCATTGAGCCTGGCAGGCCCTGGCACGACCTATAATGACATCTTTACTCCCGCTGGGTCAGTGACGGTGGATCCTCCAGATGGCGGCCTTCTCTCAGTGAATCTTGGGGGAACCGCTGGCCCAACTGATCTTGGCATTTGGTCGTTGAAAGCTTCAGGTGGTGCCAGCATCGGGATTCTTGGTCTGGGGCTGTTTGAAACAGGTGCCAGGACAGAGCTTGATGGCACTTCCTTGTATTTCAGGATGAGCAGCAATTCCTCCACACTCCTGGGGGCGCTTGGCACGGGCACATCCATCAATGCTTCATGGGAGGCCGCTGCGACATTTGATAAAGCCGGGCAGGAGATTGTACTCATGCCGAACAGGCATTATGCCATGAGCTTCTATGTGAACGGCAGCAACGGTCTGCTGCAATCAGGTCTCGGCATCACACCCAGCTTCACAGTCGAGCTTCTTGATGGTGCCGGCAACGTGCTGGCTTCAGACGGCTCGGGAACGCTGATCAATCTCCTCGGTATTTTCGGCAGTGGAGTCACGAGTGGCACGGTCATGCTTACCTACACCACTCCTGCGACGCTGCCTCCTGGAGCGATGAGCATCCGGTTTAAAGGCAGTTCTGTTTTGAATACCACCGTGCTTGGGCTTGGACGGACCTTTGCCACCATCAGTGGCATCACCTTCATTCTATGTGACCCGCCAGTCAGCAGTCAGGCGCGCATCGTTGGCACGCCATTATGTGCTGTCGGCCCCAACAGTTTCACCCTTCAGGCTGTTGATGCCAATGGCTGTGTGGCCACTCGCGGTTATGTCATGACCGTCAATTGTCCGCCTTTGACGATCACCACTTCGTCGCTGCCAGCTGGCACCACGGGGGCCGCCTACAATGAGATGCTGGAGGCCACCGGAGGCATTGCACCTTATTCCTGGCAGTTGGTTTCGGGTTCGTTGCCACCGGGGCTGGCCCTTTCGCCTTCAGGGGTGATATCTGGTGTTCCTACAGCCGCCACCACATCCACCTTCACAGTGCGGGCAAATGACTCCTGCTCCTGTGTATCCACTCGTGAGTTCACGATCATCACCGTCTGCCCTGTGCTTGCTCTTAATCCAGCCAGCCTCAGCAGTGGGTATCGCGGAGTGGCTTACACGCAGTCGCTCAGCACTGCTGGTGGCACAGCTCCATACATGTATTCAGTCACTGGCGGCGCATTACCTGCGGGTTTGAGCCTGAGTGCGGCAGGTGTTATCAGCGGCACTCCATCCACTGCGGGTACGGCTAGCTTTGATGTGCGCTCAGTGGATGCCCATGGTTGTATTGTTACAGGTTCACGCACGATCACGATCAATGGGCTTGGCATCGGTGACATGGTTTGGAATGACCTCGATCAGGACGGCTCGCTCGACGTGAGTGAAACGGGAATTAGTGGTGTCTCACTCCAGCTTTTCAGCACCACGGATGTCGTGGTCGGGAATGGTGACGATGTTTCGGTGGGCACCGTTGTCTCAAATGCCAGTGGCACGTACAGCTTTACGGGGCTGGCTCCTGGTAAATATTTTGTCCGAATCGCTACACCACCGAGTGCCACCCCCTATTCTTCTGGAATCATCGTAACGTCTGACAACGGTGTGGAAGGTGACAACAATGGCAGCCAGCCTGGCGGACCTGGTACCATGGTTACAAGCCCTGTCATCACGCTCGCCGTTGGCCGTGAGCCGGGTGACTTCGTCGGTGGAGGTGACTCGGATGTGAGTGTTGATTTTGCCTTCCGTGCCGTGCCTGCCGCGACACCTCTTCTGGAGTATGACATGAACCTTAGCAGCGGTGGTCTGCCTGCGCCGCCGAGCTTCCAGAATACCAGCATTGTCAGCGCGGCGAAGATCCAGGTCGAAGAAGACCTCAACGGTCTCACCGATGTGAGCGAGCCAGCCTACAGCGGGCCGATCAAAGGTGGAGCGCGCAGCCGTCGCGTCCGTGATTGGGATGCTGGCTACGACACGGCGTATGATGCAGTGCGCACCAGTCTCACGCAAAACCGAGACAGTCTATGGGTGCGTTTTGACATGGACCCCACGACGACAGGAAACATCGGACGCCTGCTCATGGACGTGCAGCGAGTGAACGCCACCTCTCCCGTGAATGGCAAGGCTTTCCTCACCTGGAAAGATGGTGCCAATCATCGCACAGCGGTCACGGATAGCTTTGTCATTGCTGCTCAGCCGACGTGGTATTCGCTAAACTTGAACTGGACAAGTTTCATTGGTGGAGCCACGGCGCTGCCAACAGGCTCTGAACTAGCAGGCAAGTCCTTCCTCCTCGAAATCTATCTCTGGGGTGGCGACAGCACAGGCTACATCGACGTGGACAACATCGTGCTTGAGGGCAGTGCCACCTGTGATCCTCCGACTCTCAGCATCGGTGACTTCGTGTGGAGTGATTTGAACTGCAATGGCCTCAAAAACCCACGTGAACCGGGTCTTGGTGGTATTCCTGTGGAGCTTTGGCGCTCTGGTCCTGACAGTGCTGTGAACACAGGTGACGATGTGCTTCACGCATCCATGGTTACGGATGCAAATGGTTACTACCTCTTCACGGGACTGCCTGCCGGAAACTACTTCGTCAAGATCCCGACGCCGAGCAGCGACTGGCCGACAGCATCGCCCGCAGACATCAATGACAACGGCGAAGACAACGACAGCAACGGTATTCAGCCCGGCGGCATAGGCACGGCGACCACCAGTCCGATCATCAACCTTGCTCTGAATGTGGAGCCAGGCAGCGCAGGCACGACGAACCGTGACATGACCATCGACTTTGGCTTCTGCGCGAGCATGAGCATGGGCAACTTCGTCTGGAGTGATCTCGACAATGACGGCATTGTGGACGTCGGCGAAACGGGTGTCTCTGGCGCGCAGTTGGAGCTTTACAGCTCCACGAATACGACGGTGAACGATGCTGATGACGTAAAAGTGGGCAGCACCTTCACCACGGACAGCACGGGTCTGTTCAACTTCTCCGGCCTGAGCATCGGACGCTATTACATCAAGCTGACACCGCCCATCTCCCATCCTCGCCGCAGCAGTATCAGCAGCAGCAGTGACAATGGCGTGGACAATGACAACAACGGGATCAGCCAGGTCACCCGTGGTGATCCGATCTATTCCATGATGGTCACCCTCGGCGCACTCACTGAGCCTGGAAATCTACTCGCGCCTTTCGGCGGTAATGCGGAAACGACCATCGACTTCGGTCTGCGGCCCACCTTTGTTGCGGTCGGCAATCTGGTTTATAAGGACGGCAACAATAACAACCGCTACGACTCCGGTGAAGGCGTCGGTGCGGTGCGCGTGGACCTTCTGAATGAGAGCGGAGTCTTCGTCCGCAGCACGACAACGAGCAGCACTAGTTCAACGCGTGGATCTTATCAGTTCAGCAACGTGGTACCAGGAAACTACTATGTGCGTATCCCGCCGAGCGAGTTTGGTGCCGGGATGCCGCTGGCAAACACGCTCTCCATCACCCCCACGACTCCGGTCGATGATGCCATGGATGACAACGACACCAATGGTGACAGCGGCATCGACAATGCCACCCCTTCCTCCAATGGTATTTCGAGTCCACGCATCGCACTCTTTGAAGACAGCCTGCCCACCTTCGCCACAGGTGAGACCGGCTTCCGCAACACGCTTGATGATGGTGATGATGATAATGGCAACATGACGGTCGATTTCGGATTCCGTTCCTCGGGTCCAAGTGAGACGGGCTGCTACCACCTCGTGTTTGGTGATGACAATCAGGATGGCTCACTGCTCTCGATGACCACGGAGTGGACTCCCGCCCAGGCCTATGATTTCAACTACGCTGCCAACATCGCCTACTTCGATAACTTTGACCTCGTCTATGATGCCGCTACGAAGCGTCTCGTGCTGGATGCCAGCTTCACCCAGATCGGAACCAGCAAAGTGGATGCGCTTTGGATGCTTGTGAGCACTGGCTCAGACCCATCCACAGCGGATCATGCCATCATTTATGTCGATGGCTTCACGCGTGGCAGTCCGAAGCTGATGATCTACCGCTATGATCCAGCGCTCGGATACCAGAGCTGGCAGACCGCTGCCAATCTCATGCTCAGCACTGCCACAGGTGGTGCCAATGCGGCTGATGTGCTGCAAAACAAAGTCACCGAAACCGGGGCCGCAGTGCGCTTCCAATTCGTGATCGATGTGAACCGCGTCAACACGGGTTCCAACTGGAGCGCCATGGGAGTGAATGCCACGACTTGGGAAGGCCTGCTGATGGCGGGTGCCAGTGGTCTCGTCGTGCGCACCGTGGATCTGGACAGCGCGCCGACTTATGATGCGGCGGGCTGTCTTACAGCATTCAGCTACACGCCTGGAGCCACCACGCAGGGGACCTTTGAAACGGATGCGGCAGGTGTCTTCACCATCGCCACAGAGCCATGCTCCACCTCACCATGGGTCAGCCTGGGCAATCTCGTGTGGAGTGACACGAACAACAACGGACTCAAGGATGCGAGCGAACTCGGCGTGAGCGGAGCCACGGTCCAGCTATACAGCCCTGGCGCGGATGACGCCATTGGCGGCGCTGGGGTGAATGCAGATGTGCAGGTCGGTTCATCCCTCGTGACCACTGGCACAGGTGCCTATAACTTCACCAATCTTGTTCCAGGGAAGTACTTCCTGCGCGTCACGCCACCAGCGACTTTCTCTGCCAGTGGTGGTGTGGCAGTGACACTCGACAATAACACAGATGGTGACAACAACGGCCTCCAGCCTGGTGGTCCCGGCACAGAGATTCAGAGTCCTGTCATCGATCTCGCCATTGGTGCCGAGCCTGTCAGTGCTGTGGATGGTGATGGTGCCAGTGGCAATGCCACCGTGGATTTTGGTCTCTGGAGCGGCTTCCTCGTGGGTGATCTCGTCTGGAACGACCTGAACAACAACGGACTTAAAGACACGACAGAATCTGGTGTCAGCGGTGTGACAGTCGAACTGATGAATCCTGGTGCTGATGCAGCGATGGGTGGATCAGGTGTCAATGCGGACACGGTCCTTATGACGACGAGCACCAGCGCTTCCGGTGCCTACAGTTTCCGCACCTTCACCAGCGGAGCACATTATGTTCGAATCACACCTACTGCCTCACTTTCGCTCGTCTCCGGCGTCGCCGTCAGCACGGACAACGGCATCAACAACGATAACAACGGCGGCCAGCCGGGTGGAGCGGGTAGTGAGATCAGCTCGATGGTCTTCACCCTGGCACCTGCCACTGAGGCTGGCAGCACAGGCAGCACGAATAACGAAACAACCATCGACTTCGGTCTCCGCGGCTGCCCTGCCATCACGATCAGCCCAGCTTCACTGCCGGTGGTCACACTCGGAGCGGCCTACAGCCAGACCTTGGTCGGCTCAGGCGGTAACTCTCCATATGCCTGGGGCATCGCCAGCGGCGCTTTGCCAACGGGTCTGTCCTTGAGCAGCGGTGGTGTGATCAGCGGCACCTCCACGGCTGCTACGGGCAATTACAATGTCACCGTGCGTCTCACCGACCTTTCAGGTTGTCAGGTGACTCGAGCCTACACTCTCACGCTGGCTTGTCCGACGCTCTCGATAGCCCCGACGACATTGTCCTCGGGTTCACAGGGCACGGCCTACAGCCAGACCATGACCGCCAGCGGTGGTGCATCACCTTACACATGGACGGTGCCTGTCGGCAGCCTGCCTCCAGGCCTGACATTGAGCAGCGCTGGTCTGCTCAGTGGCACACCGACCATGCCGGGCAATTTCAGCTTCACCCTCCGTGCCACGGACTCGCGTGCATGCGTGGTGGATCGCGCCTTCACTCTCTCCATCATTTGTCCGACGATTACGGTGAACCCCGCCTCTCTTTCTGCCGCAGCGATTGGCGTGGCCTATACCGCGACAACGTTTACGACGACAGCCGGCACGGCACCCTTTGTCTGGAGTTACACAGGTACATTGCCCACTGGCATGGCTTTGAGCGGGGCGGGTGTACTCTCAGGCACACCAAGCGGTGCGCCCGGTACCTACAATATCACCGTCACCGCCACGGATGCGGGGCTTTGCACTGGAACCCGTGCCGTCAGCTTGCTGGTGAATTGCGGTACCTTTGTCATCACACCTGCTTCTCTGCCAAATGCCACTCAGAGCGCAGCCTACTCCACCCAAATCCTATCCGCGACTGGTGGCACTGGACCCTATACTTGGACGATCAGTGCCGGGGCGCTGCCGACTGGTATGTCACTCAGCACCAGCGGTGCCCTGAGTGGCACGCCGACAGCAGTCCCAGGCACTTACAATTTCACAGCTCGTGCGTCAGACGCCTATAACTGTGTCAGCACACGCGCCTACTCGCTTGTTGTTAACTGTCCCCCAGTATCGATCACCACGGCTTCACTCAGTGGAGCCACACAGTATGACAGCTACTCGCAAACCCTGGCAGCCACATCAGGCGCTGCACCTTATGCCTGGAGCATCACCAGCGGCACGCTGCCCACGGGATTGAATCTCTCCAGCGGCGGTGTCATCAGCGGTACACCGACTCAGCTTGGCACTTTTGCCCTCACCTTCCGTGCGGCTGATGCCAATGGATGTGCCGCCACACAGGCTCTCAGTCTCACTGTTGCCTGCCCGGTCATCACACTGACCCCGGTCACTCTGACAGATGCGGCGAACAACACAGCTTACAGCCAGCAACTCAGCGCCACCGGTGGCACCAGTCCGTATGTCTTCACTCGCACCAGCGGTGCGCTGCCAGCGGGTATGTCACTCACTTCTCAGGGATTGTTGTTCGGCTCCCCCACCTCGGGCCCGGGCAATTACAATTTCACCGTGCAGGCCATGGATGCCTCCGGCTCCTGCTCCGGCAGTCTGAGCTACACGCTCATCGTCACCTGTCCGGTGATCACGCTGACTCCTGCCACTCTGACGAATGGCACGGTGGGCACTGCCTATACCGCCAGCCTTTCCTCCAGTGGTGGCACTGCTCCGTATGGCTACTCGATCACCGCTGGTTCACTGCCCGCTGGATTGAGCCTCTCACCCACAGGACTGCTGTCCGGCACCCCGACGACTGCCACCACGGCCAGCTTCACGGTGCAAACGTCGGATGCCTTCTCATGCCTTGCCACTCGTGCTTACACGCTGACGGTGGTTTGCCCGGTGATCACCATCACTCCGGCGACTCTGCCAGATGCGTATTACAATCTGCCTTATACTGAAACCTTCAGCGCTTCCGGCGGCACTGGCCCTTACACTTGGAGCCTGGTTGCTGGCACGCCTCCGGCTGGTATCACATTGAGTGGTGCTGGAGTGATCAGTGGCACGAGCACAGCCTTTGGCACGGCTTCCTTCAGCGTGCGTGTTACGGACGCTTATGGATGTCAGGCCACACTCAGCACCTCTCTCACTGTAAAAGGTCTCTCTCTCGGTGATCTTGTTTGGGATGATATGGATTACAGTGGCACGCGTGATCCTGGTGAGCCTGGAGTGAAGGATGTGGTCGTTCAGCTCTGGGATCCAGGCGCAGATCATGCCATCGGCGGCAGCGGCCCAGATGCTGATGTGCAGATTGGTGCGGATAAAATGACCGGTGTCTTTGGCACCTACGCCTTCAACAATCTGCTGCCAGGCTTCTACTATGTGCGCGTCATCCCTCCGACGAATCTGCCCGTCCCTGGTGGCAGCCCGGTTGATGCTGATGATGGCATCGACAACGACAACAACGCAGCTCAGCAGCCTGATGGCTACGGCACGGTGATCTATGGACCCGTGGTCGAACTCACCACCGGCGGTGAACCCACCTCTGATGATGGTGATCACGACACCGACTTCTCTGTCGATTTCGGCCTCTATCGTGGTCTGAATATCGGCGAGCCTGGCTCTGCAAACTTCGTTTGGGAGGACACCAATGACAATGGCGTCAAGGATGCAGGCGAGCTAGGCATTGACGATGTGACCGTGGAACTTTGGACCACGGGAGCAGATCAGAGCATTGGTGGTAGTGATGACGGACTGCGCCAAACCACACAGACGGCTGATGGTGGCAGGTACAGCTTCATCGGTCTCGCCCCAGGCTCCTACTACCTGCGCATTCCGACTCCGCCGAGCACGCATCCGCTCTCCAGCTCCAGCACTGTGCTGGCTGACAATGGCATCAATGACGACGACAACGGTCATCAGGTCGGAGCGGGCAGCATTTACAGCCCAGTCATCACACTCACCTCAGGTGCGGAAGTGGGTGGTGGTGGCTACAATGAAAACAGCATCGACTTCGGCCTGCTGGCCGTGATTCCGACTGTCTATCTCTCTGCCACGCAGGACGACAGCATCCAGACTTACGACTCGTCCGATGGACGCTACACGGGCACACTGACAGCCCCATTCGGCATCTCGCACAATCAAGGTGACGGCAATCCCTTCGATGTGCCTTACAACATCGAGCTCGGCCCGGATGGTAACTGGTATGTCGCCCATTTCGGCAGCGGTAACCTTTTCCGTCTCACTGCCAGCGGGGCTCAAACATCTGGCATTCTTGACAAGGCAGATGTCACGATGAGTGAAGTGCAAAACTTCGCCATCGGCCCGGACGGTAACTTCTACATCGTTGATCATCAGGGTGGGCGCATCGTGCGCTTCCACGGGCCGCTGAGCACCACACCCGGCGAGCCAATGGGCATCGCTCCTTACACCTACATCGCGCGCACAGGCATTCAGGACATCGCCTTTGGACCGGATGGCAATCTCTGTCTCGTTATCCAGGATGGCAGCACGCGCGATGTCCGCCGCTATAATACGACCACTGGCGCATTGATGAACATCATCGTCTCCGATGCCCAGATCGCCAACATGGTGGCCGGTGGTCAGCCGGCGCCGATCATCTCAGGCATCGACATCTTTGGCAGCACGCTTTACGGCGTGAACAAATCGGATGGAGAAGTCTTCAGTGTCGATCTAAGCGCTCCAGACTCACCCACAGCACCACAGCTCATCGCCACAATCAGCAGCGTTGGACTCGGTGAAGTGGATACGCGTGACATTGAGTTCAATCCAAACAACAGCCAGATCTACATCACCGGCTACTCCTGGCCGAAACCTGTGATCGGCGGCACCTACACGAACGGAGCGCTGTTGCGCCTTGATCCTGCTGATGCTCCCAATGCCAGCGTTGAGTTCTTTGAAGCACCCATCCCGACACCGCCAGGTCCGAATAATGAGATCTGGTCCGGTCCTCGTGATATTGCCTTTGGCAAGCCCCGCGCAACCCTCACGGATACTGTTTCCATCGGCAGCACGGTGTGGAATGACTCGAATGGCAACGGCATCCATGATGCGGGTGAAAATGGCATTCCTGGAGTGCGCGTCGAGCTCTGGCATGATGCTGATGGAAACAGCGGGAATGGTGCTGAAGTCTTGATCGGCTGGAGCTTCACGAACTCGCGCGGCATGTTCTACTTCTCAGGCCAGGCCGCAGGTGTCTATCAGCTCAAGATTCCAGCATCAAGCTTTGGTGATGGCCAGCCGCTTGCTGGTTCAGGATTCAGCAGTGGTGTTACCGTGACGCTCGACAATCAGGTGGATGGCGATGACAATGGCATCCAGCCAGGCGGTCTGCGCACGGAAGTCGTCAGTCCAATGATCACCCTGACGCCAGGCACTGAGCCTGTGGGTGATGCCAATGTCGGCGCAGAATCCAAATCAGGCGGCGATCTCGATGATTATCCGACCACCGCTTACAACACGGATGCCAATGGCGACATGACGGTTGATTTCGGCTTCGTGGAACCTGGCATCATGGCCATAGGCAACCTCGTGTTTGATGACGCCAATGGCAGCCGCCGCTATGACAATGGTGAAGGACTCGATGGTGTCGTCGTGCAGCTTTATTACTGGGGATCGACACCTGGGGTGAACCAGCCAGTCGCCAGTGTGGTCACGGCCAATGGCGGCAAATATCTCTTCACCGGCCTCTGGCAGGGACAGTATTTTGTTCACATCCCAGCCATGCAGTTTCAGTCCACGGGCGACCTACGTGGCCTCTTCAGCCTCGAAGGCGTACAGGCTGGTGATGATGATGTCGGTGAGGACTCGGTGGATACGCTCGAACCTCATGTGAATGGCATCAGCACAGGTCGTGTCATCCTCACCAACGACAGCACCCCGACCAATGCCAGCAGCGAGACGGGCTTCGACTCCACCAGTGACGATGCCGATGACGCCAACACCGACCTCACTGTTGACATCGGTCTTTTCCGCCCGGTGGCCCTCGGAAATCTTGTCTATCTGGACAACAACTCCAACGGACGTGCCGACAGCGGTGAAGGTATCGATGGCATTGACGTGGAGCTGTTCACCTCCACTCAGGATCCAAAGACTGACATCCCGATTGCTACCACCACGACAGCCAACGGTGGCAGGTATCTCTTCAGTTTCATTCGTCCAGGAAACTACCTCGTTCACATTCCGAAGGATATGTTCAAGAGCAATGGCCCGCTCTATCGTCGCGTCAGTGTCGATGAAGGCTTGTCTGGTGATGATGACGCTGGTGAAGACGGACGTAACGATGTCGTTCCAGAGGAAGACGGCGTGACGACCTATGTCATCACGCTTTTCCCTGGTGCCTGCCCTACTGACCTCTCTGGTGAGACGGGTATCGACTCCACGACAGATAATGAAAACGACGCCTCGGTGGATCTCACCGTGGACTTCGGCTTCCAGAGCCCGGTCGGCATCGGCAACATGATCTTCGTTGATGCCAATTCGAATGGCTCGGCGGATATCAATGAAGGCATCAATGGTGTGCGCGTGGATATTTACAGTGGCGACCAGATACCAGGACTGAGTGAGCCTCTCTTCACCCGTATCACGGCTGATGGTGGCAAATATGCCTTCAACCATCTCTCCTCCGGCAGCTACATCCTCTTCATCCCGCCATCACAGTTCATGCCGGGTGCGCCGCTGGATGGAGTCGTTTCCATGTCGGGTGCTCAAACCGGGCCTGGTGATGATGACACAGGTGAGGATGGTATTGATGATGAAAATCCTGCTATCAACGGTATCCGCACCCGCATCGTGGCTTTGAATGTCGATCAAGCTCCTGTGGACAATGGGGACGAGCGTGGACTTTACAAGAATGACGACAGCTTTGATGACGATAATTTCGACCTCACCATCGACTTCGGCTTTGCCTCATCGAACCCGAATGCCGTCGGCATCGGCAACCTTGTCTTCCGTGACGCTAATGCGAATGGCGTCTATGATGAAGGTGAAGGTCTCGATGGCGTGGCGGTGCACCTCCATGCCGCTGCTGCCGATCCTCTGACGGCACAGCCAATCCGCACCACGACGACCGCCGAAGGAGGTATCTACCTCTTCAGCAACCTTGATGCTGGCAACTACAAAGTCCATATCCCGCCGTCCCAGTTCCAGCCTGGAACGCTCCTGCATGGCTGGACTTCCTTCCCTGGTCAGGGAGCTGACAACGGCACCGATGACAACATGGATGAAAACGGCAGTGACACTGATCCTCTCATCAATGGCACCACCTCCACCGCCATCACCCTGGCCCCAGACAGCGAGCCTGAAAACTTCCTCAGTGAGTTTGGACGCGACGCGTTCATGGACGACGCGAATGATGACAACACTGACCTCACCGTGGACTTCGCCTTCTACAAACCCGTGTCTGTTGGCAATCTTGTCTTCATCGACGCAAATTACAATGGCCGTGCCGAGGCGGGCGAAGGCGTTGCTGGTGTTGAAGTTCAGTTGTTCAGGGAAGGGGACTCGCCGCTCTTTGATATCGCGGTCGATACCACCATCACCGATGCGAATGGCCGCTATCTCTTCACGGAACTGGCGCCCGGAGCCTACTTCCTGCATGTGCCATGGACGAACTTCCTCGGCGGCGCGCCTTTGCACCTCCATGCCAGTGTCGCGGGAGTGCAGACCCTTGATGATGATCTCGGCGAAGATGGGTTCGATGACGCACGCCCTGATCTCAATGGCATCAGCACCGCTGTTTTTGAACTCAGTTCCGCCGGTTGCCCGGTCGGAACGGCGGAAGGCGGCATCGGTGGCACCAGTGACGATGCGGCGGATGCAGCTACGGACCTCACCCGCGATTTCGGCTTCGTGCCGCGTGTGCAGATCGGCAATCTGATCTTCCGTGACTCGAATAGCGACGGCATCTTTGATCCAAACTCGGAACTAGGTCTTGATGGCATTCCTGTGCAGCTCTGGTCCGCCAATTCATCCGACACAGCACCGCTTGCCACGACGACTACGGCAGGAGGAGGTCTTTACAGCTTCAATGTCGCCCCTGGTGGTTATCATGTCCGCATTCCCGCCAGTGCCTTCGCCACGGATGGCCCTGCGGCAAATCTTGTTGCCCCTGCTGCCACGACCAACACTGCCGGTGTCTTTATTGATGATGATCTCGGCCAGGATGGCTATGTGAATGGCGGTGATATCCTCACGGGTGGCATCCGCACTGCAAACTTCACCGTGCTGCCAGGCCTAGCGCCGGATGGCAACAACGGTGAAACAGGCTTCCTTTCCTTCGATGACGACAGCTTTGAGAACGACTCCGATATGACAGTGGACATCGGCCTCGCACCGAAGCCCATCTACGTCGGCAACCTTGTTTTCAGTGATGTGAACGATGATGGGCATTTCACTGCCGGCACAGATGCCGGTATCTCGGGCGTGTTGCTCGAACTCTACGCCACAGGAGCGCTGCCTGGTTCTGACCTTCCTTTGGCGACAACATACTCCGGTCCTGATGGCGGCTACCTCCTGCGTGCTCCTGGTGCGGGCAGCTACTATATCTTCATGCCTTCGACACAGTTCGGCAGCGCTGGTGCGCTGAATGGAGCCATGCCTGTCACCGGGTTTGGCGATGACGATGGCGTGGATGACAGCAGCAATGAAGACACTCTGGATGTCATCGATCCTGCTGACACGGGTGTGTCCAGCATTGTCTTTGAGCTCGCTTATGGCTCTGAACCATCCGCCACTCAGGAAAATGGATTCCTCAGTTCAAGCGATGATTCTTTTGATACAGATGCGGACCTCACCATCGACTTTGGTTTCACGGGGGTCGGCAGCCAGCAGGATCTGGGCATCGGCAATGTCGTCTTCGTGGATGCGAACGACAATGGTCACCATGATGCTGGCGAAGGCAGGCCAGGCGTCTGGATGCTCCTTTATCGCGGCACTGACCTGCCTGGACAATTCACGCCTTATCGCAGCACTCATACCGACACGCAGGGGCGCTATCTCTTCTCCAATCTTCCTGCGGACACATATACAGTCCATGTCGCTGCGGATAACTTTAAAGCCAACATGCCTTCTCCTGGCTATCCGAACCAGACAGGCTCCGGTAATGGTCCGCTGTATGGAATGATCTCGCTGAACGGTAATGCGACCGGTGATGACAATACGAGTGAAGATGGCGTGGATGCCAGTAATCCTGAACTCGTCGGCATCAGCAGCGCGGCTTTCCTTCTGCAGGCTGGAGCCCAGCCAGAGGGTGCCGCCGAGCCTGGATTCGACGGCGCTTCTGACAACGCGAAGGATGCGGACTACAATCTCACCATCGACTTTGGTTTCAAAGCTGTCACGGCTGGTTCCCCGCTCGCTCAGCGTGAGCGCAACACATCTGTTGTTGAAGAAGGTTCTGGAGCTCCGATGGCGGAGGAAGATGGTTCTTCCTCCATGACCTTTGCCACCTGGCAGCAAACACATCCAGGAGCCGCCACCGATGACACGGACTCTGATTTAGCTGCCAACCTCCTCGAGTATGCTCTGGGCACTGATCCTGCCAGCGGCGCTTCACAGCCAGATGTTCGCCTCATCACAGATGCCTCCACAGGTCGCGTCGATGCTGTGATGTCACGTCCGACGAATGGTCGCAGCGATGTCCGCTACATCCTCTCTGCCAAAGCGGATGCTCGCAGCACAATCTGGACCACTGTCAGCCTCACTCCTGCCGTGACTCAGAACAATGACGGTAGTGAAACCGTTCGTTACGCCGACATCACCAGCGCCGCCATCTTTGCCGGTGCCAGCTCTGGCTTGTTGAGGCTCGAGGTTCAGCTTGATGCTGATCTCAATGGCATCGCCGAAGCCACTGCCATGAGTATGCCGCAAGGCTGGCTGCGCCGCTCAATCACCGCGCGCATGACCTTCTCGATGCCGCTGCTCAAATCCTCCCTCTTCACCGGCAAGATCAGCTCAGTCGAAGACAATACTCTCATCCTGCCGGTGAGTGTCACCCTTCCCACGAGCGGAGCCTGCTATGCAGAAGTTCACAGCACCGGAGAACGCTTCGAGATCGTCACGGATGAATCCACCAGCACGCGCCTTGTTCTGGCTTCCGCCACCGCTCCTGCGGCTGGGCAGGTAATTACTGTGCGTCCGCACTGGACGGCTGATGATCTCTTCACTGCCGATCTCTTCACCGCTGGCACCAGTGCGGCGAATGCCGACCGCCTCATGTTCTTCGATGGCGTCGCCAATGCCTTCCGCACCTCATGGCTCAGTTCCTCGGGCTGGACTGGTGACAGTGATGGCGCACGCATCATCGCTCCGGGTGAAGGTCTGCTCGTTCATGCTCGCGGCGGCGAAGTGACGCTGACTCTGACAGGTGCTGCGCGCATCTCTCGCTTTGCCCAGCCTCTCGCCGCTCATGCTCAACTCATCGGATCCGGATTCCTCGTCGAGCACAGCCCGCATTCTCTCGGACTCTCCACTGCAAATGGCTTCACAGCAGGCAGCGATGCCGCTTCTTCGGATCGCTTGCGTCTGTGGGAAGGTGATTCCATCGAAGGTGCCTCGACCTATCGCAATCTCATCTTCCTGAAGAGCGGCACAGGCACAGTCTGGATCGATGAAGCGGATTCCTCTCAGCTCGACCAAACACGCGCTGTTCTTATTCAGCCCGGGCAAGCCTACTTCCTGCTGCCTCGTCAGGAACTGCCGGAATACAAAGAGCCGTGATTAAAAATAACCTGCCTTGCCAGGGTGATCTGGCGAGGTCGGTAGAGCACAGAAGCGGACCACCGAACTGTTGCTTTCGAAGGCATTCGCCACGCTTTCTGACCTCGCCATTCAAAACGCGGTCGGGTGATTTCTCCCCTTGCCATGTGCGCCAACTCCTGATTACACGAGGGCGTGACGAATCCCCGCCAACAGGTCAATGAAAGCATTCAGGGACTGCGCGGCGCTGCGGCTCTGAGCGTCATGCTCGTGCACGTTCACTTCATGGCGGCGAATGCCGGGCTCACCCGCTTGGTGGAGGCTCCATGGATTGATGACATCGGCCCCTACGCTGTGATGCTTTTCTTCTGCATCAGCGGCTACCTGATTACCAGCACGCTGAACAAGCATGGTGATGTCCGCCGCTTTGCCCGCAATCGAGTCGCCCGCATCTATCCTTTGTTCCTCATCCTGCACCTCATCATGTTCAGTCTGGGGCCGATCATGAACTACGAATGGATGGGCCAGATTCGAGGTGATCTTGTTGGTTGGGTCGGGCACTTCGTCTCGAATCTCGCCTTCCTTCCCGGTCTCTTTGATCTGCCCATCGCGCAAAAGAATGCGTGGTCACTCAGCTATGAGGCTGCCTTTTACATCGTAGCTGGTGTCCTCTTCGTAGGACATCGCTCCAGGGGTGAACTGCGTGGCAAATGCCTTGTTTTGCTCGGTATCGCAGGCGCTCTGGCCGTCGCCGCTGTCGAGATCAAAGTCCTCTTCTTCGCTGTCGGTTCCCTCGTTTGGTGGCTGGAGAGGAAGCAGCGCCTGCACGTGCCGATGAGCGGCTTGCTGGGGGCGCTGGGATGTCTGATCGGCTTCAAGTTCTACATCCACGAGCACTACATCCTCTCCACCATCGCCGTGCTGCCCTTCTTCGCCAGTGTTGCTTTGGAGAAAGGCTGGCCCGCCGCAGCGTTGCGCAGCCGCCCGCTCGTCTGGCTCGGCAAGGTCAGCTACAGCCTCTACCTCATCCATCCCTTCGTACTCGATCCCCTCCGCCGCATCAGCCTGAAGCTGGTGGACAAGACTTCACTGGGAACAGCGCATGTGCTGTTTGTTTTCCTTGGAGTCACTTCCGCCATCATCGCGGCGGGGATTAGCTATGAGTTCATCGAGGTCAGGCTCACGCGTTGGATTACCCACCGCCCGAAGGCGGGCTGATCACACCAGCGCCCGCACATTGCCACTACGAATCGCCGCCGTCTGGGCATCGGTGAGCACGGACTCCTGCATCTTCAGCCCCGCTGATTCCCAGTAAAAGAAAGGTGCGTGGCTGCCGAAGCACAGCTTCTCCTCCGGCCAGCCTTTAAGCGTGTTCTCCACGCCGCCCACACCTTCGATCATGGCGATGTCCAGCCACACGTTCGTGCAGCCGCGCAGTGCCGTAGTGATCATGGCAGCATTCGCATTCAGCACCATCACGCGTGCCTCGGGCACAAGCTTCATCATGTCCGCGAGCGGCTTCAGATCCACGGGCGGCACCTGCATGAGCGTGGACTGCGTCCGCTGATCCTCAAGCTGCGCGACCAACTGCACCGCAACCTTCCTCAGCGTGGCGGCGCGCAGGAGATTCAGGAAGGCTTCATCCGTGAGCGTGTAGCCATGATGATTCGGATAAAGGCGGATCACCTTCATTCCGTGCTTCTCGACGCAGCGATCCAGATCATCCGCCCAGGCTGGCAACTGCGGATTCACGCTGCCGACAGGGCGGAGTCGAGGTGATGCTGCGCAGCGTTTGGCGAGGCGTGTATTCACGGCGGCCATGTCACGATGGAGGAGCGCCTCGAAGCTGCCCGCCCAGGCTTCTTCGATGCCGCGCTGGATCAGGAAGTCTTCGTTAATCTCGGGCAGCTTGCGTGTTGGGTGCGTGCCGAGGTGGATGTTGCAGTCGATGAGTCCGGCTTTGCCTGCACTCGCGTTCGCAGTTGCCAGAGGAGTCGCTGCCGCTGCGGCGGTTTGCACCATGAAGAGTCGTCGGTTCACGCTTTGATTCCTTTCGCTTGGAGGATGGGCAGCATCAGGCTGCGCAGGTTATCGCAGAGGATCTTTTGCTTGTCGGCATCGCTGATCTGCGCGCCGTGGACCTTCGCCAGTTGGCTGGCGAAACTGCGGCCTCCGCTGTCGCTGCCGTAGATCACGCGATCGGCACCCAGTTCCCGCACCGCCATCTCGGTGATGCCCCAGGTCGGATCACTGCCGGCCAGGTCGGCAAAGAGATTCTTTTGATCACGGATCGCGCGGATGCCCAGCTCCCAGGTCCCGCCCGTATGTCCGCAGATGATGGGCACCTTGGGGAAACGCCGCGCCAGGGCCACGATGTCATCCGGGGTGGACTCGCCTGCGTAGTTGCCGTTCGTTTTGAACCAGGTGTGCTGAAAGATCACCGCCTTCAGCTCCGCCGCACGCGCGATGATGGGATCGATCACCGGATCATTGCAGCGTTGTGCCACCCACAGCTTCACGCCCACCATTGGCCCATGAGCCACGCAGCGTTCCAGTTCGCTCAGGCTGCGCTCCACATGCTTGGCGCTCAGATAGACGAAGCCAAAGGCACGGTCTTGGTGCTTCTCCAGCGCCCGCAGCACGTCGTCGTTCTGCTTCACGAGATCATCCGGGCTCGGGTCCTGCGCCCACTTCATGCCCATGTAAACACACAGCCGCTCGATGCCGACGCGGTCGGCATAGCGGAGCAGGCTGGCGAGCCGCTCCTCCGGCGTGAGTCCGGCGACCCCGCTCAGGTGACAATGAAGATCCCAAATACGCATGAGGGACATAACGCAGCGGCGCGTGCATGTCCGTCATCAAGCTTATGGGAAGTAATGACAAGATGGTAGTGGTGTCGGGAGAGCCAATGTGGTAGCCTTCATTTGTTATTCTGCCTCTGGTCAAGCCTCCTACCCCTCACCGACCTCGCGTCACCCCCTCTATGAAACTGACTCTTCCACTCCTCTTCGTCGCTTTGTGTGCCGCATTGGGCGCGCCTGCCATGGCGCAGTTCACCGGCACGGATGCCTTTACCACCGCCAGCAAGAACACCGCCCTCTGGGGGCCGGACATCCAGAGTGGCTCCGGTCAGCTCACCCAGTCAGGCGGCGTGCTGCGCCTCTCCACCACGGGTGGGACGGAAGAAGACCTGATGCTCTGGCCATGGCAGGGCGGGCCGGGGCCGCTGGACAGCAGTTGGAGTTTTCAGTTGGACGTGATGGTGCCGGTGATCACGCTGGCGGACGGTTACAGGGCGGTCGGCATGGGCATCGGCGTGCAAAACAGCACGGATGACAGTCAGAACTTCACCGTGGTGCTGGAGAATGAGCGCTCCACTGGGGAGCCGCAAAAGCACCAATACCTCTGCGCCGTGGATAATATCATTGGTTCGGGTGGGGACACCACGGAGACCGGTGTCACCTCCGGCGGCACGGTGGGGGCGGTGCGCATCTCGTGGAATGCCGGCACGCAAATGCTCTCGGCCCAATACGATGCAGATGGCCCGACGAATGGCTATGCGTGGACGACCTTCGCCTCCTTCAATCCGCTGGATGGCTGGGGCATGGACGTGACCGACGAACTGGTGATCTATGTCGGCGGCTACTCCGAGTTCACGGCGGTCAGCATCGCGCAGAATGTGCGCGCCGATAACTTCAAGATCAGCACGGAGCTGCTGGCAAACCTGGGCGGCGGTGACAACTTCGATGACAACGCCAAGAGCCCCGCGCGCTGGGGTGACGATGAAGGCGAGGGCGACAGTGAACTCAATGAGGTCAATGGCCGTCTCGAATACACCAAGACCTCCACCTTGGATGCGTGGGCAGGCCGTCCCTGGATTGCCAACTCCGGCAGCTACACGGAGGACTGGGAGGCCGTGGTCGATGTCCATGTCGGCGATACGCCGATGTCCGTGGATGAGGATGACGTGCGCATCTGGCTGGATGCCTACGCCGGTGGGCAGTCGGCTTCCGTGCAGTTGGAGCTGAAGCGCATGGGCGGTGTCCAGGGACGCAAGTTCCGCTATCTCAATGAAGGCACCGGCGGTGGCGAGGTGGAGGTGGGCACCTTGACCTCTGATGCCGCGCTGCGCATCGTCTTTGATGCCGAGGAGAAGACGCTGGAGTTCTTCTACGATGCGGATGGCAGCACGAATGGTTATGTCTGGACCCCGCTGGACACGCTGGATGTGGATGACCCGATGTCGGATTGGGGGCTGGATGACGACTCCCGCTTCATCATCTCCATCGGCGGAGAGTCGGAAGGCATCGAGGTCCCCTCCGGGCTCGCTTATGCGGACAACTTCCAGGTCTCCAGCCCGCTCGCTCCTGCCATCGTGGGATCACCCAGCGGCTTCGATCTCTTCACGGCAGATGCCAAGGACACCGTGAAGTGGGGGGAGGATTTCGGTGAGGGCATCGCCGAGCTCAGCCAGTCCGGTGACGGCGTGCTGCGCCTCACGGCAAATGGGGCGACGGATGACGACTTCAGAGCCCGCCCCTGGATCGGTGACGCCCCCTTCGCCACGAGCTGGAGCATTCAGACCGACGTGCATGTGCCCTACATCCCCCTCGCACCCGGATATACCGCCGTGGGCATGGGCCTCGCCGTGATGAACAGCGCGGATGATGAGGATAACTTCAGCTGCATCCTGGAGAACTACCGCGATAACGGCCCCGGCCAGCTTTACCACTTCCTGGGTGCCGCCGACATCAATGGCGATGGCGTGGAGATCTTCGCACCCACCTCCGGCACACACGCCGCCGTCCGCATCTCCTGGAATGCGGCCACGAAGCTGCTCTCCGCCGAGTATGACGCCGATGGCCCCGTGGGCGGCTACCAGTGGACGACCTTCGACACCTTCAACCCCGCCACCGGTGGCTGGGGCATGACGAGTGGGCAGCGTTTCAAGATCTTCCTCGTCGGCACGGCGGAGCTCACCCCCGTGACTCTCGGGCACAATGTCTATGCCGATAACTTCTACACCTTCGGCGTCACCCAGCCGCCTGCGCCACCTGTGGCAAAGACCTTGGCGGCGAGCGCCATCACCCACAGCACGGCCACGCTCAATGGCAGCGCCAATGCCAAGGGCACCCCGCGCAATGTCAGCTTCGACTACGGGCTCACCGCCGCTTTCGGCACCACCATCGCGGGCACGCCTGGTGTCGTGACGGGTTCGGCGGACACGCCGGTCAGCGCCGCCATCACCGGCCTGCTGCCGCATACCAAGTATCATTACCGGCTCCGTGCCAGCGGGGCGCTCGGCAGCGCCACCGGCAGCACCATGACCTTCACCACGGCCAATCGCGCCCCGGTGGCCGGGGTGGATACCTTGCCCGTGCTGCCCGGTGCCACGACGCTGCTGCCCCTCTTCGCCAATGACACCGATGCCGATGGCGACGCCCTCAGCATCGCCTCCAACACCGCCCTCACCCCCGCCTCCGCAGGCAAGCTGGTGAAGCAGGGCACCGGCCTCCTTTTCACCGCCGCCCCCACCTTCACCGGGGCCACCTTCAGCTACATCGCCAAAGATGCCTTCGGCGGCAGCTCCGCCTCCACCGTCGTTCACCTCATTCCGGGCTCCTGCTCCATCGAGCCAAACTCCGTCACCCATGCCGCCGGGGGCATCAGTTATGAGATCGACGTCAATGCCACAGGCGCCTGGTCCGTCATCGAGACACTGCCGTGGATCAGCGTCTCGCCGCTCTCCGCCACGGACAGCAGCCTCATCACCGTCACCCTGACAGGCAACAACGCCCTCACCAGCCGCAGCGGCACCATCCTCATCGGCGGGCAGGTCCATAACGTCACGCAGGAGGCGGCCCTCGCCCCAGAGCTCTCCATGCCGGGCCTCATCCCCGAGGGCATCGTCGGCGGCCTCTACCAGCTCCAGATCCCCACCACCCACTTCCCCGCCATCTACGCCGTCACCAAGATGCCCCCCGGCCTCAGCATTGACAGCAACACCGGCCTCCTCGGCGGCATCCCCACCAAGGCCGGCACCTACCCCATCACCATCAAAGCGGGCAACAAGGCCGGCAACTCCACCACCATCCTCAGCTTCAGCATCCTCATCAAGCCCGTCCACCCAGGCATCGTCGGCAGCCACATCGGCTTGGTGGAGCGCCACACCGGCTTCAATGGCAACCTCGGCTCCCGTCTCGAGATGATGATCACCAGCACCGGCGGCGTCACCGGCAAGCTCATCACCGGCGTCGTCCCCATCCCGCTCAAAGGCCAGCTCCAGACCGACGTCGCCACCTCCCAGACCGCCACCCTCCAGATGAACGTCCCGCGCCCCGGTGGTCTCCCCCCGCTCGTGCTCGACCTCTTCTTTGACGGCCTCACCCAGGGCGTCTCCGGCACACTCGAGGAGCCCATGGTGGACAGCGTCCCGGTCTATGCCTGGCGCAACCCCTGGAGCACCCTCAACAAAGCCGGCCCCTACTTCCGCAAACTCCACACCTTCGGCCTGGAAATCATCAACCCGGACCCCGCCTTCCCCCAGGGCGACGGCTTCGGCTCCTGGAGCACCGTGGGGGAAAGCACCGGCCTGCTCACCGTCGCAGGCTCCCTGCCCGATGGCAGCAAGTTCACCACCGGCGGCTTCATCGGCAGACAGGGGCAGATCCTCATCTACCAGTCCTTGTATTCGAACAAAGGCACCCTGCATGGCATCCTCCTGCACGCCACCCCCGACATCCCGCCCGCCAACAACGGCCTCAACGGCATCCTCACCTGGAGCAAGCCCGCCGCCGACCCCGCCAAGGACAAGGTCTATCCCGGTGGCTTCACCCCCATCGGCCTCCAGGTCATCGGCGGCGCCTACGTCCCGCCCGCCCCTGGGGATGTCGTCATGGGCCTGCCGGACAACACCTCCGACAATGCGCTGCTCGACTTCACCGCCGGCGGGCTGGAGACCGAGGCCGCCGAGTTCCAGTTGACGCTCAAGCTCTACAACCCCGGCAACGCCCTCGTCAATAAAGCCGACATCCCCCCGCACGCCAACATGGTCAAGATGCCCGTGCTGGACGCCGTCAAAGGCCTCTACAGTGGCGACTTCACCCTGCCCGGAGCCACCCCCGCCCTGAACCGCAAGGTGCCCTTCCAGGGGCAGATCGTCACCCCGCCCTTGGGCTTCAGCCGGGGTTACGGCTACTTCCTGCGCCCCGCCACCAACAGTGCCGCCGCCCAGAAGCTCTCCGGCCGCGCCCGCCTCAGCGGTAACGAGGAGGAGTAACGCCCCGGCAGGGCAGGGGAGACTCCCCAGAGGGTTGATCTTCAATCGATTACCAGGACGGGGTAGGCGCGGGCTTGGGTAGGGAGGTAGCGCGTGCACTACCGGGAGGTGCGATGCGCACTACCGGGAGGTGCGATTCGCACTACCGGGAGGAGCGATGCGCACTACCGGGAGGAGCGATGCACACTACCGGGAGGTGCGATGCACACTACCTGGAGGCACGATGCGCACTACCTGGAGGTGCGATGCGCACTACCTGGAGGTGCGATGCGCTCTACCGGAGGTGCGATGCGCACTACCGGGAGGTGCGATGCGCTCTACCGGGAGGTAGCGCGGCTAGGTGGGGGAGGCACGATGTCAACTATGGGCAGCATCCGAGTCCGGCGGCGGCCCCCTCGTCTCGAACCTTCCTGCCTTCCCATTTGCCCCGCAGCCCAAGCACCGCTAAACGCTGCGCCCTCATGTCCACGCTCTCCATCCTGCCCCGCGCCCGCATCTTCCACGGCCACGTCTGGGTCTATGCCACCGAGATCAAAGCCCGCCTCGGCGATCCCCAGCCGGGTGATGTGGTGCAGCTCCAGGACGCGCGCGGCAAGCCGATGGGCAGTGCCATTTACAACCCGAAATCCCAGATCAGCGCCCGCCTCTTCTCCTACCGCCGGCAGGACCTGGATCTGGATTTCTTCACGCGCCGTATCGAGCGCGCCCTGCGGGTGCGCGAGGCTGCGGGCGTGGATACCAGCCTCTGCCGTGTCGTCTGGAGTGAGTCCGATGGCCTCCCCGGGGTGATCATCGACCGCTATGGCGACTGTCTCGTGCTGCAAACCCTGACCCTCGCCATGGCGATGCGGCAGGATTTGATCGTGCAGGCCATGAGGGATCTCTTCAACCCGCGCAGCATCGTGCAGCGCAATGAGGGCAATGTGCGCAAGGCCGAGGGCATGGAGCTGATCAAAGGCCCGGTCTTCGGCGATGCGCCGGAGCCATTCGTCGTCAGGCATCTGGGCAGCGCCTTCCATGCGGATCTGGTGGACGGGCAGAAGACGGGCCTGTATCTGGACCAACTGGATAACTATCAACACGTCTCCCGGCTGGCCAAGGGCCGCCGCGTGCTGGACTGCTTTACGAATCAGGGCGGCTTTGCGCAGGCCTGCTCCCTGGCCGGTGCCGCCGAAGTCACGGCAGTGGACATCAGCGAGCCCGCCATCGCCATCGCGCAGCAGAATGCCTCCATCTCCGGAGCCCAGGTGAACTTCATCGCCGCGAACTGCTTTGATTTCCTCAAGCACCAGGAGTCCAGCGGTGCCACCTACGACCTGATCATCCTCGACCCGCCCTCCTTTACCAAATCGAAGGCGACGGTGAACGATGCGATGCGCGGCTACAAAGAGATCCACCTCCGCGCCCTGAAGATGCTCCAGCCGGGCGGCATCATGGCGACGTTCAGTTGCAGTCATCACGTGAGCCGCGGTGAGTTCCACGCCAGCATCGAGGACGCCGCCGTGGATGCCCGCAAGACGCTGCGCCGCGTCACCACCTTCACCCAACGCCCCGACCACCCCATCCTCGCGACGATCCCCGAGACGGAATACCTCACCGGCTATGCCTATGAAGTGATCGCCTCGTGGTGAGGAACGTCATCTTGTCTGATCCACGCGTGGTCCGCAGGGCTCACACCCGACTGCCATGAATGCTCCCGTTTCCTTCCAAGCCTTCGGCACGACGCACCAGTCCGTGCTGGTGATGACCGTGGTGGCCGTGCTGCTGCTGGCGACGCTGCGCCGCGCGCGCCCGGCGATGGCCGTGGTGCTGGAGCGCCTGCTCGGCTCCGCGCTGCTGCTGACCTGGCCCGCGAGTGCGCTCGCCCACTGGTGGGGCGGGGATCTCAGTGTGGAGAACGCGCTGCCCTGCCACTTCTGCGACATCGCGGCCATCAGCGGGGCCATCGCCCTGTGGACGCACCATCGCCTGGCCTGTGAGGTGCTTTACTTCTTCGGCATGGCGGGGACGCTGCAAGGCCTGCTGACGCCTAACCTACAGGCCGACTTCCCTGATGCACGCTTCGTGGTCTTCTTCATGGTCCATGCCGGCGT
>Ga0075152_10000475_pt1 | contig 30392 bp, 15 predicted proteins | sample JI61114C2DNA_FD_70964 | JGI IMG/M metagenome (GOLD analysis project Ga0075152, IMG submission 70964) | Wastewater effluent complex algal communities from Wisconsin, to seasonally profile nutrient transformation and Carbon sequestration -... | ecosystem: Engineered > WWTP > Effluent > Algae...
GGCTCGCATGACGCCCTGGCAGTCTAGGATCGGGTCGATCATTCCCAAGACCAGCGCGTGCCAGGTCTTGATCCAGGCCAGCTCGTCGGCGCGGGGGACGTGGATGAAGCCCTCGCCGAATGCGAGGCCCAGGTTCAGCATGAAGGCGTGGTCGGGCACGCAGTCGCCGTGGCCTGTGGCGTAGCGGGCGGTGACGTAGACGCCGCGTCGGAACTCGGAGCGCAGACCGGCGGCGGCCATCCAGCCTGATTTGCAGCGGCCCGGCTCGTCGGGGACGCCGAAGGCTTGGCGGCGCATTAGCTCTACGTCGCCGAAGATTCGGTCCATGAACTGCACGCTGGTGCGCAACGTCAGGTCAACATGCGCTTCGCGGTCGCCGACGAGGATTCCGAAGCCGGGCGCAAACTGCAGCCGCCACCAGTTCAGCTCAGCCGCACCGTAAAGCGACGGCTGCACGATGCCGCGCTTGAGACGTCCGACGTGCTTGGGGTCGCCCTCAAAGTTATCGAGTAGTAGCTGCGTCCGAACTTCGATGACCGAGGACCACCATGGGCGATACTCGACGGAGTAGAACGCGGGCGACTGTGGCCCGAGGCGAAGGCGAGCGCGTAATTCGAGCGGCCCGCCGACCAGATAGAAGTCTTCGCTCGGGCGGGTGGGCAGTCGAGTGGCTGCGCCTGGGATGTTGATGCTGACAGCGACTCGGTTGGCGACTTCCATCGCGACATCGACCGAGCCGCCGAAAGTTGAGGTTCGGTGTGGTTCGCCGAGCCATAGATATTGGCCGTTGAACCAAAAGAACATGCCGAGTCGGGCGATAGATGGGCACGGGGTGAAGAGGGTGCCGCAGCTGCCGCCGGTGCTGGTGAGGACCGGGTTGATGGGACGGGGGGCAGGTTGGTCCGTTGGAGCGGTTTGCGCTAGCGCTGTGGATGCTGAGAGGAGGAAGGCGAGGAGCCACAGGCTTAGGGTTCGCCAACGCCGCAGAAGCGAACCTGTGCGGGCAGCGGCCCGGATAAGACGGGGCAGAGAGTAGACAATCACCCTGAGAGGCTGGGACCGTGACACCGCGCGCATTGGTTCGGCGTATCACGACGCTGAGACAGGGCAAGTTTCTAGTTTGGTGGTTGCTGGTTCGTTGAAGCTGGCTTAGCGAACCGCGAGGCGGAAGCATGGAATAAGGCCGACGCGGAGCCGCCGCACCTTAGAAGTGCGCTGCGCTTACCTCGTTCCCTAAGTCAGCACAGCAACTGCTAACACCACTTGTGCGTGCCATACGGTTGTAAGCACGGGTTGGCTGTGAAAATTTATCCCCCCCACTTGTGTCAGCCCCTGACAGACTAGTGCGAAAGTCAGCTCACACTGAAGAGTGAAGCCAGTCGCACGGTGCACGCAGAAGCGGTAGGGGCGAGTTTGCGTAGGAAGCCTAGGCGTGGACAGCATCAGCAGTGGACCTGTCTGTGCTCATCACGGGACTGAACTGCCCCCCCCAATCCGTCCGCTTGTGCTTCGTTGGTCAGCGAACAACCATGTACAAGACCAGTCGCCTAGCGAAGCGCGGAGGGAGGCGAGCGGAGGAGCCTCCCTCCGCGAGCAGCAAGAACGAGACTGCGGCGATCTGGAATTGCAGATCAATATCTTGTCTGAAGTTGAGAATGAGAGTTGGCGACGTCTCCGCGGACTGCCATCGGCGAGGGGCCCCAGCCCATGCGATATGAAGATTGCGCGTTTGGAGAGAGCGTGGCCCCCTGGGGGTACCATTGAGCGGCTTGATGCAGTGGTGCCTGCTCGATCTGACCTGGGTAATCAGAGTATGAACTCCGCTCTAACCAATCTTTCGCAGATGCCTGGCCATAGCTTCTTCAACGGGGGCCGTGTTCGCTGCGTCCCGGAATAGTCGCGCGCCTATGTCACATTCCGTTAGGGGGGTAACCGCAACCAACAGGTCGGTGGGTACTGCCATGGACCTCCCCGCCTTGCTCTCGGTCATCAGCTGCCACAAAGAGTGTCTTTCGCTGATCTTAGAGTTGGAGAAAGTCGGCGACCTCACTGAGATCTGCTTGCCTGACCGGATAGCTTAAAGCCAAACTGCCGCCTGAGGTCAGCCATGGGTAAGCGTAGCGGCTCCGGATTCTCGATTCTCGGTGCAGTGTTCATTATTGGACTGGCCGTTTGGATTCTTTCGCAGATCTGGGCCTATCTGGTCATCTCTGGTGCAGTAATCCTTTTGGGGTGGATCGGATGGGCAGCCGTACGGACGCTGCGGCCAATGGCCGCTACGCCTCGACTGGTCGCGGTTGAAACTCCCCGCTTGGCACCGGCACCGCATGAGCAATATTCGATGCTGGCTCCCCTGGACCCGAAGGTCTTCGACAATCCGCTGCTGGCTGAAGAAGCGGCGCTAAAAGTGTTTGCGGTTTGGGCACAAGCCCTTCCCATGGCCCCGGCGGAACTTTCCGACGTTGTACGATCCCTCGAGCTGCGTGTCCGCCGCATCGGACGGCTGGTCACCGAGGTAGCCAAGCGCCAAGCCGCCTGGCGCGAGGTGCCCTATAGCGGGTCAGAGCGAGCTACGGCACCGACAGTCACCATCGAGACTATTGACCCATGGTCGAAGTTGCCAGAGGAACTGCGGAGGAGCAGCCTTCACATTGCATCCTGTGGTCGCTGCGCTGGCTCTAGCCAGAGTACTTGCGGCAACTGCAATGGTACCTCCACTGCTAGTTGCTCTACCTGCAACGGTGCCGGCAAGGCGTACGGCCATGCAGTCAATGGTTCATACCGACTCCTGAACTGCAAGGTGTGCCGTGGCAAAGGCAACCTCAAATGCACGAACTGCGTCAAAGGAAAGGTGACGTGTTCGAATTGTACGGGCGCGGGGCGCGTTGAGCGCTGGATCGAAATTGAAGAAACCGTCCGCCATGACGTTCAGATCGAACCCGATGGCGAGATGACGCGCGCATTCCGTTGGGGCACCGATGGCACCCCGGCTGCCCGCGCAGAGATCGAAGCAGACGCGAAGATCATCACGGAACTAACGGCTGAAGCAGCCATTGAACACGCTCGGCTCGCCGACAAAGTACCTATCGAGTGGCTCACCGCCAACTGGCAGAAAATTCAGCCGACGCTCGACCCCCAGGAAGGAGTTCGGCGGCAGACTTTTTGGCTGCTTGAGGTTCCGAGCATTGAGCTGTCCTACGCTCTGGCCGGCTTCCCAGAGACAGTCATCAGCTTCGAAGGCCTACGAATGCTCGCGCCGTCGCCGTCCACTGACACTCAGTTCACCAAGCGCGCGCAGAAAATTCGTTTGGTTCGGAATGCCAGCATTGGCTTGGGCACTGCGGTTCCATTGGCGTACCTGTTCCGAGGTGCCTACTTTTTTAATGGATGGGTGGCTGCGCTAGCCGTTTGCATGGCCGGTCTCGCCTTCTCGGTCATCTTTTTTATTCGAGAAGCTACATTAGGGCGACCGAGCACGCGTCGCTGGGCCTTGAGTGTAGCCGCTGTTGCGGCCCTTGCCTGTGGCTTCGCCTTGGGAGCCGAGCCAAGCCTGCGGGCAGCAAAAAGATACATCTTGGCGGAGCAGTTTGAGCAGGCGCGAGCGGAGTTGAAGGCACTCGGCCGGCCGGAGGAAGCAAAGCATGCACAGACGTGGGTCAGCCTGCGCCTTGCCGAGCTATTGCACAGTAGCGATGTGGCACTCATCAAAGAATATGCTGCGCAAATTCCTGAGTCGTGGCCACAGCGAGCAATTGCCGACCGGCACCTCTACGACGTCATAAGTCACCTTGCGTCGCAGCAACTCGCTGCCGGAAGACCAGACGCATCCGAGCAACTGCTGGCGCAGGGTACGCCAGCGTTCAGTGCGAGCCCTGATGGAAACGTGTATCGCTCGGGATTCGCAGAACTGCACGCGCAAGCACAGGACCAAAAAGCCGAGAAATGTAAAACCGATATCTGCAGATGGCAGAATTTCACTGCTGCGGCCCAGGCGGCACCAACCCCACCCAGACAGCAGCGAGTGATCGATGCGCGGGCCAAGTTGGCTGCGGCCCTGGAGTTCCATAACCAGCCAGGCGAGTCCGAGCTATCGCGCATCCAGCGCCTGAATCAAATCTCCGCTTCAGCAAAGGCGATTGAGGAGGGCGCTGGGGACGCGGCACTCGTCGCGCAGGCACACTCGACCGGCCTGCGTGCCGCCGAGGAACGCGGAAAGACTCCAATCCTTGGTGCCGAGCGCGAGATTGCCGCAGAACTCCTTGGCGTACCCGCTAGCAGCAGTGCGGGTCTGCTGAGTACTACGATATCCCGGATTTCGGTGTACGGTGCGCTGCGCGGCAACCGCTGCGTGGGCCTATACTTGGTCGGTCATGAAAAAGATGCTCGCGCCATCAATGACTCCAGTCATGCAGCAGCAGCGGTCCAAATCCTGTCGCAAGCCATTGGCCGCAAGGTGGCGCTTCCGGATGTGCCAAAGCTGGTTGCTGGCCACATGCCTCGCCTGACCAAATGGATTGAGGCGGGGGCCCCCATTACGGCTCGGTGGCAGGGGTCAGCCCTAGTTGAGCTGCGGATCGGCGAGGTCTCACCATGAACCCGGGCCCCTGTAAGAATCTGTCAAATGGCAGGTACCGGCTGCCAATGGGGAGCGTGCATTGTGTCCAACCGTAACCATACGCTCCTGCTTTCGTTAAGCACGGCGCTATTGGGAGTTATCGGCGAAGCCGGACCCACGGGCATGGTCGTGCCCGATGCCGCCGCGCAGCTTATTCACCCGGGCCTGCGACGCCGCACTTGGGCATCCGATGAAGAACTGCTGCTGGCTGTTCCATCGCGGGATGAGGATCCGGCACTCCTTGCTTATCACCGATCGCACAGTTCACACCGCTCACACAGCAGCCATTACTCAGGCGGCGGTGGTACCCGTCACTACGAGCCAGACGTGAGTTCTGAGCCAGCCTACAGGGCCCCACAACCGCATCGGGTCAAGCCGGCGGTAGTCTCCTTCATCGCCTATCCCGGCGGGCGTATTTTCGTGGATGGAAAGCTCGCTGGGCTTGATACAACGCGGCCGCTCACTCTGCCAGTAGGGGCCCATACCGTTCGGATCGAGAATCGCTACCTCGGCGACACTTCGGTCGAAGTCAACCTCACTGAGGGGCAGACCGGTGAAATTGAGATCAAGTGGTAAGAATGGAACGCGAGCCCGAATCAGCCCCCCACTTGGCATTCCAGAACGGCATCATCCAAACGACTATAGACTTGCGTTCCTATCGACTCACCGCGGTGCAAAAGACAGCCTACCGGTATGCGGATCGCTGCACCGCGATACTGGGTGCCAGTGATCAACACCTCCTGCCTGTAACCTTCCTTTTTCCTCCCAGCACGGTCGAAAGCGCCGCACGGGAAGCCGTGCGACAGTTTTTCCAGGAGCTGCTTGACCAGGAACTGCGTGAGCAAATCGGCAGTGAGACGCATGCTATTCGCTCTCTGCTTCTTGCTCATGCGTTCTCGAAGACTGACCTGATCCGACGTGACTGAGCGCGACCATGACTACGTCCGCATTCCGTGATCGCTCAGCCTTCCGTCCTCCCGCTGGTTATCAGCTGCTGCCATTTCGCTTCACCCGGCTGGATGGCACCCGCTATGTCTTAACCAACGAAGTCGGCGAGTATCTGTTACTTACCCGGGAGGACCTGGTAGCCCTGGTCGGCCATACGCTCGAATCGAACGGCCAGGCCTACAAGGAACTGCAGTCGCGGCACTTCCTATTCGATGGTCAGTCCCGCTCGGCACTCGACCTGCTCGCGCTCAAATACCGGTCGCGGGCCGAGCAGGTCGCATCTTTCACCGGCCTGCACATCTTCGTTGTGACGCTGCGTTGCGATCACTCCTGTGACTACTGCCAAGTCTCTCGGCAAACCGAGAACCGTGCCAACTTCGACATGACCCGGGCCCACGCCGATAAGGCGCTGGAGTTCGTGTTTCGGAGTCCTTCGCGAGCGATCAAGATCGAGTTTCAGGGAGGAGAGCCGCTGCTCAACTATGACCTCATCCGTTACATCGTCGAGCGGGCGCTCGAACTGAACCGGGAGCACCGCAGACAACTCCAGTTCGTCATCGCTTCGAACCTATCCAGGCTCTCGGATGAGGTACTAGCCTTCTGCAGCGCACACGAGATATTTCTTTCGACGTCCATCGATGGGCCTGAGAGCCTACATGATGCTCAGCGGCCTCTCCGCAACGGCCACAGTCATCGCACAACCGTCGAGTCCATCCATCGGGCACGGAAGGTGCTCGGTCCGGATTCGGTCTCCGCGCTGATGACGACTACACAGGCTAGCCTTGGGCGAGTGGAAGAGATCATCGATGAATACGTCCGCCTGGGCTTCCACGGCATCTTTCTTCGCAACATCAGTCCGTACGGCTTTGCGGTCCGAAAGAGCCTGCTCCGACGTTACAATGTCCACGACTGGATCGAATTCTATAAGCGCGGCCTGAAGCACATACTCAAGATCAACCAACAGGGGCATGCGCTGCGCGAAGAGTATACGGCACTCCTACTGCAGAAGATGCTTTCACCCAGGGGGACAAGCTACGTCGACCTGCAGTCTCCGGCCGGCATTGGCATCGGTGGGATTGTCTACAACTACGATGGTGCCGTATACGCATCTGACGAAGGCCGTATGCTTGCAGAGATGGGCGACCACTCCTTTCGGCTCGGTCATCTGGACTCCGATTCATATGAAGCAGTCATGACATCGGAAAGCCTCCTCTTACCGTTACTGAATTCTATGCCAGAAGGCGCCCCCATGTGCAGTGACTGCGCGTTCCTACCTTACTGCGGAGCGGACCCCGTATTTCATCAGGCCACTCAACGCGATGTCGTCGGGCACAAGTCCTTCAGTGCATTCTGTACAAAACAGATGGCAGTGCTGCGCCATCTCATTGGCCTCCTTGAGTACGACGCCGAGGCACGCTCGACGCTCCTCCAGTGGGTCTGATTCATGCAGATCAAACTTTATGGCCCCGGGCTGCGGCCCATCTCCGCGACCTCGCCCGGGACATTCATCGGCCGACTGACCGAGCGTCCAGACTTTACCGAATCAGGAAGAGGACAGGAAATTCTGCGCATCCGGCAGCCAGGGAAAGAGCTGCCACCGGGATTTCGCGCCTACCTCTTTGATCAAGGAACCGTCGAGACGGCTGGCTCCGTAGCTCGCGATTGTTACGTCCTCTCGCCCGAGTGGAAGTACCTTGCCGATGGCGACGTTGTGCGACTGGACCCGATGAGAAGGACGCTGGCGACGCTGTATCGTAGAGCGTCACTGTCGAATAGCTTTCTTGTCACCGAGCGCTGCGACAACTATTGCTTGATGTGCTCCCAACCGCCGAAGTCACGCAATGATAGCTGGCTAGTTGACGAGCTACTAGAAGCAATCCCCTTGGTGTCCCCTGCTACCCGCGAACTTGGCATTACCGGGGGGGAGCCCGGACTGCTAGGCGAGCGTCTTATTCAGCTCCTTGCCACCATGAAGCAGTATTTGCCGCAGACTGCTGTGCATATCCTGTCGAATGGTCGCAGCTTTGCGCGCCTGGAATTTGCCCAAGCCCTCGCCAACGTGCGTCATCCCGACCTCATGCTCGGCATTCCCTTGTATTCCGACCTGGCCGAGGAGCACGACTTTGTAGTGCAGGCCGGAGGCGCATTCGAAGAAACGATCGCGGGAATTCTGAATCTCAAGCGGATGGGGGTCAGGGTCGAGCTAAGATTTGTCATCCATGCGCATACCCACGAGCGCCTTCCATCGTTTGCCAGGTTCGTCGCTCGTAACCTATGTTTTGTCGATCACGTTGCGCTCATGGGTCTAGAACTGGTCGGATTCGCAAAGACGAATCTCAATTCTCTGTGGATCGATCCGCTCGACTATCAAGACGAACTGACCAGCGCCGTGGTGACCTTGCACCGCGCGGGCCTGCGAACATCTATCTATAATCACCCGCTCTGCGTGTTGCCTCCGGTACTCCATCCATTTGCCCGACAGAGCATCTCGGACTGGAAAAATCTGTATTTCGAGGAATGTGAAGGATGCAGCCAGAGGGAAGCCTGCGGTGGATTTTTTGCATCAGCCACAGTTCGACGAAGTAGAGGAATCCGCGCGTTTGCCTAAACAGTCATTTAGACCGTGAAGAATGCGTAGCTGGGCAAAGGCGGCTGCGCGCACAGCCGCAGATCCGAAGCGACTCGGCACGCGCTCGGGCTCGCTGTGTTGCGCAGGAATCACGCCGTCGGACGATTAGTATATCGCGGGCCAGCGATGGCGAGCAGAGCTGCCCGCTCCAAAAGCAAAGATCGCCTGCGACAGCCTCATCACGGCACTGGCCCGCCCGCTGTAGAAACTGCGTATATGGACCAAAGATGGCGGCTCAAGGCGCCCCGAGAGGATCCTTCCCATCCCTGGCCCAACGCTGATAGTGCAGTTCTGGTTACAGGTGGTGATTCACGCGGCATTCAAAGGGAGTACGCATTGAATTTGTAGTTCATAAAACAAAATAAATTATCACTAATTTACAAAAACGCCTCAGTCTACTTCGATAATGTAACTAAAATTACTAATAAAATTGATAATTAATGCACTCTGAATTATTTCCTAAATAAAAAGACGCCAGTTAAAGGAAAAATAACGATTTTACCTTGTGGGTCTGACGGTCTCGCGGTACATAGACTCGCAGTTCTACAAAAGTAACCAGTGCCGATGACGCGATCGGCACCAAAAAACATACGGGGACAAGACCATGTAACCAAACAGCACGGGCCAGAAAATGATTAGCACCAACTAATCATTTCTGGCCCGTGGTCCCAGCTAGTGGGTCAGCACTGTCGAGTTAGAGCGGTCAGCTTCTCCCTTCTAAAAGATGAGCTGGTCGCTCGGGAGCGCAAGTGCCTTGTGGACACTACTAGACGTGATAGGCGTCCGTGTCAAGGGCTGATGCGTTCTGTGGCGTCAACTTTGTTGCGCACAGAGTTCAATTGCTATGTTTTTTTGGATATCACCAAGGCTGGCTGCACACGCCAGCCCTGCGATTTGGTGGTTAGAGTTCACTTCTAACCTGATTCTTAAGTTTCGTCGCTGGGTGGCCGTTGTTTTGCGCGGTGAACCAAGATCACAGCGGGGCCTATAGGTCTCGCTGACCTCCTCGGCGCAGGCTCCTCATCCAACGAGGAGCCGTACCGACTCAGCGATCATGCGGTCGGATGCGATGTGAGCGACTAGTAGCCTCTGCGCTCTTTGCATAGGCGGTAGCCCCAGGAGAATCTGATTCCCTAGAGCTATGTCTAGGAGTACACCATCGCATCATCTATCAAGGTGTCTCGGGTCTCCCCCAAAAAGCGAGTACGTCCATGTCGGTTAAGATCCTTCACTCGGCAGACTGGCAGATTGGCAAAGCGTTCGCAGGTATTGGTGACGTTAATGAAGGAGATAAGGCGGCGGAATTACGAACACAGCGGCTCAAAACCGTTCATCGTGTCGCTGAGGTGGCCGTTGAACACGATGTCGACGCAGTGTTGGTAGCGGGCGATGTCTTCGAGACCAACGCTGTCTCAGACGAATCCCTGCGGCGCACAATCCAAGCTCTTTCGGCCTATCAGGGCCAATGGCTGCTGCTGCCGGGCAACCACGACGCAGCGCTAGCCGAGAGCGCTTGGACGCGCCTTCATCGCCTGAATCTGCCGGGCAATGTCAAACTACTGACCCGCCCCGAGCCAGTCCTGATCGCAGATCACCAGCTCGCGATCTTGCCCGCACCGCTGACTCGCAGACACGAGGCCGTCGATATTACCGAGGCGATGGATGCCATGCAGACTCCTAAAGGTACAGTGCGCATCGGCATAGCGCACGGTTCTATCAGTAACCGCCTTCCTGAACGAAGTGAGGCATTGAATGAGATCGCCGAGGACCGGGCGGACCGAGCCCGTCTGGATTACCTGGCACTCGGCGACTGGCACGGCACGCTGAAGATCTCCCCTCGGACCTGGTATGCGGGCACGCCAGAGCCCGACCGCTTCAAAGAGAACTCTCCTGGTAATGTGTTGCTGGTAACCATCGAGGGGCCTGGTGCCGCCCCGCAGGTAGAGCCGATTGCTGTAGGTCATTTTCGCTGGCACCAAATCAAAATAGAGATTCACCGTCATCGCGATCTGCAAGCTCTCGGAGTGTTGTTCGAGCAACTCGGCCGTCCCTACGATCGTCATCTCGTAAACCTTACCGTATCGGGGACAGTTGATCTGGCGCTGCGTGAGGAACTTTGCCGCTTCCTGGATGAATGGAGAGCACGATTCCATCTCCTTCGACTTTCCATGAGTCAACTAGTGGCAATACCGAGCGATGATGACCTCGATCGAATCGATACCCTTGGCTTCATCCGCACAGCAGTGAACCAACTACGCGGACTCGCTGGAGACTCTAGCAATCCTCAACGGGATTCGGCACGTCTAGCCTTGCAGATCTTATATACCGAGCACGTCCGTGCGGGTCGAGTTGAGCCATGAGAATCCGACGTTTAGAACTGCGTAATTTTCGCAAGTTCATTGACCCAGTTGCAGTAGAGGGTCTTGGCGATGGACTGACAGTGATCGCGGGAGACAATGAAGAGGGCAAATCGACGCTGCTTAAAGCGCTGAGGACCGTATTGTTTGACCGCCATCGGCTAACCGGAGAGTCAGTGGAGTCGCTGAGGCCATTCGGCTCTACGGTCCGCCCTGAGGTCCATCTGGATTTTGATCTGGATGGTCAGGCTTACCGGCTACGCAAAGGCTTTTGCCAGCAGCAGTTCGCGGAGATGGACACCCCGTCGGGACGAATCAATGGCCCTGCTGTTGAGGAGGCGCTACAGACACTGTTACGCTTTGAGCCGCCGGGTAAGGGGCCGGCCCGGACTGAGAACCAAGGTATCTGGGGGCTTTTCTGGCTCGAGCAGGGCACAGCATTCGCCAATGTCGCGATCCACACTAGTGCACGTCAAACCGTACTTTCAGCACTCGAGGGTGAGGTTGGGGCAGTTCTAGGTGGCCAACGCGGGCGCGATCTGCTTGATACTATTGGCCGTCACTACAGTGAACTGTTCGATGCTCGCGGAAATCCTCGCGGCGCCTACAAAAAGTCGCTAGACCGCGTTGTTAGCCTACAAAGTGAGCTAGCCGAACTGGATTCGGAACTGCGAGGCTACGACGCCAAGGTAGATGAGCTGGCGCGGGCGCGTGATCGCCTCAGGCGTTACGAAGCCGAAGGCAGGCTGGGACGAGCCTTGCGGGAGCGCGAGGATGCAGAGCAGGAGCAGCGCCGTCTTGAATCGTTGGCCGCGAGGCTCAAAGAGGCAGAGCAGTACGAGCAGGTGGCGCGTGCGGAGTGCAAAACAGCTGCGTCCCGTTGGGAGAGGCGAGAAGAAGAGTTACGGGATGTTGTCGATGCTGATGCGACCGTGGAAAAGCTAGTGGTTGCTGTTCAAACTGAACAACAAGCGCTGGCACCACAGGACCACACAGTTAAGCAAGCGCGTGAATCCCTTGATGCCGCAGCGATAGCGCAGGAACAAGCAGAAGTCGAAACACGTCGCTGGGAACGGATGGAGCAGCGTACTCGGGTCTCCGAGACCCTTTCGAGACTACGCAAACGCTACACTGCTGCATTTCAGGCTTTTGAGCAAAGTAGGCAGGCACACTCTCAGGCGGCGGCCATTTCGATCGATGAGAAAAGACTGCGGACGTTGCGGCGGCTGGAGAAGGAGTCGGTTGAGGCTGAGGCTGGGTTGAACGCCATTGCCACACGGCTCACCTTCACGCTAGAGCCTGGGGTATCTTTACGACTGTCGGGGAAACCCCTAGCTGCGGGGGACCCCCTGCTGCTGACAGAAACCTCGACCCTGCAGTTGGATCGTAACGAGGACCGCCTGGGTAGCGTGACCATCACGCCGGGCGCCGAAGATCTCGGCGAAAGAAAGAAACGTGCGGAATTAGCAGGACGAAAACTTGCGGCTGAACTTGCTGCGCTCGACGTCCCAGACGTGGCAGCGGCTGAGGTAAAGGCGAAGGAGCGAGCCGATCTTGAAACCCATGCGCAGCAGCAGCAGCAACTCGCTGCTGCCCACGCAGCTGAGGGGCTCGACTCGCTCCGAGAAGCAATTTCCAGCGCTGAGGCTGAGCTATCGGCCGCGGGCGAACCTGATGCAGCACTAGACAGCGAGGACGTAACTCAGCGGCTTCGTACTGTGCGTACCGAACTGGACGAAGTAACCAAGCGAACTAAGCGTCTTCGTTCGACATGGGAGCGCGAGAGTCTTTCGCTTCAGGCAGCCCAGACAGCGCTGACTAAAGCCGAGGCCGACCTGAAGGCCGCTGAGGGAGCGCAGAGCAAGGCGAGGGGAATCCTAGAAGCAGCCCGCCAGCGCGACGAAGACGCGACCTTACATTCTGCCGTCGATTTCTGCCGTGAGAAGTTACGAGCTACCGAGGAGGCGGTGGAGGCAGCTCGCCACGCTCTCTTCGCAGCCTCCCCCGAAGAAGCTCGACTGCGCCTAGAAGCCAAGACTAAAGCGGCCGAACTCATCCAGAAAGACATCGAGTCAACTAACAAGCTGGCTAATGATCTCGAAATCGAGCTGCGCGCGCTAGGTCAGCGCGGACTAGGCGAGCGTGCTCAGGAACTTAGCGGGGAGCTAGAACAGACTCAGGCATTGACCGCAAGCCTTGCTAGTAAGGCTGAGGCGACCCAGCTACTTTATCAGACGCTACGCCTAACTGAACGGGCGGCAAAGGAAACCTTTATGGCTCCAGTCAGACGTCGTGTTCAGCCATACCTGAACCTACTCATGCCAGGCAGCGAGCTGATTCTGGGCGATGACGATCTCTCTATCTCTCATCTAAGGCGCGGCGGCAAAGACGAACCCTTCGAATCTCTGAGCGTCGGGACGCGTGAGCAACTAGCCGTCCTCACTCGTTTGGCCTTCGCCGACCTACTACGCGAACAGGGGCACTCAACGGCGGTAGTCCTCGACGACGCACTTGTCTACGCTGACGATCAACGGTTCGAGAGCATGCTCTACGTACTGCGCCGCGCCGCCCAGCACCAACAAATACTCGTGCTCACTTGTCGCGAACGTGATTACGTCTCTGCTGGGTTCCCGGTCATTCGACTGTCGACTTGCCGCGCAGCATCACCCGCAGGCATCGCTCGGGCCGCAGTATAAGTCCCCTTCTCTGGCAGCGCTAGGTCAACAGGCTCGAGCGCACTGCCACGATCGTGAGTAACCGTTGGCAGACTCGCCCGGTCACTCGTTTGTCGACCAACCACACAGCATTACCTACAAGCACCACCCGAGCCGTGCTATAGACCCGCAGTGACCCTGCCCCAAAATGAGCGCCCTAATTTCCCAACAAATGGCTCGACAAGCTCAAGTTTTGGCATCCGAGACTTGTCGTCAGCGTCAAGGATAGAGTTCGGCAGTCACTGATGACGACGCGAGTTGAGGCCGACTACGCCGATGTAGTAGATGTGACCGGATGGCCAATCAAATCCAATGAGCCGCGAGGAAAACGCCAAAAGGCGTGGGTGGAAGGCCCTGATGGCACTCAGTGGCTACGCAAACAGCCTCGATCATCACGACCCTACGAACCAGCTATTGAAGTCGCAACATTAAAGCTGGCACAACTGGCAGGCATGCCTGCTGCTGAGGCTCGGCTAGCCTGCTGGACAGAGCAGAACGGCACGCTGAACCGAGGGATCGTCGTCAAGAAATTTCTCACTGAAAAACAGAGCCTGACCATCGGTAGTGACTTGCTGAGCGGAGATGATCCTGATTATGTGGTCACTCGGCATGAGCAGCATACTCTTGATCGCGTCTACGCAAGTTTGCGCGTTCAAAGTGGCACCGACGACAATCGGCGACTTTGTCAGTGCTTCATGCAAATGATCATGTTCGACGCTTGGATCGGCAACAGCGACAGGCACCAAGAAAATTGGGGTATTGTCTTTGGCGAGGATCAAGTGCCGTCCTTGACCCCTGTTTTTGATTCGGCGGCATGTCTCGGCTCGGAATTGCAAGATGGACATGTCTTACTCGACGAAAAGCAGCGAACCAACAGCATAATACGCAAGTATGTCGACAGGTGCAGAAGCGGCTTTGGCGACCGACGTAATCTAATCTTGCAAACTGCGGTCATGAAGGAAGTGATGCAGTGGCCCAATAGCACTGAAACTGCTAATTCACTCCTCGAAAGCTTTGCACTTCTAAATCAAAGTGCTGAAACTCGAATCGTGCTTAGGTTCTCAACTAATGACTTGCCACCCAATCGTCAGGCGTTGGCGCTAATACTGCTTACAGAAAGACTTAGGTGGCTTCGTGAGGAGGTTTCACATGCCCTCGTATGACGGATTATTTGTCATCTGGAGCGAACTAAAGGATCGCGGCCGACACATCATCGGCGAGCTTTCGCGTGATGCGGGTATTTTCCGTTTTGCATATACCCCATCGTTAGATGATGCGGTGCAACGCGGGTTCAAACTGCTGCCTGAATTTGCGAAGCATCGAACGGCTGCGGACCCATACCAGTCTACTGGTCTTTTCTCCACCTTTGCTCAGCGCATCCCCTCTGTGAAACGGACTGATCATGCTGAGTTGCTCAGCGCATGGGGGGTTCAGAACGCTGACAACCCACTCGAGGTGCTGGCGCTCAGTGGTGGTATTCAGATCACCGACCGCATCGAACTTGCAGAAGCCAGGTCAGTTGACGACCCTCTAGATCGACCGCTACTGTTTCGCTTAGCAGGCGAAGTGTACCACCCAGCGGCACGCGATATCAAGGTCGGCGATGAGCTTACTGTACGCCCGGAGCCAAGCAACCAGTATGACTCTTGTGCCACTATGATCTTGCGCGATAGCGATAATATTATAGGTTACGTACCACGTTATTATAGCGCGTTAGTATCCAAGTTGCTCTCGACGGGTCAAAAATTTACTGCACAGGTCATCCGTCGACTTATTGTTCCTGAAGACAGAGGACGTTGGGTAATAAAGTTGGAGCGCACTACCTGACACAGCTTTACACGAAAGGTTGATGCGGTGTGGACTCATGCCGATAAGACTGATAATCTAACAAGCAACTTCGCTTGCTAGGATTGCTTTCGTGTAACGGCTGTTACTGACGCGCGGTCACTTGTCGCTCCGCGCGCAGCCGTGGTTCAAGGAAATGCTGCGCGGAAGGCTAGACTCAGCCACCTGCATGACTCGGCTGCACTCCCACTGTAAACTAGCATTCGCTCCTCTAGCGCTGTGCGCAACCAGAGTAGAAGTTGATCCATGTCACGCGTGCGCAAACCGTTTCGCAAGAGCCGTAAGTTTTCATTTTAGCGACGGAGAGCTATACGCGTTACATTGGGAACAGCAAGGACGGGTCCGTCAAGGCAGGCGCGGGCATTCGTTCCCGGTCCAAGTAGCAGGACTCGACCCGACCTCGCCTCCGAAACTGTCTCAGCCTGCACAAGCACCGAAGGTAGCGACACACCCACTGCTTAGCAGCGGAACGCAGCACGCATTCCGCGGTCGGAGCGTTGTGCTGACGCCGTCACCCGCGGTGCATCTGTGCGCGGTTATCACTGCCGAGTGAACGAGATCATCGGGCCGCGAGCTGTCTCGGCGCCGATGTGGATGTCTGTGGATCCTGCAGAGCGCAGTCTCTCCTTGACGCATTTTTAAACTTGCGATACGTTCAATGATGATTTGAAAGGTATCAGGATCCGATGAGCAAATCCAGGTCGACTTTTTATTCTGACGCTCGCTCGGGTCTTGCGGCTCTGAACCTCGCGGCTTCGACTGCGCCCGACCTTGTGATCTCGCTCAAGCTCCTGCCTTTGGACGAGCCCGCACTGACCGTCGCGCGTGACAAGCGCAGGTTGCGCCTCATGGGGCCAGGGGATGTGCTCGACATCGCGCCCCAGGCGATTGCATCTGTGTGGCCTCCGGCTGACTCTACGTTCCTTCCCTACAACCTCTTCGCGAGCATCGACTTCAGGGAGGAAGACCTCCCCTGGCGGCTCTCGCCGGCGCCTGCGGAAACCAGCCGGCGGCAGCCCTGGGTTGCGCTGGTCGTGCTGCCCGCTTCCGAAGAGGTTACGCTGACGGCTGCCGCCGCTCCCACCCCTGCGGTGCTGCGCGTGCAAGGAGCGGCGCGCCAACTGCTTCCCGATCTGACCCGTGTGCATCTGTTTGTGCATGTACAAGAGCGTGATGGCGTAAACATCGCACGTGCGATCTGTCCGCTGTCACTCGCCCCCTCTACGGAGTACGTTGCAGCGCTGGTGCCGACGTTCCTCGGGGGGCGGCAGGCCGGGCTTGGGCAGCGCATCGGTGCGGATCCGTTTGCCCCGGCCTGGACTGCAGACGAGACGCGCGCCGCGCAAGGCACGGTAGATCTTCCCGCCTACGTAACATGGCGCTTCCGCACGTCCGGAGCGTCCGATTTCAGCGCGCTGGCTGCGAAGCTTCACGCTGCCGAGACCGCGCCGCCTGTCAAGCTCGGGTCCCGTACCGTGCGGATCGGCCCGTGCCCCTACGCAATCCCCAGGGAGCCACCGGCAGGCTGGTCACAGACACTCTGGACTGCGCTGACCGGCACGGCTTCTCCACCGCCGCCTGAGGAAACGGTCGCGCAGCGTGACTGGTTCGCGCGCGCCTGCCCCACCCCGCGTCCCGGCCCCTTTCCGCTCCCCTCGCCCTACGATCCGTTGCGCGACGATCCCATCCACGCGCCGCCGGTTCACGGAGCGACGGTGGGCGGGCAGAAGGCCCCGTGGCGCGCGTCGCTCAACTCGACGCCCGTGTTCCGCGCGCTCGCGGGAGTGGGCGCCGAAGTCGTGCGCCGTCACCAGGAAGAGCTCACCCAGGCCCTTCTCGAGAAGCTGCACACGCAGCGGCAGGACCAGCGCGCGCAGCGGCGGCTGCAGGTGAGCCTGAGCGTCGCGTGGAGCCGCGTCGGCCGCGTGAGCTTGATGCCAGCAGCGAGCGTCGTCCTTCTTGCGGGCTTCGTCGCCCGTACGAACGAGTCCCTCTTTCCTGCCAGCATCCAGTCGCGATTTCCCGATGGCGTCTTCTCAGCTGCGATGAAGCGGCAGGTGCGCTTCGATGCGCGCGCGGGCATCCGTACGCGCGCGGCAGGCACGCCGCTCCCCGCCCGGCCCTCTACCCCACGCACGGAGCTCTCGTCGCTCATCGAGCGTTTCGACGCAGGTGCCCTCGACCGCCTCCGGCGCTGGGATCCGCACACGCGAGCGGGCGGAGGCGTTGCGCCAGCGCAGGTACTGACCGCCGCGGCGGAGCGGACACGCGCCGAGTTCCGGCCGCTCAAGGCGCTGGACGGCCGTCTCTCGGACGGTCTCAAGGGCGTCCTGAACCGCGGCGCCGCCGCATTCGGCAGTCGACACGGTGTGCAGGCGTCCGAGCAGGACTGCACGCTCGACATCCCGCTGGCTGCCTGGCTGCGCGCACTGGCCCCAGATCTGCTGCTGTCCGGCATCGGTGCGTTTCCTGAGCACGGCGTCGCGCTGGTGCACGCCCACAATGCGGCGGTCGAGGCGATGCTCGTGGGCGCCAACGAAGCGCTGAGCCAGGAGATCGTCTGGCGTGATCTCCCCGTGCCGCGCGGAGCGACGCTCCTGCGGCGCTTCTGGGAGGGCAGTGCCTCGGCTGACGTCGCCAGCATCCGGGACTGGACCGGCCCGCTCGGGAGCAACGGTGCAGCGAGCGCCAGCTTCGTGCTGGTGCTCCGATCCCCCCTGGTGAAGCTCTACCCCGGCTTGGAGGTTGCACGGGTCGCGTCGCGCGACGGCGCACCCGACCTCCGCGCCGCGAGCAAGCTTCCCGCGTTTCAGGGGCAGCTCGACGACACGACGCTATACGCTGGCTTTGCCGGATCGAGCACGGATCGAGACTGGTACATCGAGCTCCGACAGCCCGCGGGGCGTCCGGCGTTCGGCGTGAACGTCGGCAGCTCGCTCGGAAGCTTCAAAAATGCCGCAGAGGCCGCCAGCAAGCTCCATCGCCCCCGCGTCCGGATCTTCCTCCACGCCGCTTCCCTCCTTCCCACGTAGAGACCTTGGATGCCGCTAACGAAAGCCACCCTCGAGACTTGGAACGACGCGCGTACTGCGTGGGAATCATTGCCGCGTGATCAGCCGCTCGTGCTCCTGCCCGTGCGCCTCGAGACACGGTACGAGCCGATTGCAACGGACGCATGGTTCCTCAAGGTGCGGATCTATCCGGATGCGCTCCACGCGGACATCGCCCCGGCAGAGCTCACGACGCGCGAGCGCGAGGCGGGCAGCGCGTTCTGGCGGAGCTCTGCAGAGACCCAGCGCGCCCCGAGCGCAGAGCGCAAGGGACGTGCCGATGCCGCGTGGGCGCAGCTCGTCCGCGCATGCGCGAGTCCCTGGCGCGCCATCGCCGTCGCCCGCGCCACGGCGCAAGAGACCCCGGCCCGCACCGCGCGCAGCGAAGATGCCCGCGCCGCGCTGCTCCCGGATCGCTTCCTGGCGATCGGGCTCGATGCCAAGGGCGAAACCCTCTTTCGCGTCGGCGGCCTGCCGATCCCAGCGGAGCTCCCCCTGCACCCCCGGTGGTCGCTGCTCGACGGCGGCACCGCACCGGTCGACCCGGGCAGCGGTCTTGCGGCCGGCGACCCCGTCCGGTGGATGACGGACTTCGACGAGGCCGTGAAGGTCGGGATGGGACTTCGCATCGAGCTCCGCAGCAAGCAGGTGAAGCCGGCCACCCTCCTCGTGTTCGGCGTCCGCAGCGCGGCGGACGGGGCCGAGCGGTTCCGTTCGCTCCTCGATGCGCACCTTTTGACGGACGGCCTCGGCGTGGTGCATCCGGGCACGCCGACCAACCTCATCGACGCCGAGCCCGCGGCGGCTGACCTCGGGGCCGAAGTGCCGAACCTCGCGCTCTTCGCCGAGCGCCCCTATGCCCCCGCGCTGCCCGTGGATGCGCAGAACCCCCTCGCTGCGCCGGCGGGAGATGCGCTGGCTTGGGCACTCGGCCTGTCGACGAGCCCACTCGGAGCACTGCCCGGGGGGGAGCTGCAGGCCGAGCCGAAGCGCGCCGCGATGCAGCACGTCGTGTGGGAGACGGCGCTCGCGCCGTGGTTCTCCAAGATCATGGGGGCCGATCACGACACGGTGACCGAGGTCGGTGCGTGGTTTGAGCGCTGGGTCCGGCCCGAAGGGCCCTTTGCTGCGCTCCGCGTCGGCAAGCAGCCCTACGGCGTCCTGCCCGTGAGTACGCGTCGTTCGACGCGGGACCTCGCGGGCAAGCTCGAGCGGGTCTTCCAGGCGATGCGCAAGCACTGGGCGGATGCCCTGCCGCGCGTCCCTCGCGTCGATACGAGCGCCGACGACACGACCGCTGATGACGCGGCGCAGACGGGGCAGCTCGCAGCCATCCTCCAGCGGCACCCGGCGCCGACCGGTGTGGTGCTGCGCGACCTGACCGGCGATCGCCCCGGCGGACAGGGCGAGATCCCGCAGGTGATGCGCAAGCTGGCCAGCCAGAAGGAAGGTCTCGGCGACGCCCTCAAGGGAGTCGCGGGGGCCGTCGCTTTGAGCCTGCGGGCGCCGTTCGAGAAGCCGCTCGCGGAGCTGCTCGCGGCGGACGCTCCCAGCGAACAAGCCCGGCTCGCGCGCGCCTTTACGCAGGTCCTGCGCGACCACAGCAATCCGGGGAACCATGCGCCGATGCGCGCCTGGGTGCAGGCGACGCACCTGGTCGTCACCTCGCTCCTGGGTCTTTTGACTCGCGCGGAGCCGCGCGCAGGAATCCTGCAGGGCACCGGGCTCCCCGCGCCGTGGACGGGGCCGCTGTCGATACAGACGCCTGCGATCTTCGAGACCGCGCTGGACGAAAAAGCCCGCTCCTGGGGGAAGAGCCTCGTCGGAAGCGACCCTGGCGCCTGGCTCGGCGCGCTGATCGAAAACCTTGCAGAAGGCGCAAGTCCAGGGGAGCCAGAGGCGCTCAGTCCCGCCCAGCCCCTGCTCCATCAGCTCCTTCTTGCGCACACAAGGGAGCTCGTCACGCTCAGCAAGGTCGCGATCCTGGCCGCGCAGCTGCGGCCGCGCCGCGCGAAGCTGCGCGAGGCCCTGACCGCGCTGAAGACCTGCGCGTCCCCGGCCGAGCTCGAGTCGCTGTTCCGCGCCTCGATCGGGACCGGGATCCACCGCCTCGACGCGTGGGTGACGGGCGTGGCCACCGCGCGCCTGCAGGACGCCCTGGCCCCGCTCCGCACCAGCCGTCCGTCCCGGCTGAGCCCGCGGTACGGGGCCTTCGGGTGCCTGCTCGACCTGCGCCCCGGACCGCGCGAGTCCTCGGGGGGCTATGTCCTGGCCCCCTCGCTGGCCCACGCGCGCGTCGCGGCGCTCTTGCGCAGCGGGTACGCGGCATACGGCGATGCGGCCGGGCTTGCCGTCGACCTCAGCAGCGAGCGCGTGCGGCTGGCGCGCTGGATCTTCGATGCCGTGCGTCAGGGCCAGGGGCTCTCCGAGGTGCTGGGCGAGCTCTTCGAGCGCGAGCTCCACCGCACCGGCAGCGCCGACCTGATCCCGTCTTTTCGCAGCGCGGTGGCGGCCGGCCTGGGCCTGCCCGCCGAGCACGCGACCGGCATCGTGGACGGCTTCGTGCTGGCGCGCGTCGCCCGGCCGGCGCTGCAGCGGGCGGAGCCCCTTGATGCGAGTGAGACGAAGGTCGAAGCGCAGGTGCAAGCGGTGCTGAAGGGCGCGCGCGGGCGCGCAGCGGATGCCCTGGCGAAGCTCGATGCGGCGCTCGACGCGCTGGCCGACACCAGCCTCGCCGACGCGCTGCACGGCCTGCTCGAGGGGGATGACGAGCGGGTGCGCGCCACGCTCGAGGCGGTCGACCGCGGGACGGCGGCCCCGCCGGCGCTGGAGGGTCTCTCGCTGCGGCGCGGCGGGCGCGCGGTGCATCACCAGATCGGGGTGCTGCTACCGCCGGCCGGTGAGCCGTTCGCGGCGGGCCTGTTCCCGCTGGTCGAGCCGCGGATTGAGGCCTGGCTCGCGCGGCTCTTCGGCGCGTCCACTCGCTTCACCTTTGACGCGGTGTATGCAGCGCCGCCCGCCGCACAGCGCAAGACGTTCACCGTGAGCGCCGCCGAGCTCGGGGCAGGCTACACCGACTTGTTGGCCCTTACGCCCGAAGGGACGCTTGCGGGCAGCGCGCTCGAGCGGCTCCTGGTCGCGTTGGCGTGCGATCAAGCCCCGGCCGGAGCTTCGCCCGCGCCACCGCGCATCGAAGCGGTGCCTGCCAAAGGTACCGACGGCTTGACGCTGGCCGAGCTACTCGCCGCACTCGGGCGCGTGCGGGAGCTGCTGGCCCGCGCGACGTCGCTCGGACCTGTGCACCTGGGGGCACCGGCTGCGACCCCACCGAAGCTCCCTGTCGACGAAACGTACGATGCACTCACCGGCCGTGTGGCCGCGCTACGCCGTCGTCTCGACGCCATCACTGCCCTGGCAGATCCCGCGCACGCCTTGCCCTCGGCCCTGGAGCTCACCCAGGCCCGGCTGCTCCTGTGCCTCTTGAGCCCGACGCCGCTCGCGCTGCCGGCGATCGCCGATGCAGGGCTGCGCTCGTGGCTCGGCGAGCAGTCGCGGCGCGCGCGGGCGCGGCTCGCTGCCGATCTGACCACCCAGGATCGCCTGCGGGAGCTCGTCGGCAGCCAGCTGCCCGCGCTCACGGTGTGGGCGATTCCTCGGCCGGATACCTCCTGCTGGCTCTGGGAGGGGCGAAGCGGCCCCCCGCGCTGGATCGAGCCCGCCGCCCGCGGGAGCGAGGTCGCCCGCTGGATCGACGAGCTCGCGCCGACGCGGAGCAGCGTAGGCGCGCTCTCCGATGCGGTCTTGGCGGGGGAGTGCATGGGCGGCGCCGCCGGGGAGTGGGCCGCGTTCCAGGTCCCGGCGCAGCCGAGCGGCTGGATCGGGCTCAACGCACCAACGCCAGAAGCCGCGGGCGCGCTCCGCTCCGACATCTACGGTTTTGTGCTCCTGGGCGCGGCGCCCGGTGCGGCCGTGGGGAACCTGTGCGGCTTCGTCCTCGAGGGATTCGTCGAGCGGATCCCGGACGAGACGGCCGCGGGAGGCATCGCTTTCCACTGGGACGCCCCGGCCGCGCGAGCGCCGCAGTCGATCCTGGTGGTGTGTCCAGACCCCGCGACCGCGCGGTCTCCCGAGGGCCTCGCCGATGTCCTCTCGGACACGCTCGCGCTCGCGCGGGAACGCACGGTGGCCCCCGAAGACCTCTTTTCCGAGCCGACGTCGGGCATCGGCGAATTCCTACCCGCGCTCATGGTCCCCGACGAGGTTCGTGCGCGGATCGCGATCGAGCTGGAGGCGGCTTTCGCGAACGCGGACTTCCTCTCTGCGACTCCCTTCACCCGCGGCGCAGTCGATCCGAGGACCCCATGAAGCGCATCGAAGCCCTCACACGGACGGACAACGTCGCGCAGGGGTTGCAGGCACACCTCGCCGATCCGCTCTGGATGCTCGGTCGTCAGTGGCAGGTCGGTGAGCTCAGCGCCGAGGACGCTGCGTCGCCGGTGTACTGCACGGCCACGGTGCAGCACTGTCATGTCTCACGCCTTCACGGTGCGGACTCTGCCGCTGTAAACCTCGGGTCGGCGCCGCTCGAGTCCGCGGTGGAGCGCGAGCCGGTCGCCTTCGGCACGGCCAACGTCCGCCTGCTCGCGGGACAGGTGCTCAACCCGGGCGAGCGCGACGCGGCGCTGCGGCGGGCGGCGCTGGCGGGGCGGTGGCTCCTGCGCGCGGTGCAGGAGGCCGTCGGTCCGTCCGTGCCGGCGAGCGAAGCGGAGGCGTGGCTGCGCGCGCTGCGCAAGCTCGCGGCCTTCACGGTCGTGTCCGAAGACCCGGGCACGCGCCTGCTGCTGCGCGGGTCGATCGACGGCCAGCGCGCCTACGATCTGCTGGGCGCGGTGGCGTCGGGCGAGGCGCTCGTACCGGCACTCGGCCTCGGGCCGGCAGCTCTTGCGGGCGCAAAGAACGTGTACGCCGCGGTGAAGCGGTGGCGGGCCTCGGTGGAGGCGTCTTTCCTCGCCCCGGGTGTGCAGACCTGGGATCGGGAAGATGCCGCGCATCGCTTTTCGATCGAGACGGTGCCGGGCGGTCCGCAGCTTACGGCGCGCGACTACCGCGGCGGGCGGCTCGACTGGTTCAGCATGGACGTGGCGACACCAGCGAAGGCAGAGCTCCGGGACGCGCTGCAGGTCGAGTCGGGTGCGCTGCCGCGTGCAGTGCGCTACGCCGGGATGCCCGCCTCGCGCTTCTGGGAGTTCGAAGATACGCGCGTGTCCTTCGGCGGCTGGAAGGGCCGCGGGAACGAGACCGTGCGCTGGCTGCTCGCAGAGTTCGCGGTGGTGTACGGCGACGACTGGTTCACCCTGCCCGTCGAGCTGCCGTACGGGAGCCTCTGCCGCGTCACCCGGCTCACGGTGCACGACTGCTTCGGCGGTCGCGAAGACGTCCCCTCGACCGCGGCCGGAGACGGCGACAGCCGCGCCTGGCGCTTCTTCGCGCTCGAAGGAGATGCCACGCCCGCAGGGACCCAGAGCCCGTGGCTGTGGATGGCGCCGGTGCTCCCGGACCGCCAGGAAGGCGAACCCGTAGAGGAGCTGCTGGTGCTGCGCGACGAGACCAGCAACGTCGCCTGGGGCGTCGAGCTGCGCGTCGAGGGTGCCAACGGGCGGGCGCAGAAGCGAGCCGGTCGCGCCGAGCCGCCGGACACCGGCGAGCCCGGCACGTGGACGTATCACGTCGCGCCGCAGGTTCCGCCCGGGTGGACACCGCTCATGCTCGAAGAGGGCAAAGACGATGCCGGCAAGCCGCAGCGCTTCCTGCGGCGCGGACGCCTGCCCGGGTGGACTGCGAACGACCTGCCGCGCGGTCGGCTCCTCGACGCGACCGCGCCGCTCCGCATGACCGAAGCGGGCGTCCCGCGCGGCGGACTCGTGATCACGCGCGCCCCGCAACGCACGCGCTCGGCCGACGGACGCGTGTGGACGTGGACCGGACGCGAGGTGCGACCCGGCGCGGGGCCCGCGGAGAGCAGCCTCGCGTTCGACCGGCTGGAGCGGCGGTGAGGGGCCCAAAGGGAGGACGACGATGGCTGCGGTGAAGGTCCTTGCAGGGCCCATCCTTCGGCTTGTGACCGAGACCTCGGTCTCGGTGTGGATCGCCGTGGATCGAGCGTTCGTGCAGCCGATAGCGCTGCGTCTCTATGCGGAGACCCAGACCGGGCTGGTACCCGTCGCAGGACAGAGTACGGAATTAAGCGTCCATCTCGGGAACGAGATCCGCATCCATCTCCTGCGCGTGACGGATATCCACCCTCCGCTCAACGCAGATACGATCTACCAGTACGAGATCTCATGTGAAGATCAGGTCCTGACAGACGATCCGGCGCTCTGGCTCGCCGATCGCAAGCGGCCTTCCTTTTCGCTTCCCGCCAAGATCGCAGGGGATGTCGGACTTCAGATCGCGCATGCCTCTTGCCGCAAGCACTACGGCGGCGGACCCGATGCGCTGCCGGTGATCGCATCGATACTCGACCAGAAGAGCGGTTTATCGAGCCGCATCCGGCAGCTCTTTCTCACGGGCGATCAGATTTACGCGGATGACCTGCCGGAAGCGCTCCTCAAGCACATCCACAAGGTCATCGACAGCCGCTTCGGATGGAAGGAAGAGCTGGGCACCCTGGCTGAGTTCGAGGACTTGGGTCGTCGCAACCCCGGATCCGACACGGACTTTATTCATCGCGTCCCGCAAGATGCCGCGAGCAAGGGTGCGCTCGACCGTGTGAGCTTTCTTATCAAGATCGGCTTCAAGTACGATACCGGGGTCCTGAAAGAGCGCGACTATTTCAGACACCACCTGCTCTCCTTTCAAGAGTGGTGTGTGATGTATCTGCTCTGCTGGTCGGAAGTGCTCTGGGAGGGAGCCGACCTGGATCCGAAGCGGCCGGAGCAGCAGGAGCTGGTGGAGTTTCGCAGCACGCTCCCGCACGTACGCAAGGTCTTCGCGAACGTCCCGACGTACATGATCTTCGATGACCATGACATCACGGACGACTGGTTTCAGGAGAGCCACCGCGCGCTCCTCGAGGCGCAGCTCACTGCGAATCCGCCCAACAAGATTCCGCTGCGGATCGTGCGAAACGGACTGCTCGCCTATGCAATCTTTCAGGACTGGGGTAACCAGCCCGACGACTACGAAGAGCCCAACCTGGGCGACAAGATCTTCTATGCGGTGCGCTATGCCGGAGACGCCGCTGCGCCGGATGCTTTTCTGCCGGCAAATCAGGACGCCTTCCACGCGCTGCTGGGCATTACGGGAAACAACCACACGGTTCCCAATTTGTTTCCAGGGCGGAAGCGCTGGCATTACAGCTACACGTGGGCCGATTACCACGTCGTCGTCTTAGACTCACGGACGTGGCGAGGATTGTGGAACAAGCAGGAGTCGCTGGTCACCGAAGCGGCTCTCTCTGCGCAGCTCGCGAGCGTTCAGAGTGCCGATGTCCGCTACCACATCCTCGTCTCGCCTTGTCCCATCGCGGGCTTTTACACCACGGACTACGGACAAAACGTCCTGCTCGAGTACGACTACTTGGAAAGCGATCCTCGGAGCGAGCCCCCCGACGTAGTCTGGGACGACGAGGCCTGGCGCAACAACGCAGCGCCGATCGAGTTCATCGTGCAAGCGTATCGCAAGGTAGATGCGAAACCGATCGTCCTGTCGGGCGATGTCCACTACGCCTACTCGGAGTGGGCGCAGCTCAGCGGCGGACGGCTCCTCTGGGATGACACGCTACCGAGGGACTTCCTGCAGCTCTGCAGCAGCTCTGCGAAGAATACAGAGGAGCTGACCCGGATGCTGTCCCTTGTTGATCTCTACACCGCACACTCGCGGAATATGTCCAAGGTGAACGACTCGGTGATGTTGGAGTGGTGCAAGGAGAATCTCAAGAAGCGGGGTCTCAAGTGGCTGAACGCGCTGGCAAAGGATCTCGCACAGCTCATTTTCTACCCCGAAGCGGCGCTGACGGAGCGCATCAAAGACGTACCCAAAGAATTCTTACAGACCCAGGAACGCAGGTCTCGATTCCTGGAGATCATCGCGGAAGAGCCCTTCGGAATCGCGATGCCCGCACTGCTGTCCGATCGCAAGGTGGCACCCACTTGGGGAACTCCGCTCGCCACCTCGGCGCTCGAGGACGGGCGCGGCGGACGCCGGTATGTAACCGGGCAGGAGGACCCAGGCCTCGCGGAGTGGCTCTTCATTCCCGCCGGTGAGACAGCCAAGGCGTGGCACGATTCGTATGCAGTAAACGGGCAGGCGTTTCTGGATCTCTACGGATTTCTTTCGGTTGGGAATGCAAACGTCGGCTTCATCGGCATTCGCAAGCTACCGACCGGAGCTTGCGAGGTGGTTCACGCCATCGCCTGGACACTCACGACGCTGCCGGGCTACCAAAACCAACCGAGTCCAGGGGCTGACGGAGTCCCCGCCTGGGCCGTGACCCGCCACAGAACCGAGATTCCCTAGGAGCCCGCGGTGGAAAGCAATAATGTCCTTCTGGCCGGTCTGGAGCGCGTCGGGCTGATGTTCAACCCGCTGCGCGCGCTCGCCACGGGCCGCGCCGAGGCGCTCGCGCGGTTCGAGCGCGACACGGGTTGGATCCTCGCAGGGGATATCCAGGTGCTGACCGGCAAGCTCGAGCGCCTGCTCACGGCGGTCCACGCGCTCGTCGAGACCGTTCGGAGCTACGCCAGCCAGGACTCTGACGCGCTGCCCGATCTCGGAAAGATCCAGAGCGTCTGGGCCGCCCTGGTCGACGCGCTGCCAGGCGCCGAGCGCGCGTTCTTGGACGTTACGAACCTCGCGAGCGAAGCGGATCTCGGCCAGCAGCTTTTGCGGGACCTGCGCGACCTTCTGATCCTCAATGACCTCAAGCGACGCTCGCCGGCGGTCTATGCGGTGCTCTCGGCGCTCGGCGTCGTGCAGGACATGCTCGTTCCCCCGCTCTTCAACGCGTCGGGGACGATGGTGCGCCGCGGCGTGTTCCGACCCTGCCTCTTGCCCGCACGGCTGGGCGAGCTCCTGTGCGATCCGGGCACTTACCTCACGCAGCTATACGTTCCCACCGCAGCTCCCTTTGATGACGAAGCCGCGCGGCGCTTCATCTCGCGCGTTTGCGCCCAGCTCGAGCCGCTAGCCCGGCTCGCGGGAGCGAGCCTCGATACCCACGCGAGCCCGATCCCAAAGGCGCTGCTGCCCGATCTCGCGGTGCTGCTCGGACGTGACTCCCTCTTACCGGAAGATCGCGATGCCTACGAGCGGCTGTTTCGCAGCGCGAACCTCCTGTGGAAGCTTTCTGGACCCCCGGCGACGTCACTTGGTGCCCGGTTCGAGGTGCTCCCGGAAGGGGTGACCGGCGCGAGCGGGCTCACCGGCCCCGGCGTCGATGTGCTGCTCGCAGGGACGCTCGCTGCGAAGCTCGAGAAGCCGCCCTGGTCGGTGGAAGTCAAGGTTTCCGGAGACATCGACGTGCTCGGCATCGCGCCGCAGCGGGTGAAGTTCGGCAGGGGAACGCCTTCTCTGACAGCGCGCATCGACGCTACGTTCCGCGATGGAAAGCGGCCTTTGGTCCTGGGCGCGAGTACCGGTCCACGGCTGGAGCTCGGAGCGCTGCGTATGACGGCGCATGCTGCGCTCGGTCCGCGGGACGAGCTCGATGCGGGCTTCGGCGTGGCGCTCGATGACCTCGCGCTTTTGGTGGCGCCCGATAAGTCCGATGCATTCCTGACATCGGTGCTGCCGCCTCTCTCGATCCGGCTTGATGCCGCGCTCGCGTGGAGCCGCAGCAAGGGACTTCGTCTTGCGGGCGAGGCCGGACTGAAAGCGCGCATTCCCATCAGGCTCCGCATCCCACCAGCGCTGGAGATTCCGCACGTCGATCTCGAAGCCTCGGTCAAAGGGAGCGAGCTCCGCGCCTCCGCGCAAGCGCGCGTGGCAGTCGCCCTCGGCCCGCTCGCGCTCTCGGTCGACGGACTGGGCGCCACGCTCACACTCGACATCCCCGCCGAGCAGCACCGCCCGCGCGCGGGATTCGAGATCGCTGCACCGAGCGGAATCGCGCTCGCGCTGGACATTCCCGGTGTGGTCGAAGGCTTCGGGAGTCTCGCGATCGACACCGCGGCGGGCCGTTACGCGGGCGCCGCGGGACTCACCACGCCGTGGTTCAGCGCCGCTGCCATCGGCGTCATCACGACGAAGCATCCGTGGTCGTTCTTCATCAGCATGGGGGCGGTGTTCAAGCCTGCGATCCAGCTCGGATACGGGTTCATGCTCGCGGGAGTTGGCGGGCTGTTCGCCGTCAACCGTGAGCTCGATCCCCCGGGACTCCTATCGGCCCTGCGCGCCGGAGAGCTCCGATCCGTACTGTTTCCTCGCGCCGATGAACCGCTCGATCACATCGAAGAGATCCTGGGCCTCGTCGAGGCGATCTTTCCCGTCAAGAAGGGCTCGTTCGTCTTCGGTCCCATGGTGTGCATCGACTGGGGTCCAGGGCCCATCATCAGTGCGGTGCTCGGGGTCATGGTGTCACTCCCCGAGCCGCTGCGCATCGCGCTGATCGGCCAGCTCAGCGTGAAGCTGCCCCCCAGCGCAGCCAAGGGGGAGACGCTCAAACCCATCCTCGACCTCAACATGGACGTCCTGGGGCTGATCGACTTCGGCACCGGGCTGTTTGCGCTCGACGGTCGCCTCTACGATTCGACCCTGCTGCAGAAGTTCAAGCTCTCGGGGGACATCGCGTTCCGCGCCTACTTCGGGTCGCGCCCGTCGTTTCTCTTCTGCGTGGGGGGCTTTCATCCCTCGTTCGAGCCGCCCGCGGACATCGGCGCGCTCGAGCGCATGACCCTGTCCTTCGAGCTGAAGAAGAGCCAAGAAGACCCGAAGTCCGAGACGATCGCGCGCTTTGCGCTCAAGAGCTATCTCGCGCTCACTTCGAACACGCTCCAGACGGGAGCACGCTTCGATTTCTTCGCCAGGCTCTGGACGTTCACCATCGCGGGCGGCGCCGGATTCAACGCGATCCTGTGGTACAAGCCCTTCCGCATCGAGTTCGACGCCGACGTTGCGGTGACGGTCTCGCTGGGCTCTCGCCGACTGATGGGCGTCGACCTGGCGCTCCACGCGACCGGGCCGCACCCCTGGCACCTCTGGGGCGACGCGAGCTTTGACTTCTTGGGTTTGGAGGTGTCCAAGTCCTTCGACCTCACCTTCTCGTCGGGCTCGGGTTACAAAGGAGAGCTTGAGCGAGCCCCCGTTGCGGCCCTCCTCAAAGAGCGTCTCGCCGATGGACGCGCATGGGATGTGAGGCCGGCGCGCTCTCGCCCCCTGGTCTTGCGCGCAGCGGCCGAGACGGAGGTCAGGCTGGTCTCGCCCGACGCAGCACTGGAGTGCCGGACGCAGGTCGTTCCGCTGCGGCGCACCATTGAGCGCTTCGGCGCCGACGTACCCGAGACCCCCCGGGATCGCGGCCCTTTTTCCGTGAAAGATCTAGTAATCTCGACCGCCGGGAAGCAGATCCCCGTCACACCGCGCATCGAGGACGAGTGGTTCTCGCCCGCAAAGTATACAAACCTGGACGACGAGGCGCGTCTGCGCGCCCAGTCTTTCGAGCCCATGCCGGGCGTTGTTGTGGTCGACAGCGGCGTCGTACACGGTACATCCGTGAGCGTCGACGATCTCTGGGAGGACTGGAAGTCCGTCACCGACGCGGAGGACGGATTCCGTTTGGTGCGCATGGAAGGTTGAAGACGCGCACGCCCAGCTTCTCCTTCGCTGGTCCGCGTCCGCCACCTCGTCCTCGACCGCGTGAACTTCAAACGCTGGCTCGGGGTTGCCAGCCACTCAGAGCGCCAGCAATGACTTCGTTGTGATCGCTTACGACCCGCCCGAGAGGGTCACGGCTTTCGTTGTGGGAGCGTAAATCGCAGTTTGAATCCGCTACTATGTGCAGTTTGAGTTCGCTCCGTTTGGCAGCGATGTACTGCGCTAAGTCATTCCCGACCCGGGCAAGTGCGGAGTTGCAACAGGGCCTGCCCGTCAACTGAAGAACTCAGACGCGTCCTCACTGCGGTCAACGTCACGGTTTCCGAGCTGCCGAGGCTGAGCCGCAGGGAGCCACCGGAGCACGGAATAAAACACCGTTCCGTGCTCCATTGTCTGCCACGCCGACACGTAGCTCCCACACCG
>Ga0075152_10000476_pt1 | contig 30271 bp, 28 predicted proteins | sample JI61114C2DNA_FD_70964 | JGI IMG/M metagenome (GOLD analysis project Ga0075152, IMG submission 70964) | Wastewater effluent complex algal communities from Wisconsin, to seasonally profile nutrient transformation and Carbon sequestration -... | ecosystem: Engineered > WWTP > Effluent > Algae...
ACCTGGATCGCATCGCCCCGACGGAACACACCGCCCTGAACGCGTCCGGCGAAGCCACGGAAGTCGTGATGCTCCTCGGTCATCGGGCGCACCACGTATTGCACCGGGAAACGCCGATCGATATGGTTGAGGTCGCCCGCGATGTGAACGTTCTCCAAAAGATACATCAGCGTGGGTCCCTGGTACCAGTCCATCCGCGAGCTGCGGTCCACCACGTTGTCGCCTTTCAACGCGCTGATCGGAACGTATCGGATGTCGCGGACTTCCAGTTTGCTGCTGAAGTCCTCCAGTTCCTTCTGGATGCGGGTGAACACGGCCTCGTCGTAGTCCACGAGGTCCATCTTGTTGATGCAGAACACCACGTGCGGGATGCCGAGCAACGACGCGATGAACGAGTGGCGGCAGGTCTGCTCCAGGATGCCCTTGCGCGCGTCCACGAGGATGATCGCCAGGTTCGCCGTGCTCGCGCCGGTAACCATGTTGCGCGTGTACTGGATATGTCCCGGCGTATCGGCGATGATGAACTTCCGCTTCGGCGTGGCGAAATAGCGGTAGGCCACATCGATGGTGATGCCCTGTTCACGTTCCGCACGCAGGCCGTCCGTGAGCAATGACAAGTCCACCTCGCCCGTACCGCGCTTGGAGCTGGCCTTCTCCATCGCCTCCATCTGGTCGTCGAAGATGGCTTTGCTGTCATACAGCAATCGACCGATCAATGTGCTTTTGCCATCGTCCACGCTGCCCGCCGTGGTGAAGCGGAGCAGGTCCATGTCCAAGTATCCCGGTGCACCAGCGCTGCTCATGTTCTGATCTTCTGATTGTCTGATCATCTGATCAGAAGTAGCCCTCTTTCTTTCTGTCTTCCATGGCCGCCTCGCTCCGTTTATCATCCATGCGGCTGCCGCGCTCGGTCACACGCGAAGAAGCCACTTCCTCGATGATCTCCTCCAAGGTGCTCGCCGGTGAATCCACCGCACCCGTGCAGCTCATGTCTCCGATGGTGCGGAAACGCACACGCATCCGGTACGGCTTCTCCTCCGGTTTCAAACGCATCACAGCGCTGTTCGCGTAGATCACGCCGTCGCGTTGGAACACTTCGCGTTCGTGACTGAAGTAAATGCTCGGGATCGGTATGTTTTCCAACAGGATGTACTGCCAAACGTCCATCTCCGTCCAATTGCTGATGGGGAAGGCGCGGAAGTGCTCGCCGGGCCGCTTCTTGCCGTTGTAGATGTTCCACAGCTCGGGCCGCTGGTTCTTCGGGTCCCACGAGCCGAACTCGTCGCGGTGGCTGAACACGCGCTCCTTCGCTCGGGCCTTCTCCTCATCGCGTCGACCGCCGCCGATGGCGCAATCGATCCTGTACTTCTCGATGCTGTCGAGCAAAGTCACCGTTTGCAGCTTGTTCCGGCTGGCGTAGTAGCCCGTCTCTTCCTGCACGCGTCCGCTGTCGATGCTCTCCTGCACGCTGCCCACGAGGAGCTTCGCGCCGTGCTCATTCACCAGGTCATCGCGGAAGGTCATCGTCTCCTCGAAGTTGTGGCCGGTATCCACGTGCAACAACGGGAACGGCACCTTGGCCGGGTAAAAGGCCTTCCGTGCCAAGTGGAAGCACACGATGCTGTCCTTGCCGCCGCTGAAGAGCAGGGCAGGGTTCTCGAACTGCGCGGCCACTTCGCGCAGGATGTGCATGCTCTCGCTTTCGAGCTCTTTCAAATGCGTTAGTCGGTACGAGTGCATGTCGGTCAGCTGCGCACGATGCGCGGCAGGATGAAGTTCAACAGTTCTTGGGTGCTGGTCTCTTCGCTACGATCAGCCGTTGAGATGCGGATGCTTGGCGAAGGCGGAGCCTCGAAAGGCGCGCTGATGCCGGTGAAATCCTTCACCTCGCCGGAGCGCGCTTTCGCATAAAGACCTTTCACATCGCGCTTTTCGCAAACGTCGAGCGGCGTGTCCACGAACACCTCGAGAAAGTCGTCCGCACCGATGATCTGTTTCGCTTGCTCACGGATGGAGATGGTAGGTGAGACGAAGCAGCACACGACGATCACGCCTTGTTGCACGAACAGCTTCGCGACTTCCGCGATGCGGCGGATGTTCTCCGACCGGTCCGCATCCGAGAAGCCGAGGTTGCTGTTGATGCCTGTGCGCACGTTGTCGCCATCGAGGACGGTGCAGAAACGGCCGCGTTGGTGGAGTTCGCGTTCCAGTGAGATCGCGATGGTGCTTTTGCCGCTGCCGCTCAATCCGGTCATCCAAACGCACACGCCCTTTTGGCCCAGGAGCGCCTCTTTATCGGCACGCTGGAGCAGCCGATCTTGCACAGGATGGAGGTGGCTGGGAGCGGCCATTTTTCGGGGACGCGAAGGTAGCTCCCCACCCCGTCATCGCGAGCCTTTCCTGAACGTCATCGCGAGGAGGCTCTGCGACGAAGCGATCTGTAATACCGGAACCGGATAACAGTTCGCTTCAGCCCGAAGACGGGCTTCGCGATGACGGATGGAGGAGGTTTATCTTCGCTCCATGCCACCGAAGACCCTCGCCGCGCTTATCCGCATGCCCGATCCGCGCACCACGCCCACCATCGACCAGGTGGGAATAGAGGAGCGCGTGGCCCGCATCAAGACCCGCAGCATCAAGAAGGAAACGAAGGTGCAGGGCATGAAGCTCGCCCTGAGCATGATCGACCTCACCACGCTCGAAGGTGCCGACACGCCGAGCAAGGTTCGCCAGCTGTGCTACAAGGCGATGCATCCGCATGATGCGCTGCCGGGACTTCCGACGTGCGCCGCAATCTGTGTGTATCCCTCGCTGGTGAAGGTGGCCAAGAAGGCGCTCGGCGATAGTGGCGTGAAGGTGGCCTCGGTATCAACGGCCTTCCCCAGCGGTCAAGCACCGAAAGCCGTCAAGATCGCGGACACCAGGTTCGCGGTGAGCGAGGGCGCGGACGAGATCGACATGGTGATCAGCCGGGGCCACTTCCACAGCGGTGACTACAACTTCGTCTTCGATGAGATCGCGGCGATCAAGGAGGCCTGCGGCGATGCGCGTCTGAAGGTCATCTTGGAAACCGGCGAGCTCGGCACCTACGACAAGGTTCGCTTGGCCAGCGATATCGCCATCGCCGCGGGCGCGGACTTCATCAAGACCAGCACGGGCAAGATCAATCCGGCTGCCACGATGGAAGTGACGCTCGTGATGCTGCACGCCATCCGCGACCACTACCTGAAGACCGGGCAGATGATCGCGATGAAGCCTGCTGGCGGCATCCGTAAGAGCAAGGAAGCGCTGCACTATTTGATGATGGTGAAGGAAGAGCTCGGCGAGGAATGGCTGAGCAACCACTGGTTCCGCTTCGGCGCCAGCAGCCTGGCCAACGACATCCTGATGCAATTGCAGAAGGAGGCCGATGGGCACTACCAGAGCGCGGATTACTTCAGCAACGACTGAAGGTCGCCGAACAAGACTTGTCGGGATGGTGTTCAGCCTTGGTCAGCCGCCGGGCTACGGCTACCTTTGGCCTCCCGTTGATTTTAGACTCATTCTAAATAAGTGGAGAGGCGGGCCGAAAGCACATGTTGACGATCACAGATCTACAGGCCCGCATCGAGGGCAAGGACATCCTGAAGGGCTTGAACCTGACGGTAAAAGCGGGCGAGGTCCACGCCATCATGGGACCCAATGGCAGTGGCAAGAGCACATTGGCCAACGTGCTCGCCGGGCGTGAGGAGTACGAGGTCACCGGCGGAAGCGTGAGCTACTTCGGTGTGGACTTGCTGGAACTGTCCCCGGAAGCACGCGCGTGGAAGGGCATTTTTCTCGCTTTCCAATACCCGGTGGAGATCCCCGGCGTGAGCAACATGAACTTCCTGCGCACGGCGCTGAACGAATCCAAGAAGGCGCGGGGTGAAGCGGAATTGAGCGGCAAGGATTTCCTGGTGCTGGTGCGCGAACGCGCCAAGCTGGTGGAGATGGATCCCGACCTGATGAGCCGCAACCTGAACGTGGGCTTCAGCGGCGGCGAGAAGAAGCGCAACGAGATCTTCCAGATGGCGATGCTGGAACCCAAGCTCGGCATCCTCGATGAGACCGACAGTGGCTTGGATATCGACGCGCTGCGCATCGTCGCGGGCGGCGTGAACAAGCTTCGCACGAAGGACAACGCCTTCATCGTGGTGACGCACTACCAGCGCTTGTTGGACTACATCGTTCCCGACTTTGTGCACGTGATGGCCGATGGTCGCATCATCAAGAGCGGACCGAAGGAACTGGCGTTGGAGTTGGAGGAGAAGGGATACGATTGGGTGAAGGAGCACGCGTGATGAGCACGATGACAGCGATCGATCCGAAGGCCACTGTGCTTCCACTCCTCGAAGGAGGTTCATGGCCCGGTGCCGAGGAGGCGCTCGCGCAGGTGAATGCCCTTTCTGTTCCCGGCATCAAGACCGAGGCGTGGAAATACACACGCGTCGGCAAGTTGTTCAAGGATGCGTACACCGCTCCCAAGAACGATGTTGCCGTTGCATTGCCCGAGCGACTGCCATTTGATACCACCCGCGTGGTTTTCGTGAACGGACATTTCCGGGCGGACCTCAGTGATGACCTGAACCCCGGTTCGGGGACCGGGGCGACGAAGGGCATCGTCATAGACAGCCTGAAACACCACTTGGCGCATGGCCCGGTGAAGACCCACTATGGGCAGGTCGCGCCCATCGGCGATCGCCTCTTCACGGCGATGAACACCGCTGCACCCACGGATGGTCTGATCATCCTCGCCACGAAAGGCACAAAGACCAGCAAGCCGATCCATGTTCTGCACATCACGAGCGGTGAGCGGCAATTGATCCAGCCCCGTGACCTGTTCATGTTGCACGAAGGCGCTACGGTGGAAGCGATCATCGAGCACATCGGCACCGATGCGTCATCCTCGCTGGTGAACAGCATCCGCGAAAGCGTGATCGGAGAAGGCGCGAGCCTCACGATCCACTTGTTGCAGAACCAAAGCAACTGTCCCGCCCACATCGGTCTCGATGGGGTGACGATCGGCGCGAAGGGTCGCTTCAGCATCGACACCACCACGCTGAACGGTTCGCTGGTGCGCAACGAAGTGAACGTTGCGCTTGCGGGTCCCGAGGCTCATGCGGAACTGAACGGGGTGTACGTGCTCAATGGCACCACGCACTGCGACAACCACACCTACATCGGCCACGACGTTCCCGACTGCACGAGTGATGAGCTCTATAAAGGCATCATCGGGGAGAAAGGCACGGGCGTGTTCAACGGCAAGGTGTACGTGAAGCAAGATGCCCAACGCACGCGCGCTTACCAGAGCAACGCGAACATCCTGCAAGGCGATGATGCGCGCATCTTCACCAAGCCCGAACTGGAGATCTACGCCGACGACGTGAAGTGCAGCCACGGTTGCACCATCGGCCGTCTGGACGAGAAAGGCTTGTTCTACCTGCGTTCGCGCGGGGTGAGCGAAGCAGAAGCGCGGAAGATGCTCTCGCACGCGTTCATGACGGACGTGCTGGAACGCATCAGCAACGAGGACTGGCGAAAGCACCTCGCTGGCTTGATCGACGCGAAACTCGAAGCCCTGTGAGCACGAAGGCATCACCGGTAGGGGACCCCGCCCTTCGGGGTGGATATGACATTGAGGAGATCCGTGCGCAGTTCCCGATCCTGAAGGAACTTGTACACGGCAAGCCGCTGGTGTACTTCGACAACGCCGCGACGAGCCAGAAGCCGCGCCGGGTGATCAAGGCCGAAAGCGCCTACTACGCTACGATCAATGCCAATGTGCATCGTGGTGTGCATACGCTGAGCACCAAGGCCACGGAAGCACAGGAAGCCGCACGTGAGACGGTTCGCGCGCACATCAACGCCAAGCATCCGCACGAGGTGATCTTCACCAGTGGCACCACGGCGAGCATCAACCTGGCTGCGACCAGTCTTGGTCAACTAATACTGAAGAAAGGCGATGAGGTGGTGATCAGCGGCATGGAGCACCACAGCAACATCGTGCCGTGGCAGCTGGCCTGCGAGCGGCATGGCGCCGTGCTGAAGGTGATCCCGATCACCGACAGCGGCGAATGGGACCTGAAGCAGGTGCCGTTCTCGGATCGCACGCGCATTCTCGCCATCAGCCATGTGAGCAACACACTGGGCACGATCAACCCGGTGAAGAAGCTCGTCGCGCAGGCGAAGAAGAAGGGCATCATTACCGTGGTGGATGGCGCACAGGCGGCACCGCATTTGAAGATCGACGTGCAGGATCTCGGCTGCGACATCTATGCCTTCAGCGGGCACAAGGCCTATGGTCCCACAGGCACCGGCGTGCTCTACGGCCGTGAAGAACTGCTGGAGCGCATGCCGCCTTGGCAAGGCGGTGGCGAGATGATCGACACGGTGACGTTGGAGAAGAGCACGTGGGCGAAGCTGCCCTTCAAGTTCGAGGCCGGCACGCCGCACATCGCGGGCATCATCGGGCTGGGTGAGGCGTTTCGCTGGATGCAGGACTATGACCTTGATGCCATGGCCGCGCACGAGCGCACGCTGCTCGAGCACGCCACCAAAGAACTGCTCGCCATCGCTGGTCTGCGCATCATCGGCACCGCGAAAGAGAAGGTGGGTGTGATCAGCTTCGTGATCGAAGGCATACACCACTACGACCTCGGCACCCTGCTCGACCAGCAAGGCATCGCCGTGCGCACAGGCCACCACTGCACGCAGCCGCTGATGGAGCGCTTCGGTGTGAGCGGAACTACACGGGCCAGCTTCGCGTGCTTCAATACGACCGCGGAGGTGGATGCGATGGTGGCTGGCACGAAGAAGGCAGTCAAGATGCTTCGATGAAGCGCACCGGAAGCATAGATCAGTTCCTGCGCCCGACGAGATGGATGTGCATCACGTTCGGGATACTGACCTTGCCAGTGATCACGGTTTGGCTCTGGATGATCTCATTCGTATGGGTTCCAGGCTTCACGTTCTACTTCATCGCAACGCTTGGGTGTGGTGCATTCGGCCTGATACTCGCTCACATGCTGGACCTGCACTTCAATGTGCGCCTTGTCAGGTATGTCGGCGTTTCACTAGCAATACTCCTCGTTCTAGGTGCGACGTCCTACCCGTTGCGGGATGTTCTCTTGGACAAGTCCGAGCAGCGAGGAGACGCACTTAGGCTCAAGGTTGAGGATTTCAAAGAGAAGTATGGCGAGTATCCGAAGGATCTGTCGGAGGGATTTTTTGCGGAAGCACCTGTGCGTTCTTTAGTCGGCACTCCGTACGTGTATCACTACGATACCACCAGCCAATCCTACTACATCGACTTTGTGGCGTTCTACGGGTATTGGTGCGTGTATAGCACAAACGAGGGCAAATGGATCTACGTCGATTGATAGATGCCACGATGACCCTTACCCAAGCCCAACAAGAAGTGGTGGACGAGTTCGCCCTTTTCAGCGACTGGCAGGACCGCTACGAGCACCTGATCGAGCTGGGCAAGGACCTGCCGATGATCGCGCCGGAGAAGAAGACCGAGGAGAACATCGTGCGCGGGTGTCAGAGCCGCGTATGGCTCAACGCCGAACAGAAGAACGGCCTCGTGCATTTCACCGCCGACAGCGATGCCATGATCACCAAGGGCCTGGTTGCCTTGCTGGTGCGCGTGCTGAACGACCGTGCGCCCGAAGAGATCCTGAGCACACCGCTCACCTTCATCGATGCCATCGGCTTGCGCGAGCACTTGAGCCCGAACCGCAGCAACGGGCTGGTGGCGATGCTGGATCAGATGAAGCGGTACGCGGTTGCTTACTCTTCCAAGTGATGAGCCCAATTTTCACCGCCACGGCGCAACGAACGCAACGGGTTTCGCCACGTGGCGTGTTCTTGGCGTCCGTGGCGTCGTGGCGGTTAGAAACCCAGTGTGTGCCATGACCCCCGACGAGAAGAAAGCCCTGGAGGAGAGCATCATCAATGCGCTCAAGGCCATCTATGACCCGGAGATCCCCGTGGACATCTACGAGCTGGGGCTGATCTACGACGTGGTGATCCGCGACGATGCCAGCGTGTACATCAAAATGACCTTGACCAGTCCGGCGTGCCCGGTGGCGGGGACCTTGCCCGGCGAAGTGGAGCAGAAGGTGGCCAGCGTGCAAGGCGTGAGCAGCGCCAAGGTGGAGATCACCTTCGAGCCGGCGTGGGACCGGACGATGATGAGCGAGGCGGCGCAGTTGGAGCTGGGCTTCATGTGAGCCATCCCCCATTCGTGGGAGGATGCGCCCGCTTCGGGATCCGCTACTTTCGAGGAACGCAACACCTCCTCCATGACGACACGTTACCCGGTTCTCGCCACTGCCTTATTGCTGTTCAGCGCGCTGCCTCTTCGCGCCCAGCTCACCATCCTCACGCAGTTCAATCCGTCGAACACGGGTGGCACTTGCGGCATCGCCTACAACTCACCGGCGGGCGAGATCATGGTGATCGGCTGTTCGGCGAGCGTGATCGACCGCTATGCGGAGGATGGCACCTTCATTTCCTCGGCGGACGTGGTGGGCGAAGGAGCGAACGACGTGGACATCGATATGTCCCCTGCGGACCTTGTGATGAACGGCACCTTCATCGCGCAAGGCCAGTTGTTGCTGGTGAACGGCGAGTCCGGGGTGGCCGAGATCTACGCCATCGACGAGGTGACGAACCAGGTGATCGACACGTTGGTCACCGGATTCGGCGTGAGCCATGTGGTAGGTGGCTCCTACCATCCGCAGCGAGGTACGTTCTTCCTGGTCCAGGACAAAGTCCCCGGCGGCTTCCCGGCGAACCGCATCGCCGAGATAGACGCGGCCACGGGTGATACGATCCAGACCTTTTCCACCATGCCGGCCTTTCAGGTCGACTATGGCGACCTCGATATCTCACCGGTATCCGGACATCTCTTCGTTGTGAGCAGCGACGAGAGCGGCATCGCGGAGTTCACGCCGGACGGTGTGTTCGTCACAGAGCATCTGCTGCCAACAGGGGTCAGCAGCCTGAGCGGCATCGCGCTGGACAACGATCTGGAAGGCGCCTGGGCGTGTAGCACGAGCGGGGTCGTTTTCAAGTTGGGCAACTTCCCCGTGGGAGTCTCCGGCGCTGCATCGGTAGCGATCGAACAGATGCTGTTTCCCAGCCCGGTACACGATGTGTTGAACATCGGGGCCAACGGTTCCTTCACTGGACCGGTCTCTGTGCTGGATGCTTCAGGGAGCATCGTGCTTCGAACGCGCGTCACGGCTTCGCCTGCGCGGATCGATGTGAGCCTTCTGCCCACCGGGATCTATTCCGTGCGCTTGGACACGGGCGCGAGCATCGGTCGATTCGTGAAGAACTGATGGAGCGCGCTACTCCCCGCCCTTCTCTTTTTTCTGCGGCTGCAACGGGTTCGCGCTGATCTTCTTCCAGCGCTCGCGGTTCTGGATGATGTCCAGCCCGAGCCAGATCGCGTGGCGGAAGCTGCCGCCGTCCGCTTCGCCCTTGCCGGCGATATCCATTCCGGTACCGTGATCCGGTGATGTGCGCACGATGGGCAGGCCGGCGGTGTAGTTCACGCCGTGGCCGAAGCTGAGCGCTTTGAACGGCGCGAGACCTTGGTCGTGGTACATGGCGAGCACACCATCGAAGTGCTTGTAGCTGCCGTTTCCGAAGAAACCATCGGCGGGGTAGGGGCCCATAGCGTTGATGCCTTCGTCCTGCAGTTTGCGCACGGCTGGGGCGATGCGCTCCTTGTCTTCATTGCCGATCGCGCCGCCATCACCGGCGTGCGGGTTGAGGCCGAGCAAGGCGATGCGCGGGGCCATGACGCCGAAGTCGCTCTGCAAGGACTTGTGGAAGAGCCGCGCTTTGACGAGGATGCGTTCCACGGTAACGGCTTCGGCCACCTGGTTGATGGGCAGGTGACCGGTGACGAGCGCCACGCGCAGGCCCTCACCGACGAGGATCATGAGCACGGGGGAATCGCTGCCCGCCAAGTGCGCGAGGTATTCGGTGTGTCCGGGGAATTCGAAGCCCGCGGCCTGCATGCTATGCTTGTCGATGGGCGCGGTAACGAGCATGTCGATCTTGCCCTGGCCGAGATCCTGCGCGGCGGCTTCCAGGCTCTGGATCGCGTATTTGCTCTGCTGCCCGCTGGGCTTGCCGAACTCGATGGGCACTTCTTCCTCCCACAGGTCCACCACATTGAATTTGCGCGGCACGATGTCGTTGATGCTCTTCACACCGTGGAACTGGATCTCATCCAATCCGAGCGCTTTCCGGTGGAAGCTCACCGCTTTCACGCCGCAGTAGAGCACGGGCGTGATGTCCTGGTTCATGCGGTTGTCTTCGAAGGCCTTCAGCACCACTTCCAGCCCGATGCCATTGAGGTCACCGCAGCTGATCCCCACCCTCATTCCTTTGCCTTCGCTCATTTTTGGGTCGCGCGTCGTTTGATGAATTCGTAGAACAACCGCACGCCCACGCCGGTTCCTCCTTTGGTGCGGTAGTGGTCGCGCTTGTTGATGAACGCGGGTCCCGCGATGTCCAGGTGGATGAACGGCTTGGTGGTGAAGCGCGCGAGGAACTTCCCGGCGGTGATCGCTCCGCCCAGGTCGCTACCCAGGTTCTTGATGTCCGCGATATCGCTCTTGATCTCCTCGTCGTATTCTTCCCAGAACGGCATACGGGCCAAGCGCTCGAAGACGTGATCGCCCGCGTCGTTCAGCCGGTCGAACTGCCTTTCATCGGCGGTACCCATGGTCACCGTTCCATAGGTGCCGATGGCACGCATGGCGGCACCGGTGAGGGTTGCGATGGTGAATACGAGCTCGGCGTCGTACTGCTCGCCGTAGCTCAATGCGTCGGCGAGGATGATGCGGCCTTCCGCATCGCTGTTCAGGTTCTCCACGGTGAGGCCGCTGTGCATGCGGATCACATCGCCGGGCGCATAGGCGTTTCCACCCGGGCGGTTGTCCGTGGAAGGGATCAGGCCTACCACATACACGGGCAGTTCCTGTTTGGCCACGGCGGTAATGGCGCAAGCCACGGCGGCTGAACCGGCCATGTCGCACTTCATGGAGTCCATGCTGTTGGGCGTGGGCTTCAGGCTGAGGCCACCGGTATCGTACACCACGCCCTTGCCCACGAGCAGGATGGGCTTTTTATTGACCGCGTTCTTGGGCTTCCATTCGAGGATGGTGAAGGTGGGCGGATCGAGGCTGCCCTTGTTCACGGCGAGCAGGCCGCCCATGCCCAGCGCTTCGATGCGGGCCTTGTCGAACACCTGCACTTTGAAACCGGAGTTCCGGCTGAGGTTTTTGATCTCGCTGCTGAGCTGGGTGGCGGTAAGGAAGCTGTACGGCTCGTTCACCAGATCGCGTGCGGTGTGAACGGCGGAGGCCACATCGATCAGTTCATCCAGCGCCTTGGTGGTCACCTCGGCGGCGATGATGGCGAGTTTCTTCAGCGAGGCGTTCTTGCCGGAGGTCTTGTACTTGCGGAACTCGTACGCGCCGAGCGCGGCACCTTCGGCCATGGCCAAGGTGAGTTCGGGATCGCTCTGCAGGCTTACCAATTGGGCCTCGTCACGCTTGGCGGCGATCAATTTGGCCACCATCTCGTTGCCCGCGCACCGTGCCTTTTCCAGTTGTCCCCCGCGCTTGCCATCCTTCACGCGGTGAACGATCACCAGCCTACCGCTGATGTCGCAGGTGGCGATGTTCGCGTCGCCGTTCAGCTGCTCCACGAGGTACTGCCGGTCGTTGCGTTCGAGTTCCAGTTCGCGGAGCTGGGCGGGGTCCTTCAGCAGCACCAAGGTGTCCTTGGCGGCGGCGATGGTCTTCGCTTTGGTGAGGGTGATCATGGCGTGGCGGCCTCGGCCGGGGGCGGTGGAAAGGATATTCCGGCGAAGGCGCGCCAAGATAGCCCTCCACGGATAGTGGACCGGATGGCCTGTGCGTCGTCGGACCTGGAGCGTTCAAGGAAAGTCGTGTATCCGGTCTATCGGCAACGGCCCTGAAATAGCGAACTTCGTCCCATCCCATGAGGTCTGTCTTACGCTTTCTGCTCGGCTGCTCGATCCTGCTTCTGGCCCGGCCGGTCTTGGCCACGCACAACGAGGCGGGCGAGATCCTGGTCTGCAACGTGGGCGGGTTCGAGTACGAGGTCACGATCGTCACCCATACCAATCCGTTCTCCCCGGCTGACCGTCCGGAATTCACGATCGAGTGGGGTGATGGCGACATCGACACCATACCCCGTGAATCACAGGTCCAGATCACGGTCGGGACCGAGCAGGTCTTCCGCAACCGTTATGTGGCGAGGCATACCTATCAGGGTGCGGGTGTGTACACGCTGCAGTACATCGATCCGAACCGGATCGCGGGCATCGTGAACATACCCGGCTCCGTGGACGTGCCGATGTGCGTGCAATCACAGATCATCGTTACACCGGGCTGGTCGGACTGTCTTCCGGAGTTCTTGAACATCCCGATCCAGCAAGCTTGCCTCTTTCAACCGTGGATACACAATCCCGCCGCGTTCGACGCGGACGGGGACAGCCTGTCCTACGAAGCGGTCGTCTGCCTCGGTCCGGACGTGGTGCCGGAGCCCGATGGTGATGGGTGGGGCGATCCCATCGTCGGCTATGTGTATCCGGACCAGATCGTTCCCGGCCCGAACAACGATTATTCGATCGACCCGGTAACGGGGACCATCACGTGGATATCCCCGCAGCTCTGCGGCTTCTACAACATCGCCTTCATCGTACGCGAATGGCGTGATGGCGAGATGATCGGCTGGGTGGAGCGGGACATGCTCATCATCGTGGAATGCCAGTGCGACAATGAGCTGCCCATCATCAGTGAGGTGATCGACACGTGCGTGGTAGCGGGCACGAACCTCTCGTTACAGGTCGGTGCCACCGATCCGGACTTCGGGCAGACGCTGGAGCTGACCGCGTTCGGTGGGCCTTTCGTGGTGGCTGAGAGCCCCGCGGTCTTCACCACCAACCCCGGGAACAGCCCGGTGAGCGGCACGTTCTCTTGGAACACGCAGTGTGCGCATGTGCGGCAGCAGCCTTGGCAGGTCACCTTCCAGGTGCAGGACAGCTACGATCCACCGCTCACCAACATCGCCGTGGCCCAGATCACGGTGGTGGCACCGGCACCGCTGAACCCGACGGCCACACCGGACGGCAGCATCATGCGGCTGCAATGGGACCCGGACGTGTGTACCAACGCGGTGGGCTACAGGATCTACCGGCGGCAAGAGCTGTTCGGGTTCAACCCGGAGCACTGCGAAACCGGCGTACCGGGGTACACGGGCTATGAGTTCATCGCCACGACCTTGGGCTGGGGCACTACCACCTACGACGATCAGGACCTCGCGTTCGGCATCACCTATTGCTACATGGTCACGGCGTTCTTCGCTGATGGCGGGGAGAGCAAGGCGAGCGTGGAATTCTGCAACCTGCTGGAGCGCGATGTGCCGATCATGACCAATGTGACGGTGATGACCACGGACGTTTCCACCGGAGGCGACAGCGTGGTGTGGAGCAACGCATGGGACCTGGATACAATCCAATATCCCGGACCATACTACTTCAAGCTGTACGAAGGCACCGGCTTCACCACGGCGAATACGCTGATCCACACCACGGGCACTTCACTGTTCCTGCAGCACCCGGACACGGCCTTCCAGCACCTGAACATCAACACTGCGGATGTGCCGCACACCTACCGTGTCGAGTTGTTCGGGGGTGACGACTCGCTGATCGGCAGCGGCAACACGGCCTCCTCGGTGTTCCTGGACGTGGAACCGAACGACGAGCAGATCACCCTGCACATGGACCACAACACGCCGTGGATCAACACGGTCTTCGATGTGTTCCGCGAGACGAGCCCGGGCGTGTTCACGCTGATCGGTACCAGCGGCACGGACACGTACGTGGACACCGGCCTGGTGAACGGACAGGAGTACTGCTACTATGCCAAGACCACAGGCGCCTACAGTGATCCCGGGATCGTATCGCCGCTGATCAACTTCAGCCAGATCGAATGCGACCGCCCTGTGGACCTGACCCCGCCGTGCGCACCCACGCTCGCGTTGGACAACGATTGCGAGATCCCGCTCAACTCCCTCACGTGGAACAACCCGAACGAGAGCTGCGCGGATGATACCTACAGTTACAACATCTGGTTCACGGATTCGCTGGGCGGTGGATTGCAGGTGATCGCGTCCATCATCGGTGCGGAGATCACGTTCTTCGAGCACACGGATGGCCTGAGCGTGGCGGGATGCTACGCGGTAACGGCCATCGATACCGTGGGCAACGAGAGCCTGCTGAGCGACACGGTGTGCGGGGACAACTGCCCGGTCTACGAACTGCCCAACGTGTTCACGCCGAACAACGATGACAAGAACGACTTCTTCGTGCCCTTCCCCTACCGCGGCGTGAAGGAGATCGATCTGCGCATCTTCAACCGCTGGGGCCAGCTCGTGTTCACCAGTGAAGACCCGGACATCCAATGGCCCGGCAGCTACAAGGAGACCAACGAGCAAGTGCCCGATGGCGTGTACTTCTACACCTGCGATGTGGTGCTCAAACGCTTGGTGGGTGATGAGGTGAAGCAGCTGAAAGGCTACGTGCATATCCTGCGCGGGAAGCAGACCACGCTCAACTGAACCGGTGCCGGGTTTATCTGTGTCCATCCGTGTTCATCCCTGTCCATCTGCGGTCCATTGAAACGAGTGCGCCGCAGGCGCACGCATATTCACCTGTAGCTATCTGATGTTCACCGGTATCGTCGAAGAGGTCGGTCAGGTGACCGAGGTGAGACCAGTCGGTTCCAACCGTGAGATCATCGTCCGTGCGGGGATGACCGGTGAACTGCGCATAGACCAGAGCGTGAGCCACAACGGCGTGTGCCTCACCGTGGTGGAGTTGATGGGCGATCGTTACCGTGTGACGGCCGTGGAAGAGACGCTCCAGCGCAGCAACCTCGGTGCATTGGAACCGGGCGATGGCGTGAACCTGGAACGCAGCCTGCGCATCGGTGATCGCTTGGACGGGCACATGGTGCAGGGCCACGTGGATACGACCACGACCTGTCTCACAGTTGACGAGCGCGATGGCAGCTGGTGGTACACCTTCGTTCTGCCGGAAGAGAAGCACCTGCTCGTGGCGAAAGGCTCCATCTGCTTGAACGGTGTGAGCCTCACCATCGCCGAGCTCACAGACTCATCGTTCAGTGTGGCCATCATACCGTATACGTACGATCACACCACCTTCAGAACGCTGAAGGCCGGTGATCGTGTGAACGTGGAATTCGATGTGCTGGGGAAGTATGTGGAGCGGATGATGTCGGTGCGGGCCTGAGCCTTCAGCGGAACAGGTTACGGATCCGCTTTCCGAGCAGCATCCATAGTGCGATGATCAAGGGCCCAAAACAAATGGCCCAGAAGAGCCACGTATCCCAGCGCATCAGGTCCGTTGGCGGGTTGCCGTGCGTCGCCGCGAGCGCACCGCACATCACGAAGAAACCGACCACGAGAAGGGTGATGCCGATGATGCTGCGGAACATGGCTTGGAAAAGTAGTGTGGCCGAACACTGATGTCGCCATCTTCGCGACATCGCCGGGCACCAGCGCCCGGCCGCTGAAGCATGTCCGACGTCACCGGCCTTCCCGCTACAGAGCCCACCACCGCGCCCGCAACGAACGGTGAGGACAAGCGCCTCTTCCTCCTCGATGCCTACGCCCTAATCTACCGCGCGTACTTCAGCTTCATCCGTGCGCCACGGGTGAACAGCAAGGGCTTCAACACGAGCGCGGCCTTCGGCTTCACGACCACGTTGCTGGACCTGATCAAGCGCGAGAAGCCCACGCACATCGCCGTGGTCTTCGACACGGCCGCGCCCACGGAGCGCCACATCTCGCACGTGGAGTACAAGGCGAACCGCGAAGAGATGCCGGACGACATCCGCAGCAACGTGCCGTTCATCCGCCGCATCATCGAGGCGATGAACATCCCGGTGCTGGAGAGCGACGGCTATGAGGCGGACGATGTGATCGGAACACTGGCCAAGAAGGCGGAGGCCGAGGGCTACATCACCTACATGGTAACGCCGGACAAGGACTTCGGGCAGTTGGTCACGGACAGGATCATCATGTACAAGCCCGGCCGTGGTGGCGATCCGCCCGAAAAGCTCGGCCCGAAGGAGATCTGTGAGCGCTGGGGCTTGCAGACCACCGACCAGGTGAAGGACATCCTCGGCCTCATGGGCGATGCGGTGGACAATATCCCCGGCATACCGGGCATCGGGGAGAAGACCGCGATGAAACTGGTGCAACAGTTCGGCAGCCTCGAGGGCGTGATCGCCAACGCGGACAAGCTGAAGGGTAAGCAGCAGGAGAACGTCATCGCCTTCGCCGACCAGGGCATCAAGAGCAAGCAGCTCGCGACGATCATCATCGATGCGCCGGTGGAGTTGAACCACGAGGCGCTGCACCTCGATCCGCCGGACAAGGACAAGGTGTTGGAGGTCTTCAGCGAACTGGAGTTCAAGAACCTGACGAACCGCGTGCTCGGCGGCGAGATTTCCGTTGTCGCTGATACGGAGGTGAAGGGGGCGAAGAAATCAGCACCGCGAGCCGCATCGCCTGGTCAGGTGGATCTTTTCGGGACAACCGTTGATGAAGCGGGCAACGTCGAGCTGAAGGAGTACGCCAACATTGACACGGTGAAGCACCGCTACCTGTTGGAGGACACGAACGAGAAGATGTACATGCTCGCGGCGCAGCTGAAGAAGCAACCGCGCTTCTGTTTTGATACCGAGACGACAGGAACCGAGGAGCGCACCGCTGAGTTGGTGGGGCTCGCCTTCAGCTGGAAGGCGCATGAAGGCTATTACGTGCCCGTGCCCGCCGACCGTGCGGAGGCCCAACGCATCGTCGACATCTTCAAGCCGATGCTCGAGAACGAGGCCATCGGCAAGGTGGCGCAGAACGCCAAGTATGACATCCGTGTGCTGGCCAAGTACGGGGTGGAGGTGAAGGGCCCGCTCTTCGACACCATGGTGGCGCACTACCTCCTGAAGCCCGACCAGCAGAAGCACGGCATGGACTACCTCAGCGAGGTCTACCTCGGCTACCGTCCCGTGAGCATCGAAACGCTCATCGGGCCGAAGGAGCGCGGCAGAACGCAGAAGAACATGCGCGATGCCGATCTGAACGCCGTGAAGGAATACGCCGCGGAGGACGCCGACATCACCTGGCAGCTCGGCGAGAAGTTCGCGCCGTTATTGGAAGCCGACGAGGTGACCACGCTCTTCAACGAGGTGGAGATGCCGCTCGTACACGTGCTGGCCGACATGGAAACGGAGGGCATCCGCATCGACATCCCCGCGCTCAAGCAGTTCAGCGATGAGCTCGGCGCTGACCTGCTGCGTTTGCAGACCGAGATACACACCGCCTGTGGCTTGCCCTTCAACATCGACAGCCCCAAACAGCTCGGCGATGTGCTCTTCGAAACGCTGAAGCTGGGTGGCGACAAGGTCAAGAAGACCGCCAAGACCGGCCAGTACCAGACGAGCGAGGACATCCTCCAGGAGATCAGCAACGCGCACCCGGCCGTGCCGCTTATACTCGACTATCGCAGCCTGCGCAAGCTGAAGGGCACCTACGTGGATACGCTTCCGGAAGTAGCGGACCCCGTAACGCACCGCGTACACACCAGCTACCTGCAGACCGTGGCCGCCACCGGCCGCCTCGCCAGCAACGACCCGAACCTGCAGAACATCCCCATCCGCACCGAGAAGGGGAGGGAGATCCGCAAGGCCTTCGTACCGCGCGACGAGAACTTCCAGCTCCTCAGTGCGGACTACTCGCAGATCGAGCTGCGCATCATCGCCCACATGAGCGGCGACCACAACATGCAGGAGGCCTTCCGCCACGGTCTGGACATCCACGCGGCCACGGCCGCCAAGGTCTTCAACGTGGACATCGCCGCCGTTTCCCGCGATCAGCGCAGCCGCGCGAAGGCGGTCAACTTCGGCATCGCTTATGGCCAAGGTGCCTTCGGACTTTCACAGAACCTGGGTATCCCGCGCGCGGAAGCCAAACAGATCATCGACGACTACTTCGCGCAGTTCCCCGGCGTGCGCAGCTACATGGACGAGATGATCGGCTTCTGCCGCACGAACGGCTACATCAAGACCCTGATGGGCCGCCGCCGCTACCTGCCGGACATCACCAGCGCCAACAACACGGTGCGCGCGCAAGCTGAACGCATCGCCATCAACGCGCCCATGCAAGGCACGGCGGCGGACATCATCAAGGTGGCCATGGTGAACATCCAGCGTGAACTGGAGCAACGGCACATGAAGAGCAAATTGTTGCTGCAGGTGCATGACGAACTCGTGTTCGATGCGCACATCAGCGAGGGCGATGTCCTCAAAGAGCTCGTGCGGGACCGGATGGAAGGTGCGTTCCCCCTGGCCGTGCCGCTCGTTGTTGACATGGGCATGGGGAAAAACTGGCTGGAGGCGCACTGATTCACCGGCGCGCGCGAGGATCTTTACCGCGATCTCCACGTTCCCTATCCCCTCACCATGCGCACACGCGGTTGGACTTTCGGCTTGCTGGCATCCCTCATCCTGGCGGCCTGCGGCGGCGATCCGCCGACACAGGACACGTTGAAGACCGACGGCCTTGCCGACAGCACGCAGGACGCGCGCGTTCGGAAGACCAAGAACATCTTCCACAACATCCCGAGCCCCATGGAAACGGCCGGGCTGCTGAAGAAGGCCGGGGCCGAGTACGACAAGGACATCCTGAACGATGTGAAGAACGTGGACAACTACACCAGCGCCAGCAAGCAGGCGCTCAACTTGGGCATCTACGGGGCTGATCTCAGCTACGCCAGCGTCTTCAACAACACCCAGGAGAGCATGCTCTACACGGCTTGCGCGCAGAACTTGGCCAAGCGCCTGGATGTGGCCGGTGCGTTCGGGCAGGAAACGGTGGACCGCATGGAAGCCAACCGCAACGATCGTGATTCGCTGCTCAACATCATCAGCGAAACCTACTGGGATGTGGACGCCTACCTCAAAGAGAACGGGCGTGACAATGTGAGCGCGCTGATGATCGCCGGGGGCTGGGTGGAAGGGCTCTACATCGCCACCATGGTATGCAAGCAGCACGACACGCCGGAGCTGCGCCAGCGCATCGCCGAGCAGCGCATCCCGCTGGGCGAGCTGATCGAACTGATGGGGACCTACAGTACGGACGATCCCGCCGTGGCCGGCGTGAAAGGCGACCTGGACGCCTTGGCCACCTTGTTCGCCAGCGTGGCGGCCCCCACTGCCAGCAACGTCACCCAAGAGAATGGCACGGCCGTGATCGGCGGTGGTGCGCCACCGGCCACCGTGAACGATGAGCAGCTGAAGGCGCTCTCCGAGAAGACCATGTCCGTCCGCAACGGCTACATCAACTGAGCCTTATGATGAAGCACCTCCGTAGCCTTATCGCGCTCACCGCGCTGGCCGCCCTTCCCGTGGTCGCCTCGGCCCAATGCCGTTCGTTCGTGAAGAACAAGTGCGCCGCCAGCATGCTGCCGTACAAGTTCAACGAGACCTTCAACGCTGCGCAGCTCGCCCCCGGCGAAGAGGCCGAGGTGGATCTCACCTTCTTCAGCGGCCAGGAATACCGCCTGATGATCTGCGCCCACCCCATCCTTGGCGAAGTGAACTGGAAGCTCCTGGACGGTACCGGCCAAACCCTCTTCGAGAGCATGGCCAACGACCCCAAACCGAACTTCGATTTCAAGGTGGCCACCACGCAACAGCTCAAGGTCCATATCGATGTGCCCCAAGCGGCCAAGGGCGGCAATGAGATGATCAACGTGGGGTGCGTGGGCATCCTCGTGGGCTTCATGGAGTAGCTCAATACATCCTTGAGCCAAAAAAGCCCCAGCGACACTGGGGCTTTTTTATTGATGGAAGGGGATTATCGGATCAAGACGGTACTCTTCCGTTCCAAGTCTGTCCGCGCGGGGAACCGTACATCGTAGTAGTTCCCGCTGCCCGCCGGAGCATCCACGATGAGCAGTGCGCGGCCCATTTCCAAGGAATCCTTATCGATGGCCAGTACCTGAAGCGTATCACGCAGCGCCTTCTCCGTGGTGATGTAGACCACCACATGATTATCGTTGCCCAGCGTGTCACTGTTGACCTCGGTCTTGCCCAAGCCCACACCTCTCGCGACGAGTTCGGGACTCAGACGCACGTCCACTTTCCAAGTTTCCTCAACGCCGGAGGTCACCCCTTCGATCACCTCGCTCGCCGCCTTGCCTGCTAATTCACCGCCAGCGTTCAGCGCATCCTTGGCGCCTTCCTTCGCACGGTTGCAGCCAATGCACGCCACAAGGCATGCCAGACCGACCATGGCGCGGTTCATCCTCAGTTCTTCGTGAACCGCGACACCCTTACGGCCCCGGTCCCCGAACCGGCGGCATCCTGCTGCACGCGCACCAAGTAGAGTCCCTTGGTGAGCTGATCGGCGGGAATGGTGAAGCGGGTGGTCCCCGCGTTCAGTTTGCCGTTGTTCAGCACGAGCACTGTGCGGCCGGTAGCGTCAAGCATCTCCACGCGGGTATTGCCGCTCTTGGCGAGGGTGACCACGGCCACGGCATCGTTCGCCGAGGGGTTCGGGGAGATAGTGAGGATAGCGTCCTCCGCATCGGGAGTTTCCTGTAGGCCGACGGCAGTGCTGGTGATGTTGATGTCATCGATCCAGAGGTCGTTGCCCTGGTCGCTTTCGAACCAGAACTTGAAGCGGAAATCCTCTGTGAAATAGGCGCTGGAGATGTTGGTGATCACGGCCTGCTGCCACTGGTCCTGGCTGGTAGGGGTGAACGGGGAACCCTGATCGGCCACGGTGAAGAGGTCGTTACTGCCGCGGAGCTGCTTGCGCAGGTTCCACGTGTCGCCGCAATTGGCGCTCACGTACAGGCGCAGGATATCGTCATTGCCGGGTGTGCGGCGGGCGAAGGCGTAGCGGAAGGTGAGGGCGATGCTGGTCTCTTGGCTGATGTCCACGGTGGGCCCGAACAGCTCATCCACACGGCCTTCGGTGTTGTTGTGGTTGCGCATCTTCACGCTGTGGCTGCCGGTGTACCCGGCATTGCCGCTGAGGGAGAAGGTGTACGTGTCGTTGTCCTCGTTCACCACGTTCCACAGGGCGGGGTCCAGATCCGCGCCCATGTTCTCGAAGGATTCCGAGTAGGGCAGGGGCGCGCCGGTGGAGGCCAGCACGGTGATGTAGTTGGCGGAGGTGGTGCTCACCGTGCCATTGGCATTGCCCACGGTGAGTTCCACGTTGTGAACGCCGGGGGTATCATAGGTGACCACCGGGTTCTCCAGATCGGAGGTGGACGGCGTGCCACCAGGGAAATTCCACAGCCAGGTGGTAGGGCCGTGGTAGCTCTGGTCATTGAACTCCACCTGGCCCCCGGAGCAGATGATGCGTTCATCGCTGGTAAAGCTGGCCATGCACAGTGCTTGCGGGTCGGACGTGCCAGTGAGCACCAGGTTGTCCGCGCTCCACAGGTTATCGCGGTCGGCGGTGTTGCTGTTCAGCGCGGCAAGCATGCGCGTCTTCTGGCCGTTGGTGAACATCTTGGAGCAGTAGGAATACTCCATGTAGTTCTCCACGTTATCCAAGGGCGAATCGCAGGTGGCCCCGTTGCGGTTGCAGCTGGTCCAGCCTTCGGTATTGGGCGTGTCGGTAACGTTGTCGTCCACATCGCAGTTCTCCGGCAGACCAGGGTCATTGGTGGGCCCCCACGTGTGGCGCAGGTTGATCCAGTGGCCCACCTCGTGTGTGAGGGTGCGGGAGCGGCTGGGTGAGCTCGGAGGGATGCTGCCCAGGTAGTCGTACTTCACCACGATGCCGTCTGTGGTCTCCCCCCAGAACCCGTCCACGTTGCCGGGGGTCTGCGTGTACCCTGCCGCACCGGCCGCGTATGCACAGATCCAAACGTTCAGGTAGCGGTTGCGGGGCCAGATGATCAGGTCCTTCATGTCCTGCCCGCCATCGTTGGTGAGCTCGCTCTGTGTGCGGGTGATGCCGCTGGTGCAGTTGCCGTCCGGGTCCAAGCCGGCCAAGCGGAAGCTCACGCCCACGTCGGCCACGATGTCCAGGAACTCCTCCTTCACATCTTCCCAATCGGCGTTCAGCTTGTTGAAATCGTCGTTCAGCACGCGGATGGCGTCCTGGCACTGCTCATCGCTGACGTTCTCCGGGCCGTTGTTGTGGATGATGTGGAAGACCACGGGGATCACGTAGTTGCCACCGCCGCCGCGTGCTTGGGCATCGCGAGCGAAGTCACCGGTGAAATCCTCCAGCTGCTGCTCGGCCGCTTCGATCTGCTGGACGCGCTCGGGGTGCCCTTCCAGGAACCGCGAGAGGTGTTGCAGCCCGTGTGTCGAGCAGTTGAAGGGGGCGTCCTGCGAGAAGGCCAAGGCAGGGAAAAGAAGGGCCGCAACGGCGACCAGGGAGGACTTCAGGCTCATGCGCGACAAGGGGTCTTTTTGAAGGACGCCGAAGGTACCTCCAATGTTCGTTCCGGGACGCACGGTGAGGACCTGACGCCCCGCATCCTTGGGTTCCAAGGTTCCCAGCGCTTCCGATGAAGGTGCCGAACAGCCCGATGAACCGGAGTTCAGGGCAATCTCGGCCGTTGCCGGGGATATGTATCAACCCAGCGCCTGTCGCAGGTCTTCGATCAGGTCTTCACTGTCTTCGAGGCCCACGCTAAGGCGGATGAGTGTGTCGGCCAAGCCGCTCTTCAGGCGCTCCTCTCGGGGAATGCTGGCATGCGTCATACTGGCAGGATGCCCCAGCAGCGATTCCACGCCGCCGAGGCTTTCGGCCAGGGAGAAAAGCTTCGTACTGGAGAGCACCTTGGTGGCATCGGCCATGTTGTCGCCCTTCAGCGTGAAGCTCATCATACCGCCGAAGCCGCGCATCTGTTTGGCGGCGATCGCGTGGTTCTTGTGTGTGGGCAGACCGGGCCAGTAGAGCTTGTCCACCTTCGGGTGGGTACCGAGGTAATCAGCTATGGCCTTGCCGTTCTCGCAATGCCGCTGCATGCGCAGGTGCAGGGTCTTCAAGCCGCGAAGCACCAGGAAACAGTCCTGCGGGCCAGGCGTGGCACCACTGCTGTTCTGGATGAAGGCAAGGCGTTCATGCAAGGCATCGTCCTTCACCACGAGCGCGCCCATCACTACGTCGCTGTGGCCGCCGAGGTACTTCGTCACGCTGTGCATCACGATGTCCGCGCCCAGGTCGAGCGGTGTTTGCAAGTAGGGCGAAGCGAAGGTGTTGTCCACCCCGAGCAATGCGCCACACTTCTTGGCGAGCGCGGAAACCGCCGCGATGTCGATGATGCTGAGCATCGGGTTGGTGGGGGTTTCCAACCAGATGAGCTTGGTGTTCGCGGTGATGGCATTGGCCACGTTGGCCGTGTCCGTCATGTCCACGAACTTGAACTTCACCCCGTAGCCCTCGAAGATCCTGGTGAAGAGCCGGTAGGTGCCGCCGTAGAGGTCGTTCGTGCTCACCACCTCATCACCCGGTTTCAGCAGTTTGCAGACCGCATCGATGCTGGCCATGCCGCTGGCGAAGCACAGGCCGTGGATGCCGTTCTCCAGCGCGGCGAGCGCCTTCTGCAACGCTGTGCGTGTGGGGTTGTGCGTGCGGCTGTACTCGTAGCCCTTGTGATCGCCCGGCGCGGCCTGCACGTAGGTGCTGGTCTGGTAGATGGGCGTCATGATGGCCCCGGTGGTGGGGTCCGGTTCCACACCGGCGTGGATGGCTTTGGTGCCGAAGCGCATGGTTCTTTTCGTTGGTGGTGATCGCCTTCGCGGAACGTTTCGGCGAACGCGGCGCGAAAGTAGCTTGATGCGGGTGAGCGGACCAGGTTCCGCGGCTTGCGCAAAAAGCTACCTTCCGGCGCCGGGCATCCACTCATTGTCCTGATGAGCTGATCGGCCACCCACCATGCAACAGCGTCCGCTCGCCCTCCTGGCCCTGTTCGTGGTGAACCTCATCTACGGGGTGAATTACGTGGTGGCCAAGGGCCTGATGCCGGAGGTGATCGGCCCGAGCGGGTTCATCCTGTTGCGCGCGATCGGTGCGTTGTCCCTGTTCTGGCTCGTCCGCGTTTTCCGGCCGGAGCGCATCGCCCCGCAGGACTATCTGCGGCTCGTGCTCTGTGCGGTGTTCGGCGTAGCGCTCAACCAGCTGATGTTCTTCCAGGGCCTCATGCGCACCTCGCCCATCCACGCGAGCGTGATCATGCTGGCCACGCCCATCCTGGTGCTGGTGGGCAGTGGTGTGCTGCTCGGGGAGCGCATCACCCTGCGCAAGTTGAACGGGGTGGCGCTCGGAACCGCAGGAGCGCTGGGTATCATTTTCGTGCGTGCCCCGGAAGGCGTGTCCTCTTCTCTTGGTGACCTGTTCATCCTGATCAATGCCGCATCCTTCGCCATCTACCTGGTGATGGTGAAACCCCTGATGAGGAAGTACACCGCCATCACCATCATGTCCTGGACCTTCCTGATCGGTGCCCTGCTCGTGCTTCCCTTCGGTGCCGGGGAATTCGCTGCGGTGAAGTGGTCTTCGCTGACGCACGCCCAGATCGGCGCGATGACCTTCGTGGTGCTGCTCGTAACGTTCGTGGCCTACCTGTTGAATACGTGGGCGCTGCGGCATGTGGAGGCGAGCGTGGTGGGCACCTTCATCTACCTGCAACCGATCCTGGCCATGGTGATCACCGTGGTGTACGCGCGTTATGGCCAAGCGCTCATCGGCCGGTCGGCGGATTATGTGGAAGGCATCGGGTGGCTCCAGTGGGTGTGTACCGGAATGATCTTCCTGGGCGTGCATCTGGTAACAAGAGCGGAGCGCCGGTTATCGTGACAGGAGCAGGGCCAGGTGCAGGCGCAAGTGGCTTCCGTATTCCGGACCTGCCTCTGCCCCTGCCTCTGCCCCTTTCCCTGCCCCTGCTCCTGCCACCTTCTCCCAACCCCGCTACATTCGCCCTCGATGTTGAGATCGATGACGGGCTTCGGCCGTGCGGAAGGGGTGATCGCTGAGAAGAAGGTGACGGTGGAGGTGCGCTCGCTCAACAGCAAGCAGTTGGACCTTTTCATCAAGCTGCCTTCGCTCTATAAGGAGAAGGACGCGGAGCTGCGCCAGTGGGCCAGCGAGGAAGTGGTGCGCGGCAAATCGGAGATCTTCGTGAGCAGCGAACTCGCGCCGGGCGTCAAACGCAGTCACTTCGACGTGGAACTGGTGCGCTCCTACTACGAGGAACTGCGGGGCATCGCCCAATCGGTGGACCGCGCTGCGCACACGGACCTGATGAGCCTGGTGCTCCGCATGCCTGATGTGCTCAACACCGGCCGTGAGGAGTTGACGGATGCCGAATGGGCGGGCGTGCTGAAGCTTATCCACGACGCGATGCGTGGCTTCAATGCGTTCCGCGAAGCGGAGGGCCGCAAGCTGAACGACGACCTCCGCATGCGCGTGGAGCACATCAGCACTTTGCTGGTGGAAGTGGACGGACAGGACACCGGCCGCGCCGAACGCACACGCGAGCGCATCCGTGGGCGCCTCGCCGAACTGCAAGCCAAAGTGGACCAGGACCGCTTCGAACAGGAGCTGGTATTCTACCTCGAGAAGATGGACATCAACGAGGAGAAGGTGCGCCTGCGCGCGCACTGCGCCTACTTCCTGGAGACGCTGGAGAACGAACAGCAGCAGGGCCGCAAGCTCGGTTTCATCACCCAGGAGATGGGCCGCGAGATCAACACGCTCGGCTCGAAAGCCAACGATGCCGCTATGCAGCGCAACGTCGTGTTGATGAAGGATGAACTGGAGAAGATCAAGGAACAAGTGTTGAACGTGCTATGAAGTCGCGAGTCGTAAGTGGTGAGTGGCGAGTAATGCGTGTGATCCCGAGCAGGGCCGAGGGACGCATTGCTCGCCACTCCCTACTCGCCACTCACCACTCGCCTTGCATCGGAGAACTCACGGTCGGCTCATGAACACCCAAGACGGCAAGTGCATCATCGTATCGGCGCCATCGGGCGCGGGGAAGACCACCCTCGTGCGGCATCTGTTGGAGCAGGAGCCCGGCCTCGCCTTTTCCGTGAGCGCGACCAGTCGTGCGCGGCGCTCTTATGAAGTGGACGGCAAGGACTACCACTTCATCACCACGGAGGAGTTCCAGCGGCGCATCGATGCGGACGAGTTCGTGGAATGGGAAGAGGTTTACCCCGGCCAGTTCTACGGCACCTTGAAGCACGAGCTGCACCGCATCTGGAAAGAAGGCAAGCATCCCATCTTCGATGTGGACGTGGTGGGCGGCCTCGACCTGAAGGAGATCTTCGGCCCGAACGCGCTCGCGATCTTCATCGCACCGCCGTCCATCGGTGCGTTGGAAGAGCGCTTGCGCCAGCGCGGGACGGAAACGCCGGAAAGCCTGGCCAAGCGTGTGGCGAAGGCCGCGCTCGAACTCACGTACGCGCCCCGGTTCGATGCTACGGTGATCAATGACGACCTGGACCGCGCATGTGAGGAAGCCCGGCGGCGCGTAGACGAATTCCTGTCATGAACATCGGTTGCCTTTTCGGATCCTTCGATCCCCCGCACGCGGGACATTTGGCCATCGCGCGCCACATGTTGAAAGCCGCGAAGCTCGATCAGGTGTGGCTCGTCGTCACCCCGCAGAACCCCTTCAAGCAGGACCGCGTCCTCAGCCCGGAGCAGCATCGTTTGGCCATGACGCGCTTGGCGGTCCAAGGGGAAACGAGCATCGTGGCCAGCGGCTTCGAGATCGATCTGCCCAAGCCCAACTACACGGCCGACACGCTCGCCTTCATGCGCCAGCGCTGGCCGCAGCACGTCTTCAGCCTTATCATCGGCAGCGACAACCTCGCCGGCCTGCACACTTGGAAGGATCCCGATACCATCCTGGACAATCACCGTGTGCTGGTGTACCCCCGCCCGGGCGTAGAGGAGCACATGGCCGCGGCCGATCTGCTCTACCACCCTTCGGTTACCATGGTGCAGGACGCGCCGCTGATGGACACCTCCAGTACCGGCATCCGCGTACGGCTCCGCAATTGGAAACCGGTGGACGGCCTGGTGCATCCGAACGTCACCCAGTATATCCGGCAGAACGGGTTGTACAGCGCGTAACGGCGGGCATCGTCTCGGTACATTGGGGTCGCCATGGAGCATTTCCGGAAACTCGAGCGGATGTACCTCTCCGCGCCGATCAACGCGCAGGTGTACGAGGGCATCACCATCGCCATCAGCAAGGAGCAGGCGGAGCTCACGCTGCCCATCATCACGAAGTACCACCACGCCGCCAACGCCATGCACGGCTCGGTCTACTTCAAGATGCTCGATGATGCCGCCTTCTTCGCGGTGAACTCCATCGTGGAGGATGTCTTCGTCTACACCGTGTCGCTCAATGTGCAGCTATTACGTCCGGTCGCGAGCGGGCTGGTGCGTTCCGTGGGCGGATTGAAGTTCAAGTCCACCAACCTCTTCATAGCCGACTCCGAACTGTTCGATGAGCGAAACAAGCTGGTGGGCCGCGCTACAGGCAACTTCATGCGGAGCAGCATCGCCTTGACGGAAGAGATCGGTTACCGATGAGCCAGGCTTGTCCGGGGTGAGCGACGCGATCACTTCGGTCCTTGTGTCCTTTCAGGAAGTACCAGCAGCGGCACGGTGGTATGCAGCGCCATACGCTTGGCTTTGCTGGAATGGAAGAGTCCCTCCCAGAAGCCCTTTTGCCGGTGGATCACAGCCACCAGTTGGATGCGCCCTTGCCTGGCCAGATCATCCACGGTCTTCATCACTTCATCCCCTTGCACGGTAACGAACGTGTGAGGGACGCCATTGAACAGTTCAGCCACGTGCTTGCGGTCGGCACGCTTGTCGAAAGCCGGGATGTTGTCGCGTACATGGGCGAGTACCACTTCGGCATGCGTTCGTGCTGCCAGATCGATCAAGGGCTTCAACGTGGAGCGGTCCAATGTGCCGCCATCGTAAGCGAGCAGGATGCGCGAAACGGGTGCGGGGACCCACTGCGAGGGCACGGTGATCACGGGTGTGTCCGCACCCAGGACCACCGCCGTCGTATTGCTCCCCACCAGTCCGTAGTTGCCCGCGCCTTGCGTACCCATCACGATCAGGTCCGCGCCCTTCTTTTGGGCCAGTTCGTTCAGGACATCGGTCAGCATCGAAGGCGAGACTTTCCGCGCCAGCACCATTTTGCCGGCGTACTTGCGGCACTTGCGCTCGAAGCGGCGCAGGCCGTTCACCGCTTCGATCCGTGTGCTATCGCCGATGCGGGGCAACAGCACATTGTCGAAGGCGGGCTTCAAATAGGTATGCACCGCCGTGTATTTCGCCTGTCCGGTGCCGAACAGGTCGATGGCGAACGTGGCAGCTTTGAGGGACGTGTCACTGAAGTCGGTGGGGAGCAGGATGTGGAGCATGGTGAAGCGATATATGCCAAGTTATCACCGCTCTCGCCGTGATGCCTGATAAAGCTCGGATCCGACCACCGGAACGGGCCGCCTGAGACCTGTCGTGCTCAGAGCCGGACCGTTGTCGGCCACTTCTGGTTGGAGGCATCAATGGCCATCAATGCGGCCAAGCGGCTCACCCCGCGGAGGCATGACATCCATCATGCGTTCCGTGCGACGCGCAGGCTAAACTTGACCGAAGCGACAACCTGAAACCCATGTCCCATATCCTCATTGCTACCGACCTCAGTGAACCCGCGATGCACGCCGCCCTTTACGCGTGGGAGATCTTTGGCCCAACGAACTCCTACGTGATGCTCCACACCTACGTGCAGGATCCGATGCTATTGGGCAAGTACGACGAGGTCGAGAAGGCCATCAGGACCGGGTTTGAAGACTATGCCGAGCGATTCATACGTACCACGGGATCGGACGGTGTACAAAGGCAAGTGCGCATCGGGCAGGTGGCCAGCGTGCTGGAAGAGGTGGTCGCGAAACGGGCGGCGGACGTGGTGGTGATGGGCAACCGCGGAAAGGCGGGCTCCACGTTGTTCTTCGGTAGCAATACGGTGCAAGTGATCCAGAGCAGCACGGTACCCGTGCTGGCCGTACCGGAGCACGCCGAGATCAAACGCCCGAAGCGCATCCTGCTGGCCACCGACCATGGAGACCTTGAAGCGCGCACCTTGGACATGGTCCATCAGATCGCCCGGTCGTGCGCTGCGGAGGTCCTCATCGGTCATGTTCAGGCCATGGAAAGTCAAGACCCTCCTGTCCTCGACAAACACATGTTCGAACAAGCGCTGAACGGCGTGCCCCACAGCTACCAGCAGGTGCGGGCGGATGATCTCTTGGAGGGTATGGATCGGATCGCTCGGCGCGAAGGGGCCGACATGATCGCGGTTATCCACCGGCACGCGGGATTCCTGGGAAGGTTGCTGCATCCGAGCGCATCAAAAGCGATCGCCGAGCGCATCAACCTGCCGTTGCTGGTCCTGCAACAGATCGCGCATTGAGCGGGTCCATTGACGTGGGCCGGGACAAGCCCAGCAAGACACCAGTGGTCAGCGTGAGGTGCCGTGCAGTTCCCGCATGGCGCTGAGGAGTTATCCCGTGCTACGAGGTGGTTTGGATGCTCCACTTGGCCGATCCTGCAACACCAATAGGGGGAGGTCGGACTCCAACGCCAACTCCTTGGCCACGCTGGGGTTGAAGAGCCGCTCGAAGAAGCCGAGCTGCCGGTGCAGGATGGCGATCATATCGGCCTTCTTGCTGCGCGCCGTCCGCACCAGCCCGTCCGCCACATCGTGGCCGTAGCCTTCCAGCAGATCCAGGTCAATATCCTTCAATGCGGCGTGGTACTGTTTCTTGAGCCTGGCCCGTTCAGGAGTGGGAGCATCCATGGCGATATGGGTTACCAGCACCTGTGCGCCGTGTTTCAGCGCAAGGGCGCGTAGCAGCGCGAAATGCTCCGGCTCCACATCGCGGTGGTCGGCCGCCAAGAGCACACGCTGCAGCGCGCCTGGGCGGGCGTGGTCCGGCACCGCCACCACGGGCACCAAGCAGTCGCTGAGCACGGCTGTCGTATTGCTGCCGAATAACGCCGACCCCGTTTCGCCGCGCTTGCCCATCACCACCGCATCAAC
>Ga0075152_10000477_pt1 | contig 30269 bp, 22 predicted proteins | sample JI61114C2DNA_FD_70964 | JGI IMG/M metagenome (GOLD analysis project Ga0075152, IMG submission 70964) | Wastewater effluent complex algal communities from Wisconsin, to seasonally profile nutrient transformation and Carbon sequestration -... | ecosystem: Engineered > WWTP > Effluent > Algae...
CTGGCGGAAGATCCTGGCGAGGCCCATGAGCGCCGTGCTCTGGTCGTCGGCTGTGGTGGCGACCGTATAGGCGCCGGCGAATGCATCGACCGCGCCGGATGTATCGTCGCGTCCGCGGGCCCGCTCGGCCCGGTGCAGCCAGGCGCGACCGAGGGCCGCGCTCCCGCGATTGTCGGGGTGGCCGGCGAAGGTGGTGAATGCATGCTCGGCCTCGGCGACGGCTCCCGCGGCGAGGGCGGCGTCGATCCGGGCCGTGACGGCCACGAGGCGTTCGGCCGCGCGGGCCTCGGCGGCCGCTTGCTCCCAGCGTTCCCAGCCCCAGCGACCGAGGACCAGCACGAGCGACGCGACGGTCATCGCCGCGAGGCCGAGGCCGAGCAGGCGCCAGCGTCGGCGTCGCCGCTCGATCGGATCGTCGAGCAGCGCGGTGAGCAGCGCCGCCATGGTCGGGTGGCGATCCGCGGGGTCGCGGGCGAGCCCACGAACGACCACGGCGCCGAGCCACGCCGGAATACCGGCCGCGGGTGAAGGGGCACGCAGCTCCCCGGCGACGACCGCCAGCTGGCGCGCGGCGAAGGTGTCGCCGTCGAAGGGGGGTGTGCCATAGAGGGCCTCGTAGAGGGCGACCGAGAACGCGAAGATATCGGTGCGCGGGTCGACGGATCGCGCGAGGAATTGCTCGGGCGCCATATAAGCCGGCGTGCCGAGGACCGATCCTGTCCGGGTGAGGTCGGTGCTGTGGGCGCCGCCGGGCCCCCGGTTCACCGCGGTGGTCGACACGGGCAGGTCGGTCGCGGATGGCTCGGCGGCGAGGCCGAAGTCGAGGACCCGCGCGCGACCGTCATCGCCGACGAGCACGTTGTCGGGCTTGAAGTCGCGGTGGACGATCCCGGCCTCGTGGGCGGCGGCGAGGCCCCGCCCCGCCTGAATGTACATATCGAGGATCTCCCGCCGTCCGGTCGCCGTCGCGGGATCGTGGCGCGCCTGCCAGGTCCGCAGGGTCTCACCCTTGACGTACTCCATGGCGACGAAGAGCTGGCCGCCGACCTCGCCGACGTCGTGGACCTGAACGACGTTGGGGTGCGAGAGTCGGGCCAGCGCCTGGGCCTCGCGATGCATCCGCGCCTGGCTGAGGTCGTCGTCGGCGCGAAACGAGCGGACCACCTTCAGCGCGACGCGTCGGTCCAGTTCGCGGTCGTAGCCCGAGAAGACCTCACCCATCCCGCCCTCACCGAGCTTCGACAGCAGCACGTAGCGACCGATCCGTGGGCCGATCGCCGAGGTCGGGAGGCGCAGATCCACGGGCGCGCCGCGGCCCACGTCCTCGTATGAGGTGAGGGTATTCGCATCGGCGAGCGCGAGCGCCGGCGCGACCGGCTGCGGGGCGGCCGACCGCGCCGCGATATCCACCGGGCACCGATTCGAGGTGTCGAGGGTCTCGGCGTCGGCGAGGTCGCGCTGGGGGTCGCGGTTCACACGGTGGCCCTCCAGGACCATCCCATGGCATGATATCGGGCGCCGCGGCCCATGAACAGCCCCAGCGGCGAGCAGCCACGGCCGGCTCCGCCGCGGATGGTCCCTGCGCGGTGAATCGTCGCCAGCGCGCAAGAAGTGCCGGCACGCCGGCGATACTGTGCGAACGCGAGTGATTGGCCTCGGCCAGATGAAGACCGAGCAGCAGCTGGTCGCCGCTGCGCAGCTCCAAGCGCCTCCATCAGCCCTCCGTAGGTGGGCCGAATCCCGCGAGTCGCGGGGACTCGCGGGTGTTCACATTAGGAGCGAATTCACAAATAACAACGAGGACTTGCGGCGAAAGACGAGCGCGGACAAGGGGTCGAGAAATCCGCGTTATTACCGTGTCCAACAGTAGAGATACGTCTGATTGATCTTGTTGTGATAGATGCTCTGCAGCGGGCTCAAGCGCGCCTCCATCGGCTCTCCAGCGCAGTGAGCGCGCGGGAGCCCGTGGATCGCGGTCGCGTTGGCCATGGGTACGCGCGCAGCGCCGAGTCGCTGCGGCACGGATGGGCTGCGCTGGATGCGGGTCATCGGTGATACGGTGTTCGCATTCGGTGCCTTGACGTTGGTGGCGTGGTCGCGGCTTTGGCGACCGGTCACGCCGATGAGCGCCCTGGCGCGGTCAACGACGCATTGAGCCTCCGCGGCCCGCGGGGCGCCGCGGGGGCCGCCCGGGATCCCGCTGAACTGCGTGGTACCACTCGAGGTGGGGAGGATCCGATGCAGAGCGGCGGGCTGTTCATCCACCTCGTGACGGCCCTCGGCGCCGCGGTGATCGGCGCCGCGGTCGCCCTGCGGCTTCGTCAGCCGCTGATCATCGGCTACATCCTGGCGGGCCTGGCGATCGGTCCGTTCACGCCCGGGATCATGGGGGACACCGACGCGATCGCCGAGCTGGCCGAGGTCGGCATCGTCTTCCTGATGTTCGTCATCGGCGCCCAGCTCTCGCTGAGAGCGCTGGTGCGCGCGAGCCGGATCGCGCTGATCGGCGGGCTCCTCCAGGTCGGCGTCATGATCGCTATCGGGTACCTCGTCGGCCGCACGCTCGGATGGGGGCACGTCGAGGCCTACGCGTTCGGGGCGGTCCTCTCGAACTCGTCCTCGACCGTGCTCGGCAAGATCCTGTCGGACCGCGGCGAGCTCGACAGTCAGCACGCCCAGATCGGCCTGGCCTGGTCCTCGGTGCAGGACATGTCGACCGTGGTGCTCGTGGCCATCCTGGGGATGGTCACCCCGAGCGCGACCGCCGTCGGGCCCGTGCTCGGCAAGGCCGCGCTGTTCTTCTTCGTCCTCATCCCGCTCGGCTTCTGGGGCCTGCCCTGGCTGCTGCGCCACGCGGCCGCGCCGCGCAGCCGGGAGTTCTTCGCGCTCTCGACCATCACGCTCGCGCTCGCGCTGGCCGGGCTCGCCTCGGTGCTGGGGGTGTCGCCGGCCCTCGGGGCCTTCCTGGCCGGCATCGTCGTCGGGGAGTCGGACCTGTCGCACCGGGTCCTCGGGGACGCGATCCCGATGCGGGACATCTTCTCCGGCATCTTCTTCGTGTCGATCGGGATGCTCCTGGACCCGGTCTTCCTGGTCGACTCGTGGGCGCTGGTGTTGATGGGGACGACCCTGATCATCCTCGTCAAGGGCGCGGTCATCGCGGTGCTGGCGCGCGGGCTCGGCTGCTCGACGCGGATGGCGGTGCTCGTCGGCGCCGCGCTCGCTCAATCGGCCGAGTTCTCGTTCTTGCTCGCGCGCATCGGCCTCGAGGCCGATGCGATCACCGTGCCGGTCTTCAACCTCCTGCTGACGGCGACGATCGTCAGCATCCTGTTCGCGCCGACGGCCAACGACCTCGCGCCCCGGCTGCTGCGCTGGGCGCAACGCCGATGGCCCGGGGTCGCCCCGCAGCCCGAGGCCGCCCCGCCGGCGGCGCTCGCGGAGCACGCGATCGTCTGCGGATACGGGCGCGTGGGCAGCATCGTCTGCGACCTGCTCCAGCGGCACCAGCGGCCTTATGTGGTCATCGAGGAGGACCTGCGCCTCATCCAGTCGCTGCGGGCGCGCGGCGTGCAGGCCGTGTCCGGCGACGCCGGGCTGCCCAGCACCCTCGAGCGCGCGCACGTTCGCACGGCGCGGCTGCTCGCGCTGTGCATCCCGGAGAAGATGGCCCTCCGGCGCGCGCTGGAGTACACGCGTGAGGTCAACACGACGGCGCTGGTGCTCGCGCGCACCCACAGCGCCGATGACCGGCGGTTCTTGCGGGGTCACGGCGTCGACGATGCGGTGGTCGGCGAGACGGAGCTCGCGCTGGAGATCGGCCGCCGGACCCTCGAGCGCCTGGGCGTCAGCTCGGAGCTGGTGGAGCGGTCGATCGCCGAGCTTCGCCGCGCCACCAGTGAGTAGACCGCGGTCGCGGGCGGCGTCGCCGTCCAATGACATCTATTGACATCATGGGCGGGCTCCGGGAGCCTCCCCGCCATGATCGAGCGCTTCGATGTCGTGATCGTGGGGGCCGGGCTCTCGGGCGTCGGCGCGGCGTGCCACCTGCGCCGCGCGTGCCCCGACAAGTCCTTCGCCCTGCTCGAGGGCCGCGAGGCGATCGGTGGGACCTGGGACCTGTTCCGGTACCCGGGCATCCGCTCCGACTCGGACATGTTCACCTTCGGCTATTCCTTCGAGCCGTGGAAGGGCGACAAGGCCCTCGCCGACGGCCCGTCGATCCGCGCCTACGTGCAAGAGACCGCCCGCAAGCACGACGTCGACGCCCGGGTGCGCTTCGGCCACCGCGTGACCCGGGCCTCGTGGTCGAGCGCCGACAGCGAATGGACGATCGAGGTCACCCGCAGCGACGGCAGCAGCGCGCAGTTCAAGGCCGGCTTCCTGTGGATGTGCACCGGATATTATCGCTACGACGCCGGCCACACGCCGGACTTCCCGGGCCGCGAGCGGTTTCAGGGGCGCGTCGTGCACCCGCAGCTCTGGCCCGAGGACCTCGACTACAGCGGGCAGCGCGTGGTGGTGATCGGCAGCGGCGCGACGGCGGTGACGCTGGTGCCGGCGATGGCCGACCGGGCGGCGCACGTGACCATGCTGCAGCGCTCGCCGAGCTATGTGCTGTCGCGACCGGCGGTCGACGCGGTGGCGAGCGCGCTGCGGCGGGTGCTGCCCGAGCGGCTGGCATATGCGCTGTCGCGCTGGAAGAACGTGGCGATGGGGACCCTCCTGTACCAGCTGTCGAGGCGGCGGCCGGAGGGCATGAAGAAGTTCCTGCTCGCGCAGGTCCGCCGGGCGCTCGGTCCGGACCATGTCATCGATCCGCACTTTACGCCCAGCTACGAGCCGTGGGATCAGCGGCTGTGTCTGGTGCCGGACAATGACCTGTTCGTGGCGATCCGCGGGGGCAAGGCAGAGGTCGTGACCGACACCATCGAGACCTTCACGGAGACCGGCATTCGCCTGCGTTCAGGCCGCGAGCTGCCCGCGGATCTCGTCGTCACCGCGACCGGCCTCGAGCTGCTGTTCCTCGGCGGCAGCGAGCTGGTCGTCGACGGCCAGGCGGTCGAGGTCCCGTCCCGGATCAGCTTCAAGGGCTTCATGCTCAGCGACGTGCCGAACTTCGTGTTCACCGCCGGCTACACCAACGCGTCGTGGACGCTGCGCGCGGATCTGGTGGCGGAGCACGTCTGCCGGCTGCTGCGCCACATGGACGGCAGCGGCGCCCGCAAGGTCGTCCCGCGTCGCGACCCCGACGCCGCGGTCACGCCCTTCCTCGACCTGAGCTCGGGCTACGTGCAGCGGGCGGTCGACCGCTTCCCCAAGCAGGGCACCGAGAGCCCGTGGCGGGTCCGCCAGAACTACTTCGCCGACTTTCGGTTGCTCCGCCTCGGTCGCGTCGATGACCCGGCGCTCGAGTTCAGCGCGGCTGGCGACCAGCGCGGCGCCTAGGTCGGTCGCCTCGCGGACGACGTCCTGCGGGGCTCAGCGCAGCGAGAATCGCGAGCTTGGGCACGGCGCGTGATCGTCCGCGGCAGTATCGCAAGCAGTATCGCAAGCAGTATCGCAAGCAGTATCGCAAGCAGTATCGCAAGCAGTATCGCAAGCAGTATACGACCCGGGGTCTATTTCCTGACGGGCCCTTGCCAGCGGGTCCTTCGTCCGCAAAGTATCGCGGTGGGTGGCACATTGTTGGCTACCTCGCTGATTTTGTCAGGATCGCTGTCGCTGGTCCGGTCATCTCGATCGCGCCGCGGAGCCACAGGAGCCACCATGATCTCTCGTACTCCCTTGCTCCTGCTCCTGGTCGCTGGCTGCTCCGGATCGACCAATATCGACACCGAGGGTGGCACATCACAAGCCGCCGGCACGTCCCAGATCACCAGCGAGTCCTCAATGGGCACCAGCGGGGCTGTGACCTCCTCCGCGGCGACTGCGGCGACTACCACATCGACGGGAGGGGCCGACGGCAGCGATGCAGACGCCGTATTCGGCAGCCAGAGCGGCTCGCACTCGGCCTCCAGCGGCTCGCAGGAGACCGGCGACGGCGGCACCTCGAGCACCAGCGGCACGAGCACGACCGGGGGCACGAGCACGACCGGCGCCACGAGCACGACTGGCGACACGAGCACTTCCGGCGACACGAGCACTTCCGGCGACACCACGACCGGCACATCGACCACCGGCGAATGCATGCCCAAGTTCGGCCCTGCACCGGTCGAGCTCGGGCCCGCCGATGACCTCGGCACGGCGGGTGCCTACGTCCTCCTCGCGAAGGCTGCGATCACCAATGTCCCCGGCTCGGCGATCTCGGGCGGACACGTCGGCGTGAGCCCGGCCGCGGCGACGTCGATGACCGGCTTCGCGCTGGTGCTCGACCCTTCGGGCGTGTATTCGACCTCGCCCGCCGTGGTCGCCCCGTGGAAGATTTATGCCGCCAATTATGTGGTACCCACCCCCGCGAAGTTGACCACCGCCATCCTCGGCATGCAAGCCGCATACATCGACGCCGCCGGTCGCGTGCCCACGGACTACCTCAACCTCGCGAGCGGTGAGATCGGCGGACTCACCCTCGATCCTGGCATCTACACCTGGGGAAGCACGGTCCTCATCGCGGATGACGTCACCCTCATGGGCTGCGCGGACGACGTATGGATCCTCCAGATCTCGAACGACCTCGATGTCAGCACCGGCAAGAGCGTCATCCTCAGCGGCGGTGCGCAGGCCAAGAACGTGTTTTGGCAGATCGCCGGACAGGCGACCATTCACGTCGGCGCGCACTTCGAGGGGGTGATCCTGTCCAAGACCGGCATCACCTTTCAGACCACCGCCACCCTCCACGGCCGCGCCCTGGCCCAGACGATGGTCGCCCTCGATATGAACGCGGTGAAGGCCCCTTGATCGATGATCCGGGAGCGCCCCGCGACGCGCACGGACCGATCACCCGGCGCAGTCGTCGTCGCCGGCAGGGACGGACAGCGCAGGTACGAGCGCCAGCGGCGCTCGGCGGTTCACTGGGGCTGGAGCTTCGAGCACCCGGCGAGGTCGGCGGTCCCGCTGTTGGTCGGGATCGGGTCGGGGTAGAGCAGGGTCTCGTTGAGCGTGGGCGGAGCCGCGAGATCGAGGATGAAGATGTCGTCGACGCCGCGGATGTCCATGGCCACGATCTTCTGCTCTTCGCCCACGAACACGATGCCGGCGGCGTAGATATCATCAGGACCCTCGACCGCGGAGAGCACGGTCGCGGTGCTCGGGTCGACCTCGAGGTAGCGGCTGAGGGGCTCCGGTGGCGGCGGACCGGGCTCGTTGGCCGAGATGAACATGGCCCCGTCGAAGCGGAAGGCCACGTCGCTGACGTGGATCGACCACACGGTGACGGGTTTGCCGCCCTCGGTGAGGACGGTGGGACCGTCGACGATCTCACCCGAGAGTGGGTTGACCTCCGCGATGCTCACTGCGGTCGTCGCGTTGAGCTCGTAGGTGTTGAAGACGGTGACCCACAGCTCTCCCTCGTCGTTCATCGCCGCTCCCATGACCCAGACGCCGAGGCTCGGTCCCACCGGGGTCAGCTCGCCGCTAACGGGGTCCACAATGACGAGCTGGCTGCCCCCCTTGATGTCCTCGGTGTTCCCGGCGAAGCCGAACAGGGCGTTGTTCGGGGCGGTATACATGGCGTCGAGGTGGCGCGGCTTCCCGCTGATGGTCGTCTCCGGACTGAGCGCGATGTGGTTCCCGGCGACCGACAGCGTGGCCAGCCGGCAAACGTTGGCGATGGGGCTCGGCTGGCCGAAGGGTGCACCGGGAGACGCACACTGGACCGCGTGGAAGCCTGGTCTGCACGACTCGCCCGCCACCAGGCACAAGTAGCCGCACTCGATCACACAGTCCGACGTGCAGCCGTCGGCGGAGTCGTCGTTCCCGTCGTCGCAGGTCTCGCCCGGGTCGATCTCACTGTTGCCGCAGAGCCCGTTGCCGCCGGTGGTGGTGTCGCCGGCGGTGGTGTCGGCGGTGGCGGTGTCGGCGGCGGTGGTGGTGTCGCCGGTGGTGGTGGTGCCGGCGGTGGTGGTGGTGGTGTCGGCGGTGGTGGTGGTGCCGGCGGTGGTGGTGATGTCGGCGGTGGTGGTGATATCGGCGGTGGCGGTGATATCAGCGGTGGCGGCGGTCTCGCTGGCGGTGGGCTCGCCAGTGGTGGGCTCGCCAGTGGGCGAGGTCGAGGTGGTCGAGAGGTCCGATGTCGATGTGGTGGCGGTGGTGCTCTGGCCGCCATCATCGCCGCCGCAGGCGAGGGCGAAAAGCGCGGCGTAGAGGGGGGCGAGGGCGGCGAGGGCGGCGAGGCGGCGCATCCGTGTACGGTAACTGGACTGGCCGGGCTCAGTCGAGGTCGAGGTTCGCGCGCGCTCGGACTCGTACTCGTACTCGCACTCGGACTCGTACTCGCACTCGGACTCGGACTCGCACTCGGACTCGCACTCGCACTCGCACTCGTACTCGTACTCGGACTTCACGGCGCCATCGTCGGCGCTCAGACGGTCCAGGGCGTGTAGTTGTCGATGTTGACCCAGCCCGCGAGCCTGCGCCCGCTCATCAGCGGATGGCCGTTGCTGTCGAGGCTCATCACGTGCGGGTCGTACAGGCACTTCTGGGTGTCTCCGCCCTGACCGGCCTCGCAGACGACCCAGAGCGAGGAGCCGCCCGCCGTGGTGCGGCCCGGCGAGGTGTCGACGATGACGCCGACGTGCAGCGAGACGAAGGCCTCGAGGTTGTAGGTCTGCGTCGAGTTGTTGTGCTGCTGGACCTCGGGCTTGTCCTGGATGGGGATCATGGTCTTGATGTACGCCGGCGTGGTCGTGAGGTCGGTGATCAGGAAGATGTCGCCCGGCTGGGGCTCGAGGCCCGCCTCGGCCACCACCCACGCGGGCTTGTCCGGATCGTGCGAGCCGTCGTCATGGGCCGCCCAGAAGCAGCCGGTGAGCCCGCCGATCTTGGAGCGGTTCGTGCGGTACGGCTCGGCGAATTCCAGGCTCAGGAAGCTCGTCAGGGTGCCGCAGGTCGTGTACCGCTTCGGGGGGACGCGCGCCGCGTGCTCGGCGGTCATGGTCTCACAGGCCGCTTTGGTCTGCAGGTGGTCGAAGGCGGGCGTGCCCACGACGCTGGGCGCGACCTTGGGGAGGCAGTCCCGGATCACCTTCTTGCGCTTCTCGCTGAGCGCGTCGAACTTCGCTCCGTCGAGGTAGGGCACGCCGAGGTCGCCGCCGAGCTCGGGCGGCGGTGTGGTCATGACGATCGGCGCGTCGCCCTTCGTGGCCCCGGGCTTGAACCAGATCGTCTCGGCGGCGAGGGCGGTGAAGTTCTTGGGGAAGGTCTCGTTGACCGACTTGAACACCTTGATCTCGACCGAGAGCACGTCGGTGGTGAGCACGAAGCTGGCCTCCCACTCGCCCGCGTTGGCCCCGGCCTTGAACGCGCCCTTGCGCGGGGTGAAGGTCATATCGGGGGTGGGCCTGGCCCAGTAGCCGGGCGGGGTGGTCCGGGACGCGTCGGTGTAGCGGAGCGTGAGCGTGGGCTTGGCCGGATCGACGAGGCTGAGCGTCATCGTGAGCGTCGGCGCGGGCGCGGGCGCGGGCGCGGGTGCGGCGTCCGGTCCGGTGTGCTGTGGGGTGTAGGGCACGTTCAGGCTGTCCCCCGCCACGTTGGCGATGCCCCCGATGTAATCGAAGCAGTGCGTGCGCCAGTCTTTCATGATCATCTCCTAGCGATCCGGGATCAGGTCCGAGGATAGAGCGTGTAATCACAATCAGGGGTCGAAGGTGAGCAGCACCGCGCCGCCGGTGAGGATCTCCCCGGCCGCGGGCTGCTGCGCGGCGACGAGGGTCGGGTCCGCGGGGGCCGCCTTGCCGGCGGGGAGGGTCCAGCGAATGTCGAGATCGGCGAGGCGGCTGCGCGCGTCCGCGAAGCTCAGGCCGACGAGGGTCGGTACGACGCGCATCCGTTCGGCGCCCGGCGAGGGCGGCACCGGGACGATGCGAAACTTGAGCGAGCTGGCGGCCTTGAGCTCGAAGTTGTAGCGGCTCGCGTATGAGGCGTCGACCGGGGTCGCGACCATGCGCGCCCGCGGCTTCGGGCTCTGGCTCGCCGAGCCTGAGCCGGCGCCGGAGCCTGAGCCGGTGAGGGTCAGCGCGATCGTGATCTCGGCGGTCACCTCGGGGATCTGGTACCAGGTCGGCTGGTAGCCGATCTGCCGCAGCAGCAGGTTCGGATCGTCAGGGCCGGACGCGACGGCGAGGGTGCGGACATTCTCGATCGTGGCGGCGTCCATGGCCATCTGGGCCTCGGCGACGCTGCGCCCGACCTCGGCGATCAGGTCGCCGAGCGGCGCGGAGAGGGCGTCAATCATCTGCTCAGGATGGTCGGGGGTCATGTTCAGCCTGTCTGCCGATGGCGATGAGTACAACTGCGCCCTCGGCCACCGGGGCCGCGGGCTCGGGCCGCTGGAGCACCACGCGGCCGTGCTCCGCGGCGCTGGTCACCAGCCGATATACGAGCTCGACGCCGAGCCGGCGCTCGGCGAGCTTGCGGCGCGCGAGCGCCTCGGTGTAGCCGAGCACGCGCGGCGCGGTCAGCTGCGGCCGGGCCGCGGGCGCGGCGGTCTCGGGGATGAACGCGAGGTCGAGCGAGCCGAGCGCGCCGGCGCCGACCTTCTCGATCTGCCGGGTCTGGGGGAGGGCGACGCTGCCGCCGGTGCGGCCCGCCATGACCTTGAGCTGCAGGGCAACCTTGCCGAGGCGGAGCCCGGACTGGCCGTCCTGCAGGGTCTGTCGCACGCGCTGGAGCTGCTCGGCGGTGGAGCTGGCGAGATCTTCGATCGTGGTCTCCGGGGCGTTGTCGCTGGTGGCGGCCGCGAGCTGCTGGCCCAGCGCCTGGAGCTGCTCGTCCTTCGCGGCGAGCGCCTCATTCTTCGCGGCGAGGACCTCGCTCTGCTGCTGGGTGAGCTGCTGGGTGAGGGCGTCCTTCTCGGCCTGCCTCTGGACATTGAGCTCGGCGGTGCGGGCGGCGAGGGCCTGGGCGTGCTGCTGGGTGAGCTGCTGGGTGAGGGCGTCCTTCTCGGCCTGCCTCTGGACATTGAGCTCGGCGGTGCGGGCGGCGAGGGCCTGGGCGTGCTGCTCGCTGAGGGTGTCGCGCTCGGCCTCGAGCACGCTGACTCTGGCGGCGAGCAGGTCGGGGTCGAGGAGGCGGAGCGGGAGGAGGAGGTTCGGGTTGAAGGTCACCTTGCCGAAGTCGCAGCTGCCCTCGGCGAAGGTGGCGGGGTTCTCGGAGGCCTCGGCGAAGGCGAGGCCGCGCATGAGCATGAGCTGGAGTCGCGGCTGGTAGTCGGCGGTGGCCAGCCACTTGGACATGATGGTCAGCTTGCCGCTGTCATCGGTGCGGGCGGCGCCGATGACCTTGGGGAGGCCGGCGGTGGTGAAGATGCACAGCTGGGCGTCGTGCTGCGCGAGCGGCTTGCCGTCGGGATCGACGATCAGGGCGGTGATGGTCAGCGGCATACGGCCTGTTCTTCCTTGAGGGTCACGGTGCGACCTGCACGATCACGGTCTCGGTGGCGCCGGCGGCCTCGATGATGACGACGACCACGGCGCCCTCCGGCTCGTCCTCGGAGATCCGCAGGGTGGTGCCGGCGTAGCCCTTGAGGTCGGTGCGCAGGAGGCCGACGTCGACGTCGGTGGCGACTTTCAGCGGCGTGCCGAGCTCGGCGCTGCGCTCGCGGTCGACGTCGATCTGGACCGGGACGTCGATCTGGACCGCGCCGAGGCTGTCGGCGACGGCGACGACCAGCCCGATCTCGCGGGCGCTGTGGCGGATCAGCGAGCAGCGCAGCGTCGTCGGCGTGCGACCGCCGACCAGCGGCACCGCGACGAAGGCCCCGCGGATCACGCTGGTCGTCTCGCCGCTGTAGCTCTCCTCGCCGCCCTTCGCGGGCGCGCGCATCATCAGCGTGCCCGCCCGTCCGCCGCGCTTGGCGTCCGCGGCCTGCTCTCCCTCGGGCCGTCCGCCGCGCATGGCGAAGGTCATCTTCAGCTCGAACTCGACCCGCGGCAGGTAATACGCGGTCGCCGGCTGGCCGGGCCGGCCCGTCACCGAAGTCTGGTCGAGCTGGCGCTGCGCCTGCTGGATGCCGTCCGCGAGCGCGAGCAGATAATCGTCGAGGGTGGTTTCGATCAGGTCGTCGAGTTCGTCGAGGGGCATGATTGTTCACTCGCGTCTGGTTCGCTCGTCGAGGTCCCGCTCGAGCGCCCGCGCCTCGCGGCGGCGCGCCTGCACGAGCCCGGCCGCGGCCGCGACCCGCTGCGCCCGCGCCTGCTCGGCCCGGGCCGCGAGCTGGGCCTGCTCGCGGTCGCGCGCCTGGCTGCGGGTGGCGGTCGCCGCGAGCCGGGCCTCGTGCCGGGCCTCGTTCCAGGCGCTCGCGCGTCGGGCCTCGGCCGCGCGGGCAGCTGCGGCGCTGCGGCGCTGCTCGGCCCAGCTGCGGCGGGCCTCGGCCTCCGCGGCGGCCCGGGCGGCGGCCTCCGCGAGGGCGCGGGCGGCCGCCTCCGCGGCGATCTCCGCCTCGGTCTCGGCCGCGGCGATCGCCGCGATCCGCCGCTGCAACCATTCGCGTCGGCGCTCCGCGGCCTCGAGCTCGCGACGCTCCTCGAGGCGACGAGCGGCGGCGGCGCGCTCACCCGCCCGCTGCGCGAGCAGGCGCAGGTGCTCGTCGTGGCGACGGATGCGTCGCTCCTCGATGCGGCTCTCCTTGGTGTGGACCTTGACCGGGAAGCAGAGGTCGCGCCGGGGGTCGGCGGCGGCGGGCTTGCCCTGACCGCTCAGCGCGCGCAGCTCGTCCTCGAGGCGGGCCTTCTCGGCGAGCAGGGCCTGCAAGTCGGCGGGCAGGGCCTGCGCGAGCGCGGGGGCGCCCGGCCCGACCGGCGCGTCGGGGCCCGGCGACGGCGACGGCGGGGCAGCCGGCTCCTCCGCCGTGTCGAGCAGATCGCGCCAATCGAGGTAGTCGGCCATGAGGTCAATCGTCGATGGGTTCGGTCGGCGATGGTGTCGGTCGGATCAGTCGGGGTTCGACGGGTCGGCCTTGGCCGCGGCGTCGCGCTCGAAGATCTGGCGGATGCGCTCCTCGAGCACCGCGGGCGGCGGCACCGGCACCAGCTTGGTGCGCAGCAGGCTCGAGCCCTCGGCCGAATACTGGTACTTCGACGCGAACGAGGCGCTGACCGAGCTGGAGCGCGCGGACACTCCGGCGCTGAAGAAGCCGAAGGCGACGCTGGCGTTGGTCGAGCTGCGCGAGCTCGCCTTCTTGTATTCGTTCGAGTACGCCATGCTGATCGAGATCTTGACCTCGATGATCGTGTCGACGAACTGATAGAAGGTGGGCGTGAAGCCGAGCTCGAGCATCGACATCGACTTGCCGTCGAAGCTGACGTAAGCCTCGCGCTCCTCGACGACGGTCTTCTCCGGGTCGTCGGGGTCGACGACCTCGATCTGGTACTTGCCGGCCATCATCTGGGCCATGCGCAGGCCGACGCGGTCGAGCTCGAACTGGGCCTCGGCGATGGCCAGGCCCATGCTCCGGATCATGGCGGGGAACGGGACGTCGAGCAGCTGCTGACCGATACTGGCGTTGTTCGGGAATGACATGGCGGCTCACCTCTCAGGGGGTCACGGGGGGGTCTTGTTTGGCCTGGGTCTGGGCGTCCATCAGCCGCCGGATCCGGTCCTCGAGCACCGGGGGCGGCGGGACCGGCACCAGCTTGGTGCGCAGGAAGCTCGAGCCCTCGGCGCTGTACGAGTACTTGCTCGCGTACGAGGCGTCGACCGGGGTGGTCGTCACCACCGAGCGGGCGCCGAACTGGCCGCCGTGCAGGGTCGAGCGCTTGTAGAACTCGCTCTGGACGGTCTTCGTCTCGCCCTTGTTCGTCACCGAGCGCTCGGTCTCGCGGCTGATGCGGATGGCGATCTTCACCTCGATGATGGTGTCGATGAATTGATAGAAGGTCGGGGTGAAGCCGAGCTCCATCATGCTGACCTTCTGCGGGGTGTCGACGCCCTCGACCTTCTCCTGGCCGAAGAAGACGCGGGTGTCGACGTACTCCGGGGAGTCGGTCGGATTGCCCTCGTCGTCGACGAGGTTGCCGTCCGGGTCGCGGAGCAGCCGCTGGCCGCTCATGAGCTCGGCGACGCGGATGCTCGACTCGTCGAGCTCGAGCTGGGCGTCGGCGATGGCGAAGGCCATCTGACGGATCATGTCGCCCATGGGAACATTCAACAGCTGCTGGCCGATGGCCATATCGTCCTCCTCGCTATGGGATCAGGGCTTGTCGGAGCGGGCGCCCACCGAGGCGCGCAGGAGCTCCTGGAACACGGTAGGGGGTGGAATGGACACGAACTTCGCGGTGATGGCGCTCGATGCGGTCGCCTCGAACGAGTACTTCTGGGAGTAGCTGGCGTTGACCGAGGCGGCGAAGAAGCCGACGTTGACGCCGGCCGATGCGCCGACCTTGAGCTCGCTGGATTGGCCGATGCTGAAGGCGACGCGCGCCTCGATGGTGGCCTCGGTGATGTGATAGAACGAGGGCGTGAAGCCGAGCTCGAGCATGCTGCGCGAGCGGTCGTCGCCGGGGAGCTGAATGCCGCCCTCCGGATCCGCGAGCATCCGGGCGATCGCGATCGCGTTGCGGTCCAGCGAGAACTGGGCGTTGGCGATCGCCAGGCCGAGCTGCTCGATGAGGCCGGCCAGCGGCGTCTCGAGCATCATTGCTACGGGGTTATTGTCGGCCATGGTCGGTCCAGATCATGGGATCATGGGGTCACCGGCGGCTCGGCGGGTGGCTCGGCGGGCGCGGGCGCGGGCGCGGGCGCGGGCTCGCTCGGGGCCGCGATCGTGCCGCCGAAGCGCGCCTGCTCGCGGAGCGCCTCGAGGAACGGCCCCGGCGCGGGCACGGCGATCATCTTGGTGCGGACCATCGAGGAGCCGGACATCTCGAAGCCGTATTTGCGGTGATACTCGACGTTGATTGCGGCGCCGAAGGCCACGGCCCGGCGATCGCCGCCCGCGGGGGCGGCCTGGGGCGCGGCGTTGGCGTTGGCGTTGCCGCCGGCGCCGGCCGCGGCCGCGCCTGCCGCGGCGTTGTTGCTGGCCTGGGCGATCGAGCCCGCGTCGTTGCCGACGTTCGCGGACAGCCCGAACTTGAAGCTCTCCTCGACCTTGATGGAGATCGTCATGCGCACCTCCAGCTCGGTCTCGCTGAAGTGATAGAAGGTCGGGGTGAAGCCGAGCTCGAGCAGCGACTTGCTCGAGGTCTTGCCCTGGGCGTCGCGGAACTCGACGCGCGCGTCGCTCAGCATCGCCGCGACGCGCACGGCCATCTGGTCGAGGCGAAGCTGGGCCTCCGCGATGCCGATGCCGAGCCGCTGGATGAAGTCGCCGACCGGGACCTCGAGCAGGGCCTCTCCGGGGGTCATGTGCATGACGCGATTGTCGAGCATCGAATCTCCTTGCCTACGGGGTGGACATGCCGGGCGCGCCCGCCGGCAGAGGGATCGCGCGGTCGGGGGCCACGGTGTCGTGGCGCACGCAGAAGGCCTGATGGCGGTGCTGCTCGGCGACGATGCGGGCCGCGTCGAAGTGCAGCCCGGCGCTCACCCACCGCAGCAGCGTCGCCGCCAGCGGCATGCTCCCCGGCTGCAAGCGCACGCTCGCCGCCAGGTCCGCCCGGGCGGCCTCACGCTCGCCGCGCTTGAGCAGCACGAGGCCGCGGCGCTGGTGGATGTGCGCGAGGTCGCGGGTCGCCACCGCGTGCGCGGGCGGCCGCCGACGGTAATGCTCGAGCGCCCGGTCGCAGTAGGCGAGCACCTCGTCGAAGGCGCCCAGTAGTTCGAGGGATTCGAGGCTGCACTCGAGGGTGTGGCGGAAGAACACCTCGGGCTCGCGCGCGCGCACGGCCACGGCCATCGCCTCACGATAGTGGGCGAGCGCGGCCTGGTGCTCGCCGGCCAGCGCGTGGAGCTTGCCCTGCTCGGTGAGGCCGATGTGCAGGCGCCGCGGGGTCGGCTTCGTGGTGGTGGAGGTCAGGAGGCCTCCAGGCGCGCGTCGACGCCGGCGCGGCGGAGCTCGTGCTGCAGCCAGCGGGCCTGCAGCGGCGGGAACATGCCGGCGAGGCGCGCGGGTCGGCCGCGCAGGGCGGTCACGGTGGCGGCCTCGTCCATGCCCGCGATGGCGCAGATTACGGGCACGAGGGGCCGCGGCTCGCGGACCTCGCCGAGGGTGAGGTTGAAGCGCTGGAAGGCGAGGGGCTCGACGACGATGGCTGCGCCGGCGCGGGCCAGCTCGTCGGTCACCGACTCGAGCGCCGCGTGGCGCAGGCCGCGATGAATGACCACAGGCAGCCTGGCGAGCACCCGCGGGACGACGGCGGCGGGCATGCCGGCGCGCGCGGTCAGGTGGCGCCGGAGGTCGTCGTTGTCGGTCGCGGCGTGGAGCAGCACGTCGTAGCGGGAGAACTCGCGGTTGACGATGCGGGCGGGCACGTCGGACTGCCGCAGCTCCCGCCACACGCGCGCGGCGGTGGCGTGGTCGAGGCCGAGCACGACGAGCGGGCCGGAGGTGCCGGAGGGTCCGGACGGTGCCGGTGCGGACAGCTCGAGCGGGCCGATCGCGGCGCGCAGCCGGTCGATGGCGCGGTGGCGGATCGCCGCGGGGCAGTCGCCGAGGTAGAGGTCGAAGCGGGCGTCCTCGGAGCGGCTGGCGTCGAGGTCGGCCCCCAGCGCGTCGAAGCGGGCGCGCAGCGCGTTCACGGTGGCGATCGAGATGCCGCCGAGCAGCACCGCCGGTGAGCCGCAGATCAGCGCGCGCGCGGTGGCGACGTCGACCCCGAGCAGGCGCACGACCTCGACCAGGACCGCGGGGATGTGGGCGACGTCGCGTACGGAGAGCGCGACCTCGTGATCGCCCGAGCCCTCATCGAGGGGCTCGCCCGCGTCGAGCACGGCGCACTCGAGGCCGGTCTCGCGGAGCAGCTGGGCGATGCCCTCCGCCTGCCGATGCTCGAGGCCCGCGAGCAGCTCGGAGGGCGCCTGAAACAGCAAGGCGGCGATGTCGGCGTCGGCGAGCGGCAGGACGTGCCGCAGGCTGCGGATCAGGGTCACACCGGCGGCGCCGATCGAGGTCACGACCAGGCGCGCCGGACCGCGGCCGGCCTGATGTACGGGCGGCTTCACGCGCCACGATGTGAACTGCCCCTGCATTCAATCCACGCCAGCGACAACTATCGCAGTGTTGGAGATACTTCAAGTGGATCGTCGGCGTCGATATCGACGCTGTATTCGCGCTGGTTGCATCCGCGCGAGCGTCGCCGGTGCGCGGTTACGCGGGTGTGGTGAATGCCGCGCGGACCGACCGAACTATGTGCATAAGCGGCCGAGGTCAGGAGGCCACGAGGCCGAGCTTCGCGGCGTGGTCGGCGAGGGCAGCGAGCAGCGGGGCGTGCTCTCCGACATGCTGTCGGAGCTGCTCGCCGACCCGGCTCAGGACCGCACGGGCGACCGCGGGTTCGCCCCGCGCCTGGACGATCGCCGAGGCGAGGAGCATCGCGCAGGCGACGGTGTTGGGGTCGGTCGGCAGCAGGCGCCCCAGCTCCGACATGCTGGCGTGCAGCAGCGGCACGGCGTCCGCGGGGTGGCCGGCGTCGCACAGCGCTTGCCCGATGTTCACGCCGAGGAAGGCGCCCTCGACGCTGGCCGGGCCGTGCCGGCCCGGCGCCAGCGGCAGGAGCGTGGCGATCAGGGCCCGCGCCTCGGGCAGCCGACCCTGGCGGATCCGCAGGCGCACCTCGGCGCCGCGCAGGTCGAGCATGATGCGGTGGTCGGCGGGCAGCTGCGTCGTCAGCACCGCGAGCGCCGGCAACAGCTGCGCCTCGGCCTCGACGAGCAGGCCCATGGCCAGCAGCGTGGCGCCCAGCTCGGCGCGAGCGAGCGAGGTCTCCAGGTGCCCGGCCCCGAGCGCCTGCGTCAGGCCGGCGATGGTCTCCGTCTGCAGCGCCCGCGCGGCCGCCAGCTCGCCCTGCAGGCTCAGCGTGCTGGCGAGGTGACGCGCCACCGTGAGGGTGTCGAGGTCCACCGGGCCGCGGATCGCCCGGCTGTCCTGAAGGACACGTTCCAGCAGGAGGCGCGCGCGCGCGAGGTCGCCGCTGCGGGTGTCGATCAGCGCGAGGCTGGCGGCCGCGGCCAGGGCGTTCGGGTGCCGCGGGCCGCCGCTCGCCTCCCACCGCGCGAGCACCCGCGCCTGCAGCTCGCGGGCGCCGACCAGCTCGCCGAGCTGAGCGAGCACATCGGCGAGCAGCTGCTCGAGGCGCAGGAGCTCGGGGCGGTCGGCGGCGAGCAGCGGGCGGAGCTGCGCGAGCGCCCCCTCGAGCAGGGCGCGCGCGCGTGGCAGCTCGTCATGGACCTGCAGCACCTCGACGAGGCGGGCCAGGACCGCGAGCATCAGCGGATGCGCGGGGCCGAAGCGCGGCAGGCCGAGCGTGAGCGCGTCCTCGAGCAGCGGGCGGGCCTCGGCGTGGCGACCGGCGGTGATCGTCAGGTCGGCGAGCGCGTACTGGGAGGTCAGGGTCTGCGGGTGGGCCGGGCCGAGGCCGCGGCGCAGCAGCTCGAGCGCGGCCGTCAGCTCGGCGTGGGCCCCGACGAGGTCGCCGAGGTCGCGCAGGACCATGGCGAGGGCCTCGCGCAGGCGCAGCGTCGCCGGGTTGTCGGGGCCCCACAGGCGCTGCGCCGCGGTGAGCGCCGTGGTGATCGTCAGGCGCGCGGTCGGCAGGTCGCCTTGCATGTGCAGCGTCTGCGCCAGGTAGCCGGCGGTGGCGACGGCGCTCGGCTCGGCGTCCGGACCGAGGCGGCGCCAGCCGGCGAGCGCCCGCTCCTGCAGCGCCCGCGCGACCGCCACCCGGCCGATCGCCAGCTCGCTCGCGGCCAGCGAGACCAGGGCGTTGAGCGTCGCGGGGTGCTCGGGGCCGTACACGCGCTCGGTCTGCTCCGCCACCCGCTGCAGCTCCGCGCGGGCCAGCGTCGTCTCGCCCAGCAGCTGCAGCGTCGTCGCCAGGTTGCTGCGCACGCCGAGGGTCAGCGGGTCCTCGAGGCCGAGCGCCGCCTCGCAGCGCCGCAAGGTCTCGGTCCCCAGCGCGCGCGCCTCGGCCAGCGCCCCCAGCGAGGCGAGGCTCAGGCCGAGGTCGGCGGCGGCCGTGAGGCGCAGGCGGTGCTCGGGCGGGAGGCTGGCCTCGGCGAGCGCGAGGGTCCGCCGCCGCACCGGCTCGCCGACGCCGCCGCGCTGCTGGTGGTGGTACAGCAGGCCGAGGCGCAGCCCGAGCTCGATGATGCCGGGCACCTCGGCGCCGCGGCGAAACAGCAGGGCCTCGGCGTGGACGGCGACGGCCCCGAGCAGGGCCCAGCGCTGCGGGTCGCCGAGCTCGGTCTGCGGGAGGGTGGCCAGGAGCGCGGCGCAGGCGTCGGCTGGTTCGTCGGCGCCGGCGAGGCCGCGGAGGAAGTCGGCGAGCACGCGGTGCATGGCGCCGAAGCTCTCGCCGGAGATGCCGGTGACGAAGCTGCGGGCCGCCAGGGTCGCGCGAGCGAGGCGGGAGGCGTGGGCGCCGAGGGCCTTGACGAGCGGCGTCGGGAGCGGCTCTGGTCCGAACTGGGCGAGTCGTCGGGCGAGGCTCTGTGCGGCCGGTGACAGGCGCGTATAGCTGATGCGCAGGGTCTCGAGGATCGGTGAGAGGCCGGCGGCGGCTCCGGCCTCGCGCAGGACCTGGTGGGTCTCGTCGAGGGCCTGCGCGACGCCGCCGTCGCGGACCAGCGCGCGCAGCTCGTCGGCCGAGAGGTCGCCGAGGTCGAGGCTGCGGGCCAGCAGCTCGAGCGCGATCGGCAGGCCGCCGACCCAGCGCGCCACGGCGACCGCGTCGTCCACCGCCATGCCGCCCGGCGGCAGACCGGCCGTCAGCAGGGCCGCGCCCGCCGCGTCGTCCAGGGCCTCGAGCTCGATCACCTCGAGCTCCGGGTCGGACGGGCGCACGCGCGAGGTCAGCAGCACCGCGACCTCGCCCCAGCGCGGGCACAGCTCCGCCAGCGCCGGCAGCTCCTGCCCGGGCCCGGGCTCCGGCAGGTGATCGAGGACCCACAGCTGGGCCTGACCCGGGCGGTGCTCGCGGGCCGCCGCGGCGAGCTGTGTGGTCAGCTGCGGGCCCGACAACAGGGGGGGCAGGTCGGGCCGCAGCAGGCGCAGCAGCGCGCGGTGACCGGCCTCGCAGCGGGCCGGCGCCGAGACGTCGAGCCAGAACACCCCGCCGGGGAACAGCCCGCGCTGCTGCCATACGAGCTCGAGCGCGACGCGGGTCTTGCCGAGGCCGCCGGCCGCGACGAGCGCGAGCGCGACGGGCCGCTCGCTCGCCTCGTAACGCCTTCGCAGCGCCGCGATCACCCCGGCGCGGCCGACGAAGCGCTCGCCGAGCGCCAGCGGCAGCGGGCCCTCGCTGAACACGACTGGATCTGGCGCCGGGGACATGTCCTTTGTGGCATGTCCCGAGGGACTGGTAGAGAGCGGCAGCAGCGGCTGGCCGACGCTGCGCGCGTACAGCACCGGGACCACCAGGTCGGCGCGCTCGGCCACCTGCGAGCAGGCCTCGGCGAGCGCCAGGTCGACGTGGCCGTGCGCCCGCAGCTGACGATAGAACGGCCGGCACAGCGCGTCGGCGGTGGCGACCGAGACGCGGTCGCTCATCGCCACCACCGCCGGCGCCCCGAGCTCGCGCCCGAGCCGGACCGCCAGACCGCCCAGGGCGCCCTCGGCCTCCGGCGCCGCGCTCGCGCACGCCCCGATGAACCACAGCAGCGGCAGCCCGACCTCGCCGCCGAGCCGACCGAGCCGGCGCAGCAGCTTGCTCGCGGGCGTCGCCGCCGTGCTCTCGTCGTCGTCCGCGAGGTAGAGCACGGTCTCGCCGCTGCTCGCCACCACCGCGCCGTGACAGACGATGTGGACCGCCGCGTAGCGGGTCGCGGTCAGCTGCGTGCACAGGCCCTCGAGGGTCGGCGCGCCGACGGCCTCGGGCACCCCGAAGGCGAGGACATCGACCGGCCACGGCGCCACGGCGGTGCGCAGGCCGTACAGCGTCGCCAGGGTGTCGAAGGCGTCGAGCCCGTAGTCCGCGAGGTCGGTCGGGCTGGTGACCAGGAGCAGCGCGCGGGGCGGCTCGCCGGGCGGTGGTGGCGTGTACTCGCGGTCGCTGTCGCTGGCGACGTGCAGCGTGAAGGGCGTGCGCTGGTCGCAGCGGAGGAAGTCCCAGGTCGCGCCGAGGGGGGCGCACAGCCGCTCCCAGCGGAGCGCCCGCAATTCGGGCGCATCGATCTCCAGGATCACGTGCAGGCGCTCGCGCCCGCGGGCGCGGGCCCGCTGCCACGCCGCGAGGGTCGGGCCGACGAACAGCGCCTCACCGAGCCGCAGGCCGTAGTCGCGGGGCGTCGCGCAGGCCCGCAGCGCCTCGTGGTCGATCTCCAGCCGCCCCTCGCCGCGGATCGGCAGCGTCGTGCCCGGGAGGTCCTCCTCGGTCGCCACGAGGAAGCCGTGCTCGTCCCGCGCTCGCACGGCGATCGTCAGCACGTGCGCGACATCTCCGCTGCCGCTCATCGCCGCATGGTAGCCGCGATCGCGGCCGGTCGGTCGCCCTGAGGAGCGCGCGCATCGGCGAAGTTGCGCCGCGCTCCAGCGCGCGCGGCCATGATACTGTCCGCCCGTGCAAGCGGCCCGTATCCTCGTCCTTTTGGTGGTATTCCTCGGATCTTGCACCGATTCGCCGGACGCTGGCAGCGAGGGCGCGAGCACGGCCGATACCTCGTCCACCGCGTTGATGACGTCGACGGGCACCGGTGAGGAGCCGCCGACCTCGACCTCCGGGTCGAGCGCGGGCGAGTCCACCGCCGAGACCACCGCCGAGACCACCAGTGAATCGTCATCCACCGGCACCGGGGAGCCGAGCGAGACGTGGATCCAGCGCTTCGGGGCGCCTGAATCGCAGCACCCCGGCGGCCTCGCCTTCGACGCCGGCGGGGACCTGTGGGTCGCGGGCGATCTATACGGCGGCATCGACCTCGGCGCCGGTCTGCGGGCGCCGGAGGGCAGCGCGATCTACCTCGCCAAGTATGCGCCGACCGGCGCGGCGCTGCAGGTCCGCAGCTTCGCCCCGGCGAGCGGCGAGCCGACGCTCACGCAGGTCTCGGGCCTCGCGGTCGATGGTGCGGGCGCGGTGATCGTCACCGGCTGGCTCGAGGGCACCTATACGCTCGGCGGCAGCGAGCTCGTCGCGGACGAGGTCGACTTTTATGTCGCCAAGTGGGACGCCGCGGGCGAGCCGGTGTGGGGCCAGAAGTTCGGCGGCGTCGACTGGCAGGTCAGTCACGCGATCGCGGCGGGCCCCGACGATTCGGTGTGGGTCGCCGGGGCCACGCTCGCGCCGTTCGAGCTCGGGGACATCACGCTGACCGGCGCGGCGAGCACGGGCATGTTCGTGGCTCGACTCGCGGCCGACGGGACCCCGCTGCTGGGCCAGTGGTGGGGCGAGACCGGCAACCAGGAGATCCGGAGCATCGCCGTGTGCGCCGACGATTCGCTGGCGATCGGCGGCTTCTTCGACGATTCGCTGCAGTTCGGGGCGCAGCAGGTCGAGTCGGTCGGCGACAAGGATATGTTCGTCGCGCGCCTCGACCCCCAGGGCGCGCCGGCGTGGATCCGGGCCTATGGCAGCGCGAGCGGCGATTATGTCGCGCAGGTGGCCTGCGGCGATTCGCTCGTCTTCACCGGCGTCGGGACCGGCACCGCGCAGATCGGTGCGCTCGTGCTCGAGCCCGCCGGCGACGCCGATGTCGTGCTCGGAACCATCGAGCTCGACGGCACCCTGGCCGCGGCGGTCGCCGTCACGGGTCCCGAGGATCAGCTCCCGACCGGCCTCGCGCTGCTGCCCGACGGTCACACCGCCGTGGTCCTCACCAGCGCGGGGACGATCACCCTCGGCGACGCCGAGTACAGCTCGGCGGGCGACCGCGACCTCGTGTTCGCCCGCTATGCGCCGTCGGCGACGACCCCGGCGCAGGTCGTCGGCCTCGGCGATGGCGACGCGCAGCGCTCAGGGCCGCTCGCGGTGCACGCGACCGGCGTCGCCGCGCTCGCGGGCACCGTCGCGGGCACCGTCGCCTGGCCCGGGCTCCCGCCGGTCACGGTCGAGGGCGCCGAGGGCCTCGAGGACCTCGTGCTCGTGCGCTTCGTCCCCGGGTCGTGAATCGGTCGCGCGGGCTCAATCGATGAGCTTCCTCCGGAACCAGTCGCGGCAGGGGTCCGGGAGCGCGGCGATGAGTCGGATGGCGAGGGCCCCCGAGCGCGCGACGACCTCGCGCGACGGGCCGCGGCGGTTCGCGGTGACGATGTCGGCGATGCGGGTTGCGACGTGCTCGGGCGTCAAGGTCCGACTCGTCGGCCGCATCCTTGCGATCGCATCGGTGAAGCGCTTCATCGCCGGAGAGAATGCGGAGGACGCCCACTTGGCGTCGTCGCCCGCGATGTTTCGGTCCAGGATCGGGGTGTCGATCAGGGCTGGCAGGAGCGACGTGATGGACACGCTCGAGTTGACCGCGTCGAGCTCGAAGCGAATGCAGTCGCACATGCTCTCGATGGCCGCCTTGGACATGGAGTACCCGCAGCACCACGCTTGCGGGAGGCAGCCCGCGACGCTGGACACGACGACGATCCTGCCCCCACCCGGGGCGCCTTCCAGCTCGTCGAACAGGCCGCGGATCAAGGCGTATGGCGCGAGTGCGTTCACCTGCATGGTCCGGCGCACCAGCTCCTCCTCCGCGAGCAGGCTGGGCGCGTTCCAGCCGATGCCGGCGACGAGCGCGACCCCCTTGAGGATCCATCCCTCGTCGCGCAGCACGCGTTTGACCTGCGAGACGAGGTCCTCGACGTCCCCCGGAGCGGCGAGATCCGCGACGATGGCCCGCGTCGCGGCGCTCGTGCCCGCTGGAAACGCGGCGGAGAGCGCGGGAGCGTTGACGTCGGTGGCGATGACGCGGAATCCGCGGGCCAGGAGCAGCGCGGCCGTGGATCTACCGACCCCGCTCGCGGAGCCGGTGACCAATATGGCGTCTCTTGTCATTGTCGAGGTCATTCCAGCGTAAGCTCCCAGCGCTGCTCGTCGCTCACCTGAGACGCGCCGCGTCGAGCCGACGAGGCGGCGAGGGCGAAGCGGATGAGGCGGGCCACCTCGCCAGGGTACACCGCGGCGGCCGCGTGGTGTATCCACGCGGCCGCGCTGGAGGGCTGCTTCGCCGCCTGGGACGGCCGCGCCGCGATCGAGTACCCTCGCCGGTGATGCGCTCCCGCGCCGCCTTCCTCGGTCTCGTGTTGCTCTTGCCCGCCTGCGACGATCGCTATCGTCCGCCGGTGCGCCCGACCGCGCCGCCTGCCCCGCTCGCTCCGGCGCCGGTCGCTCCGGCGCCTGCCCCCGTCGCCAGGCCGGTCGCGCCCGTCGACCCGATCGTCAGCGTCGCCTCGCGCGACCGTCACAGCTGCATCCGTCGCCGCTCCGGCGCGATCGCCTGCTGGGGATATAACGGCGACGGTCAGCTCGGCGACGGCAGCCGCGTCGACCAGCCGCGCGCCGTCACCGTACCTGGCCTTTCGGACATCTCCGAGGTCACCACCGGGCTCAATTATTCCTGCGCCCGCCGCAGCTCGGGCGCGGTCATGTGCTGGGGTAACAACGAAGACGGCCAGCTCGGCGACGGACTCGGCGCGCGCCCAGGCGCCCGTAGCACCGCACCGATCGCCGTCAAGGGCCTGAACGACGCCGAGGAGCTCGCCGGCGGCGATGCCCACGTCTGCGCCCGCCGTCGCGCCGGCTCCGTCGTCTGCTGGGGCCTCGGCGGTCACGGCCAGCTCGGGGCCATCACCGAGCGCAGCGCCACGCCCCTCGTCATCCCCGGCCTCTCCAAGGTCGTCCAGGTCGTCAGCGGCGCCAATCATGCCTGCGCCCGCCGCAGCGGCGGCGACGTGCTGTGCTGGGGCCGCGACACCGAGGGCCAGCTCGGCGACGAGGCCCGCGGCAGCAAGCCGAAGCCCGTGCCCGTCGTCGGCCTCGCCGACGCGACCCTGCTCGTCGCCGGCGGCAATCACACCTGCGCGCTGCGCCGCTCCGGCGCGGTCGCCTGCTGGGGGAGCAACCAGCACGGGCAGCTCGGCGACGGCAAGTCCGGCGTGTTCTCGCAGCACACGCCGGTCGCGGCGGTCGGCCTGAAGGATGTCGCGGAGCTGGCGGCCGGTCGCGACCACACCTGCGTGCGCACGCGCGACGGCGCGGCCGCGTGTTGGGGCGCCAACGCGGGCGGCCAGCTCGGTGATGCCACGACGACGTCGCGGACCCGGCCGACCGCGGTGGCCCGGCTCGCGGGCGCGGTCGACCTGGCCCTCGGGACAGCCCACTCATGCGCCCTGCTGAGCACCGGCAATGTCACCTGCTGGGGCAGCGACGCGCACCGGGCGCTCGGCCCGCGGCGGCTGTGAGGCGCCGGAGCGGCGCGCATCATCGGTGCACTTGAGGCGGGCTGAGCTCAGCTCTCGTGCGGGCTGGCGAGCGCGGCGGAGAGGGGCCAGGGTCGGTCTCGCAGCAGGTCGGTCGCGGTCGCCAGCAGCTTGTTATTGGCGTGCACGGGGTGGATCGGTGCGACGAGCAGGCCGCTGCGGGTGGAGCGTCGGACGAGCGGGCTGCTGAGCTCGCCGTCGAAGCTGCGCTCGGTCCACGGGGTCGCCAGCGTGAAGTCTTTGTGCAATGTGGTGATGATGCTGGTGCCGACGGGGGTCGGGCGGGTGGCGGCGACCAGGCAGAGGCGGTTCTCGGCGGCGCGCTCGAGCAGGCCGTTTTGCAGCTCCCAGGCCTCCTGGGCGTGAAACGACGCCGCCGCGACCTGAGCCCCGGCGAGCGCGGCCAGGCGGAAGGTCTCCGGATACAGCGCGTCATCACCGACGATCAGCGCGACCCGACCCCACGGTAGATCGACGGTCTTGACGCGGTGGTCCGGGGTCGCCCACGGGTGCCGGGCGCAGGGGTGCAGCTGGTCCTGATAGCCGACCAGCTTGCCGCCGGAGACCAGCACGGCGGTGTGGCGGATGCCCTTGACCGTGTCGCGCACGATCGTGGTGACGACCGCGAGGTCGGTGCCGAGCTCGCGGGTCGCTCGCACGAGATACTCGAGCGCGGCGTCACAGCGCTGGGCCGCGGCCGTCACGTTGGGGACCGAGGTGCCGACGACCGCGAGCTCGGGGAGCACGAGCAGCGTCACGTCGGCGGCCGCGGCCTCGCGCAGCGCCTCGTCGACCGTCGGCAGCCAGGCCCCGCCGGCGACCGTCGCGGTCGCGACCAGCACCTCCGGCGCGGACGGGTAGGGCGCGGTCGGGGCGCTCGCCTGCACGAGCGGGCCGTAGAGGTCCGGGCGGCGCGAGCGAAACAGGTCGCTGGTGTCGAGGCGGCGCTTGTCGTCGGCCTGGCGCGGGTCGATGTCGGCCCAGATGACCTGCTCGTCGCTGGCGTTGGCGCGCGCGAGCACGGTGCCGTCGGGCCCGACGATCTGGCTGGCACCCGCGCCGTGGAGGTAGTGCTCCGGGGTCCCCGTCGCCTGGCTCACCGCGGCGAGCAGCGCCCGCGGGACCAGCGGTCCGACCTTGTTGGCCGCGACCACGAACACTCGGTTCTCGGCGGCGCGGACCGGGATGTGCAGGTCGTTGTGGCAGCGGCCCGCGCTGCCGAGGCTGTTACACAAGATCTGCGCGCCACGCAGCGCGAGCGAGCGCGCCGTCTCGAACACCATGCCATCGGTCCCGGTGAGGAGGCCGAGGCGGCCGACCTCGGTCGCGGTGACCGGCCCCGGGGCCTGGGCGCGCTGGAGGAAGCTGTTCTGGTGGCCCATCAACAGCTGCTTGTCGGACGCGGCCCGGAGCTCGCCGTCGGGTCCGTAGAGCAGGCTGGTGCCGGTCGCCACGCCGTCGTCGCGCTGGACCGTGCAGTTGATGACGATGTGGGTCTGATGCTCGCGGGCCTTGCCGGCGATCGCCCGCAGGAAGCCGCTGTTGAGCGCGACCGAGACCCGAAAGCAGTGGGCGCGGTCCTCATACCAGGCCACGTGATTGCAGAACTCGGGCAGGACGATCAGGCCGGGCCGCAGCGGCGCGGCCCTGTCGATCATGCGGAGGCAACCCTTGAGGTTGGCGGCGAGGTTATCACCGCTGGCGAGCTGGACGGCCGCGACGCGGATGGAAGATCGGTCTCGCATCGGGCAGGAGCGAGATCATAGGCGATGTCGTGGTGGCGCACGGCGTCGGCAGCACGGGCATTCTCGCGCGGGTCTCGCCGCGAATGCGGCTGCCGGGCCGAACGCCGCGGTGCTCATCGCGCAGGCGTCCTGGCGACAAAATTTCGTCCGCCCGGGGACGCGGTGATCCCCCGGTCGCGGACGCGCGGCGCCTCCCGCGGTGGGTCCGCGAACCCCGGCGACGGGCTCACTGCGGGCAGACGACGTTGTTGATCTGCCCGCCGGCCATATCCGAGTATGTGTAGGGCGAGTTGAGGCCGTTGTAGGTGGCGATCTCGAAGGTCTCGGGGTCGATGCGGTGGGCGACGGTGCCGCCGAGCGGGACGGACCAGATGTAGCCGTCGACGTCGACCCCGATGCCCCGGGAGAAGCCGTTGTTGGGGATCATGACCTTGCCGCCGACGACCATGGTCTCCGAGTCGAGCCAGCCGAGGCCGCCGTTGGTCGCGTGCCAGACCCGGCCCTTGAGGTCGACGGCGACGCCGCTGCCGCCGTTCGGCTGGAGGTCGCCGATCTGCGCCGCCCAGGTCTTGGTCTGGGGGTCGTAGCGCGAGCCGTCGTCGAGCCAGACGCGGCTCTTGTTGTCGACGGTGATGCCATAAAAGCCCTTGTTGACGACCTCGTGCGCGAGGGTCTGGTGGTCGACCCGGAAGATGATGCCGCCGCCGAAGACGAAGAACCACACGTTGTTGTCATTGTCGACGGCCGCGCCGTAGGCCCCGAGCGCGCCGCAGGTCACGTTCGGGAGCTCGACGGTGTCGTCGATCATGCCGGTGTCGCCGTTGAGGCGGTAGACGGTGATGCCCTTGGCGCCCTGGCACGGGCTGTTGGTGTTGGCGCCGTAGCTGGCGGCGGTCCAGATCTGCTGGTCCTCGTATTCGCAGTTTTGCTCGTTGTAGATGCCCGAGGTCCAGGCGACGGGGCGCTGGGTGGTCGCGTTCGGGAACGCGGTATACCAGGCGATACACTCGTCGTCGTTGAACGGCAGCACGTTGTTCTTGCCGGTCGAGGTGTCGATCTTGCCGTTGCCGTTCTTGTCGGTGCAATACTCCGGGCGCGACCAGATCTTGGTGATGCCGCCGTGGCGGTTGGCGACGACGACGGCCTTGCCGTCGATGCTGACCGAGGTGCGCGAGGGGCTGCCCTGCTGGTCGGGCCTGGTGTAATAGCGGCCGACCTCGGTCATCATGCGGGTGTCGAGCTTGCTGACCGTGTTCTCGACGCTGTTGGCGATCCACACGTAGCTCCAGCTGTTCTCGCCGCACTTGACCTCGCAGCCGGGGCCGCCCGTGGTGTCGTCGCCGGTGCTCGAGCCGGTCGAGAGCACGGCCTCGGTGGTCCCCGCGCCCGTGCCCGTGCTCGCGTCCGTGGTGCCGGGGCCGGGGCCGGTGTCGGTGTCGACGCCGGCGGTGGTGCCCGTGCTCGGCCCCTCCGAGGTCGAGCTTGGGGTCGTGTCGGTGCTGGTCGGCGCGGCCGTGGTGCCGCTGTCGGAGACCGTGCCCTCGCCGGCGCTGGTGGTCGGCTGGCTGGCCGAGCTGCTGGACGAGCCGGGCTCGCCGGTGCTCGGACCGGTGCTGGTCTTGCCGCTATCGGTGGCGGTGGCGGTGGCGGTGGCGCTGTCGACGGTGTCGTCACCGCAGGCGCCGAGGCCGAGCAAGAGGGAGGACGCGAGGATCCACGGGGACGAAGTTTGAAGGGCCATGAGATCACCCTACCGCCAGGCCGGGGAAGCCCGCAAGCGCAACCGGGCGCGCGCCCGGGCCTGGGCGCGCGCCCAGGCTCAGGGGGCGCTCACGTAGACGATGCCGAGGCACATCTCGTCGCCGGTGCCCTCGCCCCACTTGAGCGGCTGGTCGCCGGCGCTGTTGTCGAAGTGACACTCGAGGCGGACCTTGTCGGTGGGCTCGACCACGGTGGAGCCGCTGAGGTCGTAGGTGCCCTGCCAGTTGAAGTCCCAGCGGGGGACGTCGATGAGGCACTCCGAGCTGTCGCCGTGATTGATCGTCAGGCTCGCGCGGGCGCCGATGGTGTGCATATGGACGCCCGCGGCGTGGGCGACGACCGGCTTGCCGATGCCGAAGGGCGAGCCGGGGAACAGATAGTAGATCGCGCTGCCGAGGTCGATCTCGAAGGAGTGGACGGTATCGGGCGCGCCGGCCGGGATGGTCATCGGCGGGGAGTCGAGCAGCCATCCAGGGTTGGTGAGCGGCAGCAGGTAGGCCGGCCGCTCGACGGTGGCCGCGGTGCGGACCTTGAGCTGCGATTGATCGGGCAGCGCCCCGGGGAGCGGGTGGTAGTGCATCTGCATGGCGATCTTCGAGCCGGGCTTGACGAGGATGCCGGTGCCCTCGGGCAGCGCCCCGCTGCCGCCGCTGCCGGGGACCCAGGCGCCGAGCCACTGGGCCTTGATGCTCGCCTCGCCGCCCGGTCCGCCGTAGCAGGGATAGCCGGGCCCCGGGTCGGCGGCGTCGAGGGCGTCGAAGGCGGCGACCTCCTGGGGCGGGATGATGAAGGCGATCACGTGGTGGACGATCGAGCGCTCGCCGGGCGTGACGCTGAAGGCGGTCGCGTAGCTGTCCTGGTCTTTGGGCCAGTCGAGCAGGAAGCAGCGGTATTCGTCCGGCGAGACGGTCGGCGTGAAGGGCTCGGAGATCCCCAGAGCGATGTCGAAGTCGACCTCCGGCTCCGGGTCGTCGATCGGCGGCGGCTCGTCGGCGGGATCCCCCTCGGGCGCGCCAGCGGCGACCCAATCCAGGATCGCGCCGCGCTCGTCGGCGGCGAGCGAGCGGTCGTGCTTGTAGGTGTTGCACTCGGCGCTCGGCGACCACGGCGGCATCGTCCCC
>Ga0075152_10000478_pt1 | contig 30260 bp, 20 predicted proteins | sample JI61114C2DNA_FD_70964 | JGI IMG/M metagenome (GOLD analysis project Ga0075152, IMG submission 70964) | Wastewater effluent complex algal communities from Wisconsin, to seasonally profile nutrient transformation and Carbon sequestration -... | ecosystem: Engineered > WWTP > Effluent > Algae...
AAGCAATTATGAAATTAGAAATGCGTCTAATGAGTTACTGACTATCCAGAGTATAAATGTCCAAGGGCAAAGTATTACTATAACTACGTCTGAAGCACTCAACGTTAATCCAAATACGATAAAAATTTCTAACCTTCAGGACCTTTTGGGTAATATTATGGTACCTCAAAGCATTGAATTTTCTTATACAATAGCAGAAACAGCAGGTCAATTTGATATACTCATCAATGAATTACTTCCTGACCCAAGCCCAGTCATCGGTCTGCCAAATAGTGAATTTATAGAATTATATAACTCTTCAGATAAGACTTTTAAACTGAGTGATTACAAGCTGCAAAAGTCCACCACACTTTACCCATTGCCTAATGTTAATTTTTTACCAGGTACCTATTTAATTATTGTACCTAATTCAGATCTGGCGCTATGGTCCGCATATTCAAATGTGTTTGGGTTGAGTTCATTTCCTTCTTTGAATAATGAAGGAACCACAATATCTCTTATTAATGGAGCTCAAAACCTAATTCATTCAGTTACATACGACTTGAATTCTTACAAGGATGCCATAAAAAAGGATGGTGGATGGTCACTTGAGCATACCTTAAAAGAAGGCGTTTGTGATGGACTCGATGTATTCAGGGCATCGACAGATGTGTCTGGTGGAACTCCGGGTAGAGCAAATACTAATGCTACAATAAGTGAAAATGCATTAAGGGTAATTAACGTGGTTTTGTCCAGCAATCAGTCTATAGAAGTCTGTCTGAGTAAAACTGTTGATTTTTCAGATCCTTCAAATGGGTTAGCTTTCCAGGGCGTTAATACTCCTGGGTTTACAATATTGTATAGTACTCCAATAACTGCTTGTTTTCAAATTCAATTTGATGAACCTCTAGTTGATGGTACGTGGTATAAAATCAATATTGGACCACAAATTACCAACTGTATAGGAAAAAAGATTGCAATTGATACTACCATAGGGTTTGGGCAGGGATTTGCAACACCTGAGGTCGGGGAAGTCATAGTGAACGAGATTTTATTTAATCCACCGACAGGAGGTTTTGATTTTGTGGAATTTTATAACAAATCTGATAAAATATTTGATTTGAATGGATTGATTATAGCAAATACACTTGGCAATAAAACATCACTTATAAATAAAACGACTTTTATTCAGCCAGGTGAATATCTGGTATTTTGTCAAGATCCAACGTGGCTAAAAAACAATTACAACGTTAAATTCCCTAATTCGATACAACAAATGTTAATCCCTTCTTTTAATGATGACGAAGGAAATGTAACATTATGGAATGGCGATATCATGATTGATAGCTTCAGATATAATGCAAAGATGCACAGCGTATTTTTAAAAGACGATGAAGGGATTTCTTTAGAAAGAATTTCTGAAGATGTACTTTCAACCTTGAATTCTAATTGGCAATCAGCTGCCACAGACATAGGAGGTGCGACACCCACCTATAAGAATAGTCAGTCAAGAACCATCAAAGTTTCTGATAAAATCCTGAGTAAAGAAGAGGATCATTTTTCACCCAATCAGGATGGTTATCTTGACCAGTTTATTGTCCAATATCATCTTGATAAACCCGGTTATGTTCTTAGATGGAGGGTGTTCGATGCTCAAGGGAGACCTATCAAAACTGATAATACAGGTGTTCTGACCGGAGCAGATGGTTTTGTGACGTGGGATGGAAGTACAGATGATAATAGTAGAGCTCTTCCCGGTATTTTCATCATTGAATTCCAGTTTTCTCACAATGATGGAAGTAGCAAAAAAGAGAAGATCAGTTGTGTGTTGACGTATCCTAAGTAGCTGTCGGACATTTGCTTTTAGACTTGGTTTTTTTGTAAACAATTCATAGAAAGCTTATGGCTATTGGCTGTTAGCTGATGGCTCTGTTTCGCAAAAATTGATAAGCACGATTGCTTAACTTTACTTTATGATAAATTACAATAAGAAGACTTGGCAGATTATTTTCCACAGCAGAGCCATATGCCATTATCTAATAGCCATTAGCTTTTTAAAAGATATTCCATTTGATGGTGAAAAATAAAACCTGCTGGTTGTTAGCTAATGGACCTGTTTCGTAAATTATGATGAAGAAGATTAAATAACTTTACGTTATAATACGTTACAATAAGAAGAATCACTAAAGTATTTTCCAAAGCAGAGCCATAGGCCATTAGCTAATAGCCATTAGCTTTTCATAATCCTACAAATTCCTTTCTATGGTAATTCTTTTCCTTTCTAATTAAACACTGCTACTTCAATATATTTCTACCCATCCGCATACCTCATCTTTGCAAAACTGATCTTATGGAAGAACCACAAGACTCCGACTAATTGTGCGATCCAATATATTATTTCTGTGCTCCAGGCATAATTTAAGGTACTTTGCCAGATGTCTACTACAACGTAAATTGCGATTAAGTAGGATATGGCACTCAATGTTTGAATTAAAAGACCTGTCAGCGTGGCTCCGACACCTGCAATACCATTGACATAAATAGATATTACTGAACTAAAAGCAACAATTATTAACAAAACGTAAAGAGTTGACTTAGAATCTGTAATCAAGGTCATATCACTTGAACCTAAAAGTGGATATAAGAATGTCTCCGGCCATATGATAATTGGCAAGGCTGCAGACATCGTCATAACAAAACAGGTAATAGCAGTCTTCCGCATACTTGGAAGGATGGAAGCATAATTAGCCTGACCCATCAGATTGCCAACAATGGTATTCGTGGCGGAGCTAAAACCCCATGTGGGAATAGAAAGAATAAGATAAACTATCCTGACTAGATTTGAAATAGCCAAAGCCCGCTCGCCCATGTCCTCTATAATTGCAAAAAATACAAACCAGCTTCCTAGTCCTACAAAATTTTGAGCAACTATTGGAGCAGCAAGTTTGAATTGATCTTTTATGAGTTTAAATTCTAATTTTGGTCTGGAAAAAATTCTCAATTCTTTGACATTTTTGTCAAAATATAAATAAAGCAAAAATATCACAGCACCAAAAGCTTCTGCAATAGTACTAGCTAACGCGCTTCCAGCAATACCCATAGATGGAAGTCCCCACTTACCGAATATCAAAGCATAATTTAATATTCCGTTGACTATAAGTAAAAGCAAGGTTTCGACCAGAATGAACTTTGTCTTGGCGATTCCTGTATATAAAGCTATTAAGGTGACGCCAATGTAAGAAAAGAATACTCCGAAAGATCTATATTCCATGAAGTCTATACTGGCTTGCAAGACTTCCTTATTCTGAAGGAACAGCCCAAAAAACCATGGACTGCAGAAGTACATAAATAGGAACATGACGACAGCAAGACCAGCTTCAAATAGGCCTAGAGCCTGGAAATTTCTCCTGATGCCTTCTATGTCTTGTTGTCCGGCCTTATTGGCGATTATGATCTGCCCACCTTTGGAAAATCCATATCCAATAGCGTTAATCGTAAGATAGAAAACTCCTACGAAGCCGATAGCAGCAAAATCTGTTTCACTCAAGTGATATAGAAAGATGCTGTCACTTAGTTGCAATACATTTTGTGCGGCACTTCCTATCATAATGGGAAGTGCAATAGCAATAATCTGTCGAACAGAAGGTGTTAACTTCATTATCTTTTCACTTTGTCTGTCCAATTTTGAAAATTAATTTATGCTTTAAATCTTTATGATATAAAGGTTTGAATTTCAATTAATTTAATTAAAATTAAATTGGATACGCATGAAAATGCCTTTGGTTTAATAGCTTGTTATCGTGTTGAAGGTAAAGTATTTTTTTGGCTTTACCTTTTTAATTTGTCACCTTTCCACGTAAATTTTATACCTAAAATGGCATTTATCCCCACAATAATCACATAACTAACATGATACAATTCAGCAATAAAAAAATATTTAAAAAAGGACTTGTCGAAATAATTTGTGACAGTTCGTAAAAATATAAAATCAGCCATAAATTTTGTCATGATCATAAAACACAATAATTGTATCATGATATCACTTCCTGTCAATGCTCCAATAAGAACAAATGGAATCAAAATATTTGCTATCCATATTAACGCCCAGATAAACATCATTGTCTTTTCTTTATATTGAAAAGTTTTGCCGGCCCACCTGCTTCTCTGCTGAATAAATGAGTTCCAGTTGGGTTCTGTTCCTGTAAACGCTAATAAATCTTTTGACTTTGGGAATAATACACTTTTTGGATCCTCTTTAAATGCATGGTGAAGAAGAAAAACATCGTCACCAGAGGCGATTCCTTCATCGCTATTAGATTCTTTATATCTATAATAAACATCTTTAGTAAATGCCAGATTTCCACCACTTCCATTTCTAAACCAGTTTTTACGCATCGCTACAATTGATAAAGCAATAGATCCGCAATAATCCATTGTTTGGAAAAAATGAAAAGGTTTTGGTTTGATTGGTATCATTAATATTCCACCGGCAACTACTCGTATTCCCTTGTAATTGAACATGCTAGCCATAGCCACTAGCCAACTCTTATTTCTTAAAGTGTCTGCATCGACGGTAATAATGTGATTATGACTTGATATATCAATCCCTGCTTCTATGGCTTGTTTTTTACCCCAACCTATATTTTGAATTAATTTAATAAATTCATACTCCTTCTCATAAGTTTGTAGAAGAAACTCCCCTCCATCACTCGAATGATCATTAACACAAATGATCTCAAATCTATCTCTGTCATAATGTTGTTCCAGAATGCTTTCAATACATTTTGCAAGGTTATGAGCCTCGTTTCTAAATGGAATAATAATGGAGAATTTGACAGGATGGTATTTGGTCAATACAAATAATTCCCTCGTTTTAAGCCATTCAATTGTGGCATAAAAAAAGAAAAGCGCATATAAGCTGGCCACCAAAAATGCGAAGAGAATAAGCCAATATATCATTGGCTTATATTAAATATTTAATGGAGCTGTTTGCTTTGGGGCTTCGCAACCGTCAGCACAAAAACCATATAGGTTCAAAGAATGGTGTGTGATTCTAAAATTAAGCATTTCGCCGATCATGTTTTTTATGTTTTGAATTCTTGGATCACAGAATTCTACCACCTTGCCGCAATTTTCACAAATGATGTGGTCATGTTGTTTGTAGCCATATGATTTTTCATATTGTGCCAGGTTTTTACCGAATTGATGCTTCTTAACCAGATCACAATTAACCAAAAGCTCCAGCGTATTATAAACAGTAGCTCTTGAAACCCTGTAATTATTGTTTTTCATATGAAAATACAAAGTTTCAGCATCAAAATGATCTGCTCGTTTGTATATTTCTTCAAGTATTGCGTATCGTTCGGGAGTTTTACGACAAAGATTTTTTTCGAGATAATTGGAAAATATGATCTTAACCTCAGCAAATAATTTCTCATTTAGAGGTATCTCTACACTTCGGTCGATCATATCGTACTTATTCATAACATCGGATTTAGGCACATCAAATAAATTTATAAAGTAAAGTTATATAAAAAAGACGTAATATAAAATTTCAAATATATAAAGCCTTAATTACTTCTTCTAACACTTGATATGTAGGGAAGGTTTTTGATTGTCTTGACTACAACATTCATTTGATCAATGTTCGTGACTTCTAATTTGACCACACCTTCAAAAATTCCTTCATTACCATCGATCTTAAATGATTTGATATTCAGGCCAAATTTATTGATGGTTTCTGTGATAGACTGAATGATACCTGGGCCTCCATCAGTACCATTGATGGTAAGTTCTACGACAAAAGCGGTAGAGCTAGAAAGATTATTTGTCCAATCTGCCTTCAAAACTCTATAACCGTAACTCGCAAGTAAATGTTCACTGTTTGGACATGATGTCCTGTGAATTTTAAGTGTATTCATTGTCGTTACGAAAGCGAAAATATCGTCTCCTGGCAATGGGTGGCAGCAAGAAGCAAATTGGAAACTAAACTTATCGGCGCTTTCACCATTGATTAAAAGGAGGGATTTATTTTTTGAATTGTCGACAATTGCGTCTTTTCCCTGATGCTCCTCTAATTCCTCAACTTTTGGCTTGGTGATCACTTCAGGTAGCAGTCCAAGTTTATTGTTCTCAATTTTAAACTTTTTAAAATCGATCTTAATTTGATTGGTTGTTATTCCCAGATACAATTCTAACCTACTTTTAAACCCAAAAAATTTGACAAGGAAGTCGACATTCTCTTCAAAGTCTAACTTTTGATTGCTGAGTTTTCGCTCTAATTCTTCTCGTCCATATTCTCCCTGTTGTTTGTCTTCTTCCTTCAGCGCTTGCTTGATCTTCGTTCTTGCTTTCCCGGTTATGACCATTTTAAGCCAACTTTCATTTGGCTTCTGATTTTTGTTAGTATTAACCTGGATCTGATCTCCATTTTCCAAAACATAGGACATGGGAACCAACTTATTATTGATCTTGATGCTGATAGCATGATAGCCAACATCAGAGTGAATGTTGAAAGCAAAGTCTAATGCAGTAGCACCTTTGGGCAAAGTCACCATATCTCCCTTTGGAGTATAACAATAAACTTCTTCACCATAAAGATTCGTTTTAAATTCAGAAATGAATTCCAATGCATCTTTATCCTTATCATCCAGAAGTGTTCTTACGCTATCGAGCCAGGTATCGAATACATTTTGAGAACTTGCTTTTACACCTTTATACTTCCAGTGTGCTGCGAAACCTTTCTCAGCTATATCGTCCATTCTTTCACTTCGGATCTGGACTTCGACATATCTTCCCCCTGGGCCTATTACTGTTGTGTGAAGGGATTCATAACCATTTGATTTTGGCATGGTCACCCAATCTTTTAATCTTTCTGTGACTGGGGTATAAACATCTGTTATGACAGAATATACTTGCCAGCAAATGCTCTTCTCTTTCTTAACTTCTACATCTACAATGATCCGTATTGCAAAGAGATCATAAATTTCCTCGAAAGGAACATTTTTGGTCTTTAACTTGTCAGCAATAGATGAAATAGATTTTGGTCGTCCGATAATCCTGTATGGAATATTTAATTCTTCCAACTGATCGCTCATCCCTTTTATAAAATCATTGATGTAATGATTTCTACTTCTCTTTGTTTCCTGCAGTTTTCTTGCGATGTCCTGATAAAGTGAGGGTTCAAGAATCTTAAGGCAAAGATCCATGAATTCTGTTTTAAGCTTGTAAAGTCCTAATCTGTGTGCTAAGGGAGCATAAATGTAGCTGGTTTCAGAAGCTATCTTGAGTTGCTTGTCCCGCTTCATAGAGCCAAGAGTCCGCATGTTGTGAAGGCGGTCAGCCATCTTTATCAATACCACACGTACATCAGAATTGAGGGTGCTAAGCACTTTTTTGAAGTTTTCAGCTTGAGGATTCTCCTGATTATAAGAACTATCTAACTTTGTCAGACCATCTACGATCCGGCTAATTTTTTCGCCAAATTGAATTTTAATATCATTCAGAGTGACGTCCGTATCTTCTACTACGTCGTGTAATAATGCGGCTACTATAGCAGTGGGCCCAAGACCTATTTCTTCTGCACATATTCTAGCTACTTCTATAGGATGAAGGATATAGGGTTCACCTGATTTCCGTCTTTGTTTGGCATGCGCTTGAACGGCTATTTCGTATGCCTGACGTATATTATCTCTATCTTCTTTGGATAAATCACTTTTGATACTTTTCAGCAAATTCCTATAAGAGCGCTGAATGATCAGTACTTCTTCCGGATCCATCTGAGGAGGCTGTGGTATCAATTGTTATTTATTAATTGTTAATTATTATTCCCAAAACGGTAACTTACTGATTGATGATTAGCCATTTTTAACACAAAGACAATTTCTTCAAAATAAGCAGCTTAAGGAAACGTTCTTTAATTAAAAGATTTTAGTCTTCAACTAAAATTTGGCACAGATGGAACTCTTTTTATTACAGCTGGCTTTTTGATTACTGATTACTGATTACTGATTACTGATTACTGATTACTGATTACTGATTACTGATTACTGATTTTAAAATTAGAAATTAGAAGGCTGAAATTAGAATTGCGCTTCGGATCGGAGTTATCAATTATCAATTGTCCATTTCTATCTTTGCCCAATCTTCAAATCTGCTACAATTTTCCATCTTCGCAATTATTACCAATTACCAATTACTCATTACCCATTTTCCTTCTCCGCCCAATCTCCAAATCTAATAAACCCTTCCATCTTTGCTATATTATTCATTGTTCATTATTCATTATTCTTTACCTAAGTCTGTCCATTGACTTGACCAACTTGTTATCCTTAATTATATATTTATTAGCGAAATAAAGCAGGGCCATACTGACGAAAGGAATGAAAAGTCCGAGACGAATATTGACATGTTCCATTTCACTTTGACGATTTTCAAAGTTAAGATAAAATAGAATTCCACCGACAACTATAATACTAAATATCACTACAATCGTAATTCTTGATAACAATAATTGGAGGTTTCTATTTTTATAGAGGAAAATATTTATAAAGGCAAGTGATATTGCTCCTGCTATAAGACTTACTAATATAGTATTATCATATGAATTAAAATAGCCGTCTGTAAATAATCCTGCTGACCTAACTTCAGGTGTTTCAGATCCTGCGAATTCGAAAGACGGCAAGTATAAGAAAGACATGCATGCTGCAGCTAAAAGCATAAATATGGATTGAATTCTTTGAATCATGGTAAAACTATGTTTCGTTTATTTTGAATTATAAATGTAAGGCATCCTTGCCCATCACTGTGGTGTATTTGAAAGAAAGTTTTTTGTCAGGGTAAATATATTGGAATGCGGATTGGCACATTAGTGTCGCTTCATGGAATCCACATAAGATCAATTTTAACTTGCCTGGATAAGTGTTGATGTCACCTACAGCGTAAATGCCCGGTACATTAGTCTGGTAATCAAAGGTATTGACAATTATTTCGTTTTTATCAAGATTTAATCCCCATTCAGCAATTGGGCCTAATTTGGGTGATAGTCCAAATAATGGTATAAAATTATTGGCTTCTCTAATGATATTGCCATCTCTGTCATGAACAATAGTAACTTCTTTGAGTACACCATTGCCATTCAAAGCAGTGACCTCAGCTTCTGTAATCAATTCAACTCTTCCTTTTTCAACTAAATCCATGACTTTATCTACAGTATCAGGAGCTCCCCGAAACTCTTTTCTTCTGTGCACAAGTGTAATACTCTGAGCAAGTTCTGCAAGATAAACTGTCCAATCTAAGGCAGAATCTCCACCTCCGGAAATCACCAGTTTCTTATCTCTATAAACTTCAGGATCGCGAATGATGTAGTCAACACCTTTATTTTCGAAACTTAATAATTCAGGAATCGCAGGTTTTCTTGGTTCAAAAGATCCAAGACCGGCAGCAATAACGACTACAGGTGCTTTGATTTTACTACCGAGGGAAGTAGTAATTATCCATTTATTATCTTCTGTCTTTTCTAGTTGTTCTACACGTTCTCCTAAGGTAAATCCTGGTTCAAAAGGAGCGATCTGATCCATAAGATTTTGGACCAATTCTCCTGCTAAAACGCTTGGATATCCGGGAATATCGTAAATAGGCTTTTTTGGATAGATCTCTGTCAATTGACCTCCCGGCTGAGGCAGGGAATCAATGAGGTGACATCTGAGTTTTAAAAGTCCGGCCTCGAAAACTGCAAAAAGTCCTGTAGGTCCTGCGCCAATGATAGCTATATCTGTTTCGATCATTATTTATTTGTTCTTAAAATCAGCTTTTCTTTTTTCTATAAAAGCTGTAGTTCCTTCTTTAAAATCATCCGTTTCGGTACAAAGCCCGAATTGAACAGCCTCTTCATAGAAACCATCCTTTTCTTTATTATAAAATGTGTTAATACAATGAATAGTTTTAGCAATAGCAATTGGAGCTTTTTGAGCAATTACATTGAGAATTTCCATTGCTGTGGCTACTTCCTGACCTTGTTCCACAACTTTATTTACAAGTCCTATCCTGAATGCTTCTTCTGCATCAATTATTCTGGCAGTTAACAATAATTCTATTCCAAAAGTTTTGCCAACCAATTGAATAAGTCGTTGAGTTCCGGCATATCCCGGAGTTAATCCCAGATTGACTTCAGGTTGACCGAATTTTGCTTTTGCACCGGCGATTCTCATATGACACGCCATAGCAAGTTCGCAACCACCGCCAAGTGCAAAACCGTTCACTGCTGCTATAACTGGGACATGACAATTTTCTATCAAGAAAAGTACGCCTTGACCTCTCAGCGACAACGCTGTAGCTTGTTCTGCTCCAAAATTTGAAAATTCCTTGATGTCTGCTCCTGCGACGAATGCTTTTTCGCCACTTCCTGTGATAATGACACCACGGATTTGCTGCATTTTAGGTAATTCGTCTCTGAAAACCATTTCTAATTCATCAAACACCATTTTATTCAAAGCATTCAGTGCTTCTGGCCGATTGATAGTTACAATAAGTATTGGTCCGTTTTCCTCTAATATCAAACTTTGAAAAGTCATTGATGATTAATTTAGTAATAAAAAAATTGCGCAAAATTAACCTTTAATTGCTGAAATATGTAGTACTTTTCACCATCAAATTAAAAATATATGATATTTATCCATGATACAGCTATTGTAGACGAAGGTGCTAAAATAGGGGAGGGGTCTAAGGTTTGGCACTTTAGCCACATTATGAAAGAAGCAATAATCGGTAAAAATTGTATTCTCGGCCAGAACGTCTTTGTTGCATCTGGCGTCTCACTTGGCAATAATGTGAAAGTTCAGAACAATGTTTCTATCTATGATGGTGTCGTCACTGAAGACGATGTTTTTTTAGGGCCAAGCATGGTATTCACAAATGTGATTAATCCTCGTAGCTTCATTGAACGCAAAGAAGAGTTCAAAACAACACTGGTCAAAAAAGGAGCAACTATTGGAGCAAATGCTACTATAGTTTGTGGAAATAATATTGGTAAATACGCGATGATAGGTGCGGGTTCCGTCGTGGTAAAAGATGTCTCAGATTATGCTTTGATCGTCGGTAATCCGGGTCATCAGATAGGTTGGGTAAGCAAATCAGGACTGCGTCTGGATTTTGATTATACCGGCAAAGCTGTCTGTCCACATAGCGGTGAGACATATCATTTGGATGGAAATAAGGTTTATGGGGAATGAGGATGCTATGAATAATGTATGGATGCTGCAGCTAGGCGATAGTCCAGCATCATGCGGGAAATAATGAGAGATGGCACTGTTCGAGATTAAAAAGGCAGGCGATCATTTAAGGGTCTGGAGAATCGTCTTTCATGGTTTTATTTGATAATTAGTAATCGGTTATATACTTTCGGTGCCTCATTCTGACTTCTGACTTCTGACTTCTGATTTTCTCACCTCCTCACTTTCTCACCTCCTCACTTTCTTACTTCCTTAAGGCATCTTTTTACGCAAATCTTTGTTTACATAGTGTATCAAAAACAATAACACAATGATCGCAAATATTCCAGAAACAGACCTCAAGAGAATTGTCATCATAGGCGCTGGCTTTGCAGGGTTGAAGCTTGCTCAGAAATTACTCAAATCTAAATATCAGGTAGTTTTGATCGATAAGGAAAACTATCATTCTTTTCAACCATTGATGTATCAGGTGGCTACTGCGGGGCTCGAACCCAGCAGCATAGCATTCCCGCTACGGAAGTTATTCCAACATGAGAAAAACTTTCACATCAGAAATGATGAAGTTATAAGTATTGATACTGAAAATAAAAATATCAGATTAAAAAATATTGGAAAGGTCAATTTCGATAAATTGGTGATTTCATTTGGAGCTGATACCAATTACTTTGGAAATGCAAGAATGCAGGAATTTGCCATGCCAATGAAATCAATTTCTGAAGCCTTGGCCCTGCGTAATAGGATATTGGAAGATTACGAAAAAGCAATATCCATCACTGATTATGATGCAAGACAGGAGCTGTTAGATATTGTAATCGTGGGTGGTGGAGCCACAGGTGTAGAAATTGCCGGCGCGCTTGCAGATATGAAGCAATACATTCTACCTAAGGATTATAATGAGATTGACAGAGATGAAGTTGATATTTATTTGGTAGATGCCGGTGACAAATTGCTTTCTACACTTTCAGAAAAATCGAGCATGTCAGCCGAAAAAAGTCTTTTAGAGATGGGTGTCAAAGTCATCAAAAATACTGTAGTTAAGGATTATGATGGAAATGTAGCCACCTTTTCTGATGGAACGACTATTCGAACTAAAATGGTAATTTGGGCAGCCGGAATTATAGCCAGAGCCCTTGAAGGAATGCCTGCCGACGCTTATGGTAGAGGGAGAAGATTATTAGTAAATGAATTTAACCAATTGACTAATTTTCCGGACATATATGCCATAGGTGATTGTGCTTTAATGATCACTGAAGCAAAGCCAAATGGAGATCCACAAGTTGCCCAAGTTGCTATCCAACAGGCAGTAAATCTTGCCAAAAACCTGAAAAACATTCAGGAAAACAAACCGTTAAAACCTTTTAAATATAAAGATCTTGGAAACATGGCGACGATCGGTCGTAAGAAGGCAGTTGCGGAACTTCCTGGATTCAAATTTAGTGGATTCTTTGCATGGTTGACTTGGTTATTTGTCCACCTGATGGCGATTTTAGGCACAAAAAACAAGATATTTATCTTTATCAACTGGGCATGGTCATATATCACCAGGGATCAGTCGTTGAGGTTGATCCTAAGAACAAAAGATAAAGGTTAACCCGATTAAAATATTTCTTTCAACTTATTGTAAATTAAGTTGAGGTTATCCAGACTAAATTCGTTGGATTCAGCATATTGCATCAACCATGCATCCTGCTTCCTTCCCCTCGTCATAGCTTCGTGATAACTCATGTCATCCCGAAATGTAACCATGGAATATTTGGAATAATAATCAGGGTAGGTTTTCTCAAGAGCAGTTTCTATCATCCGCTTTTTAAGAAATATAGGATTGGCAGTATGGTCCCGCATTTCATAGAAATTGTCGATAGCAAGATCAGCAATGGCATCAGTATCTTGCTTTCTATTTTGCTGGAATTCATGAAGCACTTCAGCACTTAACCCACCTCTTTGCTTCATTAACTCAGATAGAATAAGCATGTCTTCGAATGCACAATTCATTCCCTGGCCATAAAAAGGGGTTATAGCGTGAGCAGCATCGCCCATTATACATACATTGTTAAAGGACCATGGGCTGCATTTTATCGTACCAAGATGTCCGATCGGATTGGCTTGATATTGTTGCTCCAAGGTAGGCATCAAGTCTGTCGCATCATTAAAATGCTTTTCGAAATATGCCTTTATCCCCAAACCCGAATCTATCGTTTCAAAACTGTCTTCTCCTTTCATCGGTAAGAATAAAGTAAGCGTAAAACTCCCGTCAAGATTCGGCAAGGCAATCATCATCAGATGACCACGCGGCCATATGTGCAAAGCATTTTTCTCTATAGCAAAACCACCATCTTTCAACGGATCGATGTGCAATTCCTTATAGCCATAATCCAAAAATTCCTGTTGGAAAGTGTGCGAAAAGAAGGGTTGTTCATATAAATTTTTCCTGACGACACTTGCAGCTCCATCTGTACCCATTAGAAAATCGTAGGAAGTAGAGTGGTGGCCTCCATTACTTGAATAGCCAACAAATTTATTCTTGAAATCTACCTGAGTGCATGCAGCTTCGAAACTAATCTTTACATTTTTAAACTCTGACAATTTTTCAAGTAATAAGGCATTTAGGCCGGTACGAGAAATTGAATTGATGTATTCACCGGACCTACCTGAATAAGGTACATAATAAATTGTTCCATCTTTTTGGTGAAGTGCACGGACTGGCATCGGAATTGATATCTGTTTGAGCTCTTCATCTAGACCGATTAAACCTAGAGCTTTGATCCCTCTCGCGGATAATGCCAAATTGATTGATCTCCCGGTTTCTGCTGTGCCAAGTCTTAGGTCAGTTCTCCTTTCCAATACTTCTATCTCATAGCCATTACTTGCCAGATATGCACCAGCTAATGCACCGCACAATCCGCCTCCTGCAATCACAATTTTAGACATAATCTATATTTTTGAAAGTTCTTCTTTAATGATATTTGAAAATTCAAAGATATCCATGAAAGTATTATAGAGTGGCACCGGTGCAATCCTTATCACATCAGGTTCGCGCCAATCAGCTACAATATCTCTTGCTTCCAATTCATGAAAAAAGGATTTATCCGGATGTTGCATTTGAAGGGATAATTGACAACCGCGTGATTCCGGATCCTGAGGTATTAATATTTTTATTTGATCCTGAGGAAGATCTTCAAGACAATCCAGTGCAAACTCCACCATTAATTTAGATTTTTCCCTTAATCTGTGCATTCCGGCTTCTTCAAACACTGCCAAAGATGCCTTGATCGGCGCCATAGCCATGATGGGCGGATTACTTAATTGCCAAGCTTCAGCGCCTGACATAGACTCAAATTCATGTTTCATCTTAAAGCGATTGGTCTTTTTCGTTCCCCACCAACCTTCGAATCTTGGTCTTTCTCCCCAATCCTGATGCTTTTCATGAACAAAAGCACCTGATAATGCACCCGGACCGGAATTTAAATATTTATACGTACACCATACTGCAAAGTCGGCTCCGGTTTCATGAAGGTTTGGTTGAATATTCCCTGCTCCATGTGCCAGGTCGAAACCAACGACACAACCGTGTTTATGTCCGGCATTAGTGATATATTTCAAGTTAAAAAACTGACCTGTGTAGTAATTGACACCACCAATCATAATGAGTGCGATCTCATCACCATGTATGGCAAGCATTTCATCAATATCATCACGTGTGATTAGGGAAGAATTTCTTTTTGGTTTTAAGAATAATAGATCTGTTTCAGGATTAAAGCCATGAAAACGAATCTGTGATTTGACAGCATAAACATCTGATGGAAATGTAGAATATTCAATTAATATTTTGGACCGGCCTTTCACAGGATTGTAAAACGATACCATCATCAGATGAAGATTGACAGTAAGAGAGTTCATGATGACCACTTCGGATGCTTTCGCACCTACAATTTTTGCCATTGGTTCAGAAAGAGCTTCATGGTATGACAACCAGGGATTTTTAGCATTTACATGACCATCTACTCCCAGATCTGCCCAATCATCTAATTCTTGCTCAATGATGCGTTTTGTGGACTTAGGTTGAAGTCCCAGGCTATTTCCACATAAATAAATCTTGTCTTTTCCTTCCTTATTTTTAGGAATATGAAATTTATCCTTAAAATCTGATAACTCATCAGCTAGATCTAGTTTTCGGGCCCGATCAAATGTATTTTCCATCCAGTTTGTTTAGGTTTTTAATAATGACTTCCAGGTCTTTCCAAATAGTATAATGCTGTGCGTAATAAATGTTTTCATTCAAAACAGCCTCAGGTGTATGTGCCACTGAATTGTTAAAAGCACACTTCAAAACACCACTTTTAATGGCTGGTAATTGAGTGTCTTCTATTGGTTCGACATACCCTACCAATGACTTTTTTCCACTCATCACGGAAAATATATTTGAGAAATAATGGCTTTTATGCTTTTGAAAGAACACTAAAATAGGGCAAAGAAGTAATAAAACAATACTGAGTAAAAAATCCAAGGCTCTTTTGTTAGATTGTCCTTCCTTGGAACTTAATTGAAAAGAAAGTCCAACTGTGATCAATTCTCCCTGTTTGTCTTTAGATCTGCTACTTATGATAGTGAGTGCATCAGCAGGGGCCACTCTGAAATCAATCTCCTTATTCATCTTGGACATGGTTTCCATCATGATGCCGGCAGGAGTATCTTTCTGTGAAAAAATTACTTCATGTATATGATAAGCATCAGTGATATCGGTAAGGTGATCAATATTCCCAATATTTTCTTCACCATCATCTTCGAGAGCAATTCTTCCCTGAAAATTTATTTTTCCATTTTCAGAACTGATTAATCGTTCAATTCTGTCACTTTCAGACTTTGAACCAACTACAGCATAATTAATGTATTTTCTGGAAGTAAATCCAAAGGTATTGATGACGAAAAGGTTTTTCAAGAATTTTGTCAACACAAATATCATGGTTGTCGCAAAGCTTCCGAATAAGATGAGTAATCTTGAATTTCTAAATTGAACATCCAGTAAGCCATAAGTAATCAGTATAATTGCTGTTCCAAAAGCAACTGATTTGAATACTTTGTTCCAGGAAGAGATCTTTCTATAATGTCCCAAGGTCAATGCAGTCAAAACCCATACAATCGTATAAAATGGTGCATTGATCTTTTCAAATGAATTATTTATATGTTGAGGGTCATTAAAATAAAAATTAACCCACCAATCTTTGATAAGGATTAAAGAACTGTATATCAATGCCAAATCTATCAGGATAGGAAGCGCTTTTGAAAACCAAACCTGAAATATTGCTGTAATGGCTCGAAGTACCACAGCGAGTTGCAATGCAAGGATATATATTCTTCCTTTTCCTTTGTAATGCTTCTTGACAAATATGATCATGGCATTGTAGAAGATCCGGGTATAATTGATGCTTGACTTTTTGGTGCTCTCTCCTTTGAAATGTATGATCGTCGTCTTTGGCAAGTAATGATTTGTATATCCTGCTTCCAGTATCCTGTAAGAATAATCTATGTCTTCACCATACATGAAAAATGCATCATCCAATAACCCGACTTTATCCACAGCTGATTTTCTGAGAAACATGAAGGCTCCCGTCATCACTTCGATGTCTGCTTCCTGGTTTTCATCGATATCACCTGCATAATAGGCGTTGAAAAATGCGTTCTTAGGGAATAGTTTGTAGATCCCGGTCATTTTAAACATTGAGGCTGTTAGGGTAGGTTTGCCTCTTTTAGATTCAGGCAGGTATTGACCGGACCCATCGATCATTTTCACACAGACTGCACCTGCCTGCTCATGTGATTGCATATAATCGAAGCATTCTACGAGGGTATCTTCAGAGAGAATGGTGTCAGGATTGAGTAGCAGAATATATTTCCCGGAACTTTGGATGATGGCTTGATTATTGGCAGCAGAGAATCCTACATTCTTTTTATTCTCAATGAGTTTGACATCTGGAAATTTTTCCCTGACCATCTGCATTGAATCGTCGCTCGAATCATTGTCTACAACAAAAGTTTCAATATGAAGATGGTGGGTTGCCTTTGCCAGGGACAGCAAGCACTGTTCTAAAAAGTATCGAACATTATAATTTACGATTATTACCGAGAGATCCACCATTCAGGGGCCAAGTTAATGAATAATGAATAATGAAAAATGAAAAATGAGAGTTGACAGTGTTTTTTAAAATAAAATGAATATCGAAATTTAAAGAAACTCTACTAAATTAATCTAAGCACAAGTTTAATGTGATAGTCATCTAGAAGTTACAAACTAAATTAATCAAAGTAACAATTAATAACTAACAATTACCTCGCCGCTGCTACCTCATCATACTGAAAGTAGGGTACTCTTGAAATAATCGACCTGCCAAGAGTCACTTCATCCGCATATTCAAGCTCACCGCCGAAGGAAATACCTCTGGAAATGGTGGAAATCTTAACCGGAAGTTGTTTTAGTTTTTTGGAGATGTAGAACATGGTTGTTTCGCCTTCGATATTTGGGCTGATGGCAAGAACAATTTCCTTAATGCCATTTTTCTCAACGCGCATCACAATGTCTTCAATGTTGAGGTGATCAGGGCCGATACCATCGATAGGGGAGATCAAACCTCCCAGTACATGAAACAAACCATGGAAATGACCTGTTTCTTCGATGGCCATAAGGTCGCGGATAGACTCTACGACACAAAGTACTTCAGAATTCCGTCTTTTATCTGAGCAGATTGAGCAAGTTGCCTCATCACCAAGATTGTGACATTCATTACATTCTTTGAGGTCGCGCTTAAGTTTGACAAATGAGTTAGAAAAACCTTCAACCCATTGTTCGTCTTTATTAAGTAAGTGGAGGGCAAGTCTTAAGGCAGTTTTACGGCCGATACCGGGCAATGAGCTAAAAGAATCAACAGCTTTTTCAATTAATTGAGAAGAGTACTTCATGTAATTTCCTGATTAAAAGGACTGATGTTGACGACGTTGACAATCATATGACCCTTGTGTGCTTTTGTAATAAGTAATAACTATACAAAGGTACAAAGACATCTTATAATTTTTACTATATGTAATAAAAATAAAAAGCTCATTACCAATTTAATGGAATGAGCCTTATTATTCTTTATATTCATTAAATACTAATTCAAAACTATTTTCCCAGTAAATTCTCCACCAGTGATTCTAATCCTATAAATATATGCACCCGGCATTAACTTTCGAGATTGCTGCTTAACAGGAATACTGTATGTACCAGCTTTTTTATTCATAGGTCTATCGAGCATAATTGATTGCCCTGACAGAGAAAGCAATTCCACCATAACCATTGTATCCTTTGGGATCGTGTAATTAATAAAGACATCTCCCATTCCATAACTTGCATTGTGCGCAAAACCTGATTTAGGTTTTTCATTCACTGCCGAAACTTCCTCACAATTGAAACCAAAAGGAAGTGGATCACCAAAATCTTTTAATAAAATCTTATCGGAAATAGGGTCATCAAGACATAACCATTCTGTAAACAATGATGCATAAACTTTTCTGAAATCAACATTAAACTGCATATTTCCATCATCGTCAACATCTGTCAAGCTTGGGTGCTCTCCGATTGTTCCATTTCCTTCGAGGCTCTTTCCAAAGGCCAACATGACACTTGCAGCTCCATGATCAGTGCCCGGACCTTCATTTTGTTCGACTCTTCTTCCAAATTCAGAAAATGTAATGGCAAGAATATTTTCTTCGTGCGCTGTACCTTCGAATTCCTTCATGAAATTAGCCATAGTATCCCCCAATATATTCATTAAGTATTCATGATCCTCAATTTGGGTAGAGTGTGTATCAAATCCATCAAGTTCAACTATATATATCTTTGTCTTTAAACCACCTTTTATAAGCTTAGAAATGATCTTCATCGATTGCGGAAAACTTCTGTCTGCATAATCCAGTGTCGAATCCGGGCCATTTTCATAAGCCGTTTTGATCGTATCAATAAATTTATAAGTGCTGTTTGTTAAGATTCTAACATATTTAAGTTGATCTCCATAAGAGCAATCCGGAATATCATCTAAAGAATGAACATTTCCACTTGCAGCAAATTCTTCTATCTGATCGGCGGAAAAAGTCTCGAAACCGACTTTATCAATGTTTTCTCCAGTAAGTAAGAGAGAACTGCCTCCACCTATCTGAATAGCTGGTGGATCTATTGGCGTATTTTCAACATAATCTGGATAGATTTCTTCAATATATCTTCCTACCCAACCTGACTTTACTAAAGTATCAGAATCTGAAGCACTTGACCAAATATCAGTCGACCTGAAATGAGACAAGTTTTGCTCTGGATATCCCGCACCCAGCACTACTTTCATCATTCCATTATCCCATAATGGTTTAAGTTTGCTCAAATGAGGACTCATCGCAATCTTATCATTGAGGTTGATCATCTGATTGTCCTGATAACCAAGGTCAGGTCTTGCATTATGATATGCTGATAGCTGATCTAATGGAATAATTGTATGCAATCCATCATTTCCTCCTTTTAATCTTATCATGATAAGGATTCTTTCAGATTTTTCCAGAATCGGAGGCATAGACCATCTAGTCAATGCGGATGCGCTGATAGGTAGACCTCCTATCACGAAGCCAAGTCCCCCTGCTAAGCCAAAAGATTTTATGAATCTCCTTCTAGAAAATTCTATATGGTCTGCTTCATGTAGTTTGCCATCCTGCAGTTTTGTACCTCTTTTTTTATTTATATCGCTCATGATTATAATAATATTAATAGTTGTATAAGAAAAAAAATTAATTGAGGAGATTAACCAAGTGTAATATCCGGCAATCTTTTAAAAGTCTCAAAAAAGCGTGACATTTGAACTGAAATAAAATTAGGATCCCAATCGAGATTCCATAGGCCCTCTGCATAATAATTATCCGGTAGGTCAGCCTTAAATGCAATCAATAAATTGTCATAATCACTTTGAGAAGCTAACCCTTGTACTAAATATTGATCCGCTAAGGTCCTTACTACATACTCAACATCATTACTATCATTTGTTAATTCTTTTAGATAAGCTATTGCTTGATCTTGCTGGTTCCAGATTATGTCTGACAAAAACCAACCTGTATAAAGCCATCTAACAAGCAAGCTGCCTGAATCTATCCAAGTTTTGTTTTCCTTCCAACCAGCCACATCTACAGGTTCAAAATATGTTTGGCCTAAAGATGAACAGAACCAAATGAATGAAGGACCACTATCGTAATCCAATTGTAAGCCGAATTGCTTAAGAAAGGCGCTGAAGTATTCTGTATGACTTTTTATATGGGTGTTAAATTCTTGGGCGTCAAAAAAATGTTCAGAGGCAAATAATTTCTTATAGACAGGCAACAACTCAAAATCATTGTCTACCAGAATCTGAGCAAGTTCATTGATTATATCATTATTCACTTCAGCATTTACAAAATGAGCATAAATCTTTTTGCATGTATGTTGAGCAATTAACATTCCTTTCTTTTCAAATAGCAAATCAATTACACCATTGTAGTCAAAATTCGCTGTTTCACCAAAGATCGTCTTCTCGTCATTATCGTGGGTTTCAGGATTGTATTGAATGGTCATATTATCATAATCAAAATCATTATAACCTGTAAATGCCCTGGCTGTTTCCCGGATATCCTGCTGAGTATAACCATTGTCAAGACCAAGCGTGAATAATTCGTATAGTTCACGGGCATAATTTTCATTTGGATCCCATTTATGATTGTAAACACCGCTCAAATAGATCAACATTCCTTTATCAAGACCGATTTCACGGATCATTGTCCTAAAATTTCCCATTGCATTTCTTTGCAAAAGGTTATGATATTGATATAAATATGGTGTATAGTAATGTTCGCCCCATTGAACTACGAGGACATTACTCCAAAAAAATAGTATTTTCTCTCTGATGGGATCTTGGATACTATAATTTATCCAATCTGTCGTAAACCTGTTATATATCTGGTAATGTTCAGTATCATCTTGTTCATTGAACTGATCAGGATTCCAGTCAGCCCAGATTGGCTTATTCTGAACAGGTTTATTATGAGCATTATCTAGCGCTGAATGGACTAATTCTAACGGGCTTTGATTTAGCGCACCAATTATATCTGCCTTATTAGCTCCATATCCTAATCTGCTATAAAAATGTTTCACTCTGGATTCATTCCATGGCATATCTGTACTTGGAACATATTCTTTAAGTGTGGAGGTATTACAATCTGCCATTATCAAATAATTTTAAATTAATTCATTGGGAAAATGAAAAATGAGGAATAATGCTTAATAACTGCTAAAATAATACATATATTATTACTAATTGTAAATTTTATTAAATTTAAAGTAGAAAGGTCAATAACTTTATTTAATTCTTTGGTTGTAATTTTTAATTATATATGATTAATTAAAATATTTTCAATCAATGCGAATCCCTTAACTTATTCATTTAAAAAGGTTTGAATTCAGCTGTAATATTTCGAATTAATTAATTTGTCAAATTTAATTATTCAGATATGTTTTATTTGTTACTTTTACTTTTTGGCACAACAGAAGTTTGAGTTTTCCAATTATACATAGTTTTAAATGATTGCCAAGGAAAAAAACTTCTGTATACTGCCTACTTATAGATTTAAAATTATTATGTTATATGGCATTTAAGTATCAATATTTAAAAAAATATTTGCAATGCAGCTTGTTTTGCTTGTTTGCATTCAATTTTCAGATAAGTCCTATACATGCAGAGACAAGAGTATTCAAAAATGCTTTCAAAGATATTGAGATTTCAGGAAGAGTAACAGATGAAGATGGCTTGACTTTGCCTGGTGTAAGTATTAAACCTGTTGGTCAGGCAGGTGGCTCAATAACGGATGTTAATGGTAATTATACCATTAGTGTACCTAATAGTACTACATTATTAGAGTTCACATATGTTGGATTTCTTGCTCAAAAGGTAGAAATAAATGGCAGAAAAACAATTGACGTAATTCTTAAAACAGACATTAAACTCTTGAATGAAGTTGTAGTTGTCGGATATGGAGTTGAACAGAAAAAGACACTTACCGGCTCAGTGGGCATCATTAAAGGCGAGTCGTTGAAAGACCTTCCAGTACCAACCATAGATGGAATATTACAGGGACAAACTACCGGTGTGCAAGTGACGCAGAACTCCGGTACTCCGGGTGGTGGCATGTCTGTGAGAATCAGGGGTGTTAGTTCCATAGGTGGTTCCAGTCAGCCGCTTTATGTAATAGATGGTATCCCGGTCACTACCGGTGACTTCGCTCAGATAGGTTATGAAGGTCAAGGCGTAAATCAGCTATCTGACCTAAATCCAAATGATGTAGAATCAATAAGTATTCTTAAAGATGCTGCTTCTGCTTCTATTTATGGGGCAAGAGCTTCAAATGGAGTAGTGCTCATTACGACCAAAAGAGGAAGTAATAAGAAATCATCTGTAAATTTCAGTGCAAGCTATGGTTGGCAACAAGCAGCTAATCAACTTGATATGTTGAATGCACGTGATTGGAAATTATATAGAAATGATCTGGCGAAAGCTGAAATATTTTCAGCTGAACAAATAGCTGATAATAAGGTCGATGTTAACTGGCAGGATGTAATATTTCGAACTGCGCCTATGGCTAACTATGAACTTTCTGCTTCCGGTGGTGACGAAAAAACTAAATTTTTTATAAGTGGTAATTTATTTGACCAGGAAGGTATTCTGATCGGCACGGATTACAGAAGAATAAATGGACGCGTTAACCTTGATCACAAAGTTAATGAGAGACTTAATATTGGTACCAGCATTGGACTAACTTATGCTATAACGAATCGGGTAGAAGGCGATCAGACTTTACAGGGTCCTTTGCCAAATGGTATATCAACTCCGGCCATTTTTCCTGTTTTTAATGAAGATGGCTCTTACAATCAGGGAGGACCATACTCTAATGCCTTATCTATAGCCAATGAAGCAATAAACGAAAACTTTTCTTACAGAGGAATCGGGAACGTATACGCTGACTACAGGATATTAAAAGGATTAACCTTTTCAACTAAATGGGGTGTTGACTTTATAAACTTCAGGGAACATGCCTACGAATCAACTAAAACAGTTCAAGGAGCAAAATACAATGGTCTTGGTTTTGAGACTTTTACGAATGTTCTTAACATTGTCTCCAACAATACGCTGAAGTACCAGTTCGATATAGATAAAAGTAAGATCGAACTTTTAGGTGGTTATTCATTTGAAAAAAGAGAAGCAAGAAGTTCTTTTATTAGAGCTCAAGATTATGCAGATCCTAGTCTTCAATATATAAATTCTGCATCTACAATCGTTTCTGCTAGCTCTGGCGGCTCTGACAGTGGCATCCGATCATTCTTTGGTCGTGCGAATTATAATTTTGCTGACAAATATATTTTATCACTAACAGGAAGACTAGATGGATCATCAAGATTCAGTCAAAACAATCGGAATGGCTTTTTTCCGGCAGCCTCTGTGGGATGGAGAATATCTGAAGAAGAATTTTTCAAGGTCAATAATATTTCAGAGTTGAAAGTAAGAGCGAGTTATGGACTCACAGGAAATGACGATATCCCAGCCTTCCTTTATGCTGAATTATATGGAAATACTACATATGCCGGCCAACCAGCAGTATATCCAAGTAACATCCCTAATCCGGATTTGAAGTGGGAGACAACAATTCAAACAAACATTGGCCTAGATTTGGGATTATTTAAAGATAGAATTCAGGTCACACTAGATGTTTATAATAAAAAAACCAAAGATTTATTACTAAGCAGGCCATTACCTCCATCTTCTGGTTTTTCTTCCATTACAGAAAATATAGGTGAAGTAGAAAATAAAGGGTTCGAATTTTCTTTAACTACGGATAATTTAAAGGAAAGTAAACTTCAATGGTCAACGAGACTTAATTTTTCTATGAATAGAAACAAAGTCTTGAAACTATACAATGGCCAAGCTATTGATGATCTAGGTCGAGGTAGCAATAGAATAGAAGAAGGTCAACCTATTGGTATATTTTATAGCTATGAATGGCTTGGTGTTGATCCTTCTACCGGAGATGTAGTATATGCTGATAAAAACTTCGATGGGGTCATTACTTCTGCTGATCGCACTCGAATAGGTAATCCTCATCCTGATTTTATATATGGTATCACCAATAATTTAAGATACGGCAATATTGATATGTCTTTCTTCTTTCAAGGTTCACAGGGTAATGACGTATTCAACGGCTCAAGGTTATATCTTGAATCACTGCAAGGAGGTGATAATCAATTGGAAGCTATCAATAGAAGGTGGCAACAAGTTGGAGACATTACAGATATCCCTAGAGCTACAAATGATCCTACAGCTGCTTCGCAAAATAAAAGAGTTTCATCACGATTCCTTGAAGATGGTTCATACTTAAGATTGAAAAACCTGACATTGGGATATAATTTCAATAGAGAAAAATTATTTAATGGCAAAATAAATGCATTGCGGATCTATTTCACTGGCCAAAATCTTTTGACATTCACAAATTATAGTGGATTGGATCCAGAAGTAAACTATAGAGGAAATGATAATGCGGTGATCGGAACAGACTTTTTTACCTATCCTCAAGCCAGAAGCTTTACTTTTGGTATAAATGCTACATTCTAAATCATGAAAAAAATATTCATATACATTTTATTGGCTATCAGCATCGCATCTTGCGATGTACTTGATGTAGACCCTACAAATTCTATACCAGCATCAGAAGCATTTAAAACAAAATCGGATGCTGAACGAGGTGTACTCGGTGCATATAATAGTTTACAGAGTTTAAGTTACTATGGTAGAGCCTATGGGATCTTTTCAGATCTAGCTTCTGACAATCTTGTCCATCCACCAAATGCAACTGCAATAGAATATACTGAAGTTGATAACAACGCAATTCTTCCTGAAAATGCTTCTGTTGATGGTATATGGTCAGCGCTTTATGATGGATTAAACGTGGCAAATAATGTCATTGCTAAAATCCCTGGAATGAGCGCACTTAATGAAGATGATAAGAATAAAGCACTTGGCGAACTTTACTTTCTTAGGGCATTGACACATTTTAATTTAATGAATTATTTTGGAGGTATTCCTTTGAAGACGACACCAACCATAGGTCTTTCTCAGATAAATGCAGGTAGGGATTCACCGGATGTAGTTTTTGATCAAATAATAAAAGACTTGATATTTGCATCTGAAAATTTGCAATCTTCAAGTCAGAAAATAAGGGCATCTAAAGATGCTGCAAATGCACTTTTAGCTAGAGTATATTTATATAAAAAAGATTACAACAATGCCATCATTTATGCTACGAAAGTAATAGATGGCAAAAGTTCCACGCTGTTACCTAATTACATTGATATTTTTGCAACAGATGGGTCAGCAGAAACGATCTTTGAAGTAGATTTTACTCCCTTAGATAGAAATAGAATAGCAGAGTATAATTTCCCTTTGACCAAAAATGGTAGAGGAGAAGTAGCGCCTTCTGCTGCTTTTATTTCTACTTATGATGCAAATGACAAAAGATTGAATGCAACTATCGCATATTCAGGTACTACTCCATATGTGATCAAATACGACGATTTGTCAACAGGCGGCGATAATGTCATTGTATTAAGATTGGCCGAGATGTATCTGATAAGAGCAGAGAGTAATGCCAGATTAAGTACAAATGTTAATCAGATCCAAAGTGATATAAATATCATTAGAAATAGAGCCGGCTTGAATGCAATATCGATCTCTGACTATCCTCAGTTGATCACAGCGATAGAGCAGGAACGGAGATGGGAACTCGCATTCGAAGGACATCGGTGGTTCGATCTGGTAAGAACCGGCAGAGCATTGGACCTGTTGCCAACAGTGAAAAATATTAATCAAACTTTATTTCCTATACCACAAAGTGAATTAATTACTAACAACAACCCGGGCATGACGCAAAATCCGGGATATTAATCAAACATATAAAAAATTCAAAATGAAACAAATACGTATTTTTTTACCAGTTTTATTGTTTTGCCTGGCACTATTTATAGGCTGCAAAAAAGATGAAGATATTCCTAAGACCAATGGCGCCTTTACGACAAGTAAAACAACTGTAACTGTAGATGAGGAGATTACTTTTACCAATACTTCCGTAAATGCCACTTCTTATACTTGGAGCTTCGGAGATGGAACTACTTCTGTGGAAGCTTCACCAAAAAAATCTTGGGCAGTATCAGGAGTTTATAATGTTACTCTATCGGCTACAGGAGCAGGTGGAAATACTATATCAAACGCTACGATAACAGTTACACCATTGACTGCTTTTACAGTTGAGAATGAAAGTGGGCTCTCAAGTGGCAGTCCTGTTCAGTTCACTAACAACTCAAAGGGAGCTGCATCGTATGAATGGAGTTTTGGTGATGTTGCTAATAGCAAATCTACCGATGCAAATCCTACATTCACTTATGCTGCAGGAGGAACTTATACTGTTACTCTGAAATCTACTGGAGCTGGTGGATCGACAATGGCTACAAAAGATATTACAGTGACCACTATTGCTTCAAATAAAGAATTATATTTCATTGAATTGTCAGCAGCAACTATTAATAAAGTGTTATTGAAAAGTGGAGAAACTCCTTCCGTTGTGGCCGATATTACTGCCAAAGGTGGCGTAGGTATTGCATATGATGCTGTTAATAGCAAAATATATTTTAGTGATTTTGAAGTGACTGGAGAAGGGAAAATTTGGAGGATGAACTTAGATGGAAGCGGAATGGAAGCAATCGTAACAGGTTTAACTGATCCTTACAGCATCGCATTGAATGTAGCAGGTGGTAAAATATACTGGGCAGATGATCTGGGTAACATATCAAGTGCAAATTTGGACGGTACAGGTGTTGTCACGAGTTTAATTAACATCCCTGATGGTCAGATGAGAGGTCTAGATTTTGATAACAAAAACAATAAACTTTATTTCTATGAAGTAAATGGTGAAAACTTATACGTTGCAAACGCCGATGGAACTAATGTTTCAGTTTTAATAGCAGGCATATACGGGTATTCAATTTTCGTAGATGAAGTCAATGATAAATTATATTATGATGATCGCACAAATGCTGCTTTGCAGAGATCAAATTTGGATGGAACAGGCAGTACTGTAATAGTTGCAGCACCTTCTACAAGGATTTTTGGTATTGCAATAGATGACTCTACCAACAAACTTTATTGGGCTGATAGAGACGCTGGTGAAATGAAAAGAGCCAATTTGGATGGAACATCTCCGGAAACAATTTTAAGCAGCTTACAAAGCCCTAGAGGAATTTTTATTAAATAACAAACTGACATAGACCGGGATATTCGTTCGAAATCCTGGTCTATGTCTATTTTATTTTTAAACAAAATCGAATGAATTTATTTCGAAATATACTAATGCTGTTTATAGCAGTTATCTTTTTAGATGGATGTAAGGATGATGATTTTCCTGTTCCCCCAGCCAGCACTGTGCCACAATTTACTTTTATTATTGATAATGAATCGACTGCACCGGCCAATGTGGTTTTTACCAATACATCAATAGTGCCTGTGAATGCGGGAATTCCTGATTATACTTGGAGTTTTGGAGATAATTCCTTCTCAAAAGACGTAAACCCTTCTCATATTTTTGAAAAGGCTGGTGTATACAATGTAAAACTTGTTGTTATTACCTCAGTTTCTAATGAGATCAAAGAAGTAACTAAGACGATCCTTGTTAAGGATCCAAATGCTTCTGGTGTGCCCGTTTATTTTACCAATGGGACAAAGATATTTCGCGGCTTAGTTAATTCCCAAAGTCCGGTGATGGAGCAACTTCCTGTTAGTTCGATCCAGGGTACTTATGGAATGGTTATAGACACGATAAATTCAAAATTATATATCTCAGATGTCGATGCCGGTACAATTGTGCAATCAGATCTGGATGGTAAAAATGAAAAGGTATTCAGAAGTGGTATCGATACACCAAATGGCCTTGTAATCGACTATCTTAACCAGCAACTTTATTGGGATACTTCGACGGGTGTTCAGAGAGCTGATCTCACAAATTCTGATGAGCATCAGATAGAAGATTTCGTGACAGGCCAGGCAAATGATCCTGAAGATGTAGCCATTGATGCGCTCAACAGGACATTGTATTGGATCAATTATAATGGCGGTATCTGGATGAAAAACTTAGATGGAAGTGGCGAGAAAGAGATTATACCATTAGTAGAAGGTGGAAGTATTCTTGTAGTTGGAAATAGAATCTATTTTGACTTTTATAATGGCAGCGGTGATATTCAAATAAAATCCGCAGATCTGGATGGAGGAAATATCGCAGTCTTGGCTACAGGTATCACCAGAATTGTTTATGGATTAGATTACGAACCATCCGGTAAAAAAATATATTGGGGTGACAGAAATGCAGGTACAATCAGAAGAGCAAATCTTGATGGAAGCAATGCTGAAGCCTGGTATGTAGCTGCCGGAAGTAGTCCCAGAGGAATAGTATTTGGCAAACAACCTTAAGAAAATGCTTAAAAAAAATTCATTTTTATTTTCTATAGTTCTCATTATTTTATGCATTGCATTTAATAATACAGTGGGACAAAATAAAGGCAAACAAGGAAAATTATTCATTATAGGCGGAGGTCATAAGCCTGCATCAATGATCAACAAAATGATAGATGCTGCAGGGTTGCATTCAGGAGGTTATGCTGTCGTGCTGCCTATGTCAAGCGAAGAACCATGGCCTTCCACTATAGATATTCAAGAACAATTTGCTGAGGCTGGTTTTAAGAGAATTTATGGTGTGATGTTCAAAAAATCTGATTTAAGCGACAAAACTAAACTTGATTCAGTGGCTAATGCAAAATTCATTTTCATTAGTGGAGGAGATCAATCCAGGTTTATGGACCTGGTGGCTGGAAGTAAACTTGAAACGGCTATTCATACAGCCTTTGAAAATGGAACTACAATAGCCGGAACAAGTGCAGGTGCTGCTATGATGTCAGAAATCATGATCACTGGTAATCAATTGAAAGATACAGCCTACAATGCGACCTTTAAAACGATTGTCCCTGATAATATTGAAACAAGAAAAGGACTTGGTTTAATAAAAAATGCCATCATCGATCAGCATTTTGTGATCAGAAGCAGGCACAATAGACTCTTAAGCGCAATATTGCAATATCCTGACATGCAAGGAATTGGCATAGATGAATCTACAGCAATTTTGGTAGATGGAGGTAACGTTGAGGTGGTAGGTTTGTCTCAGGTGCTTGTATTTTCAAATCCCGGTAATACTCAAAAGGTAGTTAACGGAAAGTATGGAGCTAGAGGACTTACTCTAGACATCTATCTTCCCGGTGAAAAATTTAAGTTGGGGAAGTAACCTGAATATTTAACAAATACATTAAAAGATGAAATGTTCTCTGACTAAACCGCCTGGGTTTTTATTAATATTATTAGGACTATTCATTGCTATGAATGCATACAGTCAAGTATCTAAGATTGAGAAAAAGATAGTAAAATCAATCGATAATAATTCGAATACTGCACTTGAATTTTTAAAAGAAGTGGTAAACATCAACAGCGGCACGCTCAACTTGAAGGGTGTAAAGCAAGTTGGAGATAAGTTTTCTGAAGAATATCAAAAGTTAGGTTTTGAGGTAAAATGGGTTCCCGGAGAATCATTTGGTAGGGCAGGACATCTTGTTGCTACAAAGTTAAGTCCCAAAGGCCCGAAGATATTGATGATTGGCCATCTGGACACTGTCTTTGAGTTAGACAGCCCCTTTCAGAAATACACTATGGCTAATGACAGCATGATGCATGGTCCTGGTGCCTTAGATATGAAAGGAGGAAACGTCATCATGTTACTCGCATTGCAGGCACTTTCAGAAAATAAATTGTTGGATGATTTGTCGATTATGGTATTTTTAGTGGGCGATGAAGAATTGAGCGGAGAACCATTAGCCCTATCAAA